>Ga0209515_10009093_pt1 | contig 11403 bp, 11 predicted proteins | sample Subgroupgradi54m_FD_187454 | JGI IMG/M metagenome (GOLD analysis project Ga0209515, IMG submission 187454) | Subsurface groundwater microbial communities from S. Glens Falls, New York, USA - GMW60B uncontaminated upgradient, 5.4 m (SPAdes)... ...
GAAGACCGGGCGCTGGGTTCTGTTGAAGTTTTGTTTTTCACACCAACAACTTAAGCAGGAATCACGCCCGGTCTTCACTTCGCGTATGAAATATGCAGGTTAGGAGTCACGCGGACTGATGCACACCCAGACAGCACAATGAGAATCACGATGGCTAAGATTTTTTCCATTTTGCCGAACAGTATATTCAGCTCAACTGAGTTGACGATAACAACATGGTGGTCTGTGAGTGGATGAGGGCTGATAACCTGCTGAAGATCAACACTCGTCTTGGCTGGGTTGAGCTTTTGCACGCCGTTTTTTACCGGCGTAAAGCTCAACTCGGCTGCACCATGAGCCCTTTCTGTCCGCGTGGGCGGCGCATCCGGATGCCATGGATCCTTCGTTTCACTCAGGATGACAAACCGGGTTTGAAGACGCACCCTGCAACGGAAGCCGTAAGCGAGCGATACATCCCGACCTGTCTGTTCGGTTTTCCAGCGTGAGGGTGCCGTGGTGGTTCTCGGCGATTTGGCGGCAGAGGACGAGGCCGATGCCGGAGCCGGAGGGCTTGGTCGTGAAGAAGGGGACAAAGAGATTCTGCAGGCTGGCGATGCCGGGGCCGTCGTCAGTCACCGTGATCTCCAGGGCGGCGGATGTCTTTTGCCAGGCGACGCGGACGCAGCAGGTCGGCGGGGCGGAGTGGCCGGCTTCGGGGACGGCTTCGACGGCGTTCTTCACCAGGTTGATGATGACTTGCTCGAGCTGGGCCGCGTCGAGGTTCACGGTCAGGGCCGGGCCTTCGACGAGCTGGACTTCCGTGCGCGTCTCCAGCGAGACGATGCGGCGGAGGAGCGGGCCGATCTCGCAGGGTTGCTTACTCGGGGCGGGGAGCTTGGCGAGGCGGGCGTAGGACTGCATGAACTGGTTGAGCCCTTCGGCGCGCGACTCAATGATCTCCAGGCCGCCGCGCATGTCCTGTTCCCAATCGGGCGCGCGTTGCGGGCGCCGCAACATGGTGTTGAGGCTGCCTGCGATGGACTTGATGGGCGCGAGCGAGTTGTTCAGCTCATGACCGATGACGCGCACGAGGCGCTGCCAGGCCTTGAGCTCTTCCTCGCGGAGGGGCTGGCTGAGGTCGGCGATGACGACGAGGCTGTGGGGCAGGCCGCCTTCGCGGAACATGGTGCGGCGCATGCCCCAGCGGCCGGTGCCGCCGGGGAAGGTGCGGCTGAGGACGCGCGTGCCGTCGCCGGCGAGGCAATCGGCGAGGTCGAGGTCCTTGGCGGCGCGGCCGAGGATGCGCTCGGCGGGCTGGGCGACGAGTTCCTGGCCGGCGCGGTTGACGAGGCGGAGCGTCTCGTTGGCGTCGAAGGCGAAGATGGCGACGTCGATCTCCTCCATCACGGTGCGCAGCAGGGCTGTGGCCTCAAGGGCGCCGAGGCGCTGCTCCTGCAGGACGCCGGAGAGCATGTTGATCTCGGACATCACGTCGCCGAGGGGTTCGTCGCGATTGGCGCCGCGGGCACGCACGGAGAAATCGCCCTCGCGCAGCGCCGTGAGCAGGTTGGCCATGGTCTGGAGCGGGCGCACGACGCGCTCGCGCACGGCGAGGGCGTAGCCGAGCCAGAAGCCGGTCATGAGGAGGCCGAGGGTCCACTGGACCTTGGGGGTGAAGTCGCCGGTGAGCAGGAGCGTGAAGGCGATGATCGTGGCCGGCAGGCCGCCGAGCAGCGTGTAGTAGAACACGATCTGTTCGTGGGCGGGGCGGCGTTTGCGGGGAGGGGGCATCAATTCCTGAGAGTAGAATGCTTAACTACGGATATCACGGATGGGGCCAAGGCAGGGTTAACCACTAATCCACACTGATGGGGCACTAATTTAAGCGGTGTTTATCGAACCCTGTTTGTCATCCTGAACGAAGTGAAGGATCCATCATGATAGCCGGAAGCGGTCATGCTGCTGGATCCTTCGCGGGGCTCAGGATGACGGGATTTGTGAGTGAAGTCTCGCCACAATTAGTGAGGTCTTAGTGGACATTAGTGGTTTAAACCCCCGGGCTCAGAGCTTGTAGCGCTCCAGGCGGCGGTAGAACGCGCTGCGGCTGAGGCCGAGTTCCTCGGCGGCCTTGCGGGCGTTGCCGTCGCAGCGGGCGAGAGTCTTCTTGATCAAAAATGATTCCACTTCCTCGAGGCTCATGTCCTCGAGCCGCGGAGCGGCCTGGCCGGCGTTGAGGCCGAGGTCGGGCGCGCGCACGACTTTCCCTTGCGTCATCAACACGCCGCGCTCGACCGAGTGATCGAGTTCGCGGACATTGCCTGGCCAGGAATAGTCCTTCATCGCCTCCAGCGCGGCGTCGTCGAAGCCGGTGATGGGCTTGTTGTAGCGTTTGACGTGCTGTTTCAGGAAATGCTGGCCGAGCAACGCGATGTCCTCGCGGCGCTCACGGAGCGGGGGCAGGTGAAGGTGGATGGTGTTGAGCCGGAAGAGCAGGTCCTGGCGGAACTTGCCGGCGGCGATCTCAGCATTGAGGTCGGAATTGGTCGCGGAAATGAGGCGGACGTTGGTGCGGCTGGTGCGCGAGGAGCCGACGCGCTCGAACTCGCCGGTCTCGAGCGTGCGCAGGATCTTTGCCTGCTGGCTCATCGGGATGTTGCCGATCTCGTCCATGAAGAGCGTGCCGCTGTCCGCGAGTTCGAAGCGTCCGGCGCGTTCGGTCTTGGCGTCGGTGAAGGCGCCGCGCACGTGGCCGAAAAGTTCGCTCTCGAACACGCCCTCGGGCAGGCCGCCCATGTTGACGGCGATGAAAGGCTTGCCGGCGCGCACCGACACCGCGTGCAGGGCCTGGGCGACGACGCCCTTGCCGGTGCCGTTTTCGCCGGTGATCAGGACATTGGCGTCGGACGGACCGACGCGCGCGATGATTTCGAGCACGGGCCGCATGGCGGGCGACTGGGCGATGAGGTTCGGGCCGCCCTTGCCGCGGAGAATCTGGTTTTCCTGCTCGAGGCGCCGGTAGGCGCGGACGGCGCCGGCGAGTTCGATCTGGGTTTTGACGATGCAGAGGAGGCGGGGATTGTCCCACGGCTTGGTGATGAAATCCTTGGCGCCGCGGCGCATGGCCTCGACGGCGACCTCGACGCTGGCCCAGGCCGTCATCACGACGACGGGCAGGGTCGCGTCCGCCGCCTGCAGCTTCGCCAGCAGGTCCAGGCCTTCCTGGCCGGAGGTGGTGTCGCGCGCGTAATTGAGATCGATGATGGCGAGGGCGAAGTCGCGCGCCTCGACGGCCTTGATCACCGCGGCGGGTGATTTGACGGTCTCGATCTGGTAGCCCTCGGCCTTGAGCAGCAGGCGCATGGCTTCCAGCACATCGGGCTGGTCGTCCGCAACCAGGATTCGATGGGGCGCGTTGTCGTTGGCTGCCATGGAGGGAAGAGACAAGTGACCGGGGAGGGGTGTCAAGGAGGCAACCGGGCCGCCGCCTTGCCACCCACGGTCGCGACCGGAGCGACGCGAACCCGCGATGGGCTCAGGCGGCGAGGCAGTCCTTGCGGGAGCCTTCCAGGCGGCAGGCGTCGCTCGCGATGCGCGCCTTCGGCCGCAGCAGGCGGCCCGGCGACGAAAGCGAACGCGGCCGGCGCGAATAATCGTAGGCGGCAAAACCCACGAGGGCGAGGGAAGTGCCGAGGCCGAGGATCACATCGCCGCGGAGAGCGGCGGTGAAGGGCGCATTGGCGAGCGAGAAAAGAGCCACACCGGCGGCGGCGGCGAAGGTCAGGGAAATCAGTTGGCTGTGCTTGTTCATGGCAGGTTATGCTGTTGCTGCCCTCTTTGCTAGCGCTGTGCCAACTGCCGTGCGTTGGCCTTAACCCAACGCATGGCAGGCACATCAAAACATGTAGCCAACTCGGGCGAACAATTTGGCGGCGCGAAAATTTCGACAGCGGGATGCACGATTCCCGCGATTGGGACGATCGGGTGGCCAGGTGGTATTTTCGATTGTCGGTCGCCGCCAAGGCGAGGAGTCGAAAAACGGAAATTCGGTAGTGGGTCAGTTTGAACCGTTGGTTCGGGGGGGATGTTTGTAGGTCGGGGTTTATCCCCGACAGGCGGCGGTCAAACCTGCTTCGCGGCGTGGGCTTTCTTGAGGGCCTGGGCGACGTTGGGCGGGACGAACTTCGTGACGTCGCCGCCGAGCTTCGCGATCTGCTTGACGAGGGACGAGCTGGTGTAGCTGTAGGCTTCGTTGGGCATGACGAAGATGGTTTCCACGCCGGGGTCGAGGTGGCGGTTCATCAGCGCCATGTTGAACTCGAACTCAAAGTCGGAAAGCGCGCGCAATCCGCGGATGATGGCATGGGCCTTCTGCTGGCGGGCGAATTCGACGAGCAGGCCCTGGAAGCTGACGACGTCGACGTTGGGGAGGCCGTGGAGATTGGCCTGGATCAGTTCGACCCGCTGGGCGGGCGTGAAGAGCGGCTTCTTGGTCGAGTCGATGGCGATCGCGACCCGGACCTGGCCGAACAGTTTCGCCGCGCGTTCGAGCACATCGAGATGGCCATTGGTGAAAGGGTCGAAGGTGCCGGGGTAGATGCAGGTTTTCATGGACGGAGTCGGTCAACGCGGGCTAGCAACGAGGCAATCCGGAAATTACCCGGCCCGCAAGCGGGCCTCGCGCCGGAGAATCAACGCCCAGGGCGGGGCCATGGCGAGGAAGTTTTGCGCCCAAGCGGCGGGCAGGGCGAATCATGGGATTGCCAACCGGACAGCGGGCGTGTCGACTGTGGGCCATGCGTTTTACCTTGGCGAACTGGATGACTGTCTCCCGTGTTCCGGCCATGTTCGTCATTGTCTGGCTGATGAACTCGGATTTCGACTGGGCGGCCACGATCACCTTCTGGCTCTTCATCGCCGCGGCGCTGACGGACTGGTTTGACGGCATGGTGGCGCGGGCTCGCGGCGAGGTGTCCTCCTTTGGGCGGTTCATGGATGCGGTGATCGACAAGGTGATGGTGATCGGGCTGATGATCGCGCTGGTGAACGGCGAATATTTCATGGGCTACAATGCCTTCGCGATGATGCTTCTGCTCTGCATCCTCGGGCGCGAGTTTCTGGTCTCCGGCATGCGCATGGCCGCGGCCACCCAGGGCCTGGTGGTCGAGGCTGACATGGGCGGCAAGGTGAAGACTTTCGTGCAGCTCAACGCGATCGGCTGGCTGCTCGGGGCGCACATGATGGCGGAGGATTTTGGCGATGCCTTTCCCGGTGACGAACGGTGGATCATCACCGGGATCCGCGTGGGCGGCATGGTGCTCTACCTGCTCGCCGCCGTGTTGACGATCACGTCGGCCGTTTCCTATTTCCGCCGCCATGGGCACGTGGTGCTGGATTGAGCCGGCGGGGAGCCCGGGAGGCATGGCATGAAATTGTCCCAGCCCGGCTGGCCGCGAATTTTGCCGACCCGGCTGGTGGTGGGCGTGGCCACGCTTGGTCCGATCGGGATGAGGCTGCCCGCGCCCGGCACCTGGGGTTCGCTGGCGGGAATGTTGTATTTCCTGGTGATTTTCCTGCCGCTGGCGCTGGTCCCCACGCTGCTGCTGACGGCGACCGGCCTCTATCTGGCGGTGGCCTTTTGCGGCGAGGCGGCCGAGCGGATGGGCCGCAAGGATCCCGGGGAGGTCATCCTCGATGAATTCATCGTGATGCCCCTGTGTTTCCTTGGCTGGCGAACGATCGCCGCGGCCGGGTGGCCGCACTGGGCGATCTGGGGCGCGGGCTTCGCGCTGTTTCGGTTCTACGACATCCTGAAGCCGCTGGGCATCCGCCGGCTGCAGGCCTGGCCGGCGGGGTGGGGCATCGTGGTCGATGACGCGGCCGCGGCCCTCGCGACCTGCGTCACGCTGCATGTCGGCGCGTGGCTCTGGACGCTGTGGTGAGGTGGCGGATCAGCACTTGCTCATGGCGGGGCTGTTTTTTCGGTCGTTGGAATGCACGGAAAAAATCCGGCGGCCGGGTTCCTTCTGCCCGCCTCAGCGCGAGGCGCGCCGGCGCATGGTGTCCATCACCTGGCGGAAAGTGATTTCCGCCCGCACGCGGGTTCGCAGGCCGAAATCGAAGCCATCGGGCCCCCAACTGGTGCGCGCCCCGAGAGCGACGATCCACTGCGTCTTGGAATTGAACGTGAATCGCTTGGGCACATACCAGAGGAGCCCGGGCTGCAGATAATAGAAATGCTGCGTCTCGCTTCCGATCACGGCGGTGGTCGCATAGGTGTTCGTCAGGGTCCATTTGATCTGGCCCATGTCGTAGACGCCGCCGGCGGTGATCGAAATGGAATCGTCGTGCGGCTGATTCGTGCCAAACCGGCCGGCGACCCGGCTTTGGTCGATCAGGTCCAGGCCCATCCCGGCGAACAGAATCAGGTGGTGGTTCCAGTCGGAGAGGTGCTGGACGACGAAGTTGGGTGCAAAATGATAAAACCCGTCGGTCATGTCGATGGGCGCATGGCCGACGGGCAGGTCCACATTCAGCGCCACGGTGGTTTCGTAGGCGGGCTTCGGCCAGTCTTCGAAGACGTATTTCGAACCGAACCGGAGCTTGCCGATGCCGTAACTGGCGGAATCACCCAGGCCATGCGTGAAAAAGACCGAGGCGGCCGCGCTGAGCTCAAAGTCCTTGTTCAGGGCCCAGCGCAGTCCGGTATCGACGCGCATGTAGTCGCGGCGCACCAGGTCGCCAAAATGGGGGCGCAGGATGAGTTTGATCTCGCCGGGCGGATCGAGTTGCGGCAAGTCGCCGCCGAACAGGTCGCTGATCCGAGAGAAGATCGGCGGACGATCCTTCGTGGGCACGGGGTGCTTTTCGAATTGTGCCTGGCATTCTTGGCCCGCCAGCCCGAGGACCAGCAGATGAAGGATAAGGCGACGCATGTAGTCAGGGAAGGAGTTGCAGTCGGTCAATGGGCAGCCGGACCAGCAGGCCCTGTTGCAGCACATCAACTGACACCACAATGCCCTGCGGGTTCGCCGGATTGTCCACATAACCTTCGAGACCGTGCAGGGGGCCGCCCTGCACCCGCACGTGGGTGCCTTTCTTGATCAGGGGATGCAGCGACGCCTCCAGGCCGGAGGCGCAGACCGCCTTCACGTCCTCCATCTGGCGCAGGAACACCGGCTCGTTCATCACCGTCATGGCGCGGACGAGCAGGTCCCGCTGGTAGATCCGGTCCTTGCGCGTCGGATCGAGCCGCGCGAAGACGTAGCCGGCGAACAGCGGCTTGGTGAAGGATTTTTTTTGCGCGCCATAGTGCCGCACGCTTTGGATGAGAGGCAGGTAGTGGACGAATTGCTCCAGGCCCAGCAGGGCGGCGAATTTTTTTTCGCACCGGGGCTTGGTATGGCAGACGAACCAGCGCGGTTCGGCGAAGTCGGGCAGGTGCTGGCCCATGATGTTAGCAATCCCCTTTCCGTCCGGCGTGGGTGGGTAGGGGCGCAGGCTTGCTGCGCCCGGCCTCGCGCGACCACGGAAGGGCGCAGCAAGCCTGCGCCCCTGCGACTGCGATACGAATCAACTCGAAACTCATGGTTCGGACGGGTCAGATCTTGGCCAGCAGGCGCAGCGCCTCGGCGTAGCCGGCGAAGCCTTTGCCCGATATCATGGCCACACAGGCGCCGGCGGTCATCGACTGCCGCCGGAATTTTTCCCGTTTCTTGATGTCGGAAAGGTGGACTTCGATGGCCGGCAGGGCGGCGCTGGCGAGGGCGTCGCGCAGCGCGATGCTGGTGTGGGAATAGGCGCCAAAGTTGACGATGAAGGCCTCGATGCCGCGATCGGTCAGGGCATGGATCCGGTCCACCAGAGCGCCCTCATGGGCCGACTGGAAAAACGTGGCGGTGAAGCCGAGTTTCCGCGCCTCCGCGCGGATGAGCTGCTCGAGATCCCCGAGCGTGCCGGTGCCGTAGATGCCTGGCTGGCGCCGGCCGAGGCGGTCGAGATTCGGGCCGTGGAGGATGGCGATTTTTTTCATCGGGCTGGACTACCACGAAACACACGAAATCTGCCCAAGGGGAAGATTCTTTTTGGGTATTCGGTGGATTTCGCGGCTAGCCTGCATATTTCACACTCCAACTGCTTTTGTTCGTGTGTTCGCGGATGCTCGCAGTGGGATATCATCGAGAATTGCTGGGATATGCAGGCTAACCCGACTTCGACAACTGGAGGGGATGAAAAACGCAAGTGGCTGATTCATCGCGGGAGGGTGGCGAAAGTCGCCACTACACGGCAGGGGTGGGCCAACTGATTTTGGGCGGGGGTTGCACGGGGAGCGTGCGGCCGAGTTGGGACAGGAGGAGCGCCACGGCCGAATCAGGTTCGGTGCGGCGGACGAGGAGCAGTTCGCGGCCGTCGTTGGTTGGGATACGGACATCGAGGAGCTGCATCGTGGCGAGTTTTTCGAGGACGGTGCGGGGCATCAGTCCGCTGGCGAGTTTCCGTAGCTGGTGGCGCAGGGTGATCGACAGGCAGTAGGCGAGGAAGGCCACGAACAGATGCGCCTCGATGCGTGCGGGTTTTTGATGAAAGATCGGGCGCAGGCCGAGATCGCCTTTGAGCGTGCGGAACGCTTCTTCCACAAACACGAGTTGCATGTAGTAGCGCCAGAGCACGTCGGGGTCGTAGTCGGCGAGGTTGGTGCGCAGCAGATACCGGCCTTCGCGGCGCAGGACTGCGCGCAACTTGGCGCGGTCGAGCTGATGCGTGAGTTCGCCGGTGGCGGAGACCGCGACGGTGACGAGCCGGGCAGACGCACCGGCTTCGCCCTGGGCTTGGCCGAGTTTCAGGAGTAGGGCGTCGCGTCCGGGATTTTTCATCTGCGCGAGTTCGCCGAGGCGCCGCCAGTATTTTTTGAGGGAACGCCGGCGCATGGCGCGCTCTTTGTCCACGCGGGCGGGGCTTTCGGTGAGGACATAAATCTCGCCGTCCGCGGGCACGGCTTTGACGCGCAATTGTCCGCGCACTTCCACCCAGGGGCGTTCGGCGAGGGCGGCTTCGAGCCGGTGGAGCCGCGCCTTGGGCGTGCCGACCAGATAATGCATGGGCGGATCGCAGGCGCGCATCTGCGCGAGCGAGTCCTCCGTGGGGATGCCCCGATCCATGACCCAGATCCGGCCGATTTTCCCGTGCCGTTTTTTCAACAGGGCGATCATGGCCGCGAGCGTCGTCTTGTCGGCCGTGTTGCCCGGCAACATCTCGTAGGCGAGCGGCAGGCCCTCGGGTGTGACCACCAACGCGATCACGACCTGCACACAATCGCTGCGCCGGTCGCGGGAGTAACCAAATTTACGGGGGTCGTTTTCGTCCTCGGGCACGTCGCATTCAAAATAAGTGCTCGTCAGATCGTAGAGCAAAATGTCGAAGCTCGGCGCGAACAGATCGGTCCAACGCTCGCGCAGATGCGCGAAGAGCGCCTCCTTGTGTTTCAGCAACCGGTCGTGGCAGCGGTAAAGCGTGGCCGGTTGCACGATGCGCGCGTCGGTGTCGAGCAGATCGGGCAGCGCGGTCGTGGCGAACCACTGCCGGTGCAGCCGCCACTCCGAGCCCGGCGAGATCAGCCGATAAATCGTGAGCGCCCGCAGGACTTTTTCCCAAGCGGTATCCTCCCGGCTGCAACCCAGGCGCTCGGCGAAAAAAATATCGAGGCGCAATTCCCGCCACAACGAATCGGCCAGCCAACAGGCACCCCACTGCCGCGGACGTTCCAAGCGCAGGGCGCCCAGCCGCACCGCCAGCGTGTCCACTTCCGGTTCGCTGATCGGGCGATCCCCGGGGATCAAGGAAAGTTGCCGGGATTTTCCGCTCGTCTCGTCGAACACACTCACGGCGCGTTCCCATGAAGCGCGTTGTCCGTCGCTCACCTCGCCGAGATAGAGGACATGCTGCTGCACCACGCGCCGCCCCATCCGCCGGCTCTCCACCACCGACCAGCTCCGGTGGATTTTGCCGTTCTTGCGCCGCGTGCTGCACTTCAAAAACATGCCGGCATTTTAGCAGAAAAAAACGCAGCCGCCAGAGGGTAGGTCGCCACTACACGCCCCTTTCGCCAGAGCGACTGCGTCACCCCAATCAGTTGCGCGCGCTAATCCCGGGATTTTTACCAGCCAGAGGTCCAGTTGTCGAAGTCGGGCTACGATCAGCTGAGCAAAGTATTCGCTCGTCCGACTCCCAGGGACCCGCCGCTCCCGCGGCGGGCCACCAGGAACGAAAGCCTGGCTTGGTGCCGCTTGGCCGGTTTTTTTCGGCCGATGCTGTTTTTCACTGGAAACATGCCGGTTACCCCCTGTCTTAGACATATGAAGAATGCCGCACTGCTTCTGCTCCTGTTGATCGGCGGAGGTTTGGCCGCGCTGCGGGCCGAAACACCCGCGGCCCTGGCTCCGGCCGCGCCGGCGGAGCCCAAGTCCAAACTGTCCCCGGAACTGTCGCAGCAATTGTCCGCGGTTCTGCCCAAATATGCGCCGCCCGCGCCGGCCGTGGTCAAACCCGCGGCCCCCGACCCCGACGTGCTCGAGCTGCCCAAGATCACCGTCAGGCCGAAGGCCCGGCCCCGCCTCAACCTCACCGAGGAAGCCGTCATGACCGGCAAGGGCTTCAACGAGCAACTGGCCATGAAAAACACCAGTGCCCTCGATCGCAGCGTGCTGAACCGGTTCACCCTGCCCTCGTGGACCGGCGCCAAGTCGGCGGCCGAGCGGGCCCGGGAGGAATACGAGCGCAACGAGCGCGAAAAGCTGACCAAGGATGTCCTCGACCTTGCCCGCGTGACCGAGGTGGTCGACCCGGCCCAGGCCAAGGCGATGCGCGACGCCATCAGCAAGCCCTGAGCCGGAAAGTAGCGCGGCAGCCGTGGAGGGGCGCAGTCTTGCTGCGCCTCGACGATCATCGAGGCCGGGCGGGCGCAGCAAGACTGCGCCCCTACGACTTGGATTTCTGAACGCGGGCTTATCCCCGGTTTCCGCCGACTTCATAAAGTCCTCAAATGACATTTGCGCAGGCATCGTTCTCCGCTTTTGCTGACGGTTCGCCCCGTCGCGGCGACAAATATTTTCCATGCCCCAAACCGAAATCACCATCCTGCGCGAGTTCCTGGCCGCCGACACCCACCCGGTTTCGGGCGCACGGCTGGCGCGGCTGCTCGGCATGTCGCGGGTGGCCGTTTGGATGCAACTGCAAAAACTCAAGCGGCAGGGCTTCGCCTTCGAGGGACTCCGCAGCCGCGGCTACCGGTTGCGGAAAACACCCGCGGAACTCCATCCCGCGCTGGTGCAGGCCTATCTCGGCGGACGGCCGCGATCACCGCACCTCGTCTGCCTCGACCGGGTGGACAGCACCAACAGCGAGGCGGAACGCCAGCTCGCGGCCGGCTGC
>Ga0209515_10009099_pt1 | contig 11400 bp, 11 predicted proteins | sample Subgroupgradi54m_FD_187454 | JGI IMG/M metagenome (GOLD analysis project Ga0209515, IMG submission 187454) | Subsurface groundwater microbial communities from S. Glens Falls, New York, USA - GMW60B uncontaminated upgradient, 5.4 m (SPAdes)... ...
CTAAAACATATGAGAAATATATATTAAGCAGTACTGCTTCCATTTCAATTGCCAAAGGAAAAGAACTTAAAATCTTTAAAGTTTAATGTCCACCAAATTTAGTTGGCCAATTACCGTATGCATCCTATTGCTTTTATCAATAGGAATCTTAGTTATTTACTCATCCTCACCGGGTCTGGCCTTGGGGCAATTTTTATTTGCCGCTATCGGAGCAGTTCTTTATTTCTTCATTTCTCAAATCAACTATAAAGCGTTTATCAGCTTTTCAAAAGGATTTTACATTATTACAATAGTTCTATTAATTTTGGTTCTTATTTTGGGATTTGAAACCCGAGGTTCAATCAGGTGGATCCCCTTAGGGATCTTTAATATTCAGCCTTCGGAGTTTAGCAAACCGGCCATAATAATTTTTTTGGCTCAGTTTTGGGCCAAACACAACCCAAGTTGGCAGAATATTTTTAAAAGTCTACTATTTTTAATACCGGTTCTACTGCTAATTTTTAAACAGCCGGATTTAGGGACTACTTTAACCATTTCTGCAATCTGGTTTGGGATGTTATTTACCTCACGTGTTTCCATGAAAAAAGTTGTAACACTTTTGCTGGTAACTGTACTGCTTATACCTATTGTCTGGTTTACCCTTCAGGATTATCAAAGGAGCAGGATTACCAGTTTTTTATCACCCGAAACTGATCCTCTTGGAGTGGGCTACAATTTAATTCAATCAACCATTGCAGTTGGATCCGGGCAGTTTCTCGGCAGAGGTTTGGGTTATGGCACTCAATCAAGACTGCAATTTTTGCCGGAGTATCGAACAGACTTTATTTTTGCTACCATTGCCGAGGAATTTGGCTTTTTAGGTTCATTTTTGATAGTTTTAATTTACATTTTTTTGGTAAGCTTTAGTCTTAAAGTGACCAGCCAGGCGGATTATCAAGGCTCTTTAATGACTTCTGGAGTGGCAGTGATGCTTACTTTTCAGACCACCATTAATATCGGTATGAACCTGGGGCTTCTTCCTATAACTGGTATAACTCTGCCGCTGATTTCTTATGGCGGTAGCTCCCTGGTTTCCACGATGGTTTCTCTGGGGCTAGTGGCCTCTGTGGCCAAAGCCAACAGAAAAGCAATTTCTTAAGTTGAATTTAAGGAGCTGTTAGGTTATACTTTCTCCATGATTAAGTACGCTATATGTGAAATTGGGGGCAAACAATATAAGATGGTGCCAAAAGTCCCCATTGAGATTGATTTGGTTAAAGGTGAGATTGAGGCTAAAATCTTAATGCTTGTTAATGATAAGGTTAAGATTGGAGAGCCCTACCTCAGCGAAAAATTGAACATCAAAAAGCTGGAAGATGTATCGAAGCGAAAAATAAGAGTGGCAAAATTTCATGCCAAAGCCAATTATAGAAAAGTGACAGGTTCCAGGAGAAAGGTTAGCACAGTAGTACTTGAAGTGTGAAAATCGGGCTTGACAAAATTTTTCACAAGGAGTAAATTATCCCCATGGCACACAAAAAGGGCGGCGGAACAACAAAAACCAACAGAGATTCAATTTCCAAGCGTTTGGGGGTAAAACGTTACGGCGGGGAGGCAGTTTCTGCCGGTAATATCATAGTTCGTCAAAAAGGCAACAAAGTTTACCCTGGAGTTGGAGCCAAACAAGGCAATGATTATACAATTTTTGCAACATCCTCCGGCAAAGTAAGTTTTAAGAAAAAACAAAGTAAATCGGTTGTTTCAGTAATTTAAAATGGAAGATCAAATTTACGAGTTGGATATTGACCTGGTTGAACCAAACCCTTTGCAACCCAGAGGTCTTATTACGCCGGAATCACTGTCCGAGCTGGCCGAGTCGGTTAGATCCCATGGCATTTTGGAACCTCTGGTAGTCGCTAAAACCCCGGCCGGTTATCAGATTGTGGCCGGTGAGAGACGCTGGAGAGCTGCCAAATTAATCGGTTTAGTCAAAGTCCCGGTGGTTATCCGTGAAACTACCCCCCAAGGAATGCTGGAGATGGCCATCGTTGAAAACGTGCAAAGGGTTGACTTGAATCCGCTGGAGCGGGCTCAGGCTTATAAAAGATTAATGGATGAATTTGGACTGGGAACTAATGAAATAGCTGAACGAGTCAGCAAGAGCCCTTCATATATTTCCAATACCATCAGGCTGCTTACCTTACCTGATGCGATCAAGGATGCCTTAATGTCCGCTCAGACTACAGAGGGCCATGCCAGAGCTTTGTCTGCACTGGAAGACCCTCACACTATTGTTGAAGCTTACAAGGAAGTCTTAAAGAGAAATCTCTCAGTCCGGGGCACAGAAGATTTGGTCAGGAGATTTAGAATCAGGCAGGGTCTTGGTCCCAGAAAGACGGCGGTTTTGGAGTCGATGAGGGTGATGTCGGAGGAAATTGACCAGATGGAAAATCAGCTCTCAGGCACCTTGTCTCAATATGCCAAAACCAAAACCAAGTGTGTCCAAACCGGTAAAGGGGCCAAATTGGAGCTTTTCCTTGAAGGTGATCCAGATAAAACAACTCCGATCCTGCAGGATATCAGACAGGCTATTGTGGGCTATTTTAACTTGAAGGGTGGCGGATCAGACCAAAACTTGTAGGCGGCCAATACCGGAAAAAAACTTTACCCACAATTGCTTCGCGTTTGATTGGACCCCATTCTCTGGAATCAGATGAATGATCTCTGTTATCCCCAAAGACAAAATATTCCCCTTCCGGCACAGTAATTAAGGTCCCCGGGTGTAAATATTGCATATTTCTGGTTGGTGTGCCGGCAGGCAAGTAATTTTCAGGAAGGGGCTGTCCATTTATGAAAACAGAATTGTTTTCCACTTTTAGGGTTTGTCCGGGGGTTGCAATAATTCTTTTGATAAAATCCTTACTTTCATCCATAGGGTCTCTTAAGACTATGACATCGCCCGTATTTGGTTGTCCTGCCCTGTAACTGACCTTGTCGGTTAAAATAAAATCGCCGTCGTTGAAGGTGGGAAACATGGACAGTCCGGAAACTTTGTGAGGTTGAGCAATAAAAAGATAAATTATGGCAAAAATAGCCCCAAAAACCACCAGAGTTTGAATAAAATCAACCAGGCCGGCGCCCATTTTCTCAAAAGGACTTTTTACTTCCAGGGAGGGGGTATAATTCACCTCGGGTGAATAGACATCATCATCCATGAATAGCATTATCTCAGAAGGGCGATTTGAGATGCAAGGGGTGGGATGGTAAAATGATATGCTGGACCCGTGGCTCAGTGGTAGAGCGTTCGCCTCACATGCGAAAGGCCGTTGGTTCGATCCCAACCGGGTCCACAGATTATGTTTAAAAAATATTTATCATACAAAGATCTTTTTTGGCAGCTGACCTTTAGGGAAATAAAAGCCAGGTATAAACAGTCTGTTTTAGGATATGCCTGGGCAATTTTGGTGCCGCTTTTGAATCTTTTAGTTTTAAGTATTGTCTTTTCCTATGTTTTTAGAGTACCGACAGGTAATATTCCTTATCCGATTTTTTTATTTGTGGCTTTAGTCCCCTGGATGTTTACTACAAACGCCCTGACATTTGCCACCGGCTCAGTTTTAGCCAACAGCAGCCTGATTACCAAGGTTAAGTTGCCAAGGGAGATTTTGCCGGTTTCTGCAATGTCTGCAAAACTAATAGATTTGGGACTAACCAGTATTATTTTACTGTTTTTTTTGATTATCTACCATATTAGTTTGACCCCAAATTTATTTTTCGTGCCGATTATTTTCCTGGTACAGCTGGCTTTAACATTTGGGATGGGTTTTATTTTATCGGCCACCAATGTTTTTTTTAGAGATGTTGAAAATATTCTGGGCATTTTTTTAACTATTTGGATGTATTTAACACCTATCCTGTATTCCTCAGTGCTCATTCCCGAAAACTTAAAATTGCTTTTTTACCTAAATCCGATGACGGGTTTGATAGATGCCTACAGAGCTACGGTTCTTTATGGACACTTGCCTGACTGGTCAAGTTTTTTATATTCGGTAATTTTTTCTGTGCTTATTCTAATAATTGGTCGGAGTTATTTTAGAAAACGGTCAAGATATTTTGCTGACGTTATATGACAAGTGTTATTGAATTTAAAAAAGTTAGTAAGAAATTTAATAGAGGAAAAAGGCATTATTTAAAGCAAGCCTTGATTGATCTATTCAAGAGCAATAAAGATGAGGATTTCTGGGCTCTAAAAGATATTAGTTTTAAAATTCAAAAAGGAGAGTCAGTGGGGATCATTGGAGTTAACGGATCGGGCAAAAGCACCATTTTAAAATTAATCGCCGGAGTTTTATTTCCCACTAAAGGTGAAGTAAAGGTTGAAGGTAGGATTGGTCCTTTAATTGAATTAGGGGCCGGATTCCACCCCGAACTTTCCGGCCGGGACAATATCTATTTAAATGGAGTGGTTTTGGGGTTGTCCAGGAAAGAGATTGAAGAAAAGTTTGACGAAATTGTTTCCTTTGCTGAACTGGCAGACTTCATTGATACTCCGGTCAAACACTATTCCTCCGGCATGTACATGAGGCTGGGTTTTTCCGTGGCCGTGCATGTTAACCCGGATATTTTACTAATCGATGAGATTTTGGCAGTCGGCGATATAGCTTTTCAAAAAAAATGTCTTGATAAGCTAGGGGAATTCCAAAAAAAGGGAGCGACTATGGTTTTAATTTCCCATTCTATGGAATTAATTAATAATCTTTGTCAAAAGGCAATTTTTATAGAAGATGGAAAAGTTAAAGCAATAGGTACCCCCGGAAGTGTAACAACCAAATATCTTAAGTACATTAAAAATAAATCATGAGTAACGGTAGGGAGAAAAAGAGTTTATACAAAAGGTTAAGAGGAAAACTTAAAAAATATCGGCTGATGCGCCTGTTTAGATTTGGGGTCAAAGATCCCAAAAGGATTGCCAAAGCAATTTTTATTTTTTCTACCAAAGGACCGAGTGGTTTAGGTCAAAGAATGAAAAGGTGGGAGCAATTTCAAGCCTATTCGATATATATAAACGACCAATATATAAATTGGCTAGAGCGATACTATCCTAAAAAAAATCAGCTTAAACTGCAAGAAAATGAAAGCTTAAAATTTAAAGCCAGGCCCAAAATTTCATTAATAACACCGACTTTTAATTCTGATGAAAAATACTTATCCGAGTGTATTAAATCCGTATTGAACCAATCCTACGGGAATTGGGAACTTTGCATTGCAGATGACGCTTCCAAAGATTCTAGGGTTAGAGATTTAATCATAAGGTTTGCCAAAAAGGATAAAAGAATTAAGTACTTTTTTCGCAGCGAGAACGGGCATATATCCAAAGCATCCAATTCAGCTTTAGAGTTAGCTGATGGGGACTATGTCGCTTTGCTTGATCATGATGATTTTTTATGGCCTAATGCTCTGTACGAAACTGTTAAGTTACTAAATAAATTCCCCAAAGCTGAATTTATATATACGGATGAAGATAAGTTGGCAGAAGATGGTAAAAGTCACGTAGAATCCTTTTTTAAACCCGAATGGAGTCCGGATTATCTGCGTAGTATAAATTATATAACTCATTTTGCAGTTATGAAAAAAGACTTAATCAAGTCAATAGGAGGATTCAGGGAAGGATATGAGGGTGCGCAAGACTGGGATTTATTTTTAAGAATTACCAGGGAAATAAGCAAAAAGGCTGATTTTAGAAAACGTATTTTACATATACCCAAAATTCTTTATAGTTGGAGAAAGGCTGAAACCTCAGCTGCTTCAGCCAAAGCAGCAATAAAATTCAAAGGTTATGCTTTTGTAAATCAGGAAAAAGTTTTGGAGGATGATCTCGCAGTCCGAAATGTAAAGGGAAGAATTTTGCATACGCCTATTTTGGGATCCTGGAGGATTAAGTATGAAATATTAGGTAATCCATTAGTTTCAATAATAATACCGACAAAAGATCAATTTTTCTACATTGAAAAATGCCTGGAATCAATTCTCAACAAATCAACTTATCAGAATTTTGAGCTAATAATAGTTGATACCGGTTCAAAAGATGTAAAGGTCAAAAAGTTATATCAAACTTTTAAAAGGAAACGCAAGAAAACTAAAATAATTTACTGGAAAGATAAGGCGTTTAATTTCTCAAAAGCCTGTAACTTCGGGGCAAACAGAAGTGAAGGAGAATATTTGTTATTTTTAAATAATGATACGGAGGTTATTACAGGTGATTGGATTGAGTCAATGCTTGAACACGCCCAAAGGGATGATATCGGCGCCGTCGGACCAAAAATGTTATACCCGGGCGGGATAATTCAAAATGCCGGGATTGTTACCGGTGTTACCGGGACAGCCGCTCATATTATGAAAGGATTCTATGACAGTACACCCCAACCTTTTCCAATGGTTCTGGCCAAAGATTCAATTAGAAATGTCGCGGCAGTAACCGGAGCATGCATGATGATAAAAACTAAAAACTTTAATAAACTTGGAGGGTTCGATGAGTCATTCCGGATTGCATATAATGATGTGGATTTATGCCTCAGGTGTTTTTACGATTTGGGATTATATAATTTGTTTACCCCTTATGCGAAGCTATATCATCATGAGAATGTGTCCACCGGGAACCCATTTGCAGGGACAAGAGATTTTGCAGAATTTCTGGAAGAACGAAAGGGTATTCTAAATAAGTGGGGTAAAAAATTAACTGAGGACCCATTTTATAATTCAAATTTGACTCTGGAAAAAGAGGACTTTAGTTTAAAATAATTTAGTCTATCCTTTGGTATATATAAAAATCCGAAGATCTTTGAATAAATTTGATGCAGGGATAATTAACTTTGCTGTTGAAGACGAAATAGCCGATACCAGACTCCTTTAATTTTTCATCGCAGGGATCTATATTAACTTCAAAATTATTTGGGTAAATAAGCCTAAAAGAAATATTCTTACTTTCATGCCTAAAAATTATGAGAGCATATCTGTTATAAATGGATCTATATTTTTCTTCCGGGTCTAAAATTTTCCACCGATCGAGCACTGGATAAATTTGAACGCTATTAAAAACCCGCAGAGAATTTGCTGACAAGTAATTTTGCAAAGTAAGATTGTCGTAAACTAACCATAACAATTGTCGACTATTACTACTCTCGATGTGTTTAAAGTCTTCTAATATTGGTGTAGATAAAATTAACCCCAAGCCTTTGTAAAGGGGGTTAACGACGAAGCTGGAGATTACCGAAAAAAATAAAATTGAAGCTAAAAATAATTTTTGTCTTCCAAAAAGTAGCATCGCAACTAAAAAATAGGCAATAATTGAAATCGAAAGGATTTTTAAGATATTGCCAAAGAGATAAAATGGAAAATGGGTATTTATGGAAACCCAGAAGTTGTAATTTATGAGCTCACTACCAACGTAATAAACCATAAAAAAGGCCGCGGAAGCAAGGGTAATGGCACAAATTTTGTAAAATTTTGAATTGCTTAAGGGAAGGTATTTTAGAAAGTACAGCATTAAGAATAATCCCCCGGTGCCTAGGCCGAGAATCATTCTATTGTTGGTAACAAAATTAAGCAAGAAAATTCTTGATAAGGAGTCCGGTAATCCAATAAATATCCAAATTAGCCCCAATACTAAATATAAACTAATTGAAATAGGTATAAAATCAATTTTAGTTTTAGTGAATAATTTTCTGAAGAAATCAAAAAAGACCAGAGGCAGTAAAAAGGGAAACAGCATAAAAAAACTTGATGCCTCGCTCTGGTTGTTTAAAATTTTAGGTAGATTTGGATTAAATTGTAAGAAAATATTATAAAACCCGAAGAAAAAATTTGTTAATGGAAACCCCCCTCCGGAGAGCCGTCTTTTTCCCGGATAATCAGTGTTGTAATTTATATTTATGACATTTTCAATTGAGTGATAATAAAAAAATAATATTGCGGCAACTGAAAATACAACCAAAGAACCGGAAATGGCATAATATTTAAAATTGCCATGATTGAGCTGTTTGTAATTGTTTAATAGATAACCTATTGCCAAAAAAGTTATAAACAGCGCCATTGATATTTGAAAGGGAGGGTATAAAATTAGCACAAAACAGACAATGAAATAGGCAATAAGAATTGAGTATAAAAGCAATTGCTTTTTATTTTTAAAATGAAGTAATTTGACAAATATATAAAATATGAAGAGTGGGTAAGAGACAGAATCTACTGGTTGTACTGCAATCCACCATTGAAAAAAAGGAGTAAAATAAAGAATTAGGGATCCGGATATAGATAGAAAAAGATCTTTGGTTAATTTAAATAGCGTAAAGTAAGTTCCGGTTACAAGTAAAAAAATTCTAAACCACCATTTAAATGCAAAGGCGTTCTCAAGAGGCATGACAAAGAAAGACCAGTTAGTTGGACTAAATATTGTTGACCAATGGTTTGTGGGAAGATCCATCAATAGAGAAAATTCCTGGTTTAATCCATTAATATTCATTATGTGATTAAATTTGTTGTTAAACTCAGCTATGGTTAACGGAGTAGATAAAAGCCATTCATCAGAACGGATTGGCCTTGGTTTGCCGAAGATAAGATTATTATCACGGGAGGTTTTGCCATATAAATACTCATTGAACATTGCTACGGATGAGCCGCTAATTCTTAAAATGGATAAAAATATTGTTATGGCAAATAGAAAAACAGGGAAAAAATAAAATCTGGATCCTGACTTTGGCATTAGATCAGGCAGTAACAGTTAATTATAATCAAATCGGGTCAGATTTCAAACGCTGAATTAATTATTGTTGGATTGTTCTGCCCAAATAATACCAATGTTTGCTTGTTGTCTGTTTTCCTGGCATTTGGTCACCTTGTAACCATGCATTCTAAGAAAACTAATTAATTTAGGCAGTCGCTCATTCGGATTATTCGATATTATATGATATTCCATGACTATTTTTTGAATCCTTTTAAGTATCTCTTTGGGAGTATTATAAAGAATTTCAAACTCAGCGCCCTCGCAATCGAGCTTAAGAAGGCTGCATTGGTTGATATTATTTTGCTTAAAAATATCGGAAAGAGTTAAGGTTTTAACATTGATATATTTTTCATCGTTGGCTCTTGAGAAACTGCTGTGAGGAGAGCCCCTTTGAGCGAGTTGACGCAGGCCTCTTTTACCGGATACGGCATAAGGAAAACAAAAGATACGTTCATTAAAATTATTGCTTTGAATATTCTTTTTCAGTATTTTGAAATTTGTTGGTAAAGGTTCATAGGCATATATGCAATTTAGGGGATGCGCTTTAGCGGCCTGCAATGTAAAAGTTCCAATGTGCGCTCCAATATCAATAACGGTTGAATTGTAAGGTATCGATCCGTATTGGAATGAGGTTAATTGTTCAAGAATAACTCCTGAACCGAATCCATCATAGGAATGTATAACCAGCCCACTCCGGAATACAAACCTTCCTCCCCGGTCTTCCCGAATTGCCGTAAGCAATTCTCTCCAATTTTTTACCTTATGTATTAAACTCAGGCGCTTTGGAATTCTTCGTAATTTTGTTAAAAAAATTTGCATGACTGCTAATTTTCGAAATCAGTTTCTATGTCCATATTACCACAGCTCATCAGGGAAAGTGATTCAAAAATCCCGGAAATGATGTAATATATGCTGGGAAAGATTTGGGTAAACATTCTGAATTTTACTGGATTATGAAAAATGCAATCAAAAACTATTTAGTTTCTGTAATAATTCCAAATTGGGATGGCTTGGAGCTTTTGAAAATTTGTTTGCCTTCAATTAAAAAACAAACGTATAAAAATTATGAAGTTATTATTGTGGATAATGGTTCTGTTGATGACAGCATTGCTTGGATTAATAAAAACTTCTCAGAGTTTATCACCTTAAAACTTGACAAAAATTATGGTTTTGCCCGGGCTGTCAACAAGGGGATAAAAAAATCAAAGGGGGAATACATCTTTCTTTTAAATAATGATACGGAAGTGGATAAAAGATGTGTAGAGTTTCTAGTTGAATCAGCTAATAAAAATTCGGAACTTGGTTTTATTTCAGCTAAAATTTTAAATTATGAAAACAGAAAGATTATTGATAATGCCGGAGATTACCTAGATTCTTCAGGACATCTGTTAACCTATGGTTTGGGACAAAAAGACGGGCCAGTATTTAATGAAGGACGATTTATTTTCCTGGGGACAGGCGGGGGGACGCTTTTTACAAGGGAGGTATTCAAAAAGATTGGTTTTTTTGATGAGGATTTTTATTTTTACATGGAAGATGCGGATTTTTGTTTGCGGGCGCAACTGGCCAGTTTTAAAGGCTGGTTTGAACCAAAGGCCAAAATTTATCACAGGAGAATGGCCACCTCCAAAAGGCTAAAGGATAGGGATGTCTTAGTCTTTCAAAATATGATTGTTATGGTAATTAAAAATTTTCCCGGTTTTTTGCTGCTTCACCGTTTCAACTGGTTGAGAATATTGCTGGTTCATATTAATACTCTTCGTTACTTAATATTTAAGGGTCATATCCTGGGAGTGCTAAAAGCTGAGCTTTACCTGATTGCTAACATGGCGGGTATTCTGAAAAAAAGGGCAAAAATACAGAAATTAAAAACTGTTCCTGATGACTACATTGTAGAAAATATTATGGAAAAACAATTCAGGGCTGGAAGGTGACTTTTCTGGCTACCTCGGTTGAGTTGGAGGCTTTGTCAATGGCTTTTATGGAGATATTATTATCGCCGTCATTTAGTGAATAGTCAGAAGAAAAATGGCCATCGGATGAGAGAATTACTTGAGTATCATTAATAAATACTTTAGCCTCTGGTTCTGTTTGTCCGGTCGCTTTAATTTTTTTATCTCCATGAACAACCTGATTGTCTGTTGGAGAGGACACCTCAAGCTTTGGTTTTTCATCGTCGTAAATCAGTCGAACTGTTTTGGAAGTTAAGCTTTCCCGGTCTTTATCGTCTAAAGTTTTACCATAAATATTATTAGTGCCCAAATTTAAACTGATTTTTTTGACAACAAAAGTGCCATCGCTATCGGCGTCGGCTTCAGATTGTTTTTCATCATTAATGTAAATCCGGACCCGGGAGCCAGATGTGGCAAAGCCTTTAATATCAATTTGAGCTGTATTGGTGGCCTCATATGGAACGCTTAAAACCGGAGGGGCTAAGGATGAGGCGTCGGATATATTCACAGCGTTTTTTTGAGAAGGTCTGACAAAATCCTTAATAAAGCCTACTCCGCCAATTAAATTGGGGAGTATAAAATTGAGTGTGCCGTAAAGTATCAAAGCACAGATAATAATTGTGGCAAAAAGATTACGTTTACTATTTCGTGCTACTCTCCGGGCACTGCGGGTTCTGTAAGCCATAGTGAAAG
>Ga0209515_10009100_pt1 | contig 11400 bp, 12 predicted proteins | sample Subgroupgradi54m_FD_187454 | JGI IMG/M metagenome (GOLD analysis project Ga0209515, IMG submission 187454) | Subsurface groundwater microbial communities from S. Glens Falls, New York, USA - GMW60B uncontaminated upgradient, 5.4 m (SPAdes)... ...
CGACGGGGATCTGCGCCGGCACGTGGAAGAGGATCCGCAGATCCTGCGCCGGCGGGTCTGCCAGGTGATGACGAAGAATCCGAAGGTGCTTCCGGTCGGCCATCTCGCGATCGAGGCGCTCAAGCTGTTGAAGAGCTACCGGATCGATGAGATCCCGATCGTCGATCCGAAATCGCGGCCGGTCGGGCTGCTCGATATCCAGGATCTTCTGAAGGCGGGTCTCGTCTAGAAGATCCCCCTAAAGTCTAACTTTAGCTCCGTCGGAATCTCCGCAAACTGCTCTGAAAAGAGCGCTTAAATTTATTCCTAAACTGTTTAAATAACCCTACGATTTTACGCGGGTCATTTTGTGCATTTTTACATTTTGACTTCGGCGCATCGCTTAAGGTATTCTGATTTTCGATGATTCTCAGACGATGAACCGAGCCAAACTTTATGCCTGTGCGAAGAAGGTGCGCCTTCTCGTGATGGATGTCGACGGTGTGCTCACCGATGGACGGATGATTTTCGGCGATCGCGGGGTGCAGGTGAAGGAGTTTGATGTGCGGGACGGTTTCGGAATCGTGCTGGCCCGGCGTGCCGGGCTGAAGACGGCGTTCCTCACCGCCGAAAAATCGCGCGCCGTTTCGCTGCGTGCGAAGAAACTGGAGATCGATTGGGTGGCGCAGGACGTCCGGGATAAAGCCGGAGCGCTGCAAAAATGTCTGGACCATTTTGACATGAAGCCCCGCGAGGTCTGCTACATCGGCGACGATCTGACCGACCTGCCGGTGCTGCGGCGCATCGGCTTCAGCGCCACTGTCGCTGACGGGCACGCTGAACTGAAGCGGCGCGTGGATTACGTTTCGCCGAATCCCGGCGGGCGGGGTGCGGTGCGTGATCTCATTGAGCTGATCCTGCGGGCCCAAGGTCGCTGGCCCGGTATTCTGCGGAGGTACCTCGGTTGAGCAAACAGATGAAGCGGCTTTCGTTCGGCTGGACCCTTGCGCTGGTGCTGTTCATCCTCTACGTTTTCTTCAAGATGCAGGGATGGTGGTACGCTTTTCAGACCATCCGCTTGAGCGAGCAGATTGTGGAACTTCGGCCTGCCGTCTCGGCCATTCTGCGCTCGGAACAGATCAAAGCGACCGGTGCGGCGTACGAAAAAGCGTTTCAACAGGTGCAGACCGATTCGCTGGACGCGGTCCCGTTTCTCCAACAGCTCTCTTCCCGGATTCCTGCTTCAATGACATTGTCGAGTGTGGATCTTGACGAGGGGATGGGCGGCTTCACGCTCGAGGGGATCGTCGACGCGGGGGGCCGTTCGCCGGAAGAGGCGCTTCTGCCGTGGGCCCGCCGGCTGCAGCGTCTGCAAACGGAAGTTCGGATCCGGAAGCTTTTTCCCGATTCGCGGGGGCCCGGGTTTTGGCGGTTTGAGCTCAGATCGCAAAGGGTGAATCCCTGATGGAATTCGGCAAGCGCGAAAGCCACCTGATGATCGGATTGGCTATCCAGATCTTCGTGATTACCGTTTTTGTTTTTGGCTACACGCAGGCGCTCCGGCAGGTGAACTACCAGCGGGATCTGTGTATGAAGCTTCGCGAACAGCTTGCCGGCAGCCGAGAGCAGGTCAAGAGATACGACCATCCGGATTTGGAAAAGGTGCGCGCACAGGAACTGCGCCCGTGGGAGGCGCAGGTGCCGGCGGTCGAGGATCTGGGCAATTGGGGGGAGCGGTTCGCCTCTTTTGCGCGGAATGAGTTCGGCCTCGGATCCCTGGAGGTTCGGCCGGGGACTTCGCCGGAGGAATCGATCAAAATTCCCCAGGAGAACGGAAAAGCAGGAGTGGAGCTGCAGCTCTACGGCCTGGAGCTGGAGGGGATCGGCACCACGCACAACCTCGCGCTTTTCCTCGAATCGCTGCGCCGGTCGGACGTGAAGCTGCTTTACTCACTCGAGTCGATCAAGCTGAGGATTGCCGATCCGGCGAAGGTTTCGGCGGTTCATTTTCGCCTCAAGTGGCGGGTGGCCACTCGCCCGATGCTTCCCTCCGAAAAGGATCATGCGCTGGCCCCTTTTGAGCCGCATCGGACCGATCTGAAATGGGGCCCTCGAGAGGAGCCCTTTCTGCCTCCTGCCGAAGGGACTCCCTCCTAGCCGTTGGAAAACAAAGAGCCGGTGACCGAATTCTGCCAGTCGTAGCGGAAATTTATTATTCCAGTTTTCCAGAGGGAGGCGGAGGAAGCGGTGCCTTTTCGCCAATCGTGTGGTTTCCGTTGCTGTCCACTGTAAAGGAATCTATAGTTCCATCCGTGTTGATATGATATGTGATATCGCCCCTACCTGTTGGGTTAGGACCTGTGATGCAGATCGTCCCATCTTTTGTGATATAGACGGGCGGTTTAAGAGGATCGGGATTGGGATACGTTGTGCCGCCAGAGGGATTGACGGTTGGTTTCCCGTAGTAGTTCTGGACATACTGAAGCCAAAGGAAATAATTGAGTTGGGATTCTGACAGAGTCACTTCCGGTCGGCCGGGATCGACCGGCTTCCCTGGCTGGATAATATCGCCAGGGTTTCCTTGAGACGAGCCGGCCGAGTTCCTGGCGTTCTGGGCGTTCAAGGTTGTGTTCGCCTGTTGCGCCCACGCGGATGACGAGTCTGTCCCGGTCGGGTTCTTCCCGTTCGCCTCCTCCGACGGCGGTATGACATCCTGGATGATGGCTCCTTTTTCTTGGGTTGCCGGAGTATCCTCCGCCCTTGCGGGCGACGGTTGAGCCAACAGCCCTGCACTTATCATTATCAGTAAGATTCTGCGGAACATGTTTGTCTCCTTTTTGAGTACATCTGAAGTGTGGCTGATAGAAAAAGAAGTGTCAAGGTATTGATGTAAGATAATACGCTGCCAATATTTGACGCTATTGGGCAATTGCGCAATAAACCACCTATTCCACCTGACGCTCAATAGCAAATGAGTCTCCAGCCGGGCTCATTTGATTGACGGTTAGCCTCCAACCTGGTATGCTATATATGGCAGTGAGTGCCATACATTCAGGAGGGGGGCTATGAAGATCACGACTTACATTGATGAGCGGTTGATGGCGAAAGCCATGAGGGCTTCTCGGTCTAGGACGAAACGGGAGGTTTTGGAAAGCGGGCTCCGCACGCTTTTAGCAGAGATACAGAGAAAGACCTTTGTTAAAGATTTCGATCATCTGCGCTTGCGTTTGACTCCGCTCGAGTTGGATCATGCCCGTCGCTGATCATGAGATGATTCTCATTGACACATCGGCCTGGATCTGCAATTTTCCGCCGAAGGTTGTGCCGCGAATTCGAGAACGAGTGACCGAACTGGTTGAGCATGATCGGGCGGCGGTCACTTCGCCGATTGTTTTTGAGCTTTTGCAAGGAGTCCATTCCGGCTACGAATTCGGGCGGCTTCATCAGCATCTTTCCAGTCTTCATCAGTTTCCAGTTACTGAAAGCGACTGGTTGAAGGCCGCGCAGTGGGCCCACCGTCTGAGAATTCAGGGGCTGAAAGCTAAAACCCTTGATTTCCTTATCGCTTACAAAGCGATGCGCCATCGGCTGGTTCTTCTTCATGTCGATCGGGATTTTGATCGGATCGCTCGGACTGTTCCACTCAAAGTGGAAAGTTACGTCAACCACATTCGTTGACTTGGGTTCGCGGGACTCCAATATCGGCACTCTCTGGGCCAAACAGCTCCTGCTCCCCCTAGCCTCCAGCCTAGCCTCCAGCCGTTGACTTTTCTGCATCCTCCCGATATAGTGGGATGTTTCCTCCCCGATTCCTCCTGCACGTTCCAGCAGGCGGAGAGAGGGGTATTTTGCGTGGAAACCCCGCCCCGGAACCGGTTTACTGGAGGTTTGGATGGGCAAAAGAGAGTGGGTGATTCTGGCGGCGGTTGTTCTTGTTTCCGGCTGCGGAAAATGGACTCCGTCTGCCCAGAGAGCGCAGGTTTCCGCCGACACTCCTTCCGGAGAGACCGTCTCCACATTCATGCTTGTCGGTCACACCGATGACGGACGGAAGAAGTGGGAAGTGCGCGGCCAGACGGCCAACCTTCTGAGTGAGACGGTGCATCTCTCACCGGTGGAAGCGACCTCCTACGGTAACACGAAGCTGGATTTGACCGCCGATCGGGGCCAGTATCATCGGGATACGCGGAACATTCATCTGGAACAGAACGTCGTGCTGATCACTGCCGACGGCGTCCGGCTGAAAACCGACAGTTTCGATTGGGATGCGCAGAGACAGACGGGTACGACGTCCGCGTGGGTCACCGTGCTGCGGCCGGGCATGAGGGTGGTGGGCCAAGGGGGCGTTTGCTTTCCCAAGGTGAAGCGGGTGCGGCTCGAAAAGAGCGTGACCGTGACGCTTTTGGGGAACGGCGGCCAGACGGTGGTCACCTGTGACGGCCCGATGGAAGTGGATTACGGACGTCACAAAATCCGGTTCTGGCGCGATGTGCTCGTGAAGGATCTCAAGGGAACCATCCGGTCGGACCGGCTGGACGTCGCTCTGAATGAAAAAACAAATGCAATGGAGAGGGCAACCTTCTGGGGGCACGTGCGGATGAACCAGGGACCCCAGTCGGCCGTGGCCAACCGGGCCAATTACTGGCAGCTGCAGGGGCGGACCCGTTTGATTGGTCATCCCCGGTTGGCGATGCTATCCAACGGAGAGAAGTGGAGAGAGTGAACGAAGCCGCTCTCCTGAGAACCGAGGGTCTGCGCAAAAGCTACGGCGGCCGCCGCGTCGTCGACGGCGTCGCAATAGAGGTCCGGCGCGGCGAGATCGTCGGGCTGCTCGGTCCCAACGGCGCGGGAAAAACCACCAGCTTCTACATGGTGGTCGGGCTGATTCCGCCGGATAAAGGGAAGGTCGTTTTCAACGGATCCGACATCACGCGCCTGCCGATGCACCTGAGGGCGAGGACGGGCATCGGGTATCTGGCGCAGGAGCCGTCCATCTTCCGGCGGCTGAGTGTCGAACAGAACATTCTCGCTATCCTGGAGACGCTTCGGCTGGCGCGGTCCGAGAGGATGAACCGTCTGCAGGAACTTCTGAATGAGCTGGGGCTGCGTCATCTGGCGAAATCCAAGGCGGACACGCTCTCGGGCGGCGAGCGCCGGCGTTTGGAAATTACGCGGGCGTTGGTGACGAAGCCGACCTTTCTTCTTTTGGATGAGCCCTTCAGCGGGATCGATCCGATTGCAGTCGCCGAGTGCCAGGAAATCATCCGGGGTTTGAAGAGGCGCGGCATGGGAATCCTGCTGACGGATCATAACGTGCGCGAGACCTTGACGATCACCGACCGGTCGTACCTGATGGCGGAGGGCAAGGTGCTGATCGCGGGCGGCGCTTCCCAGCTGATCAACGATCCGAAGGCGCGCGAGGTGTACTTGGGCCCGAAGTTTCAAATGTAGTTTGTGTTACTGAGGAGCGAAGCGAAATTTCCATGAGGATTACCGTAACGGCGCGCCACACCGAGGTTCCGAGCTCGGTGAAGCAGCTCTTGGAGAGCAAGATCGAGAAGCTCGAGAAGTTCGGGCATAAGCTGATCAAGCTCCACGCGATCTTCGATAAAGAAAAGTACAACTACACGGCCGAGCTCACACTCTTCGGCAAGGGGATCAGCTTCGTCGGCAAAGCGAAAAACCGGAGAGATTTTCTCACCTGCATGGAAGAGGCCGTGATGAAGTTGAAGGAGCAGCTTCGCCGTCACGAATCGAAAATGATGGAGAAGCGCCGGCGGTTGGCCCGCAGACGCAAGAGCTTAGGCCTCCTCGAGATGGTGGAGGAGGAGAGCGAGTGAAAGAGGCGACGATGGCGATGGATCTTTCGGTCAAGTTATCCGACACGGCACCCTGCCAGAAGCAGCTGAGGGTGGAGGTGCCTCTGGGTGCGGTGGAGGCGGAGTTTGAAGCGGTCTACCAGGAGCTCAAGCGGGTCGCGCGGGTTCCCGGTTTTCGCATCGGTTCCGCGCCGCGGGATCTTCTCGAGCGGCACCACGGCGATTCGGCCCGCGAGCAGGTGTTAAAGCGGCTCGTGAGCCGCTCGCTCGACGAGGCGCTCGGCTCCCACCGGGAGCTGGACCTGATCGGGCATCCCGAGGTGACCGATATAAAATTCGAACCGAAGAAGCCGCTCTGCTACTCGGCCGTGATCGAAGTCGCTCCGAAGCTGCCCTCCGGCATGTACAAAGGTTTGAAGCTCACGCGGCCGAAGACCGAAGTCACCGAGGAGCAGATCCAGCAGGTTCTTTCGCGGCTCCAGGAGCAGCAGGCGGAATTGAAGCCGGTCGCGGAATCGCGGGCCGCCGTGGCGGGCGACTACCTGCTGATCGATCTGACGGAGCAGAAGCCGGGCTCAGCCCCCGTCAAGCGCCGGGACATCGTGATCCTTTTGAATCTCGAGAAGGACCCGGAAGGGTTCCTCCGGCAGTTGGTCGGCATGACGCCGGGCACCGAGAAGAAGGTGACGCTGAAGGACAAGACCTTGAACCAAAACCTCGACGTGACGGTCTCGCTCAAGGGGTTGAAATTCCGGGAGCTCTCGGCGGTGGACGACGCGTTCGCCAAATCGGTCGGGCCGTTCGAATCGCTCGGCATGCTGAAGGAATCGATCCGGGGCAACCTGCAGCAGGAGTCGCAGCGCCGCCGGCGGCACGCGCTCGAGCAGGCCGCCGTCGAGCGCCTGCTGGAGGCGTGGACGTTCGACGTGCCGCCGTCCGTCGTGGCTTCGCAGGCCCGCCGGATCCTGAAGGAGCGGGCGATGCAGCTCATGTCGCAGGGAATTCCGACCGACCAGGTGCAGGAGCGGGCCGAGCTGCTCACGGAGCAGGCGAAGCTCGACGCGCTCAAGCAGGTGAAGCTCTTTTTCATTCTGCGCCGGATCGCCTCTGCGGAGTCGCTCAGCGCGGCGGAGCAAGAGGTCGAGGCCCGGCTGCAGGATATTGCCGCGGGGATGGGCGTTGGGCTGGAACAGGTGCGCAAGGAGATCGAGTCGAAGGACATGATGGACGAGTTGGTCTGGGGCATCATCCGATCCAAGGTGTTTGATCTGATCATCCGCGAAGCGGACGTTAAGGAGGAGACATGACAGAGCGCAGTCAGCATTTGGTGCCGATCGTTGTCGAGCAGACGGGGCGTGGGGAGCGGGCGTACGATATCTATTCCCGGCTTCTGAAAGACCGAATCGTTTTCATCGGCTCCGCGATCGACGACCTCGTGGCGAACCTCGTGATCGCGCAGATGCTGTTCCTCCAGATGGAGGATCCGGCCAAGGACATCAACGTGTACATCCACTCGCCGGGCGGCTACGTGACCGCGGGGCTGGCGATCTACGACACGATGCAGTTCGTGAAGCCCGACGTGGCCACCTACTGCATCGGGCAGGCCGCCTCGATGGGAGCGCTGCTGCTGGCCGGCGGCACGAAGGGCAAGCGCTACAGTCTGCCCCACTCCCGGATCATGATTCACCAGCCGTGGGGCGGCGCTCAGGGAAGCGCGTCCGACATCTCAATCCAAGCGAAGGAGATCTTGAAGCTGAAGGAGCGGTTGAACCAGATCCTCGCTGCGCATACGGGCCAGACGCTGGAAAAAGTTTCGGAGGATACCGACCGGGATTTCTTCATGTCGGCGGATGAGGCAAAAGCGTACGGGCTCGTGGACGAAGTGATCGGCGGCAAGCACAAGTAACCTATAGAGGAAGCGATGGCTGATATTCGTATTCTCGTGACGGATCCGCTGGCCGAGGAGGGAATCCGCCTCCTGCAGGCCGAGAACCATGTGAAGGTGGATGTGAAGACGAAGATCCCGCAGGAGGAGTTGATCGCGCTGATCGGGGAGTACGACGGGCTCGTGGTCCGCTCCGGCACGCAGGTGACGAAGGCGGTGCTGGCCAACGCGAAGCGGCTCAAGGTGATCGGCCGCGCGGGCGCCGGGCTGGACAACATCGACGTCGAGACCGCCTCGCAGAAGGGGATCATCGTGATGAACGCGGCCGGCGGCAACACGATCTCGACCGCCGAGCACACGATGTCGCTCATCATGAGTCTCTCGCGCAACATCCCGCAGGCCTGCGCCGGCATGAAGGGCGGCAAGTGGGACAGGAACAAGTTCATGGGGGTCGAGCTGTACGGCAAATTTCTCGGGATCATCGGCATGGGGAAGGTCGGCTCCGAGGTGGCGCGGCGCGCGGGCGGCTTCGGCATGCGGCTGATCGTTTTTGATCCTTACCTCTCGCAGGAGAAGACGCGCGAGCTGGAGGCCGAGCCGGTCGCAACCATTCAGGAGATTTTCAAGAAGGCCGACTACATCACGGTGCACACGCCGCTGACCGCCGAGACGAAGGCACTGATCGGCGCCCCCGAGATTGCGATGATGAAGAAGGGCGTGCGGCTCATCAACTGCGCGCGCGGCGGCATCATCGACGAGCAGGCGCTCGTGGACGCGATCAAGAGCGGGCACGTGGCAGGCGCGGCGCTCGACGTCTATGAGCAGGAACCGCCGACGAGCCCGATCACGAAAGAGCTGATCGGCCTCCCGCAGGTGGTCGTGACGCCGCACCTGGGCGCCTCAACCGAAGAGGCGCAGAGCAACGTCGCGAAAGAGATCGCGGTCAGCGTGCGCGATTACCTGCTTGGCAAAGGGATCCGCAATGCGGTGAACGTTCCCTGCGTCGATCCGGAGGCGCTCAAGCTGCTCGAGCCGTACTTAAAGCTGGTCGAGCGTTTGGGCGCGCTGCAGGCGCAGCTGCTCGAGGGGCACGTGCGGACCGTGAAGATCCGCTACGTCGGCGAGATCACGCGGCTCGACTTGGCGCCGCTCACCATCTCATTCATCAAAGGGCTGCTCACGCCGGCACTCCAGGACTCGGTCAACTACGTGAACGCCGCGATGATCGCGAAGGAGCGGGGGATCAAGGTGATCGAGTCGAAGGCGACCGAGGCGGAGGATTTCGCGAATCTGATCGCGACCACCGTCGAGGGGGACAAGGGCTCGACCGAGGTGCGCGGCACGCTGTTCACCGCGACCGACCCGCGGATCGTTCAGATCAACGACTTCCACATGGACGCGATTCCCTCCGGCCAGATGCTGCTCGTGCGCAACCAGGACTCGCCCGGCATGATCGGCCAGATCGGCACCGCGCTCGGCTCGAAGGGGATCAACATCGCGTGGATGACGTTCGGCCGGAAGTCGCAGGGGGGCGAGGCGCTCGTCGTGGTGAACGTGGATCAGCCGATCAAGGAAGAGATCATCGCGCAGATCAAAAAACTTCCGAAGGTCTTGGACGCGAAGCTGGTCACGCTCTGATTCGATGGCCAATATCGTCGTGGTCGGCGCCCAATGGGGCGATGAGGGCAAGGGGAAGGTCATCGACATGCTGACCGAGACGGTGGACGTGGTCGTCCGCTTTCAGGGGGGCAACAACGCGGGGCACACCGTCGTCGCCAGCGGCCAGGAGTTCATCATGCACCTGATCCCGTCCGGCATCCTGCACCGCGGGAAGTACTGCTTGATCGGCAACGGCGTTGTGGTGGATCCGGGTGTTCTGCTGCAGGAGATCGACGGGCTGAAGAAGAAGGGGATCGACGTCGAGGGCAACCTCGGCGTGAGCGACCAGGCCCATGTGATCTTTCCTTACCACCGCGCGTTGGATAAGCTCAAGGAGGCCAAGGTCGGCCCGGGCAAGATCGGCACGACCGGCCGAGGGATCGGTCCCTGCTACGCCGACAAGGCGACGCGCACCGGGATACGGGTCGCCGATCTGCTGGACGACGAGATCTTCCGCCGGAAGCTGAAGATGAACCTGGAGGAGAAGAACGAGCTGTTCGTGAAGCTGTACCAGGCCCCGACGGTGGATTTCAACGCGGTGTACACCGAGTACGCCGGCTACCGGGAGCGGATCGCGCAGTACGTGGTCAACGGCCCCGTGCTTCTGAACCGACTGATCGCCCAGCGCAAATCGGTGCTGTTCGAGGGGGCGCAGGGAACGTGGCTCGACATCGACCACGGCACCTATCCGTACGTCACCTCCTCGAACGCGACCGCGGGGGGCGCCTGCGCCGGAACCGGCGTCGGCCCGACGAAGATCGACAAGGTGATCGGCGTGGTGAAGGCCTACACGACGCGCGTCGGCGAGGGTCCGTTCCCGACGGAGTTCCCGCCGCCGCTGATGGAGCAGATCCGCGCGAAGGGCAAAGAGTTCGGCGCGACGACGGGCCGGCCCCGACGGTGCGGCTGGTTCGACGCGATGCTGGTGAAGCACTCGATCCTGATCAACGGCATCACCGAGATCGCCGTCACGAAGCTGGACGTTCTCGACGACAGCCCCCGCATCAGCGTCTGCGTGGGGTATAAGCTGAACGGCAAAATGCTCGAAGCTCCGCCGGCCGACGTGGACCGCTGGGCGGAGATCGCGCCGGTGTACGAGGAGCATCCCGGCTGGTTGAGCGACACCTCGGAGGTGACCTGTTTCGAGGACCTGCCGCCCCAAGCTCGGCGTTATTTGAAGCGTTTGGAAGAACTTCTCGCCGTGAAAATATCCATCGTGTCGGTGGGCTCAAAAAGGGAGCAAGCATTCCATGTCTGATTTTCAATATTTCTCTTTCATGACCAGTTCTGTTTTTTCGGCGTGGGAGAAAGGGGCGCTCTGGTCCGTTCTCGGCGTGGCGATGCTCGGCCTGCTCTACGCCGGATTCCTCGTCGGCCAGGTGCTGCGCGAGAGCCGCGGCACGCCGAAGATGATTCAGATCGCCGAAGCGATCCAGGGCGGTGCGAACGCCTATCTGGTGCAGCAATTCAAGGCGATCGTCTTCCTCATCCTTCTGCTGACCGGCGCTCTTTACTTTACCTCGCACGAGACGCACATCGCGCTCGGGCGGGCCTGCGCGTTCCTCATGGGGGCCTGTTTCTCCGCGACGGTCGGCTTCGTCGGCATGAACCTCGCGGTGCGGGGCAACGTGCGGGTCGCGGCGGCCGCGCGGACCAGCTTCGGGCAGGCGCTCAAGATCGCTTACCGGACAGGAACGATCACCGGCATGCTCACCGACGGCTTGGGGCTGCTCGGCGGCACGCTGATCTTCATGATCTACGGCGAGCGGGCGTACGAGGTGCTGCTCGGCTTTGGTTTCGGCGGCACGTTGTTGGCGTTGTTCATGCGGGTCGGCGGCGGCATCTACACGAAGGCAGCCGACGTCGGCGCCGACTTGGTCGGCAAGATTGAAAAGGGGATTCCTGAGGACGATGCGCGCAACGCCGCGACGATCGCCGACAACGTGGGCGACAACGTGGGCGACTGCGCCGGCATGGCGGCCGACATCTTCGAGTCGTACGAGGTGACGATCGTCTCGGCGATGATCCTCGGATGGGCCTCTTTCGGCCATAAGGGAG
>Ga0209515_10009101_pt1 | contig 11398 bp, 6 predicted proteins | sample Subgroupgradi54m_FD_187454 | JGI IMG/M metagenome (GOLD analysis project Ga0209515, IMG submission 187454) | Subsurface groundwater microbial communities from S. Glens Falls, New York, USA - GMW60B uncontaminated upgradient, 5.4 m (SPAdes)... ...
TCCTCCCGCCACTTCGGTAGGCGTTCGTCTTGGCTCACAGGAATTCCCTCGCCGACTCGCTTGCGGCGGGCGGCAGCGCCGCACCGCCTGGTTCGATGACCTCGGCGACGTCGATCTCGAGCACCTCGACGCCCGCGGGGACGATCACGCGTACCCGGGTACGGATCTCCTGCACCCCGAAGCGCCACAGGTTGATGGCGTGGCCCTGCGGCCTTCGCGCCGCGAGCTCGGCGGGCGTGCCGTAGAAGAGCGCGCCCGTCGGACAGACGGTGGCGCACATGGGCTTCTTGCCGATGCTGGTGCGATCGAAGCACATGTCGCACTTCTGCATCTGTTGCAGGCCGATCGAGATCTTGGGCACGCCGAACGGGCAGGCGAGCTCGCAGTTGTTGCAGGAGATGCAGCGCGGCTTGAGGCTCGAGTGCACGATGCCGTGCTCGTCGACCTTGATCGCGTCGGCGGGGCAGACCGAGGCGCAGGTGGGGTTCTCGCAGTGCATGCACACGGTGGCCGCGGTCTGCGGCGACACCCCCGGATCGATGAAGTCGACGTGGATCATCGAGCTGCCGCGGTGCGTGTCGCACTCCGAGCAGGCCGCCTCGCACGCCTTGCAGCCGATGCAGCGCTGCGGATCGACGTAGAACTCGAGGAACGGGCCCATCATGGCGCGACCTGGCGGCGCGTGCGCGCAGCGTCCTCGGGTGCCTCGAGGCGCAGTTCGGCGAACAGCGCGCGTGCGCGGGTGGCCTCGTCGGCGGTGGCGGCGCGCACCCGGCAGGCGGCGACCTTGAACTCGGGCATCTTGCTGACCGGATCGAGCGCGCGCACGGTCAGCTGGTTGGCGGCCAGCGCCTCCGGCCAGTGGTAGGGCACGAAGACGGTGTCGGGACGGATGCTCTCGACCACCGCGAGCGGCACGGTGAGCGCGCCGCGCCGGGTCTCGACCGTGACCAGCTGGCGATCGACGAGGCCGAGCCGGGTGGCCAGCTCGGGGTGCATCTCGCACAGCGGCCCGGGTGCCTTGTCGACGAGGAACTTGATGCGCCTGGTCTGCGTGCCGCTCAGGTAGTGGAAGACGCTGCGGCCCGAGGTCCAGTAGATCGGGTACTCGGCGTCGGGGACCTCGGCGCTCGGCCGGTAGGCGGTGGTGTGCAGGTGGAACAGGCCGTCGGGGTGGTAGCTGCGCTGGTCCTCGAAGAGCCGCGGCGTGCCCGGGTGGCCCTCGCTCGGGCACGGCCAGAAGACGCCCATCTCGCGCTCGACGCGCTCCCAGGTGATGCCGGTGTAGTCGGTGGTGCCGCCCGAGCTGGCGCGGCGCAGCTCGTTGAAGATCTCCTGGTTATCCGCGTAGGTGAACTTGTCGGCGCGGCCGAGGCGGCGGGCGAGCTCGAGCAGGATCCAGGTGTCGGTGCGCGCCTCGCCGGGCGGCGACACCGCGGCGCGGATGCGCACCACTCGGGCCTCGGCGGTGGTGGTGGTGCCTTCTTCCTCCTCCTGCAGCGAGCCGGGCAGCACCACGTCGGCGTAGCGCGCCGTCTCGCTCATGAAGAAGTCGATCACGCACAGGAAGGGCAGGCGCTCGAGCGCGGCGCGCACGTAGTTCAGGTCGGGGTGCGAGACCATGGGGTTGCAGCAGATGTTGAGCAGGCCGCCGATCGCGCCCTCGTGGATGTCCTCGAAGATCTCGACCGCGGTCTTGCCCTTGTGCGGCAGCTCCTCGTCGGTGATGCCCCAGACCTTGCAGACGTGGGCACGGTGCACCGGGTTCTCGATGTCGCGGTTGCCGGGCAGCTGGTCGCACTTGTGGCCGTGCTCGCGGCCGCCCTGGCCGTTGCCCTGGCCGGTGATGGTCCCGTAGCCGCAGCCCTTGCGGCCGAGGCGCCCGGTGGCCAGCACCAGGTTGATGAGCGAGAGCACGTTGTCGACGCCCTTGGTGTGCTGCTCGACGCCGCGCGCGTGGAGGAGGAAGCTGGTCTTTGCCTGGCCCCACATCCGCGCGGCGCTGCGGATCTGATCGGCGGGCACACCGGTGATCGCCTCGGCCCACTCGGGCGTGCACGTCGCCACCGAGGCGACGAGCTCGTCCCAGCCGCTGCAGCGCGTGCGCACGAAGGTCTCGTCGATCCAGCCGTGAACGATGAGCTCGGCGAGCAGCGCCTGGTTGAGCGCGCTATCAGTGCCGGGGCGGACCGCCAGGTGCAGGTCGGCGGTGCGGCCGATCGGCGTGATGCGCGGATCGACGACGATGAGGCGGGCGCCGCGATCGCGGGCCTGCCAGATGTAGTGCATGAGCGTCGGGAAACACTCGCTCACGTTCGAGCCGGCGACGAGGATGACCTCGGCCTCGGGCAGGTCGCTCCACGAGTTGGCGGTGCGATCGATGCCGAAAGCCTTCTTGTTGCCGGCGCCCGCCGACACCATGCAGAAGCGACCGTTGTAGTCGAGGTTGGCGGTGTTGAGCGCGAGGCGGGCGAACTTGCCCACCAGGTAGCTCTTCTCGTTGGAGAGCGAGACACCGCTCATCATCGCGAAGGCGTTCTTGCCCTGCTTCGCCTGGATCTCACGCACCTTGCGCACCACCAGATCGAGCGCCTCGTCCCAGCTGGCCTCGCGGAAGCCGGCCTCGGTGCGGATGAGCGGCGAGGTGAGCCGGTCGGGGTGGTGCGTCTGCATGTAGCGCTTGACGCCCTTCGGGCACAGCCGGCCCTCGTTGAAGGGGAACTCCTCCCAGGGCTCGAAGCCGACCACCTGGTTGCCCGCCACCTGCAGCTGGATGCCGCACTGCATGCCGCAGAAGCAGCAGTGGGTCTTGACCAGCTTCTCGACGGTGGGCTTGTGGTCCCAGCCCCTCACCGGCGAGTCGGAGATGTGCGGGCCGTACGCGCGCACGTAGTCGGCGATGGGCAAGCTCAGGCGGGCCATGACGGGCTCCTCTTCTTGGCGACGGTGGCGTGGGCGCGCGCGATGCCCATGCGCCGGCCGCGCGGAGACAGCTGGTTCCAGCGCGGCCCGGGCTCGAGCCTGGCGCGGTAGTCGAAGCCGACCTCGGAGAGCACGGTGCCGAGATCGTCGACCTGCAGGCGCGGCGCGAAGGGCTCGCCGGTGAGCGGGCAGATCGCCTGCTCGCCCTGCGCGCCCGCGGCCTTGTAGAAGGTGATGCCCAGCGACGCGGGCCGCTGGAAGACGTGGAAGAGCTTGCCGAAGGGCAGGTAGATGAGCGTGCCGATCACGGTGAAGGCGTGGATCTGCGCCAGCACGCTGTAGTAGTAGCCGTGCAGCCACTCGTAGCTGACCCAGAGGAGTAGCCCGGTCACGCTGACGGCGAAGAGCAGGAGGAGCGGCAGGAAGTCGCGGCCGAAGCGCTGCACCGCGAGCGCGCCGCCCTCGCGCATGCGCCGCCACATGGCCAGCATCACGCCGGGGATGACCATGAAGGCGGAGACGACCAGGGCGTGGAACATGAACCAGGCGACCGCGCCGTCGATCGGCACCTCGGCGACGCGCAGGCCGAAGAAGACCACGTGATAGGTCGCGGCCGCCCCGATCGCGCCCTGCTCGAAGTGCAGCCAGCCGAAGACGAGCGGGAAGGTGACCGCCGCGGCGAGCATGCAGCCCCAGGCGATGAGCATGTGCGCCGCCCAGCGGGCGCGGCCACGCCGCAGGATGAAGTCCTGCGCGATGATCTTCGACCAGAGCGCAGAGGCGAGCAGGCGCGGCCGGCCCAGGCGACGCCACCGTCCCGGCGAGAAGAACACCTGCAGCCCGCGGCGCCAGTACATGCGCGTGGGCGGCTTCGACAGCCATACGGTGTAGCGGTAGACGATCCCGAAGGTCGCGAACAGGCAGGCGAAGGTGTAGCCGACCAGCGCCGAGTCGAAGTCGGCGAGGTTGCGGCTGCCGAGCACGATGAGCGCGCCGAGAAGCGCGGTCGCGAGCGCGCCGCTGCGCACGGCGACGCCGAGGAAGTGCGGGCGGCGGGCGCTCGAGCGCGCCGTGCGCGCGCGGGTTTCCTGCGTTGGATCGTCCACCCGCCCTCCCTTTGCACGCCGGGTGCCACCTCGCGCGCCCAGCAGTGCCGCCGTTTCGCATCGATCCGCGCACCTTCTGCGTTCACCTTCCGCGGCGCGCAATCCTTGCGCGTCACTCACGGCGATGACCGCCTCTCAGGCGGGCAGGCCGGCCGGCCGCACCGGCGCGTCGAGCACCTCAGGTTCTCCCGCGTGATGGGCTTCTGCAAGCAAGCGATCTGCGACGCCAGGACTCCGTGTCGGACGTTGCTGTCACCGACGTATCCGGACATGAACAGCACGCGCAGGCCGGCGCCCAGCGCGACGAGCCGCCGCGCCAGCCCGGGCCGCTCATGAGCGGCATGACCACATCGGTGAGCAGCAGGTCGATCGGACCGCGGGGCTGCTGGCAGACGCGCAGCGCCTCGGCTCCATTCTCGCCTCGATGATGGTGTAGCCACTGCGACGCGGCTAGGTGGGCGTCACGAGCGACTCGCCGGTGGCGCCTCGTTGAGGAGCAGCCAGAACAGCCCGAGCGTCCTGGCCGCCTCGGCGAACTCGGCGAAGCCCACCGGCTTGCGCACGTAGGCATTGGCGCCCAGGGCGTAGCCACGCGCCAGGTCCTCGTGCTCCTTGGAGGAAGTCAGGATGACGACCGGGAGCGATCGCGTGGGCTCGTGGGCGCGGATCCGGCGCAGGACCTCGAGGCCGTCGATGCGCGGCAGCTTGAGGTCGAGCAGGACCATCACGGGCACGAGCGCGGTATCGCGGCCGAGATGAGCGCCGGAACCGAAGAGGTAGTCGAGCGCCTCGGCGCCGTCACGGACGACGACGATCTCGTTGGCAATGCCCGCCTTCTTGAACGCCCGGAGGGTCAGCTTCTCGTCGCTGGGATTGTCCTCGACCAGTAGCAAGACCTTGTTCACGCCGCGCCTCGGGCAGCGCCGGGCAGGGTGAAGTAGAAGACGGCGCCCTCACCCTCCTTGCCCTCGGCCCAGATGCGTCCACCGTGGCGCTGGACGATCCGTTGCGACGTCGCGAGCCCGATCCCGGTGCCGGGGAAATCGCTCAGGCTGTGCAGGCGCTGGAAGGGCGAGAACAGCTTGGACGCATAGGCCATGTCGAAGCCGGCGCCGTTGTCACGGATGAAGAGCGTCAGCGCGCCGTCGCGCTCGCTGGCCCCGAGCTCGATCCGGGCCACCGGCTCGCGCCCGGTGAATTTCCAGGCGTTGCCGATCAGGTTGTCGAAGAGGGCACGCACGAGGTTCGAGTCCACGTCGGCCGAGACCCGCTCCTGGACCACGAGCTCGAGCGCGCGTGCCGGCTCGCGCGCGGCCAGCGCCCCGGCGATGGTGCGGAAGAGTCCGGAGAGGTCGGTCCTCCGCGTCCTCAGCTCGGTCCTGGTCACCTGCGACAGCGACAGGAGGGCGTCGATGAGCGTGCCCATCCGCTGCGCGCTGCCCACGATCTCCTGCAGGCAATCCAGCCCCTCGGCGTCGAGGTTCCCGGCGTGGTCATCGAGCAGGATCTGGGCGAATCCGTTCACGCCGCGCAGCGGCGCGCGCAGGTCATGGGCCACCGAGTAGCTGAAGGCTTCCAGCTCACGCGTGGCCGCCTCGGCGGACTCCTTGGCGCTCGCCAACCTCTGCTCGGCCCGGCGGCGCTCGGTGATGTCGCGGGCGACCTTCGACGCGCCGACGACCCGGCCGGTCACGTCGCGCACGGGCGAGACCACCTCGGAGACCTCGATGAGCGTCCCGTCCTTGCACCGCCGCACCGTGTCGAAGTGCTGGACCTCGCCGCGGGTGACCGCCTCGAGCGCCAGCCGCTCGCGCGCCTCGTCGCCCGGCGCGATGATGACGGTGATGGAACGCCCGACGATCTCGGCGTGGGTGTAGCCGAAGAGCCGGTGCGCGCCCTCGTTCCAGCTGGTGATCTCACCGTCGAGGTTCTTGCCGATGATGGCGTCGGCCGAGCCTTCCACGATGGCCGCCAGGCGGGCGCGTTGCTCCTCGGCGCGGGTGCGCGCGCTGATGTCGCGGATGGCCGCCGAGACCAGCATGCCGCGCTCGGTCTCGAGCGGGCTCAAGGAGATCTCGACCGGGAACTCGCTGCCGTCCTTGCGGCGACCACGGAGCTCGATCCCCTGGCCCATGGGCCGGGTGGTGGCGGGGCTGCGGAAGTAGCCGGTGCGCAGCGATGGATGCGCGCTCCGCTGGCGTTCGGGGAGGAGCCGTTCGATCGGCTCGCCGATGAGCTCCTCCCGGGTGTAGCCGAAGAGCGCCTCGAGCTGGCGGTTGACCAGCACGATGGCGCCGTCCTCGCCGACGATGATCATGCCGTCGGGCGCGGCCTCGAGCAGGGCGCGGAAGCGGACGTCGTCGGCGCGCTGCCGGCGCAGGTCGGCGATGGCGGCCTGGGCCTCCTTGCGCTCGCTGAGATCGAGGACGAAGGAGATCGACTCGGTGCGCGTGCCCTCGAGCATCGCCGAACCGATGAGCACGGGGACGCGACCGCCGTCCTTGCGCAGGTACTCTTTCTCACGCAGCGCGCCGATGCCGGAGGCATTGAGCTGCGCGAGGGCGCGGGTGTCGACCTCGTGCCACTCGGGGGGCGTGAGGCCCCTCCAGTTGACGGCGCCCGAGAGGACCTCGTCGCGCGAATAACCGACCAGGCGGAGCAAGGTGTCATTGATCTCGAGGATCCGGCCGCTCAGATCCCCGACGACGATGCCGATCATCCCCGAGTCGGAGAGGCGGGCGAAGCGCGCCTCCGAGGCTCGCCGCGCGGCGGTCGCCTGCTCGGCCGTCTCTCGTGCGCGACGCTCGCCAGCGTAGGCACGCGCGTTTCCGATGGCGAGCGCGGCGTGGTCGGCGATGCTCTGTGCGAAGCGGAGATCGTCCTCGTCGTAGGGTGCGCCGCTGCCGCTGCGCAGGAGGTTGGCGACGCCGACCACCTTGCCCTGGCAGAGCAGTGGCAGCGTGATCGAGCTGGTGACGCCGAGTCGTTCGAGCAGCGGCCGGTACCTCGGGTCGCTCGCGGCGATGAGCTCGGCGGTGCTGACCCGGGGCGTCAAGACCGCCTGCCCGCTCGCGGCCGCGCGCCCCGACAGGCCCTCGCCGACCCGCTGGCGACTCGACTTCTGCACCTCCATCGCGACCGCGAGCAACTCGGGGTCGCGATGGTAGACCGCGCCCGTCGCTTCCAGCCACTCGCCGTCCTCGGTGACCGCGCGGATCGCGCACAGGTCGCCGACCAGCTCGCCCAGCCGGCGCGCCACGACGTCGAGCAGGCGCGGGTAGTCGTAGGTCGCCGACGAGAACTCGTGGGCGGCCTCGGCCAGGACGCGCAGGCGATCGGCGACCCGCTGACCCTCGGCGCGCTCGCGCCGCGCGTCGGTCAGCAGGCGCGCGTTGGAGATGGCCAGCGCCGCCTGGCTGGCCAGGTTCTGCGCCAGGTCGCGATCCTCCTCGTCGAAGGGCGGACTGTCGGGTCGGAAGCGCGCCAGGGTCAGCACGCCGATGGAGCGACCGTGGCTCCGCAACGCCACCACCAGCACGCTGTGAATGCCGACCTGCTCGATCAGCTGGAAGAACCGCGGCGTCGTCCCGGGCGGGCGCAGCTTCTCCCGATCGAGCACCGTGGCGAGGTGGGCCTGACCGGTCTCGATGACGCCGCGCGACAGCGGGTGGTCGGCGAGCTTGACCGGCTCCAGGTAGGCGTCGTTCAGCTGGCGGAGCGCCTCGGGGTCGGGATCGAACGCCGCGGCCGGGATCAGCGTCAGGCCGTCGTCGGAGAGCAAGAGGACGATGCAGTAGTCCTTGACGACCTCGGCGACGCGCCGAGCCACCGTCTCGAGGAGACGCTGGGCATCGGAGGTCGCCTCCGCGAACGCGCCCATCGCCTCGGCGAGCACGCGCAGGCGGTCTTTCCGGCGCCGCGCCGGCGGAGAGCGGTTCTTGGATGAGCTCGTTCCCACGTCTGCCGTAGTCATCATGGACTCGTGGTGGCGTTTAGCTCCTTAAATGACCACCAGAGTCGAAGTGTTGAGTCATGTAGACCTGCTGGATTGGCATGTATCGCGCACGTTTGTACGCCTCCCGCCCGACGCTGCGCCGTCAACTGACGTCGAGCCGCGCCGGTGTTGTCTCCAATCGATGGGATTGAAGATGAGAGTCGGTCGAATCCCACTTCGATTCTTGACAGCGGCTGGGCTCGAGTGGCGCCTCAGGCCCGCGTTCACGGAATGCGCACAACCTGCGCTCGACCGTCCCGGGCGCGCAACGGTTGCGCCGCGCCGTCGTGCCGGCGCGAGATGACACGCCTTTCCCGGCGGCACGCCGGCTGCAACACGTGGGCGCTGGAGGGTGGCCGTGCTGAATGGACGCTTCGGAACGCTTGCTGCTCTTGCCGGAGCCTGCTGGCTCGCCGCCTGCGAAGGGCCGGGCGGTCCTCCCGGTGCGCCCGGGCCTCCGGGTGAGCCCGGCGCCACGACCGACGCCGCGCCGTCTGCCGACGCTTCCGCCGACGCGGGCCCGCCAGGCACGGGCTCCTACCTCACCGGGCCCGGCCTCGTGCTCACGATCGAGTCAGCGTCGATCGACTCCGCTGGCGTGGCGCGGACGCGCATCAAGATAACCGACGGTGCGGGCGTGCCGCTCGACCGCGAGGGTCGGCTCAGCGAGGGCGCGGTGGTGCCCCGCTTCGCCATCGCCTGGCTGGCCGCCGACAGCGCTGGCGAGGCCGCGGCGTACACCTCTTATATCACCCGGGACCAGACCAGCCCGATCACGCACGTGACCGCGGCGCAGGCGTCGGCCGAGCAGGACGGCCGCTTCACCGAGGTCGGCGTCGGCGTCTACGACTACACCTTCGTCACCCCCATCGTCGTGGCGGAAGCGGCGAAGGCCTCGACCCATACGGTGGGCGTCTACGCCACACGCACCTTCGAAGGTGTCGCATTTAGCGACGACGCGACCTTCGACTTCGTGCCCTCGGGCGTGCCGGTGACCGTCCGACGTAACGTCGTCACCGACGCCGCCTGCAATGGCTGCCACGATCCGCTCTCGGCGCACGGCGGCGCGCGCAAGAAGGTCGCCCTGTGCGTGCTCTGCCACTCGCCGCAGACGATCGACCCCGACACGGGGCGGACCGTGGATCTCGCGGTCATGGTGCACAAGATCCACCGCGGCGAGAGCCTGCCCAGCGTCGTCGCCGGGACGCCCTACCAGATCGTCGGTTATCAGCAGATCGTCGCCGACTTCTCGACGGTGGTGTTCCCGCAGCCGATCGAGCGCTGCGAGACCTGCCACACCGGTGCGAACGGCGACTACTGGAAGCGCAAGCCGAGCCTGGCCGCGTGCACCTCGTGCCACGACAACGTCGCGTTCCAGGAACCGGTGCCGGCGGGCATGGTGCTGCACTCGGGCGGCACGCAGCCGGCGAACGCGCCGTGCAAGGTCTGCCACGCGCCCTCGGGCAGCATCGCCGGCATCGTCGAGTCGCACCTGACCCCCGCGATCGACCCGGCGCGGCCCGAGCCGGCGATCGAGATCCTCGCGGTGACGGCCACTGCGCCCGGGCAGCAGCCGGTGGTGCGCTTCAAGGCTACCGTCGCGGGCGTGGCGCGTGATCTGCTGAGCGTGCCGCTCGCCAGCGTGCGCATGACCGTGGCCGGACCCAACAGCGATTACGCCGGCTGGTGGCAGGCGACCGCGCAGGGAGATCGGACGACCGGCACTCTGGTCGCGGTCGACGCCACCGCGGGCGTCTTCGAGTACACCTTCCCGGTCACGGCGGCGATCCCGGCTGGCGCCACCGGCAGCTACACCCTCGGCGTCGAGGCGTCGAACCAGCCCACCGGCCAGCCGCGCTTCGGTGCGGTGAGCCCGACCTTCGCGTTCGCGGTCACCGATGCGACCGCGACGCCGCGCCGCGAGGTGGTCGCGCGCGAGCGGTGCAACGCCTGCCACGGCGAGCTCCTCGGCCACGGCGGCTCGCGCAAGAACGTCCAGTACTGCCTGCTCTGCCACGGCCCCACCGATGTGAACGACGAGCGCGCGCCGCACCCGGAGAGCGGCGAGGTCTACGTCCACAGCGTCGACTTCAAGGTCATGATCCACAAGATCCACGCCGGCCGAGAGCTCGCCCAGGCGTACGTGCTGGGTGGCAACCCGGCGCCGAACGCGACCAACCCGGGCGGCAACCCGGTCGACTTCGGCGCCACCCGCTACCCGGGTCGGCTGGCCAGCTGCGCCACCTGCCATGTCGGTGCGAGCTACACCCTGCCGCTGCCGACGGGCCGGCTGTCCAGCAGGGACGAGATCCGCGCCTGCAACCAGGATCCGGCCGCCGACTCCAACGCCTACTGCGAGTCGGCCAGCTTCGTCGTCGTGGAGACGCGGACGCTGCACTCCGAGACCGCGGCGTGCACGAGCTGCCACGACTCGCCCGCCAGCGCGGCTCACGCCGAGGTGATGACCACCACGAGCGGCGTGGAGAGCTGCGCCACCTGCCACGGCCCGGGTCAGTTCCAGGACGTCGAGCGCGTCCACCGTCGCGAGTGAAGACGAAGTGCGCCTTCCGTTCACATGCCTCGTGCTCGTGCTCGCGGTGCTCGCCGCGTGCGAAGAGGAGCGCGCCCGCGACGCCCTGCCCGAGTGTCCCAGCTGGACGCGTGACGTCGCGCCGCTGACCGCGGCGCGCTGCACCGGCTGCCACGGCGGCGCCACGCCCGCGGCCGGCTACGATCTCACCACCTACCTGGGCGCGATCGCGCGGGCGATCTGCCCGCCCGACGACGCCATCCACGCCGCGGTCGCCGACACGCGCACCCTCCTCGACACCTGGGCGAGTGCGACCTGCGAGCTCACCTACTCCGACAGCCCGCTCCACCGCGGCGGCCTGATGAACCCGGCCGATCCCGACTTCCACGGCCAGCTGCTCCACGACGAGGGCTGGGACTTCGCGCTGTGTCAGAAGTGCCACGGCGACGACTTCGCCGGCGGCACGTCGAAGAAGTCCTGCCTCGGCTGCCACGCCTCGGGGCCGACGAGCTGCGGCACCTGCCACGGCATGCAGCCGACGACGAACGCACACGTAGCGCATCGCGCCGTGGCCACGTGCAGCGAATGCCACGTGGTGCCGGCGCGCTGGGACGCGTCCGGCCACATCAAGAACGCCGACGGCCGCGTCGACGACGCGCCCGCCGAGATCAGGCTCGGCGCGCTCGCCGCGCGCGATCTCGAGCCGCCGCGCCGGAGCGGCCCACCCACGTACGACCCGGCGAGTGGACGCTGCGACAACGTCTACTGCCACGGCGGCGGCTGGAACGACGCGGCCGCCGCGCACCCGTCGCCGGTGTGGACGAAGGCCGGGCAGGGGCAGGCCGC
>Ga0209515_10009103_pt1 | contig 11397 bp, 6 predicted proteins | sample Subgroupgradi54m_FD_187454 | JGI IMG/M metagenome (GOLD analysis project Ga0209515, IMG submission 187454) | Subsurface groundwater microbial communities from S. Glens Falls, New York, USA - GMW60B uncontaminated upgradient, 5.4 m (SPAdes)... ...
AATTGGATTTTTCAGGCCGACTTTTCTTACAAAATCCGCCAGTTCTTCGACGAGATTATCAAGCGTTGGGTTATCAATTGCTTCTGAAAAACCACCTCCGGGGATCTGAGGAGTAATAGTGTGGTATTTTCCTTTAAGCCCTTTAACCAGTTCTTCAATTTTTTGTGCGCCCTTTGGTAGATCCTGGCGAAGCGTCTGCATTCCCCGTGAACCTTCTACTCTTCCTGCTAATGCTTGGGATAATCTTTCATTACCTTCTCCAGATGATGCTCCAAAACCTGAAATATTAAGCATTGAAAACTCTGCATCCGGATTACCGGTTTGAAAATATCCCCACTCTCGACCATTAACTTCTATGGATTTTCTAATTCTTTTCTGTCGACCCGATTCTTCTGACTGGGAACTTTTCTCCACCAATAGTTCGTCCATACGCTCTATTTTACCACTCTTTCTATAAAATCTTTTATTTCTTTTTTAAATCTTTCTTTAGAAAATTTTTGGGCTTGAGCTATACAATCTTCCAAATTGATTTTGGAGCTACTGAATTGTTTTATTGCCTTACTTAAACTTTCAACTGTTAGCTCATCAAAAAATATTCCTGTTCTGCCTTGCAGAACTGATTCTATTACTCCACCTGACCTGTATGCAATAACAGGCGTACCAACGCTCATTGCCTCAACAGGAATAATCCCAAAATCCTCGTCTTCGGAGGCAAAAATAAAAGCCTTAGCATTTCTCATAAGCTCGAGTTTCTCCCCGTCGCTAATTTCTTCCAGATATTCGATGCTAGGATATTTGGATATTGTCATATTGAGGCCGCCAAAACTTCGCCCGAAGATTTTAAGTGGAAGTTTAAGTTTTTCAAAAGTTTTGATTATTAGTTCAATATTTTTCGGCCGGGCTATCCTACCACCTGCCAGAAAGTAGGAACGCGGGGATCCCTGCTCTGACGGAGCAACCTCAGCACTTACTATTTCTACGGGCGGGTAGATTACAACTGCATCTTTTTTGTAAAACTTTTCTATTCTTCCCTTTACATTCTTTGAATTTGCAATAAAAAAATCAACATTTTGGAAGCTTTTATAATCAACTAACCTTAAAAAATGATTTGCAAGCTCCCCCAAAACCCTGAAAATCAAATTATTTTTCCATTCCCGAGCCGTCGCAAATCCGTAAAGATATCGAGGGGGAGTATGACAATAACAAATCTGGACAGCAGATTTTGAATCAATAACATTCGGCGAATAAGCCCCTGTTGCAGAAACTATAACCAGATCAAATTTTGAGAAGTCAAAAGTTCTAAAAACAAAAGGCGCAACTATGCGAATCGGACTTATTAACTTCTCTTTAAAAGGGAGCAATTGAAGAAACGAGGTTTTTATCTTCCAGCTTTTAAACCGCGCTTTATGAGGACCTAAAAAATCAGGTAAGAAAACTGTGGAATAAACAGGTGCATCCGGCCAAATCTCATGCAAACTCTCAAGAACTCTCTCCGCTCCCCCATATTCTTTTATATAATCATGTACGATCGCCACTTTCATATTAATTTTATCTGCGTTTTCGAAATTTTCTCTATTTTTCCGCTCTTTTTAAAAACTTCATCAAGCCGTTTCGGAAGGGTTTTAAAATCATAAGCTTCAAGAGCTTTTTTAAATCCCGGGACATCCAAATTTTTCATATCACAGTCAGAGAAATCATAATGAAACGGGGCGTCTGTTAGAATTGTTGCAAGCTGATGGGCAAGTTTTGCGTTTTCTCTTCCCTTTTCAAGTTTTTCTGCCAGTTTTGGGTTTTTAGTTTTTATTTTTGAGATATTTTTGTAAATATTATCAACGGATCCGAATTCATTGATTAAATTCGCAGCGGTCTTTGGTCCAATTCCTGAAACTCCGGGATAATTATCAGAGCTATCGCCCATCAAAGCCTTAAGCTCAACAAATTGCGAAGGCGTTATACCATATTTTTCTTTAACTTTCTCTTCATCGAAAAGCACCATCTCCGAAATTCCTTTAACAGGGGCCAAGACTTTTGTTTTGTGGTTTACAAGCTGAAGCATGTCTCTGTCTCCGGTTAGAATATAAACCAGATGCTCTGTTTTTTTCGCTTTCTCTGCGATGGTACCTATGATATCGTCTGCCTCAAGTCCGTCAACAGCATAAACAGATATTTTTGCATTCTTTAAAATCCCCTGGATTATTCCAAACTGAGGAGTTAGATCGCTTTCCATTGCCGGACGCTGCGATTGATATTCCGCAAAAAGTTCTTTTCTGAAGTTTGGGCTTGGGCTATCAAAAGCAATTGCAATGTGTGCTGGGGCAAGCTCCGTAATCATCTTTAAAATCATGGAGAAAAATCCCTGGACAGCGCCGGTTGGAGTACCGTCTGAACGTGTCAATGGCGGCATTACATGATAAGCTCTATGAACAATCGCATTCCCATCAATAAGAACAAATTTCTCCATAATTCTAAGCATTCCCACCTGCCCGGCCAAATCGCCCCATGAGCCGTGTTCGAATAGAACCCGAAGGCAAATGGCAAGATTCCGCGGGGTCGATTAAAACAAACTTTTCACTCTGCATGAAGCTATTTTATCACAACTAGACACTGAGAATCGAAAGAAGAACAATACCAAAAAGCGTAACAATAATTCCTGCTATTTGCTGCTTGGTAATTTTATCTTTAAAAACAAGAAATGCAAGAATAACAAAAAGCGTAGGGCTTGCTCCAGCAATTGGAGAAATAATCGAGATGAGCCCCTTACCAATTGCAAAGTTGTAGCTAAATTCTCCTAATGTCCACAAAATAGAAAAAATTACTAAAGGTATCAGAGCAGTTCTAAAATTGGAGTTATAAAATTTCATATTTTTAAACTTTATGAAAAGAAACATTGCTGCAGCTGAGATAAAAAGAGAGAAATAGGAAGGCCAGAACCACCCAATTTGACTAACTGGTATTTTTATAAAAGCGTAATACAAACCAAAACAGCCAGATGCAAGAATTGACCAGATTATACCAGGAGTCAATTCAATTCTTTTAAACTCTTTTATCTGTGTGGCAGAAAGTATTATTCCTGAAAGGATTATGATTATCGTAAGAATTTGCGGTACATTTAATCTTTCTTTGAAAAAAACTAGAGAAAGAATAACGGCTAGAAATGGATAGGTATTTCCGACTGTACCTGTAAGAGCAGGATTTGCTCTTTTTAACCCCTCGTAAAAAGCAACCAAACCTATAGATCCGATTATTCCAAGTACGAAATTAAAGAATAATAGCTGAAGAGTAATATTTTTAAGGGATTGTAATGCGAAAGGAATATATAAACTAAATATTAGAACTCCTAGGAAGGATCGCCAAAAAGTGGTTGAAAAACTTTCTAATTTTCTTGCTGTAATCGTTGCAAAAACATCTCCTATTCCCCAACTGAAATAAGAGATTAATCCAAAAAAGATTGCTTGCACCTAAAAATTATAACAGATTAGACTCCTGGGGTTTGGGAGAGGAGCTTTCGGTAAACGTAGACTGATGCCATAGTCGTAGTTGGAATTGTCACAAGAAGCCCCACAAGTAAAGCTATAGCTCCTAAGATATTTAATATCACAATGACAAGGGTGAAAAGAAAAAGGTTTAGTTCAACGCCCTTTGTTATTGCCCAGCTTTTTTTAAGAGAATCCACTACTCCCGCATTTTTATCGACAATTAGAAAACTGTAGAACTGCAATTTTATTGCCAAATAAATACCCGGAATTATGAGAAGAACAAGTCCAACTAGAATCATAAGACCATATAGGACTGATGCGCCAATAAATCTTGGTGCAAGGTGGAACATTGAATAAAGATTTGCCAAATTAAGAGGTTTGCCATCATGAAGATCTAAAACTATCTTTATAATTCCTACTTGTATAATTAGAGATAATATTGCAGAGACTATGCTCCAGATAAGAGCTATGAGATTATTATGTCCGAATAATCCTCCGATTATTCCCATTACTATATTTATTACGATTAGTGCTGCGCCAAGTTTTATGAAAGTGGCTATATTCTTCTTGAAGAAATTAAATCCAAATTTTATCGCTTCAGAACTTGAGAAAGAATGGCCTGGGGGAGGTTTCGGCGCAGGAGTTTGCGGCGGAACATTTGGATTTTGTTGAGTTTCTTGCATTACTTAAAGTATTTCAAAACGCAAAGAGGTTGTCAAACAAAAGTTTTTAGGCTTTGGCGGGCATAAGGGCTGGTTTTGGGCCAATTAGTCTTTGGAATTCTTCTGATTCTATAGTTTCTTTCTTCAAAAGCTCCGAAGCCAGAAGATCAAGTTTTTTTCTAAGCTTAAGCAATATTGAAGCGGCTCTTTTATAAGCTGCATCTGTTATTATTTTAACTTGATCATCAATTTTTGCCGCCATCTCCTGCGATACAGTTGACTGCTCGAAATATCTTCTTTTTTCCCCATCTAAATTTATAGGTCCGAGCTCACTCATTCCGAATTCAACAACCATTGTTCTTGCCACTTCCGTAGCTTTTGCAATATCATCGGATGCTCCTGTTGTCATCTCCGAAAAAACTAAACTCTCTGCTGCTCTTCCACCGAGCATCACACTTATCTGCTCAATAAGCCTTGTTTTTGTTTCATGAATATGCTCGGTTGGCTCCATCATTGTGTGTCCTAAAGAAAGCCCTCGCGAAACGATTGAGATTCTATGAATAGGATCCATATGCGGCATTTCCCAAGAAACTAATGCATGCCCCGCCTCATGATATGCTGTCATTTTTCTGTCTTCATCTGTTTGAAGTCTTTTTTTCTCAGGTCCCAGTTTTACCTTTGTTGCGGCTTCTTCCAAATCTTTCATATCAATTGCCTTTTTTTCAAGCCGGGCTGCTAAAATTGCTGCTTCATTTAACATATTTTCGATATCGGCACCCGAAAATCCTACTGTTCTTTTTGCGACCCTTTCCCAATTTACATTTTTTTCAAATGGTTTGCCCCGCGCATGAATCGAAAGGATAGCTTTTCGTCCAACAACATCAGGCATGTCCAGTACAACTCTTCTGTCAAATCTTCCAGGACGAATAAGAGCAGGGTCTAAAACATCAGGACGATTAGTATTGTGAAGAAGTATTGGACTCTCCCCTCCAAAAAATGCTTCATTCTCGCAACCGCAAAGATCATAAACATATCCATTAAACGGCAATTTTTTTATGCTCAAAATTTTGGGAAGTTTAGCAAAATTTTTAGAACTTGCTATAAACGAATTCGCATTTTTACCCCACCCCAGTCTATATGCGACTGTTGCTCGCAACGGTTTACCGCCATTTATAATCCTTCCTTCTTTGGCAGTAAATGAACGCATATAAGTTTTAATTCCATGCATTCTGCAAAGCCAATTAAGCTCCAAAATTAATCTTCTGCTAACCGATGTAATTTCTCCTCTACCAAGTTTATCTAAATAACCATCTCCTTCAAAAACTCCTCTTAAGAATTCAAGAAAATATTCTTTGGGTGCCTCAAATAAAAATTCCGGCACGTGTTTAAGACTGGCGCCCTTTCCACAATGACGTATAAAGAAGTCTGCCAAAGGCTTTGATTGATAGGTTATGTTTACAGCTTTTCCTGTTTGTCGAATACGCTGGGGTTTTAATTTGAAAGTTAATTCCATCAACTTAACAATATCAGCTAAAATTTCCTTTTCATCTATGTTAATACAAAAGTCTACCTCTTTTCTTGCGTACCCCTCTGCAACAAAATACCCCATAAGGCAGGCTAATTCAGGGGTAACAAGAACCTCTTCGGGCAATGTGTGTTTAAAATAGGCTCTTGAAACTGATCTTGGCAATCGATCTTGTTTTTGCCAATGCCCAACGGTTGTTTGAGAAACAGCAATTAATTGAGCGATATTAAGTTGCGATAAATTCGTGCTTTGTTCTATCGCATAGGAATAATTTGTAATTAGCTGTCTTTGCAAATCACTTGTAACATAAACAGGCAATTTTACTTGAAAATTTTCCTTGTGAAAAGAAATGTTTTCCGGATAAGGAAACGTTTTGCTTTTTGAACGTAAATCTTGATAAATAAGTCTATATGGTAAATCAATTAATATTTCGCCTCTTTTTAATTGAAAAACCGGTTTAGCGATGATAGTGCCGTTTTCGCGGACAAAAATAGAGTGATTGCCAGTGGTTCGAATAGTGCCGCCTAAATATTTAATCTCATAAATCTTATCTACTTTATGCCTAAATACACTCTTTAGTTGTTTGAAGGCGGGTCTTCTAAATTGAAGGTTTTTACCAATATCTTCACCTTCAAAACCTAAGGTTTTAATTCCGGTTACGGCTTTCTCACCCTCATCTTTTTTATTATCTTTATAATAAGCATCTACGAACTCACCGATAGGTATAATTTTTACTTCCTCATTCTCTTTAATCATGACGGGCGTATCGCCAGTTACGCTTGCGGCAATTACCACCAACTGTTCGGTCGGGGCAAATCCATCCATCTCAACTAAGATTTGATTTAAAGTCTGCTCTCTCTCATCATGTCCTCCCATTAATCCTCCCCCTCGCTGTCTTCCAATTGCATCAACCTCATCTATAAAAATTATTGCTGGTTGGCTTTTTTTTGCCGTATTGAATAGATCTCTTACTCTTGAATTGTGCAGTAATACCGGCTTCTCGCCTCCAAAAAACGCCTCATTATCAACTCCGCATAGGTCATATACAAACCCATCATATGGTTTCTTTATTATTCTTTTAACAATAGCTCTTTTGAATTGAAATTGAGATTCGCTTTGTTCTTGCGAAAATGGATTACTTGTTTTTCCAAGAATAAGATTCCAATATTCACAATCGGGAAGCGGTTTACCTTTAATAATTCGCCCTCCCTTAAGTTTTCCGTGCTTTATTCCAACCTTTATTCCATGCATGCTGCATAACCACGAAAGTTCTAAAATAAGCTGTTTAGAAACAGAGCTCATGGAAAGTTTTCCGCTTTTTGTTAGATATCCATCACCCCGCCAATATCCTTCAAGAAATGCGAGGAAATACTCTTTTGGAAAATCCCAAATAAATTCAGGTATATGTTTGCTATGACTGCCGTTTCCGCAATATCTTGCAAAGAAACGACCGAGATGGGCAGAATAATAGATAATCTTTAGGGAATTATCTTTAGTCTTCTTAAAAATCGGATCAATACCGAAAACTTCTTGCATTAACCCTGCAACATTATTATGAAGATCTGTCTCGTGCGCACCAAATGTGAACTCCAAGTTCGTTGTACCCCTTCCCTCTGCAGTATAATATCCAAAAAGTTTTAGGAGCTCTGGGGTTACCGCCACACTATCAGGCAGATCCATCTTTACCAATTTTTTACTTAGGAGTTGCGGCATGTGAACTTGATTTTGCCAATTACTTACTGTCATCTGTGAAACGCCAATCGAAGACGCCACTGCATATTGACTCATCAATCCTTTCTGGCTGAGAACAAATTCATAGTTTTCCAAAAGCTTTTGATCGTCACCCCAAACATCTAGCATAAGAGGTTTAATGTCCAAAAAGGAATGGGCAATAATTTTGTGGCGCTGCTTGACATCATCAAGATAAGGAAGTCGTATGTTTAATGGCAGTTCAACAAGAATGTCTCCTTTTTTTATATCTTTTGTTGCAACAGGAACGATTCTGCCGTGCCGTCTAACAAAAACGCTGTGATCAGCAGTGGCTTTAATCACTCCGCCAAGGTAATGAATTTCGTATATTTCTTTTACCTTGTGTCTAAAAACAGAGGAAACTCTTTTAAAGGAAGAGTTTGTAATGGTTTGCATTTTGCTATTCTTATATCCATAGAATCCCGGCTTTTCTCCTCTTTTAGAATCAAATCCAAGAGTATATACGTCTTTAACTAATCTTAGTCCCTCTTCTTCACCTTTGTAATGCTGGTCAACAAAATCGCCAATTGAAACAAGTTTTGTTGTGCCATTTTGCTTTATTAAAATTGGTGTCTCCGAAGCTACAGATGCACCGACTCCTACAAGCATTTCCATAAACTCGGATCCTGCCATAGAAAAGAACGGGACATTTGCTTCTCCGGCAGTGGCACGGGCAAGAAGAGTATTGTGATTAATAAAACCATTCCCTAAAAAACTATGCGTTTTCGGCACTGTAAAATCATATACGCCCTGAGATCCATCGGATTTTTCAACCACTTGAGAAAAAAACAATTTAGCTTCAAGCAAGCTTCTAAAATATTCTAAATGGGGTACATCTTCGGGCAAAGAACTCGCGTAAGATATATAATCCTGAAGCGTCTGTCTGGAAATCCTGGATCGTCTTCTTACTTTATCAATAGTTTTTGACAGCTTTTCATTACTAAGCTTTTTTCCTGACAAAATCCTCCATGACTGTTCTATCATATTACCGACAAAGGGAATAACATCAATATTTGTATTTACCCTCTTCATTTTAGCAAGATGTTTTTCTACTAATTTTTGTTTTCTTGTTAAGCGAAAACCGATTGTTTTTCCAAAATTTACAAAAGAGGATCCGCCCGCATAAAGCCTGTGTACAGAACGATAATAGCCATTTTTTTTCTTGCCTTTTATGTTTAAGCTTATTATTATCCCAAGATTGAGTAGCATCATTTGTATTTGTTTGGCTAAACGCTGACTGACTGTTGTGTACTCAAACGCACCTCTCTTTTTTTCCACATAAGCATCCGTATCAAAAAGTCCCTGCAGAAATGCTATTTGTATTTCTCTAGGCGCCTGAAGAATCGTTGAAGGCACTACTTTATCAAAAGAAAGAAGATAAGACATACCCATCTGATAAAGATATCGTTTAAAATCCCAACTAGCAACCAGATATGATTGCTCATGCTCTGTAATTTTATTTTGAGGATACCGCTTATTGGTGTATTCTTTAAAAAAATTAATAATCTCCTGATCTATATTTGTAAGTCCAATTCTACTTGAATGGCTCAAATTTCCGTCTCCGGTTAAAAGCCCCATCAGATATGCTGTATCTTTATCAACAAGATCTAAATTTCCAAACATTTCTCTCCCAAATTGGATTGCAACATAATCTCCATTTTTAACATCTGCTAATTTTCTGAATTTAAGTATGCCATCGTTTGTCATAACAGCCACTGGATGTTCTGGAGTGCCTTCCAAAGAATATCCTTGAGCTAATTTTATTTTTATTGTTTTTTGCTCGCCCAGATCAAACCAATGAGACGCCATTCTATCTTTTGATACGGTTTTTTCTACGTCAAAACTTGCCAGACCCGCTCCATAGACTTGACTTGATCTCGGATCAACATAATAATATCTTGGGATTTCTCTGACCTCCATCAATCCTTTATTAGTCCATACCATGGTATCTCCTGTTACGCATTTCCCCGTCCCCGATGGACCCACCATTAAAACGCCCTTTGGCGTTCGGGCTCCCATTGCTTTATATTTTCCGGGGTTTTTAAGAAAATCTACAATTTCTGTAAGCTCCTGCTTTGCCTCATCGACTCCTGCAACATCTGCAAATCTTATTCTTGGAGTATCTTTTGAAAATAACTTAGCTCTTGACTGGCCAAAAGAGAAAATATTTTCCTGAGCACCCCGGGCTTGGCGGAAAATAAAGTAGAAAAATGCAACCATTAATACTATGGGAAGAACCGAAGATAAAATATTTACCCAGCTGTTTAAGCCTGTTTCATCCTTTACCAAAACCTTTGTCTTGTCCAAAGACACACCTGCATCTTTGAAGAGTTGATATGTGTTTGCTCCCGTTTCTTTAAAAGCCTGAACCGTCTTATTTTGCTCTTTAATTGTTAATTTATTATCGACTATCGAAATTTCTTTAACTTTTCCCGCCTTTACATCGGAGATTACCTGAGAAAGGGGCACTGTGTTTACCTGTTCCAAAGGCGCCGTTGCGCTTAAAAAAAGGAATCCTGCAATGAGTACAAGAAATCCGTAGAGAAAAATGTTTTTCCAGGAAGTATTGAGTTTTACTTTGAAGATTTTTTGTTTTTTGTTGGGTTTTTTGCCGTTTGTCATCGAGAAGAGTATACCACACCAAAATGTCTTTGCCAATCCCAAAATGAGGCTAATACAGAAAACCCATTTTATCTTTAACTTCCTTCATTGTTTCTTTTGCAAGCAAAAGACATTTTTGAATTCCGTCTTCGATTATTGAATCAACAAGTTTTGGATTTTGAATAAGTTTTTCTCTCTCTTCCTGAATTGGCTTAAGTTCTTTATGGATATTCTCAGCCAAAACAGCTTTTAGCTCAACGTACCGAATTCTCTTCTCTCTGTAGTCTTCTTCGAATTTTTTGTAAGTATCTTTTGATGAAAAGAGTTTTAGAAGAGTAAATAAATTTGCAACAGGTCCTTTTTTCGGAACTTCTCCGCCTTCTTGCCCGCTGTCTGTTGGAGCCTGCGCAATTCTTTCCCGGATTGTCTTTAAATCATCTGTTATATTTATATAGCTTCCTTCAATTGATTTGCTCATTTTACCTGCTCCAGACAAAGAAGGTACATATTCTGCTTCTGTTTTAAATCTCTGAGGTTCTGGAAAAGTAACTTGTCCTGAGCCAACCGAAGGAAACATACTATTAAACTTTCGGGCAATTTCGCGCATCACTTCAAGATGAGGTTCCTGATCTATTCCAACAGGAACTAATTCCGCTTTATAAAGTAGTACGTCCGCGGCCATTAATACCGGGTAGTACAAAAGGCCCATGTTTACATACTTTGGGTATTGGGCTTTTTTATCTTTATAAGTCGGCAAATCCTCAAGACGCGAAACAGGATAAATTGTAGAGAGAAGATAGGCAAGTTCTGTGTGATAAGGAACTTTTGATTGAATTTCAAGATGACATTTCTTTGAATCAAGTCCTACAGCAAGATAATCCAGAATTATTTCTCTAACCGAATCTTTTAATGTTTTTGGATAGTACGGAACCGTAATCGTGTGAAGATCAACCACAGAAAATATACACTCATAGGAATCCTGAAGGGAAAGCATACCTTTAACTGCTCCGAGATAATTCCCAAGATGCAGACGTCCAGTGGCTCGAATACCTGAATAAACTCTTTTCATAAGGCTTATTGTAGCAGAATTAAAGAACGAAATCAGAACTATTCTAAGGTAAATTCTGTCCCATCCACAGCTGCGGTTGTTTGAGGAAAAATCTTTTTTGCTTGACTCTCTGCCAGTTTTCTTTCATCCAAAGTTGTATAAAGATGTGCCCCAAAATGAGTCAAAATTAATTGTTTAACCCTACACTCTTTAGCCAAAGTGCCAGCTTGCGTAGGATCGAAATGTCCCCAAACATCGGGTTCTTCTGTTTTTTTATTTGAACATTCACAAATTAAAAGATCAACGTCTTTTGCAAGTCTTCTAGCTTGGTTTGTA
>Ga0209515_10009106_pt1 | contig 11395 bp, 8 predicted proteins | sample Subgroupgradi54m_FD_187454 | JGI IMG/M metagenome (GOLD analysis project Ga0209515, IMG submission 187454) | Subsurface groundwater microbial communities from S. Glens Falls, New York, USA - GMW60B uncontaminated upgradient, 5.4 m (SPAdes)... ...
CCGCCAATACCCGACACAAAGGAACTCGATTAAAAAATATTTGGCTCGCTTAAGAATTTTTTAATCTAAACAAAAAAGCGTGCTATGTATGTAGACTTCTTTGCAAAAACCTTCTGCACGGGGGCTCATTTCCCCCCATCTCCACTCGACTCGTTTCGTCTTTGACGAAACTCGCTCGTGGTAAACCACAGCGGAAAACACCCTGAAGAATTTGAAGGGTGTTTTGAGGCGAGTGCCCTGAGGGACGACCGTAGGGAGGACTCGAATGGGCGTATTTTATGTTAAAATTTATATATGTATTTCGTGTATATGATTAAAAATTCATATGGGAATTTGTATATAGGTATTACAGACAATCCTGAACGTAGGTTGAAAGAACACAACACTAAACAAGGTGCAGGTTTTACAAAAAATCGTGATGAATTTAAAATAGTTTTTCTTGAAAATCATAATTCTCTAAAAGAAGCTCGTTCACGAGAAATTCAAATTAAAAAATGGTGCAGAGATAAGAAAGATAAATTAATAGATTTGTATAATAAGGGCATAAACACAAAGCTTTCTAATAGTGACGGCGAGTGAATTATCTGTGACTCAATTTCCCTCCACCCAATAATCACCTGTTTTTATATTTTTTTGTTATTATGTATAATATGACAACATTTGAAATGAACTCTTTGGGTTTTCAGCATCTTAAAAAATACTCAGAATTTTTGAATAAATTTGAAAATAAAAAAATGTTTCACTTGGGAATAACAGTGCGTAGATACTTCCACTTTGCCGAACTTCAGATAAGAGATTTTGAAAGAAACCGCAACACATTTTTTGACCGAGAGAATTTAGTTGATTATAGTGAAGCTTGTTATTCAAATGCTTTTAGTTTTTATGTATTAGTAAGAACTTGTCTAGAAGCATCAAAAACACTATGTGATGAAATACAAAAAAAAGAAAACAATGAAAAATTAAAAAAATACAGACAAGATAATTCTAAGAGGATAAAAAGAATAATTGACACTGCAAACAACATAGCAAAACATCCTTTTAAAAACCAAACTACACATCAAATTTTTTTCTATGAACCTGGGGGTTTAGATATTTCTGGAAATATGGACATTTATGAGTGGTCTAACCCACGCAATATGTTGAAAGTTTTAGAAATAAATCCAATTAATGATTGTGATCAAGTCTATGAATATTTAGAAGATTTGGCTTCAATTTATTTGGGAAGTACATAAAATTCTTATAAGTGAACCTTTTCTAATTCTTCTAAAATAGTATTTTTAAAAATTAAATTAGTTTTTGGATCTTCATTTTCTAAAGTTCCAGCCATATATTCAGCATACTCCAGTCGTACCAAAACATAAATAATATTAAAAAAATCACCTCCGATACTTTCAAAAAAATCCTCATCTTCTAGGTCGGCCAGTAATGTTTTTGCAGGTTCTCCGGGCCGATCTGATAAAGTGTGTTTAATTAACCATAATTCACTTACGTTGGGGTAATTAACTTTATATAGTTCATAGCTTCGTACCATAGCTTTTGCTATTCCACGAGCAAATCTTTTTTCTCCCCATTCAAATAATCCCATAGACTAATTATACCACCATTAAAGTACCGAACGGCAGTTTTTATTTTGCGCGTTTGACAAAAGTAGTGAGCATGCTATATTGTCTATAAGTGTGCGTAGTACCGTTTCCCCCTAATCTTGGGGCACTCTGTCAAACCCTCTTTTCTCCTTTCTTCTTCTTCAGTTTTCGGGTACGCACACCCAATGTCTAACTTTATCTAGGCATTATCATACATCTGGGTAATCCAGATGGAGTCCCGGTAGCACATGGTGCACGGGACTTTTTTTATACAAAAAATTTTATTTTAAATTTATTTCACTTTTTAGATTTTTTATGTTAATCTATACGAATGGATTTTAATTTTCTTAATCAAAAAGACCCGCAGGGCAAAGGCAAGAAGGGTCCGAAAAAAACAAAATTCGGAGTGAATATTGCCGGTGCGGTACTTTTTTTTATGCTCATCACGGCATTATATTTAGTCGTGTCCGGAGACGGGAAAGTAATTCCAGAAGTTACGATTTCTGATTTAGCCAAAAGTGTTTCTGCTGGAGAGGTAAAAAATATTTTAGTTGAAGGTGATAAGTTGACTGTTACTTATACGAATGATGAAATTAAAACAACTAAAAAAGAAGTAGGTTCATCTCTTTCACAAACTCTTTTTAATTATGGTGTGAACAGTCAGGCACTTTTAAATACAAAGATAGAAATCAAAGAAGAAAGTGGGTTTATTTTTTATCTCATAAATATTTTGCCATTTCTTTTGCCGATAGTTTTTATTTTAATTTTCTTTTGGTATTTATCTAGGCAAGTAAAAGGCGCTGGCATGCAAGCATTTTCTTTTGGACAATCCAAAGCACGCCTTACTGATCCGAATGATAAAAATAATCGAGTTACATTCAAGGATGTTGCCGGATGCAAAGAAGCGAAAGAGGAATTGAAAGAAATAGTGGACTTTTTGAAAAGCCCGAAAAAGTTTTTAGATATTGGAGCGAGGATTCCAAAAGGGGTGATGTTAACTGGTGCTCCAGGTACAGGTAAGACTTTACTCGCTCGCGCTGTCGCCGGAGAGGCCTCTGTGCCGTTCTTTCATTTATCAGGATCAGAATTTGTGGAAATGTTCGTCGGTGTGGGAGCTTCGCGCGTGCGAGATCTTTTCAAAATGGCCAAAAAGGCAGCGCCAGCAATTATCTTTGTAGATGAAATAGATGCAATTGGACGCACTCGCGGAGGAGGGTTTGGTGGTGGAAATGATGAGCGTGAACAAACCTTGAACCAAATTTTAGTGGAAATGGATGGTTTTGAGCCAAATGATAAAGTCATCGTGATGGCAGCGACGAATCGTCCGGATGTGCTTGATCCGGCGCTCATTCGCCCTGGACGTTTCGATCGAAAAGTAATTCTTGATTTACCTGACCGTAGAGATCGCGAGGAGATACTACAAATTCACGCAGTCAAAAAACCACTTGCAGAAGATGTTAATTTAAAATTAATTGCCGAACGTACGCCTGGTTTTTCTGGAGCAGATTTATATTCACTTATGAATGAAGGCGCGATCTTGGCGGCTCGAGAGAATCGCAAGAAAGTTTTTCAATTTGATTTGATTCGTGCGATTGAAAAAGTGATGCTTGGGCCCGAGAGGAAAAGTCATTTACTTTCTAAAAAAGAAAAAGAAATTACTGCATACCATGAAGCTGGCCATGCGATCGTGGCCTCAGTTCTTCCTCATGCAGATCCAGTGCATAAAGTTTCTATTATTGCGCGAGGAAATGCCGGAGGGTACACATTGAAATTACCTTTAGAAGAACGACGTCTCCAATCTAAAAAAGAATTTATTGATGATATTGCAATGTCTCTCGGTGGATATGTGGCTGAGCAGATGATCTTTGGAGATATTACAACCGGACCATCGAGTGATTTATCAGTCGCAACGAATATTGCTCGCGCAATGGTTACGAGATGGGGAATGTCTGATGTGATTGGTCCTATCGCGTTAGTTGATTCTTCTCCACGGTCTTCATATGGCGAAGTTTCAGAAAAAGAATTTTCTGAAACAGTTTCAACAAAAGTTGATGCAGAAATTTCTAGGATCATTAATGATGGATTGAAAACTGCTCAAGATGTTTTGACTGAAAACAAAAAAGCATTTACAGCTATTGCCATGAAGCTTGTTGAAGTGGAAACTTTAGAACAAGAAGAATATGAAAAAATCTTGACTGCTCATGGTATTATGTTAAAAAAGAAGGAGGAACCCGTCCTTAGCTCAGTTGGTTAGAGCACAGAGCTTATACCTCTGGGGTCCTTGGTTCGAATCCAAGAGGACGGACAAAAATTATTTAAAAATTATCTATCCCAGGAGCTTATAAATACTCGGTTTTTAGAACTGGCACTTGTTTTCTTTTCTTCTGTGTTTTCTTTTACTAATTTAGCAAAAAAATGACGGTTATCCACTTTACACAAGGGGAGTGATTTCGTGTATAATAGCTTTACAGTTGTAAAAGCCCCAAAATAATTTAAAGTTATGAAAAAAACAAAAAAAATTTTGAAAAACGAGTTAGCAAAAATAAAATCAATCCGAAGAAGAAGCGGTGAAGTTGTGTCGTTTGATTTGGAAAGAATTGCACGGGCGGTCTTCAAGGCATTTGAAGTTTCAAGAGAGGGAGGTGAATTAGATTCACATGAAGTAGCCAAGCGTGTTTTTAGAAACCTTCTTAAATTCCAATCCGAGCTGAAGAACATAAATAGAGGAGCAAAATTTCTACCGACAGTTGAAATGGCACAGGATTTCGTAGAAAAAGAATTGATGACCGCTGGTTTCACTTCTACTGCCAAAGAATATATTCTCTATCGCAACAAGCGCTCAGAACTTAGAGCAGCTTTTGGTCCGGTATCAGAAGCAGTCAGGCAAGCGGTAGAAGAAAGTAGTAAATATTTTTCTAGTCCTTATTCAGAATATATTTTTTATCAATTTTACTCACGCTGGGTTCCAGAGCTAGGCCGTCGTGAGACATGGATAGAGACCATAGGCCGCTATATGGATTATATGAAAGAGAATTTGGGCGATAAGCTCTCTTCAAAAGAATATGAAGAAGTAAGACAAGCTATTTTAAATCAAGAGATTTGTCCATCTATGCGTTTATTGTGGTCTGCCGGAAAAGCTTGCCGGCAATCAAATGTTTGGGCTTATAATTGTTCCTACATAGCTCCGATCTGTCCGCAGGATTTAGGAGAAATTATGTATGTTTCAATGTGTGGAGCGGGTCTAGGTTTCGCGGTTGAATGGGAAAATGTTCAGCAATTTCCACAAATCAAAAAACAGGGCAAAGAAAAAACGCTGACTCATGTGATTATCGATAGCAAAGAAGGTTGGGCAGACGCTTTTGTTCTAGGATTGAAAACTTGGTTTGATGGTAAAGATATAAAGTTTGATTATTCTATGATTCGTCCGGCTGGAGCGCGATTGGAAACAGCAGGTGGAAAAGCTTCAGGACCACAACCACTTATGGATTTGATGGAATTTGCTAGGCGTAAAATTTTAGCAAAACAAGGCCGTCGTCTTTCAAACTTAGATATGCATGACATCATTTGCCAGATTGGCTTGATTGTAGTAGCTGGTGGAGTTAGGCGTAGTGCTTTAATTTCTCTTTCTGAACTCGAAGATACAGAATTACGAGATGCGAAGAAAGGACAATTTTATTTAACAGAAGGACAGCGCTCCATGGCAAATAACTCAGCTGTTTATAATGCAAAGCCGGGAGCCGAAGAATTTTTAGATGAATGGACATCTTTAGTAAAATCTAAATCCGGTGAGCGTGGGATTTTTAATCGCGCAGGGTTAGAAAAACAAGTACCAGCTCGCAGATGGGCCGCGATCAAAGATGAAAGACAGATGGGGCTAAACCCTTGCGGAGAAATTTATTTGCGCTCAAAACAATTTTGTAATTTGACTAGTATCGTGATTCGTCCAAAGGATACTGTTGCTACTTTGAAAAGAAAAATGGAATTGGCGACGCTTCTAGGAACTTATCAATCAACTTTGACCAACTTTGGCTATCTCTCAAAAAAGTGGAAAGAGAATTGTGAAGAAGAAAGATTGCTTGGTGTATCTTTGACCGGTTATTATGATAATCCGATAATTCGTGAAGATAAAGTGCTCGACATGCTAAAAGCAGACTCAGTTGAAACAAATAAAAAATATGCAAAGCGTTTCGGAATAAATCCTTCTACTGCTATTACTTGTGTGAAGCCTCATGGTAACTCCGGACAGCTTTTGGGGGTTGGTTCTGGTATGCATCCTTGGTTTGCTCCATATTTTATCCGACGAGTACGCATTTCTCATACTGATACTTTGCTTCAAATGGCTCGCGATCAAGGGGTACCATGCTTGCCAGAAGTTGGTCAAGCTGAAGCAAGCGCGACGACTTACGTTCTAGAATTCCCAGTTAAAGCACCAGAAGGGGCAATTTTTAAAGATGAAGTTTCAGCCTTAGACCTGATGAAGGAATGGAAAAGACTCAAAGAACATTTTGTGGAACACAATCCATCTGCGACTATTTATGTCGGTGCTGATGAATGGATAGCTGTAGGTAATTTTGTTTACGAAAATTGGGATTGGATTGGCGGACTTTCTTTCCTTCCTCGTTCTGAACACGTCTACCAGCTCGCTCCTTATGAGGCAATCACGAAAGAAGAATATGAAAAACGTACGAGAGCTATAGGTACTATTGATTTTTCTAAACTTTCTCAATATGAAGCAGCAGATAATACTACTGGAGCAAAAGAATTCGCTTGTGTTTCTGGTGTCTGTGAAATATAGCGTGAAATATAATAAAAACTATGCTTTACACTAGAAAAGGGGATAATGGTACCACTAAAACTTTTGGGTGCGATCAACGTATTTCAAAAAGTTCCGCTGTGGCGGAAGCTCTGGGTTCTCTCGACGAGACAAATTCTTTTTTGGGTTTATTGCGTGCCAAGACTGCGGGAATAAGTTTTAGGGTTGAGAGTGGCGAAATAAATTACCCCGAAGTTATTTTGGAAGTTCAGCAGAATTTATTTATTGTTCAGGCAGAAGTAGCAGGTTCAAAGCTATCTATATCTAAAGACAAAATCAGCAAGATGGAAAATATTGTCGATGAAATAGAAAAAGTTTTACCGCCGATTAAAAGTTTCTTTTTGAGTGGAGCAACGGAACTGGGGGCGATTTTTGATTTTGCGCGGACTTTATCTAGACGTTCGGAGAGGCGAGTCGTTGCGGCTAAAGAAGAGAGCAAAATTACAGTTTCTCCAGAAACAATGTCTTACCTCAACAGACTCTCAAGTTTATTATATGCACTGGCGAGGATTTCCAGTCATCTAAAAGGAGTAAAAGAATTAAAACCTAATTATAAATAATTACCATTTTATTCAAAATGAAATTCTCCAGCTTTTTCGTGAACTTTTTGTTTTAATAGGGGATATTGGGTGAGTTCTGGGTCTTCTTCAATGAGGCGAACTGCTTCTGTGCGGGCTGCTTCCACCATTTTTATATTTTTGATAGCTTCCATACCAAGGTCGGTGATGCCCCATTGTTTGGTGCCACCGAGCTCGCCTGCGCCACGGAGAATTAGGTCTAGCTCGGCCAGCTCAAAACCATTTTTGGCAGTTTTCAGGGCTTTTAATCGTGAGATGGTTTTATCACTTTTTGCTTCCGCGAAAATATAACAATATGCTTGATGTGTACTGCGGATAACGCGTCCGCGGAGTTGATGAAGTTGAGCAAGTCCAAATCGCTCTGCGCCTTCAATAATAATAATAGTCGCATTGGGAACATTTACGCCTACTTCTACCACCGAGGTCGCACAGAGAATATTTATTTTACCTTCGGTAAACTCTCGCATTACTTTTTCTTTTTTCTCTTTGCTCATTTTGCTGTGCAAAACCCCTATCTCATATTCTTGAAAGACTTTTGTTTTTAATATTTTAGCTTCAGCTACCGCTCCCTTTACATTGAGAGCTAATTCCTTTTCGGGATCGGGCTCAAATATTCTTGGACAGATGACGTAAAGTTGTCTGCCATTTTTTAATTCTTGTCGTATTTTTTCATAAGTTTCCTCACGCTTTTGTGTAGTAATTATTTCTGTAATTATTTGTTTGCGTCCGGCTGGCATTTCATCGAGCAAGGAAAGATCCAAATCTCCATAAATAGTAAGTGCAAGAGTACGAGGGATAGGAGTGGCTGTCATTGAGAGCAAGTGTGGGGCGATATTGTCTTTGCGTACAAGTTTTCTCCTTTGTGCTGTACCAAATCGATGTTGTTCATCAATTACAACCAATGCTAAATTTTTAAATTTTACAGTTTTTTGAATGAGCGCATGGGTGCCGATTAAAATTGGAATTTCTCCATTGGCTACCCATTTTAAAAGTTGGGCGCGAGAAATTGTGGTCCAGTTTACCCCGCTACCGGCGGGGCCGATTGTTTTAGCGGGAAATTTGCGACAACCAGATCCAGTAATAAGCCCGATGTTGATAGGTAAATGTTTAAAATATTCTATGAAAGATTCAAAATGTTGAGTTGCAAGGATTTCTGTGGGTGCCATGTAGGCTACTTGTAAATTACCAAAACTTTGCAGCTTGCCAGTTTTATCTTGTGGTCTTTGATTTACTGTCACATAGCTAGCAGTCGCCGCTACGGCAGTTTTTCCAGAACCGACATCACCTTCGAGCAGGCGAGACATAGGAAAATTTTTTGCCATATCTGCAAGTATTGTTTCTGTGGACTTTTTTTGTGAATTTGTTAATGAAAAAGAGAAAGTTTTCAAAAAATCTTCTACGTTTTTTTTCTCCGGCTTTATTTGGAAAGATTTATTTTTTCTATATTCAAATTTGTCATGCTGGCGTTCTAGTTGGATACAAAAAACTTCTTCAAAAGCGAATCTTTTTCGTGCAGATTCCGCGTCATTTTTGTTTTTTGGTTTATGTATCCAGATAAGAGCAGTTTTTAAGGTAGGTAAGTGGTATTTTTTTAAAATATCGTCTGGAATATAATCTTCTAGATCATCAAGCGTGTGCTCTTTTAATATTTTTTCTATTGCATGATAAAACCATTTAGAAGTAATGCCTCGAGTTTCAATATAAATTGGGTATGAAAAACCAGTATTAGGAATATCGTTTTTTGTGAAAAGCGTGTCGTGCGAATCTATCGGCATGTCAGGCATTTTTTCAAATTCTGGGTTGGCTAAATATGTGCCATTTTTCCCCTGCGTAACTTTTCCGGTTAATTTAACATTATCACCATTTTTAATCATTTTAGCCAAGTACGCTTGATTAAACCAAGTAATTTTTATTTTTCCGGATAAATCTTCAATCTCGCCTTCAGCCATTGGAATTTTTGTTCTGAAAGATTTTTTAATTTTTAATTTTGAAACTTTTCCGTAAACAGTCGCTATATCTCCGGGAATTAATTCCCCGATATTTTTTACTTCACTCATATCGCTATAACGAACAGGGAAGTGAAAAAGTAAATCCGCCACAGAAAAAATCTTTAGCCTATGTAATGCCTTTTTTTGATTTACATCCAGTCGAAATTTCTCTTCAAGTTTGTCGTGCAGTTCCATGGCGGAGAGAGAGGGATTCGAACCCTCGGTCCTTTTAAGGGGACGACAGTTTAGTAAACTGTTGGTTTAAACCACTCACCCATCTCTCCAAAAGTTAAAATAAGTCTATCAAAAAAATGGAAAAATAGCACTAATATGTTAGAGTAATTAAGTTATTTAAACATGAAAAGGAGCCGTGTCAGAGCGGTCTAACGTACCTCTTTGCTAAAGAGGCAGGGGCTTCAAAACCCCTCGGCGGTTCGAATCCGCCCGGCTCCGCATGTGGCACATCACGAAAATAATACATGCGTCGTCGTTTACTTTTGGTACATACAAGGTTGATACGAAACGTTCAATCGTCACTTTTACGTATCACGTTAAATTTAAATTCGGCATAGTTAAGACTTTTACTGATCGTCTCTATTTTAAAGATGTGACACCGGAGTTGTGGGGGAAGATACCAAAGGCTGTGCTGGAGCCAACGCTTCAGGCACTTCTCCTTATGATCGGCATTAACTACTGGTGCGTCTTTCCGACGAGCAATATTCGGATCGAAGGATTTACGCTCACACGTGAGCAGGCGCGTTTCTGGGACTCGCTCTATTTGAATGGGCTCGCAGAATTTTTCTATGACATGAAGATAGATTTCCACAATCTCATTGCGTTTCCGTATAACGATTCTGCTACTGCGCCTGCGCCAGCGCATTTCGAACGCCCTGCTAGAGTGCTTCTTTTGAACGGCGCCGGCAAAGATTCTATCCTTTCCGCCGAAATGTTGAAAGCATCGGGTACACCATTCGATTTTTTTACTTTTAACCCAAAGCCCGCCCACAATCGTATTGCCGCGCTTGTGGATGCTAAAACCATTAGAGTTAATCGCCGTCGTGATCCGTACATCAACGTGTTCGCGTCGTTCTTTGTAGCTTCGGGTTCGTATCCGTCGGTCTCCACTTACACGTTCATCGCCGTATTACTCGCAGAACTTCTCGGCTACAATTCGATTATCTTCTCCAATGAACACAGCGCTGATTTTGGCAATCTTGTTTACCTCGGCTTGCCGGTTAATCATCAATGGTGTAAATCATCCGAAGCAGAAAAGATGATCAATGATTACATACAGCGTTTTATAACACCTGATATTTCGACGAAATCGCTCTTGCGAGAATATAGCGAACTTGAGATTTTACGGCGCTTCGTGCATTATCCTCAGTACTTCCACGATGTCACAAGCTGTAACACTTATTTTTATCTCACGTTCCCTGAGCGGTTTTTGATACGGTCAGGGTATTGGTGCAAGCGATGCGCGAAATGTGTTTTCCTCTTTGCATGTTTCGCGGCATTTCTGCCAAAAAAAGAAGTAGTCGATATCTTCGGAGCTGATCTCTATGCTAATAAGCGTCTCTTGCCGCTCTTCAAGCGCATACTAGGTATTGAAGGATTCAAGCCGCTTGACTGTGTCGGCGAGCCCGAAGAAATGATTCTCGCAATGCATCTTGCATCACTTCGAAAGGAATATACCGGTGAACCGGTGATGCAACTTTTTGAAGAACATTTCCCGCCAAACTACGGTTTCGATAGGCTCATACAGAAAGTCTTATCTGGCGAGCATGAGTAGTTTTAATCATTTGGATTTTGTCCTAAATAGTATCGAACTTTTTCCAGTAAACATCGCCAATAAAAATCTATTTTCTATATAAAATAAAAAACGCCTCGTATAAATACGAGGGCTTTTTTGATTAACGAACTTTGTAGTTCGTACTGTTCCAAATAGAATTGGGAACAAGATTTATGATATAAGGATCACCAACCCAGAGCCTCCCCCCGATGGTGCGGAGGCTCAAGCGTTTAAAAGAAAGATGCCAGCGGACTAACCTAGAAGTACGTAATCGCTTACAAGTTGTTGGTCCAAGGGACACTATCTTGCGACGTCGAATTCGACACTTACGTTACTTCTCGCCGGGGACTTCCATGAATCTTTCCGATGGGTCTAGAGGCAGAGTTTCTGACTGTTTCTCCCTGTGGGGGAGGGTCGTGTTGTTTGCTCCGCAGAGCTTCTGCTAGAGTATTACGGTTCACTCCTTTTTGGGCTTTCGATCCCAAGAAACGACTTGTCCCTTGTAACCAACCCGAGACAAGTTTTATAAGTCCTAACGCATTAAGGCTCAAAAAGCTTGTCTCAGGCAGTGATTCTTTTTAAAGAACTTTAACTAGGGGTAGTATGGCAAATAGATAACTTTCTGTCAATAAATACTAATTCTT
>Ga0209515_10009107_pt1 | contig 11394 bp, 9 predicted proteins | sample Subgroupgradi54m_FD_187454 | JGI IMG/M metagenome (GOLD analysis project Ga0209515, IMG submission 187454) | Subsurface groundwater microbial communities from S. Glens Falls, New York, USA - GMW60B uncontaminated upgradient, 5.4 m (SPAdes)... ...
CAAGCGGGAGAGGGGGCACATCGTGGCTCCCTCTCCCCCGTACTCGGGGGAGAGGGTTGGGGTGAGGGGTCAACGTGAGTCAAGCTGAGCGACGAGAACGTCCATCTGCACCGTGCAATCGTTTCAAACCCCCAGCCAGCGCGCCAGCGCGCCGGCGTCGGCGGCCAGCACGGCCGTTGCGCCCGCCAGCGCGACCTTGCCTTTTTCGAGCACGATGGCGCGGTCGGTATGGGCCAGCACTGCGCGGTAGTTGCGGTCGACGATCAGCGTGCCGATGCCGCTGTCGCGGATCTGGCCGATCACGCGCCAGATCTCGGCGACGACGAGCGGTGCCAGCCCTTCGGTGGCCTCATCGAGGATCAGCAGGCGCGGGTTGGTCAGCAGCGCGCGGCCGATCGCAAGCATTTGCTGCTCGCCGCCGGACAGTTGCTGGCCGCCGTGATTCAGCCGTTCGGCGAGGCGCGGAAAGGTGTGCAGCACCCGCTCGAGGCTCCAGTCGCGCGCGCCGTCGACACCGGCGCGCGCCGTCATCACCAGGTTCTCGCGCACCGACAGGTTGGGGAAGATGCCGCGGCCTTCGGGCACGTAGCCGATGCCCAGCCGCGCCATGCGCTCGGGCGCCTGGCCGGTGACGTCGCGGCCGTTCCACGCCACGCGCCCGGCGGCGGCCGGCACGTAGCCCATCACGGTGCGGATCAGCGTGGTCTTGCCCATGCCGTTGCGCCCGAGCAGGCCCAGCGCCAGGCCCGAGGCGAGCGACAGGCTGACGCCGCGCAGCACATGGCTGTCGCCGTAGCGGGCATGCAGTTGGTCGAGGTGCAGCATGGTGCTCAATGTTCGCCCAGGTACGCGACCTGCACCTCGCGGTTGCTGCGGATGCGCTGCGGGATGTCGCTCGCGATGACCTCGCCGTTGACCATCACGGTGATGCGGTCGGCGACGCGGAACACCGCGTCCATGTCGTGCTCGACCAGCAGCACCGCATGGTCCAGCTTCAGCTGTTCGAGCAGCGCCAGCATGCGATCGGTTTCTTCGGCACCCATGCCGGCCAGCGGCTCGTCGAGCAGCAAGACCTTGGGGTGGGTCGCGAGGCACATCGCGATCTCGAGCTGGCGCTGGCCGCCGTGGCTCAACAGGCCGGCCGGGCGCTTCGCCACGTCTTCGAGGCCGGTTGCTTCGAGCGCCTCGTGGGCCGCGCGCACGCTCGCGCCGCAGCGCACGGCCGACTCCCACACCGCCCAGGCTCGTGGATGCGCCGCCTGGCCGGCGAGGCGGCAGTTCTCGAACACGCTGAACTCGGGAAAGATCGTGGTGCGCTGGTAGCTGCGGCCGATGCCGGCGCGCGCGCGCTGCGGCTGCGACCAGCCGGTCACGTCATGGCCGTCGAAATGGATCCGGCCTTCGGACGGCGCGAGCTCGCCCGACAGCAGGTTGATCAGCGTCGACTTGCCGGCGCCGTTGGTGCCGATGACGGCATGCACCTCGCCGACCTCGAGCTCGACCGAGACGCCGTTGACGGCGGCCAGTCCGCCGAAGCGGCGCGTCAGCTCGGTGGCCTGCAGCAGCACGTCAGCCATGGTGCGACTCGATGCGGCGCGGCCGGCGCCGCAGCAGATCGACGAGGCCGATCAGCCCCTTGGGCAGCAGCGCGACGAAGACGATGATGGTCAGCCCGAGCGTGAGTTGCCAGCGCGCCGCGAGCGGCCCGAGCAACGCTTCGGACTGGAAGAACTCCTTCAGCAGCGTGAACGCGACGGCGCCGATCACCGCGCCGCGCAAGTGGCCGATGCCGCCCAGGATCAGCATCAACAGCACAGCGCCCGACTCGTGCCAGCTCAGCAGCTCGGGGTTGACGGTGCCGTCCTTCACGGCCAGCAGAAAGCCGGCCAGCCCGGCAAGCGCACCGGCAATCACGAAGGCGGCGAGTTTGTAGGCATAGGTCGGAAACCCTGCCGCGCGCATGCGCTGTTCGTTGGCGCGGATGCCGGCCAGCGCATGGCCGAAGCGCGAGCGGCGGATCAGCGCCAGCAGGGCGTAACTCGCCACCAGCGCGCCGAGCACCGCGTAGTACTGGTGCTGCCGGTCGTCGAAGTTCAGCCACGCACGGCCGCCGAACTCGAGCACCGGCTTGCTGTACAGAAAGATCCCGTCGCTGCCGCCGCCGAGCCGCGTGTCGTGGAACACGAAGTAGGCCATCTGCGCAAACGCGAGCGTGACCATGATGAAGTAGACACCTTTGGTGCGCAGGCTCAGTGCCCCGACGAACAGTGCGTAGAGCGCCGCCGCGCCGATCGCTGCCGGCAGCAGCCAGGCGACCGACGCCGCGCCGCTTTGACCCGACGCCAGCACCGTGACGTAAGCGCCGATGCCGAGAAACGCCGCGTGGCCGAGGCTGACGAGACCGGTCATGCCCACCAGCAGCTCGAGGCTCAGCGCGAAGACGGCGTAGAGCGTGATCTTGACGACCAGGTCCTGGTGGTATGGCGACAGCACGGCGGGTAGCAGCGCGAGTGCGATGGCGCAGGCGACCGGCAACAGCCAACGCCCCCAGGTCATGACCCGCTCCGGCGCCGAGCCGCCTCAAGCAGGAGCGGCGCCCCTTGGGGGGCGGAGGCGGAAAAGCATTCCCTAACTGCTTCGGGAATGCCCGCCGGAGCGCCAGCCGGCGTGCAAGCCGGCTGGCAGGAGCGAAGCGACTGGGGGGCCATCAATACCCCCGCCTCATCAACCCCTCGGGCCGCCAGACCAGGATCACCGCCATCAGGAGGTAGACCCCGATGCCGCTGTATTCCGCAAAGAACACCTTGCCGAAGGTGTCGACGAGGCCGACCAGCAGCGACGCCACCAGCGCGCCCGTGATCGAGCCGATGCCACCGATCACGACGACGACGAAGCAGATGATCAGCACGCCCGAGCCCATGCCGGGGTACACCGACGACATCGGCGCCGCGATCATGCCGGCGAGTGCGGCCAGCGCGACACCGCCGGCGAACACCACGCGGTACAGCAGCTTGATGTCGACGCCGAGCCCACGCACCATGTCGCGGTTGCTGGCGCCGGCGCGGATCATCATTCCGAGCCGCGTCTTGTTGACGACGACGTACAAGCCGATCGCGAGCACGATGCAGGCCGCCGATGCGAAGAGCCGGTACCACGGGTAGGACATCAGGTCGCCGAGCGCGAAGCTGCCGGCCAGCCAGGCGGGTGTCGGCACGCCGTGCACCTCGTTGCCGACCAGTATCGCGCGCAGCTCCTCGAAGACGAGGATCAATGCATAGGTCATCAGCACCTGCTGCAGGTGTTCACGCCGGTACAGGAAGCTGAAGAACAGCCATTCGAGAACGAAGCCGAAGGCCGCGGAGAGCAGCACGCCGGCAGCGAGCATCAGCATGAAGCTTTCGGCGAAATACGGCGCCAGCACGAAGGCGAGGTAGGCGCCCAGCATGTAGAAGCTGCCGTGCGCCAGGTTGATGACGCCCATGATGCCGAAGATCAGCGTCAGGCCGCTGGCCACCAGGAACAGCAGCAGGCCGTACTGGACGGCGTTCAGGCACTGGACGAGGAAGGTGGAGAGGTCCAAAGGCGTACGGGTGGCTGCAAATCACGAAGCCGTCACCCCGGCGAAAGCCGGGGTCCACTCGCAGTGGATCCCGGCTTTCGACGGGATGACACGTCTCACGGGAATCGATGGCGACTCCGCCGGGCAATCACATCTTGCAGCCGCGTGCCGGGTCGGCCAGCGCTTTCACGGCCACCGACCGGTACTCGTTGTTGACGCCCTTGGCTTCGCGCACGTAAATGTCCTGTACCGGGTTGCCGGCGGGCGACAGCGTGAACTTGCCGCGTGGGCTGTCGACCGTGGCCTTGCGCATCGCGGCGGTGATGAGGTCGCGCTTGGCGAGGTCGCCCTTGGCGGCGGTCAAACCGGCGGCGAGCAGCTGCGCCGCGTCGTAACCCTGCACTGCGTAAACATCGGCATTCGCCTTGTAGGTCAGCGCGAAGCTCTTGCGGAACGCGTTGTTGCGTGGTGTGTCCAGGTTGTCGGCGTAGTGCAGCGTCGTGATGAGGCCTTGCGCTGCAGCGCCTTGTGCTTCGAGCGTGCCGTCGGTCAGGAAGCCGGGGCCGTACAAGGGGATGGTCTTGTTCAGGCCCGCAGCGGCATAGTCCTTGACGAACTTCACCGCGCCGCCACCGGCGAAGAACGCATACACCGCGTCGGGCTTCTGCGCCGCGATTTCGGTCAGCAGCGCCTGGAACTCGACGTTCGGGAACGGCAGGTTCAAGTCCTTGATGACCTTGCCGCCGCTCTTTTCCAGTCCTTCGGCGAAGCCCTTCACCGTTTCGGCGCCGGCCGCGTAGTTCCAGGTGATCGTCATGGCGCGCTTGTGGCCGCGCTGCCCGGCGACGATGCCCATCGCGTAGCCGGGTTGCCAGTTGCTGAACGAGCTGCGCACGATGTTGGCGCCGCACATCGGCCCGGTGATCGCGTCGGCGCCGGCGTTCGGGATGATCAGCAGCGTGTTGCTTTCCTTGGCCGCCTTGGCCATCGCGAGCGCGACGCCCGAGTGAACCGTGCCGACGAGCACGTCGACCTGGTCGCGCTTGATCAGCTTGTTGACGTTGTCGGTGCCCTTGGACGGCTCGGACTCGTCGTCGACCTTGAAGTACTGGATCTCGCGCCCGGCGAGCTTGCCGCCGTGTTCCTGCACGTAGAGCTTGAAGCCGTTCTCGATCATGTTGCCGAGCGACGCGTAGGTGCCGGTGTAGGGCAGCATCAGGCCGACCTTGATCGGCGCGGCGGTCTGCGCCTGTGCGGCGCCGGCCAGGCAGAACAGCGCGGCGGCTGCAGCGGGCAGTGTCGAGAGCTTCTTCTTCATGGCGTCTCCAGTTCGTTGGCTATGTCTGCTGCGGATGCGCGCCGGATGAACGCGCCCGCTTCGGCGATCAGCCGGTCCGGCTGGTCGCGGTGCGGCGAGTGCGCGCAGTGTGCCAGCACCAGCGAGCGGGCCTGCGGCAAGCGCCGCGCGATACCGCGTATCTGTTCCAGGGTGCCGTATTCGTCGTCTTCGCCCTGCACCGCGAGCACCGGGCAATCGATCGCGTCGAGCTCGGCTTCGATGTTCCAGGCCCGAAACGCCGGGTCCAGCCACACGTCGTTCCAGCCCCGGAAGGCCGAATCGACATCGGCATGGTAGCGGGCCAGTCGCTCGCGCAAATCGGTGCTTTCATAGGCCTGGCGCGCCACTTCGATGCTGGCGATTCCCATGTCCTCGGTGAAGATGTGCGGCGCGACGACGACCAGGCCGGCGACCGGAAAACGTGCTGCGTACAGCAGCGCGATCGAGGCGCCGTCGCTGTGGCCGAACAACCAGGGGCGCTCGACGCCGAGTGCCTCAAACAAGGCCGGCAACACCTCGTGGGCCTGCGCGTGCATGAAGCCGACCGGCCAGCGCTCGCCGGGCGGCTTCGGCGTCGACTGGCCGTAGCCGTAACGCGAGAAGGCGAGGCCGCGCAACCCGTGCGCGGCGCACAGTCGCTCGGGAAAGTCCTTCCACATCGCGAGGGACCCGAGGCCTTCGTGCAGGAAGACGAGCGGCGGCAGGGTCGAGTTGTCTGCGCCGACCCATTGGCATTCGATGTGCAGCGGCCGGCCCTGCCAGTCGATGTCGACGAAGCGCGGCGTCAAGCGCGGTCCCGTTCGCGCAGCTTGAAGCGCTGGATCTTGCCGGTGGCGGTCTTCGGAAGCTCGGCGATGAACTCGATCAGGCGCGGGTACTTGTAGGGCGCGAGGCGGTCCTTGACGAAGGCCTTCAGCTCGTCCTCGCTGACCTGCTGCCCGGGTTGGCAGACGACGAAGGCCTTGGCCTTGGTCAAGCCCTCGGCGTCGGGCTGGCCGATCACGGCGCATTCGAACACGGCCGGGTGCTGCATCAGCGTGGACTCGACCTCGAACGGCGACACGTACATGCCGCTGACCTTGAGCATGTCGTCGCTGCGCCCCGCGTAGACGTAGCGGCCGTCGGCGTCCTGCGTGTACTTGTCGCCGGTGCGGGTCCATTCGCCCTGGAAGGTGCTGCGCGACTTGTCGCGGTTGCTCCAGTACATCACCGACGCGCTGGGCCCGCTGACATGCAGGTCGCCGATCTCGCCCGGCGCCACCTCGGCGCCGTCGTCATTCACGAGCTTCAGGCGGTAGCCCGGCACGACCCGCCCCGAGCTGCCGTAGTGCACATCGCCCGGCTGGTTCGACAGGAACACATGCAGCATCTCGGTCGAGCCCAGGCCGTCGATGATTTCGCAGCCGAAGTGGCGTTCAAAACGCTCGCCGATCTCGCGCGGCAGCGCTTCGCCGGCCGACGAGCACAGGCGCAGCTTGACCGCATCGCGCGGCGGCAGCTCGGGCGACGCCAGCATGCCGGCATACCCGGTCGGCGCGCCGTAGAAGACGGTGATGCCATGCTGGCTCCAGCGCTTGAACACCGCGCCGGGGGTCGGCCGCTCGGCCATCAGCAGCGTGGTCGCGCCGACGCTCAACGGGAAGGTGAGCGCGTTGCCCAGGCCGTAGGCGAAGAACAGCTTGGCGGCCGAAAAACAGCGGTCGTTTTCGCGCAGGCCGAGCACCGGCGTGCCGTACAGCTCTGCCGTCCAGTACAGGTTGGCGTGGGTGTGCACCGTGCCCTTGGGCCGTCCGGTCGAGCCCGACGAATAAAGCCAGAACGCGAAGTCGTCGCCCAGCGTGTCGGCCGCTGCTTCGAGCGGCGCCGCGACCAGCAGGCTCGAGAACGAGCGGGTGCCCTCGGGCGCCGGCGCACCGCCCGAAACAACCAGCTGGGCCGCCACGCCCGAGCGCTGCAACGCCTCCTGGGCGGTGCCGAGCAACGGCAGCGACACCAGCAGCACCCGAGCACGGCTGTGCTGCAGCATGTAGACGTAGTCGGCGACGGTCAGCAGTGTGTTGGCCGGCACCGGAACGACGCCGGCGTACAGCGCGCCGAGAAACGCGACGGGGAAGTCGACGCTGTCGTGCAGCAGCATCAGCACCCGTTCTTCGGGGTGCACGCCCAGGCCCAGCAGCCCGGCGGCGAAGCGCCGCACCCGCTCGTCGAGCGCGCCGAACGTGAGGCTCTGGATGTCGTCGATGTAGGCGGTCTTGTCGGGCCGCTGCGCATTGCGCGCGAGCAGGTGCTGTGCCGCGTTGAAGTGCTCCGGAGGTGCAAGCGCTCGAATTTCCGTCGCGTTCATGGCCGTCTCCGAGATAATGCCCTTCGACTGCGTGCTCACTGTCATACAATGCAATATGTTGCATTGCGGATCAGTGTAGCGCAGGCCTTCAGCCAAATCAATCACGAGGTTCCCCGCGGTGGATCAAGAGCCGGCCGAACGCGGCGACAAGGACCCGTTCCTGGCGGCGCTGGGCGAGCGCACGCGGGCGCTGCGTTCGCGCCGCGGCCTCACGCGCAAGGGGCTCGCGAAGGCGGCCGAGGTCTCGGAGCGGCACCTGGCCAACGTCGAGATGGGGGTGGGCAACGCGTCGATCCAGTTCCTGCGCCAGCTCGCCCAAGCGCTCAACTGCACCCTCGCCGAGCTGGTCGGCGACGAGACCGCCAGCTCGCCCGAGTGGCTGATGATTCGCGAGATCCTGCGTGGCCGCAGCGACACCGAGCTGGCGCAGGCGCGGGGCGCGCTGGCGGCGATGTTCGGCGCGCCGGCCAGCCAGGCCGCGCGGCGCCAGCGGGTCGCGCTGATCGGCCTGCGCGGCGCCGGCAAGAGCACGCTCGGGCGCATGCTGGCCGACAGCTGGGCCGTGCCCTTCGTCGAGCTGAACCGGGAGATCGAAGCGGCGGCCGGCTGCAGCCTGTCGGAGATCCATTCGCTGTACGGCCCGGCGGCCTACCGGCGCTACGAGAAACGCGCGCTCGAAGACACGATCCAGCGTTTTCCGCGCGCCGTCATCGCCACGCCGGGCGGCATCGTGTCGGAGCCGGCGACCTTCAACCTGCTGCTCGCCCACTGCACGACCGTGTGGCTGCGCGCCACGCCCGAGGAGCACATGGGCCGCGTGCTGGCGCAGGGCGACACCCGGCCGATGAGCGGCAATGCCGAGGCGATGGACGACCTGCGGCACATCCTCGAAAGCCGCGCCGCGTTTTATTCGAAGGCCGACGCCGTGTTCGACACCAACGACCGGTCGCTGGCAGATGCCCTGGCCGGCCTGCAGGAGCAGTTGCGCGGCACGATCGGCGTCGGCGGCTGAATCTGCGCTTGACCAAAGGCATCTCATGCACTAAATTGCACTAATGCAATGGTAGATGCAGAATACTGCCTTCGACTCCGGAGATCACGATGGAACCTGCCGACGCCGCTGTCAACTACGAAACCCGGCCCGAGCAGTACCGGCATTGGCGGCTCAGTGTCGAGGGCCAAGTCGCGACGCTGGTGATGGACGTTGCCGAAGACGGCGGGCTGCGTCCCGGGTACACGCTCAAGCTCAACAGCTACGACCTGGGGGTCGACATCGAGCTGCACGACGCGGTGCAGCGCATCCGCTTCGAGCATCCGCAGGTGCGCAGCGTCATCATCACCAGTGGCCGCGAGCGGGTGTTCTGCTCGGGCGCCAACATCTTCATGCTCGGCAAGTCCTCGCATGCGTGGAAGGTGAACTTTTGCAAGTTCACCAATGAAACCCGCAACGGGCTCGAAGACTCGAGCCGCCACTGCGGGCTCAAGTTCCTGGCCGCCGTCAACGGCGTCTGCGCCGGCGGCGGCTACGAGCTGGCGGCGGCTTGCGACGAGATCATCCTGGTCGACGATCGATCTTCCGCGGTCAGCCTGCCCGAGCTGCCATTGCTCGGTGTGCTGCCCGGCACCGGCGGGCTGACGCGCCTGACCGACAAGCGCAAGGTGCGGCACGACCATGCCGACATCTTCTGCACCACCAGCGAAGGGTTGCGCGGCAAGAAGGCGAAGGACTGGCGCCTCGTCGACGAGGTCGTGAAGACGCAGGGCTTCGCGCAGCGGGTGCAGGAGCGGGCGCGTGAGCTGGCGCAGGCGAGCGACCGGCCGGCCGACGCGCAGGGTGTGGCGCTGACGCCGCTGGCCAAGACGCTCGCGGCCGACGCGCTGAGCTACGGCTTTGTCTCGGTGCAGATCGACCGCGTCGCGCGCAACGCCGTGCTGAGCGTGAAGGGCCCGAGCGGGGCGCAACCCGCGGACCCGGCAGCCATCGTCGCGGCCGGCGCCGCCTGGTACCCCCTGCAAATGGCGCGCGAGCTCGACGACGCGATCCTGCACCTGCGAACCAACGAGCCGGAGATCGGCACCTGGGTGTTGAAGACGCAGGGTAGCGTCGCCGACGTGCTGGCGCTTGACGCGACGCTCGCAGTCCACGCCGGCCATTGGCTGGTGCGCGAAACCGTCGCGCTGCTGCGCCGCACGGTGGCGCGGCTGGACGTGAGCTCGCGTTCGATGTTCGCGCTGATCGACCGTGATTCGTGTTTCGCCGGCACGCTGCTCGAGATCGCGCTCGCCGCCGACCGCAGCTACATGCTGGCTCTGCCCGACGAACCCGACGTGGCGCCAAAGATCGCGCTGTCGGCCATGAACTTCGGCCCGCTCACGATGGTGAGCCACGAGACGCGGCTGCAGCGCCGCTTCCATTCGAACGCCGCCGAGATCGGCGCGGTGCAGGCCACCCAGGGCCAGGCGCTCGACGCCGACCAGGCCTTTGCGCTCGGCCTCGTCACCGCCGCACCCGACGACATCGACTGGGCCGACGAGATCCGCATCGCCCTCGAAGAGCGCGCCAGCCTGTCGCCCGACGCCCTGAGCGGCATGGAAGCCAACCTGCGCTTCGCCGGAACAGAGTCGATGGAAACACGCATCTTCGGCCGCCTGAGCGCCTGGCAGAACTGGATCTTTGTCCGACCGAATGCGGTCGGTGAAGGCGGCGCGCTGAAGGTGTACGGTACCGGTTCGAAAGCACAGTTCGACTGGAAACGCGTGTAGTTTTTTGAAACCATCACCCACCCCCCCGTTCGGGCTGAGCCTGTATTCCCGATTGTCCTGAGCTTGGTCGAAGGAAGCCAGCGAGCACCTCCACCGGCCCTCCCTTCGACAAGCTCAGGGCGATCGGAAATACAAGCTCAGGGCGAACGGGTCAGTGAGACGAGTACACCCCAATGACCACCATCAACTACACCGACAAGATCCCCAACAACGTCGACCTGTCGCAGGACCGCACGCTGCAGCGTGCGCTCGAGCACTGGCAGCCGAACTACCTCGAGTGGTGGAACGACATGGGGCCCGACGGCTCGCATGGCTTCGACGTCTACCTGCGCACGGCGATCAGCACCACGCCCGAGGGCTGGGCCCAGTTCGGCCACGTCAAGATGCCCGACTACCGCTGGGGCATCTTCCTCGCCCAGGCCGACCCCGCGCGCCTGATCAACTTCGGCGAGCACAAGCGCCGGCCGGCCTGGCAGGACGTGCCCGGCGAGCACCGGGCCAACCTGCGCCGCATCATCGTCACGCAAGGCGACACCGAGCCGGCCTCGGTCGAGCAGCAACGCCACCTCGGCAAGACGGCGCCGAGCCAGTACGACCTGCGCAACCTGTTCCAGGTCAACGTCGAGGAAGGCCGCCACCTGTGGGCGATGGTCTACCTGCTGCACAAACACTTCGGCCGCGACGGGCGCGAAGAGGCCGAGGCGCTGCTCGAGCGTCGCTCGGGCGACCGCGACAACCCGCGCATCCTCGGCGCCTTCAACGAGCAGACGCCCGACTGGCTGGCGTTTTTCATGTTCACCCACTTCACCGACCGCGACGGCAAGTTCCAGCTCAACGCGTTGGCCGAAAGCGGCTTCGACCCCTTGAGCCGCACCGCGCGTTTCATGCTGACCGAAGAGGCGCACCACATGTTCGTCGGCGAGTCCGGCATCTCGCGCGTGGTTCAGCGCACCTGCGAGGTGATGCGGCAACACGGCATCGAAGACCCGGCCCAGGTGCGCAGCCACGGCATCATCGACCTGCCGACGCTGCAGCGCTACCTCAACTTCCACTACAGCGTGACGATCGACCTGTTCGGCTCCGACCAGTCGAGCAACGCCGCGATCTTCTACAGCTCGGGGCTGAAGGGCCGCTACGAAGAGACCAAGCGCGACGACGACCATGTGTTGAAGGGCGGCAGCTACCGGATCCTCGAAGTGAAGGACGGGGCGCTGGTCGAGAAGGAAGTGCCGATGCTCAACGCGCTGAACGAAGTGCTGCGCGACGACTTCATCCGCGACTCGGCGGCGGGTGTGGCGCGCTGGAACAGGGTGATCGAGAAGACCGGGCTCGGCTTTCGCCTGAGCATCCCGCACAAGGCCTTCAACCGCCAGATCGGCTCGTTCGCCC
>Ga0209515_10009108_pt1 | contig 11394 bp, 9 predicted proteins | sample Subgroupgradi54m_FD_187454 | JGI IMG/M metagenome (GOLD analysis project Ga0209515, IMG submission 187454) | Subsurface groundwater microbial communities from S. Glens Falls, New York, USA - GMW60B uncontaminated upgradient, 5.4 m (SPAdes)... ...
AAATATTAAAAAATACTTGTAAAATGATTTATACTATCTACCAATCAATATGAAAATAGGAATACTACGTTTGGGCAACGAAGGAAGAGTATTGTTTTATATACAGTGTCTTGCGGTTATCGGAGTAGTGCTCGCTATTTTTTTACTCTTTGAGCAAGTGACTCAACCGGCTGTCAGCCCTTGCTATGTAAATAGCAGGGTAAACTGTGAAGCCGTTATATCTGGTTCGGTCGCTCGGACGCTGGGCATACCCACGCCAATCTATGGACTCGTTGGGTATATCGTTATTTTTGCGGCCTCGATATTTAGGAAAAAGAAACTCCTGCTTTTCATGGCTGCATTTGGACTGGCATTTTGTCTTTGGATTGCCTTCAGAGAGATTGTTCAGTTAAACGTTCTCTGCCCGATATGCATTGGCTGCCAACTTAATATGATTGCTGTCTTTTCACTCGCTGTCCTTATTCGTAAAAAATCTCGAGAAGTGTAATTACACTTTGGGCATAGTCAAGGAGTAAAAACCTAGTTTCCTCATACAAACTTCTCTCGTGCTACACTTGAAGCGAGCATATAAACATCCATGTACCGAAAAACCACCATTTCTATCCGATGGATTGAGAAAAACGCACTCCTGCTTTGCCTATTGCTCCTTTTGATTTTGGGAGGAGTTCTTCGATTTACCAATCTTGCTTGGGATGAAGGGTTAAATCTCAATGGAGATGAAACGGGCATTATTCGCTCGGCGATGGATATCCGTTTTTTCTCGCAAATGGATCCTAAATTTTACAGTTACAACGGATTTACTATGTATATTGCCCGGATTGCTGGGCTAGTCTTTTCAAAAATTACCAACAATACTTCTTGGCTTACAGGTATCTACTCAATGACTATTGCAGCCCGTATATTCGCTGCGGCTACCTCGGTTGCGACCCTTTTTATCATTTACCAAACTGGGAAGTTGCTCAAGTCAAAACTAGTGGGATTCTATGCGATGGCCCTTACAGTGGGATTGCCTCTTGTTATCCAAACTGCACACTATGCAACGGCAGATAACTATCTCCCGTTCTTTTTTTGCCTTCTTGTCTATTTTAGTCTCAAGTATGCAAAAGCACCTTCAAGGAAGACGGTTATTTTGTGTGCTATTGCTTCAGGCTTAGCAATTGGTTCAAAGCAAACAGGACTTTTTTTTCTTCTAGTTCCATACGCTTGTTTCATTTTTGGTAATAAGAAAACGTTTGTCCAAAGATTTGGGGTCCTCGCTCTTTTTTCTTTCATTGCAATCCTCACCGTTTTGGCTACCGTACCCTATATATTTAGTGCTTTTGACCAAATGCGAGCAATAGCAACCAGGGAAACGATGCTGGCAGCGGGTACACTTGACGTAGGGTGGAATAAGCAATTTAGAGATACAGGGATAGGAACTTTTTTTGTCAACATGATCTACAGTTTTGGCTTTTTATATGTGATAAGCGGTATGTGCGCAATTTTCTATTCGTTGCAGGTTGGCATTCGGAAACGGCAGCTCATACTCGCGGTACTTTCAGTTTGGACTCTTATTTACATGCTCTTTCACGGGGCAATGTATGTAAAATTTGCCCGATATCTGACACCTCTTCTTGTACCCCTCTCTCTTCTGATTGCCTACATGATGCATGATTTTTGGAATTCGTCCAAACGATTGGGACCAGTGGTGGCATCAGTTGTTTTTTACGGAACACTCTTTTATGGGATGCTTTACACGACCATATTTCTTTATCCTCATCCTTTTATAGCTGCAAGCAAATGGATGTATCAGCACATTCCTGTTGGAAGCACTCTTGTAAAAGAAGGGTGGAATTCTACCCTCCCTTTGTCTTTGAATGGTAAGTCGCCTGACCAGTACCGTATCGTTACCGCAGATTTTCTTGAAGAACCCGATACGTTGGAAAAAGTCAGTTCATATAGAAAAACCGTTGCAGATAGCCAGTATATAGTTTTGGCAGTGGAGCGCATTGCCCAAAATATTCAGCGACTGCGAAGATATTACCCTTTCAGCGCTAAATTCTATGATGATTTAGAGCAGGGGCAATTAGGGTATCACGTTGAAGCGACATTTAACGGGTATCCTAAGCTATTTGGTTGGGAGTTTGGAGACCTGTATGGAATGAATGATCCAACACTATTTGATAATAGAAAAGTGGTGATTTATAAAAAGGGGTAGAGTAAAATGAAAAAGAAAACTAAGGTTTTTGTGGACCCGTAATGATACTCTCGGCAGTATTCAATAATTTTGCTTTTGGGGTTTTACCCATTAACTCAGTTACCTGTTGCCAGGCATTAAGCTCTCTAGTTTCGTCTTGAATTTCTGTTTGGTGATCCTTGCCTGTTCCGGTTTCGTTGTCCATACATTTATTATATACTACTATTACATATTACCTTGCTAATGCCAAAGTTCGCAAGTTGGGAAATATATTATACCAGTTATAAAATCTTTCCAAGTGTCCGGGGTAAGGTTTTTGGTAAATACTTCCCGTGTTGTAGGCGCGAACGAGCTGTTCAACACTTACATTGCCATTCTCTTCTAGTGTTTTTTTATAATATTTGGCCACAAGGTCAATATTGACTACGGGGTTGTAGAGATCTTCCGGTTTTCCTTGGAATCCTAGTCCCACCGCAGTTTGGTAGAGAATTTGCCCCAGGCCGTAGCTGGCATCATCTATGTGGGCTTCATAGCGGTAGGCACGCTCATCCCCTTCTGATTCCGTCATGATGGTTGCAAAAATGACTCGGGGATCAAGACTATACTTTCTTGCGATACTTACAATCATATTTCCGTATTTACTCCAGGCATCTTGTGCCTTGGAGAGATCGCTTGGTTGATTTGTTGATGCAGTTTCTGTGGCAGGTTGCGGTGTTGGTGTGGGAACCGGCACAGGGGTAGTAGACATGAGTTGGTTGGCAATAACGATTGCTGCGGCAATATTTTTGGAGTATTTTTGCAGGTTATTGAGGTCAACACCGCGCTTTACAAAATAGGCGTATACTTCCGGATACTTCTCTTTAAATTCCTTTTTGAGCGCTTCCCGCTGGGCAATGAGGGATTGTTTTGTTTTTTCCAACTGCAATGGATCGTTTTTTTTCCTTGGGTCGTTCATGAGTGTTTATACTATCATACCAAGGAATCAAGCTCAATTATACAGAGAATGTTTAACTCTTCCTTTTTTTAAACTCCATTGCAAGAAATAAAAACAAGAAAAGCATGGAAATGACACTGATGTCTTTTCCGATCGTATAGTACCAGGGTTGTTGGTAGGAAAAGCTGACCGTGTGGTGTCCCGGGGGTACAATGACTCCCAAAAAAGCGTAATTTGCCCGTACAATAGGTGCGATTTTAGCATCGATGCTTACAACCCATCCCGGAAACCATGCTTCACTTATAACCACAAGTGAAGGTTGGTCTACTTCAACTTTTATGTTGACCCTGTCTTGACTTGGCCGTTCCCAAGATGCACTTTTAGTAGTTTTGGCTTCACTGGGAGTACTCCCAGATGCATTTTTTTCAGAGGCAAAAAGAGGAATACCTCGAGCGTCACTTTGATACCAAAAGAGTGGATCCATCCATTTGTCTTTGGGAACCCAAGCAAAGGATGAAAAGACACTTACATAGTCGGATGGATGAGTATTTTTCAGGTAGACAAGATGCGCATCTTTTCTTTCTTCCTTCCATCCATGCTCTTCCATATATGAAATTATATCGTCATATCTGGCTATTTCTTTACGGAAAAGGACGTGATTTGTGAATCCCCAATCCAAAAGTTTTAGGAAAAAACCCGGATCTATGCGCTTTTCCTCAAGTGCTCCAAGGAGTACGACGTCATATGCATGGGTGCTAAATAGCGGTGTAAATGGAGTATAAATATTTTCATTATTTACTCTGTAGCGATTGATAAATCTGGTTTGATACTCATAAAGGTAGAGTGGCAAGTGCTGTTTATAGGGAAACGGTGCATAGTATCGGCCAGCAACAGGATCGTGCGTCAAGGCTTGGTATATATCTCGGCTTTCCAAAAGATCGCTATCGGAAACAGAGCGAAAGAAAGAAGAAAACGGGAAAAGATCAAATACGACTATGCCCAAAATAATTGCACCAACAAACAAACGGTGTTTTTTATCAAAACGGGAAAGAACAGCATCAGTTCCCAAAGCAGCAAGTGTTGAGAGAGCAATTGTGATAAAGAGAAAAACGCGGACGGTATGATCAAAAATTCCCTGGAACATCTCAAGATGTAAGGCTAAAAAGACAAGAGCAACAGTAAAGACAACACATAAAGCTATTTTTTTTATACCGATGTGATCAAAAGCACGATGGCGAAGAAGGAGTAGGTAGACAAAAAAACAGCCAACAGCAGCCGAGAAAGACAGAAGAATTTTTTGTTGGAAAGTCACAGACGACCCAAACGATACCACCGTTTTTAACAGCTCGTGGACGATTGAAAATCGGAGAGAGACAAAGGAGAGAAAGACGATAATCAAAAAGGTACTAGGAATAATAATAATCCTATTTTTTCTTTTGGGTACCAACGCCACAAGAGAGAGAAGTACGCTTGTAATACCCAAATAAAAGGCTAGATCGGGATGGTTTCTCTCATACGTCCACGAAAGGGGAGATGCTCCGCGAAATCGTAGGAAAAAAACTTCTATGATTTGTGGAAGAGAGAGGATACTAAAAATACTGCGTCTCTGTGATTCCATAGAAATCCACATGGATTTATACTCAAACAGAATTGGAAGAATGGCATATGCACAAAGACCTGCAAATAGGACAAAAGCAGTAGATAGGAACACGATCTGGGATTTTGGGTGAATACGTTTTTCCATACATATTTGAAGCAGGCAGTAGATTGCCAGAAAAGGCAGTGCCAAAAAAAAGTATGTTGTACCGGTAAAGAAAGCAAAAGAAAGAAGCACGCCAAGGACTGCGCCATACCGCAGGGGGTTATCGTGATTGCTCTGCAATCGAACAACCAAAAGAATCCAAGGGATAGAGGCAAAAAAAGCATTAAGTTCGATGGCGTCAAGAGCTAGGGTGAGGTGGGGTGGAAGGACCATGTAAGTAAACGCGCCAAGCAAGCTGGCAAGAGGGTTTAGACGAAATGTCCGTAAAAATTCAAAAAAACCAACACCTGAAAAGAAGAAAAAAACTCCCGTTGCTGCTATATACACATACTTTAGGTCAACTCCAGTCAGATGTGAAAGATACGCAAGAGGTGCAAGTAAAAAATACGCGCGCTGTACACTATTGGTGTTGCCACCGAGTGTCAGAGGATTCCATGGGGCAAAGAGAACGCCTTGATTGTCTGCTCTGTACAGTGCGGATAGGTAAGCAAAATCAAGAGTATTTTCCTCCCGCGGGTTGACCGGAAGTCCTGGCTGCAACCACGCACGCATCCAGAGAAGAACGACCGCAAGCAAAAAGGTGTACACCATGAGGCGAGTTCTGTAGACCAGGCGCCTTTCGTTTTTTTCTTGCAAGATGCAAAAAATTATAGTCTTGGGTTTAGAGAATAGCAATGTACGAGTCGTACTTATTCCCGTCCAAAGGTTTTCTCCGGTTCCTACTAGTCCAGTGGTAATACTTCTGTATAATGCATGGTATGGTTCGAGAACGTATAACTTGCCGGATCTGCAATGCAAAAGATATAGACCCTTTTTTAGACTTGGGTCTGATGCCCTTGCCCAATGGTTTTCTGCCGCCAGATAAACTGAAAGAGCAGGAACCACTATACCCGCTTTCTGTTGGCGTGTGCAGAAAATGCAAGCTGGTGCAACTTACGGCTGTTGTCGAACCGTCTGTGATGTTTAAAAACTACGTCTACATACCTTCAGCATCACAAACTCGCTTAGATAACTTTGCAAGTATTGTGCATGAGGCATTGACACTGCGACCTGCAACACCGGAGGCTTTGGCTGTCGACATTGGCAGCAACGATGGGAGTCTGCTTCTTGAATTTAAAAAACAAGGTGTTAAAACACTTGGTGTGGACCCTGCAGAAAATCTTTCACTGGTTGCTGAATTAAAAGGCATACATACACTCAACACCTATTTTTCTGCAAAAACTGCTCTAAAAATACGCAACACGTTCGGTCAAGCACGCTATATAACCGCGACGAACGTGGTGGCACATATTGATAATCTCCACGACTTTTTTTACGGCATATCTTTGCTACTTGGTACGGATAGCATCTTTATCTGCGAGTTCCCGTACCTTGTAGATCTCCTGGAAAAAAAATTGTTCGATACTATTTACCAAGAGCACCTCTCGTATTTTGCCATAGGGCCGCTTCTTGGAGTGATTGATCGCTATGCACTGCGCATCATTTCAATAAAGCGAACGCCCATAGACGGTGGTGCTCTGCGAATTGTTATCGGTAAAAAAGACAAACCATCCAATGAAGAAAATGTGGAAGTGAGGAGGCTACTTATGCTTGAAAAGAAGGCTGGTTTGAATACATTTACTACGTATAAGCGGTTTGCTTCCGCTGTGAGGAGATTACGCAAAGAAATTAAAACAATGCTTCATGCTATTAAAAAGAAGAAAAAATCGATTGCAGGATACGGCGCTGCTGCCAGAGGAAATATACTGATGAATTACTGCGGTGTTGGAAAAGCAGAAATTGATTTTATCGTGGACTCAACACCGTATAAGCAAGGACTCTTTACTCCCGGTACGCATATTCCAATCTACGCTGAAGAGGAAATTCTTAAACAGCGTCCGGATTACGTTTTAATCCTAGCATGGAATTTTGCAGAAGAAATCATCAAAAAACAGCACGCCTATCATCGTTCGGGCGGAAAATTTATTATTCCTGTTCCACATGTCAAAATTATCTAAGACTCACTCACATTCATTCTCCGTCCCGCCCAAAGTCATTGTCGTCATGCCGGCATACAATGCTTCTAAAACAATTCAAGAATCGTATCGGAAACTTCCTAAGAATAATATACATGAGGTCATTCTTGTTGATGATGCTAGTACCGATAATACCTATGCTGTTGCAAAAAAATTGCCGATCCTTGTTTATCGGAACGCCATCAATTTAGGATACGGTGGGAATTTGAAGGTGTGCCTTGCAAAAGCTCTGGAAAGAAATGCTGATATTGTGATTGAGTACCACCCCGACAACCAATACGACCCGAAAGACCTTCCGCTTTTCATCGACAAAGCAATCCAGGGATACGATTTTGCTTTAGGTTCGCGATTTATCCATCCTAAAGAAGCGCTCACTAACAAAATGCCTCTGGTTAAATTTATTGCCAATAGAGCGATGTCTTTTATTGATGAATTTATATTGGGCATTGAGCTATCAGAGTTTCACTCCGGATTTCGTATGTACACCAGACGAATGCTGGAGTCCATTCCCTATAAACAAAATTCCGATGACTACCTTTTTAGCTTTGAAGTTATCGTCCAGGCTGTTTTTTGTGGGCTCACAATTGCGGAGGTACCGATTTCCTGCAAATATCACCCATACATGCATACGGCGAATTTAAAACGGAGTACCATTTATGCGTTGGGGACATTTACAACACTCACTCAGTATGTGGTATCGAAGTTTTTCAACCATCCCGCCGGCATATTCCGGGATGAGCAAGCGCACATTTGCCCTTTTTGTCGTGACACAATTGTTAGAAAAGAAGCTCACGTCGTGGATTCCGTAAGCGGCAAGACGTTTTTTGTATACTTTTGCACCCCCTGTCAAATGGGATTTACCGATCCGGCGCCCAAAAATCTTGCCCCATACTATCCGCAATCCTACTATTCGCGTCTAAAATCATTTATTTATACGCTCCTGCAATTTCGCCGGCCAGCGCTTATTCGTACATACAAAAAACGGGGCACTCTGCTTGATATTGGGTGTGGAGATGGGAGCCTGAAGCATCGTCTTCCCGAGTATACCTATGTGGGAATTGAAACACCATTTGCACGTGCTATGGATCCCAATATTAAACTGACGGGTATTGAAGGAATGAAAGAAAAGGCATCATCATATGATGTAGTAACATTTTGGGAAAGTTTGGAGCACATGAGAGATCCGATTGCTGCGTTGAAAAAAGCGTTCGGAGTAGTGAAAAAAAATGGAGTGGTTCTCATTGAGTGTCCCAACTTTTCTAGTTTTGAACGCACCCTTTTTGGTTCTCGCTGGTTTCATCTCGATCCACCGAGGCATCTGGTTCATTTTACCCCCCAAGGTTTACGCCACATGCTGGAAAAACAGGGATTTCGCGTACTAAATCAGCAGCAGCTTTATGCGTCGGAGTATACACCCGTCGGTCTGGCGCAGAGCATGCTCTACATGTTTTCTCCCAAACTCCACCTGGTGGCACAGCAGCACAAAAGTGTTTTTCGCGGCATTGTAGTTAGTGGGCTTCTCCTGTTTCTTCTCATATTTACTATTCCTCTTTCTCTATTGCTTTACTTCCTCCATGCCTCACCAATCCTCTTAACCGTTGCAAAACGGTAAAGTATCCTCACAAAGAATTGACTTTTTTACTCAATGCATATAGCTTGATCGCGTATCCCCGTTTTTGCACAGTTTTTATGCCGGTGATTGAGTAGAATTTTTCTATTCTTCGAAGTTCTTCCGAAAGATCATCGCTCCAGGGCAAATATACAAAATATGCTTGATTGGGAATCCGATCCTTGGCCATGGAGGGAAGATCAGATGGGGTATATATCGTTGGTATTATTATATTTCTCGTCCGGAGAGTGCGCTTTTTCGTGGTTATATCAGCCTGAATAAACAGCTCTGCGGCATCCAGGTTACCTATAAGCAGAGGCATAGAAGGTGATATGCGAATCTCTTGATAAAAAGAGTCAAGAAGATCTCCGATTACGGAAAATTCCGTGTTATATGCCAAATGGTCTTTGCCCGCAACACCACAGCATTCATTTACTAAAGAAGTCATGCGGAGCATCGCATGATCACCAAATTGAAATGTGCCAAAAATTGCTTTTGAAACAGGATCTACAGTTTGAAAAGTCTGAAGAATAAAAAGTGAAAGGGCACATACCAAGAGAGGTATTCTCAAACGGGTATTTTTTACAAGATTTCTAAACGCAAAATAGGCAAAGAGAATGAGGAAAGGTATAAGGGGAATTACATACCGGGGCAATGTATAGGTGTTGTATCCGAGTATAAAATAGGAGAACGTACTAAAGCAGAAGATAAGCATCACCCAATATTGATTGGTACTACCAACAATTTTTTTAACATTCAGAAGAGGTCTATGTACCATATGTGCGCATTGGGTGAGCAGATAGAAAAGAATAGGAATGGTATACAGCCAATGAAAATCAAAAATAAATGCCTGAAGAATGCGTACCAAAGATCTGGTCATCCATAATTGATTTATAGATCCAAATTGAAAAATTGAGCTGAAACTGATCGGCCAGAAAGGAGGTTGATTTTCAACGAACTTCCTATAGAGAAAGTAGACAACAAGTAATACGAGAGGAAAGAGGTAGGGGGCGATATGTAGTAATTCTTTCTTCGCGTGCGTCCATGGATTTTTGCCTTTACAGATTCCATAGATACATCTGTAGAAAAACAAAGAGATGATGATCGAAAAATAGAGGAGAATTCCAGGTTCCTTGGAAAAAACTAAAAATGTGCTCCACCCAATGGTTGCAAACATGCGTTTATGCATTAGGCTTGCAATACTTGCCAGGAAAAAGACCGTGACGGCGAAATCCAGAGTTGGGGCAAGGGAGCTTGCAAAGAAAAGCGGGTTCCATACGAGAAATAAGGTAAGAAGCCCCTTTTCAATGGAGGAAGTGTACTGATTTTTACTCTTGATACCGTTCCCTGTCGTAAAAAAAAGAAATACGATTATGAAATAGAAAGAAGCGATACCGAGAATTCCTAAAACCATGTTGGTACTAGTAAGAAATACATGATTGCCTGGATCAATTATCTGCCCGATTGCAAGAAGTGCAAGGTACCCCATGGAAGGATGATGGCAGTTTAGCCTCATGAGATGAAATGAAGGAATGACGGAATTTAGCAGGCAATTGGTCACACTCGCTGCATCCCAGATGGGAATGGTGTCCCAAAAAAAAGCATGAGCAATAATCCATGCAAGTAAAGCAATGACAAGGGGCCAGGAGGATTTGATCACTTGAACAAGCTTCATAAGACAATAGATTTACTGCCTCAAGTAGTAATCAATCTTTGCAAAAAGATTTTCGATATCTTTCTCTTTTTGCATACCGTGCACTTTGGCAACACCATTGGTATCGTTATCAACAGACACAAACGTGCAGGGGATAGCTATTTTATATGCTGCGGCAATATTTTTTTCTGGTTGTGTCGTATATTCGTCTTGAAAATGAAGGCGAAATGCTACTTCACCATGTGAACGGCCATTATTCATCGCAGATCCAAGGATGTGGTCTTGATCTTCGCACTGTGTATTGCCTTGTGCATAGAAAAAAAGAAGAAACGGTCTCTTGCGAAGAATAAACGTATCAAAATCAATAATGGAAAATTCATAATAATTTTCGGCAAGTTGACTACCTTGAAATCGTCTATCTACCCATACATTTTCTCGTTTATCCATTTGCTCAATTGTCTCTTTTCCCCCTGGTCGATTTGCCAATTGCGACGTTTGGAATAAAGACGGTCGGTTTTGAACTATTAGAAAAAAGCATACGGTTCCAAGCAACAAACACACAGATATCCTCATGAGTTTTTTTATATCCATAACGGTGTAGTTTGCATTACTCTGGACGGGTAATATATTTTTCAATGACTTGGGCCACGGCGTCGTTTTGGGCTGAAGGTGCGATAAAATCTGCCAATGCTTTAATTTTGGGTGTGGCATTACCAACAGCAACTTTGAGTCCGCATGCGCGAAGCAGTCCAATGTCATTGTCACTATCGCCAATGCCGATTATCTGCTGTGTTTTGCATCCGATGAAATGGGCTATTTTTTTTACACCCGATTCTTTTGTCGCTGTTCGGTCGGTGATATGGAGAGATTCTCGCATGGGATTGGTTTGGGCAACACTTCTTGTTACGTGGATATGGAGGTTTTTTGAAAGCTGGCTGTATATTTTTGCTGTTTGGTGGAGTAAATGATGCCGCAGTACTATCTTGGTAATCTGCCAGGCAGTGATTTGTGTCGCATCTTCGATTCTTTTCCCCTTATCAACAAGAGCAACGTGTAATTGAGGGTACTGTTTGCATAAGGCAAGAACCCATTGTGCATCATTTTTGGAGAGATATATACGTTCAATATCTGTATGAGTTAAACAGTCATGAACAACTGCTCCGTTGTCTAGAATAATTGGAGCGCTAAGATGTAAATTGTTTATAAATGGTTCAATAGAGAAAAGAGAGCGCGCGGTAGCGAGA
>Ga0209515_10009110_pt1 | contig 11391 bp, 8 predicted proteins | sample Subgroupgradi54m_FD_187454 | JGI IMG/M metagenome (GOLD analysis project Ga0209515, IMG submission 187454) | Subsurface groundwater microbial communities from S. Glens Falls, New York, USA - GMW60B uncontaminated upgradient, 5.4 m (SPAdes)... ...
TGAACGAGCGTGGGCCCCGCTCGAGCTCGTCATCGCATCCACCGCCTGCTTCGCCTCCGCCGCGCGCACCCGCGTCGCCCTCGCGCATGGCGGCGCCGCCGCCTCCAGCGCTTCCGTCATTCTCGTCGGACGACAAGCGCATGGCCGGCGCTCAAGTCAGCACTGAGCTCGAGCAGCTCCTGGCCGAGGCCGAGCGCCGAATCGGCGGGCAAGTGACCCCGGAGTCGACGTTCCCCTCACCCGACGAAGAGATCGAAGCGGTGCTGCCCGCTGACGTTCTCGCGTCGCTCGATGAACCCATCGACGACGACGAGGAGGACGATCCGGCGGAGCTTGGGGCTCACTCGAAAGGGACGACGTCCGGCGGCAGCAGGGTCACGACGGGCTCGGGGGCGGGCACGGGCACCGGCACTGGCGCGATCGCGCGCGGCACCAGCAGCAGCGGCTCTCGCTCCTCGGAAACCGACGCGCCTCCGGGACCAAAAACCAGCGGCGGCGGCACGCACGCGGGCACGACCGGCGGCCGCGGCTTCACCGACTACATGAGCCTGCGCGCCGCCGAGGCCCCGAACGACTCCGACAACGACCGCTCCGGCTCCAGCCCGCCTCCGACCACCAACGCCGTCCCGCGGTTTCCGACCATGGAGCCCGCGTCGCGAACCAGCCACTTCTCGCAGCAGTCGTCGCTCCCGTCGGCGCCTCCGGCCAGAGTCGCCTCGGGTCTCGGCCTCGGCCCCTCCGCACCGATGCCCAGCGTGCTCGCCCCCGGCGATGCTGCTCGCGCCGTGGCCCACGCCATCGTGACGCGCGCGACGGGTGCCCTCTGCATCGAATCGCAAGACGGCGTGCGCCGCGCCGTTTTCCGCGAGGGAGATCTGGTCACCGCCGCGTCGGGCGTGGACAGCGAGAGCCTCTTGTCATTTCTCGTAGCGCGTGGAGACCTGCCGCGCGATGAAGCGCAGAGCCTCGTGGGCAAGCTGCCGCCGTTTGGACGACACGCCGGCGCCGCAATGGTCGCACACGGCCACTTGCGTCAAGACCAGCTCTGGATCGTCCTCCGTGAGCACGCCGAGTGGATCTTGGGCCGCATGATTCAGCAATCGACGGGCACGGCCATGATGGAGTCCGAGCCCCCCGGACGTTTACGCGGAGAACCGAGCGTCTTCGAGCGATCCACCGGAGCCGAGGTCTTCGTCGAAGTGGTGCGTCGCGTCGTTGCCCCGGAGGACTCACTCGCCAGGCTCGGAGGGCCCATGTCGCGCATCGGGGACGGGCCTTCGCTCGCGCTCTTCGATGAGTGTGCGCTCGCACCGAGCATAGGCGAACGTATCTCGAACGCGCGCGGTGCGCCCGTGCAGTCGCTTCTCGACCGATCGCCGGAGGGCGACGCCGCGTCGGTCCTCTACGCGCTGGATCTGCTCGGCGTCATCGAAATGATCCGCGCCATCGGCGAGCCGCGCATCCCGAGCCCGCTGTTGCCGGCCGGCAACGCCGATGCGCTCGACGAAGAGGCGGTGCGCGCCCGCGTACGCGCGCGTCTCGAGCTGGTGGAAGAAGGGGATTACTTCGCCCTCCTGGGCGTGCCCCGGGACGCAACCAGCTACGAAGTCCGCCGTGCGTTCGTAGAATTGCGGCGCGCGTTCGAGCCCTCGCGAATTCTCACCCCGCAGATCGCCGATTTGAACGACGACGTGCGCAAGATCACGAGCGTCCTCGACGAGGCCTACGAAATCTTGAAAGACAGCGCTCGCCGCGAGCGCTACCGCCGCGCCATCGAGGGTCCACGAGTCTGAGCACGGAATTTGCTGCTTTATTTTTGATGACTTGCCCCGCCTCTGCCGAGTGCTAGATAGGGCGCCCATGTGGTCGGGGCCGGTTTCACTGCGACACTTCGCGAACTTGAGGCTCCCTACTTCGATGGCATCGCTTCGATCGCTCGGCGTAGGCGCTTTGTTCGTGTCTCTGGGGTTGGGATGCGCCGCCGGCGCCGTCGTGACCGAAAGCGGGTCATCATCGACGACGCCCTCCAACGCCGATCCCGCCCAGTTTTGCAGCACGTACTGCAACCGGGTCTCCGTCTGCGACAACACTCGCGACCAGCAGACGTGCCAAAATTTGTGCGCCAATCAAAACGCGGCCACCGTCCCCAAGCTCCGGGCCGACGTCGTGAAACTGATTCAAGACTGCTTCGGGCAAAAAGACTGCAAGACGGTCCTCGGGTCCGACGTCGTCGCGACGTGCTCGACGGAGGCGGTGGCCTCGGTCGCTCCGACCGCCGTCGCGACCCAGCTTTGTGACTCGCTGGTCAGTGCGGAAACCAAGTGCGGCCACGCACAAGAGAAGGCGACTTGCCTCAACAGGGCCAAGCTGTATAGCGACAAGACTCTCAACGACGCGCTCACGTGCACGGGCAAGGCGTGCACCGACATCGACACATGCATGGACGCATCGCTCGGCACCACGAGTGCCACTCCAGGCCCGGGTCCCGGTCCTGGTCCTGGTCAAGACAGCGCTTGTGGCTACAGCAATTTGTCGTCGTGTCTGACGTGCCAGCAGAGCCAATGCTACAGCGCGCTTCAGGCGTGCGCAGCAGATAGCTACTGCAGCGCGCTCGAGAGCTGCAAGAGCAGCTGCGCCCGAGGCAGCACAGGCAGCTCGTGCCGGAGCCAATGCGCCACTCAATATCCGAGCTCGCTGGCTGCACCTCTCGATGCGTGCGTCGTGAGCAAGTGTTGCACGGAGTGCCCACCATGAGGCTGTCAGCCGTGTGAGGCTTTGGCACGAGATACGCCTCTTTGCTCGACGACACAGTCGGGACGAGCAGCATGGACGTTCGAGTCAGCCGATTCCCTCTAGAGCTCGAGATCGCGATTCGCCCGTGCGAGCGGCGTGACCTCGAACCGCCCGAGTGGTTTGGGGCTTTAGCGCCCACCGCACCTTCACTGCGGGGCAATTCGAGCGGCACCTGCGAGGCGCCAATGTGATGCTGGTGGCCGACGATTGCGGCTATCCAGTGGGTCAGGTTTGGATCGACCTTGAGCGCCAGGCGTCGGAGCGGACTGCCGTGCTGTGGGCACTGCGGGTCATCGACCGCGTCCAAGGCCTGGGGATTGGGCTATGACCAATGGATGTTTCGAAAGCATCTTGTCGGATGATGCTCGTATGGACGTGAGACGCCGACCCTGTGTTTTCCGGTCCTCCGCACCGAAGCGGTACTTGTACGGCTCCGAACCCCGGAGAAAATCGACCTCCGCTGCACCGCTGGTCCGCGCACAGTCGATGGCATGTCCGATGAGCAGCGCGCCGGGACTGAGCGCAGCGAACGCCGGATCGAATCCCCCGATGTAGTAGTACGCGGCACGCTCGTCGCAAAGCACGAGCATGGCGGCAACGTGCTTGTCGCCGATGCGGAGCCCATGAATGCGCGCGAATCCTGCGGCGGCGAGGGCCGGCACCGCTTGGCGGTGGAAGGACTGCACGCGCGCTTGGGCCAAAACGCCCTCTTCTCCTCGACATCGCCAGCGCGCGCCGTGAAGCTGGAACAAGCGCTCGAGCCAAGGTCCCACGCCTTCGACTTGGCTATCCTCGAACACGACCTCGCCCATGCGTTCGGCTCGCCGGCGGGAGTCGCGGAGCCGCGTGCGCATCGCCGGCGGAATCGGATCCGCCGTTGCTGCCAACGAAAGAACCGGGCTTGGCTCACGCCAGAACGCTTCGTCCCGAATGCCGGACAAAGGTGCCCTCGCAAGCAGGGGCGATCCCGAACGCAGCCCGTCTAGAACCACGGTAGTGCCCTGGGCAGATCGCGCGGCGAGCTCGTCGAAGATGCGCGATGTCGCTCCCTCGAGCTCATGAGTCGCGACCACGATGTCGAGATAGTCGCTTGTCCCATCTCCGAGCAGCGAAATGGTCTCGCCCCCTGGACCGCCGCGAGTGCAGAAGGGCGCCAGCGCCAAGAGCTCGTCTTCTCTTCTGACAAGAAGCGCCCAGGGTTCCGCGCCGGAATCTGGGCAGGCAAACGTCCGCGCGTAAGCGAGGAGCCACTCCGGCCGTTGGAAGGGAGTTGCAGATGGAGAGCGCGCCCAAAGCTTCGCCCACTCCTCACCGATTGCGGTAAGAGCTGCTGAGCCATGAATTTCCTCTACGGCGAGCGCCACAGACGCACGTCGTGACCGCCGCCCGAGGCGCGACCGGGCGAGCTCTTCGTAAAGGGACAGGTATTTGTCGGTCATCGTTCGTTCCGAAAAGCGTGTCTCGGCAATGCTCCGACAAACCCTCGGCGACAGCTCGGCCGTTTTCTCGATCGCGAGGGCCATCGTGTCGACGTCATCCACCAAGAAGCCCGTCGTTCCTTCCTCGACGATCTGCGAGAGGGCTCCCGAACGGTAGGCGATGACGGGCGTGCCGCTCGCGAGCGCCTCCATGGCGACGAGAGAGCTCGTTTCGGGGGCACGACTTGGTACGAGCAGGCATCGCGCTCGGGAGACGAGGCGGCGCTTGCGCGCGAGCCCCACCGGGCCGATGAACCGGTGGTGCAGAGAGAGTCGCGGAACAATCTCGCTTTCGAAGTAACGTCGATGCGTATCCCAGCCGGCAACCTCTCCGGCGAGGACCAGGGGCACGCCGGCCTTTTGCGCGGCATCGATGGCTTCGTGCAGCGCCTTTTCCGGACAGATTCGCCCCAAAGAGAGCACGAACCCGCGCTTCTTTTTCGAGATCCGGAATGCGCCGACCCGAATTCCATTTTCGATCACCCGCGAGGGTGCGGCCCACGAAGGGAGCCCATCGTGCTGACTCTTCGAAACGCAACACAAGAAGACGTCGTGCCGCGCCGGCGAGAGCGCCTCGCGCGCGTACCAGGCGATCGGCAAATGCAGCGTCGCCAACACGGCCGGCCCGGCCATGGGAAGATAGCGATCGAAGTCGAGTCCGTGCATGTGCAAAACATCGACCCGATCATGAGCAAGTACACGCGCGATGGCACCCGTGACCTCGGCATGAACGCGCCCGACGTGGGCTGCGTCGAGGCGGCCACCGCCGCCGGGGATCGGAACCAGTCTTCCCTGAAGGCGCGACGCTTCATGGGCGATGACGATGGATCGGTGACCCGCGCCGACGATGGCCCCATCGATCGAAGCGAGGATCTGTTCGGCGCCGCCGACGCTATCCACGCCGACGGGCGCGAAGGGGTAAGCGACCGAGAGAATGGTGAGTCGATGTGGCATGACCGTCATACGCGGACCTCATCGGAGGGAGCGGCCGCGTCTGGACCATCGCAACTCGCCGGCCCGAGCCCGACGTGAGCGTAGAGATGTGGCCGATGGCGTCGCCAATGCTCGCGGACGATGTCCGACGCTGCGCGCCCGTCGAGTCGCCAGCCGAGGTCCTTCGCGTTCAGCCCGCAAAAGTGTGCGCCGCTCCGCCCCAGATAGGGAAGATGCGGCGGAAAGGGAGAGCAGATGGACACTTCATCGAGCCCGACCACCAGCGGCGGCGTGTCGCGCGAGAGCGCTGCAACTTGCAACCCCTGCTCATCGAGCTCGGACGAGATCCGAACGGGACAACAGGCGAGCACGGCGGAGAGAGCGTGCTCGACATCGAAGCCCGGAGGGAGCCCGCGAATGCCCGCGTTTCGTGGGCGATCGCCGCACTCGGAGGCGAACTGCCCGAAGCACGTGCGAACATCTCCCGCGAGCACGCACGCACGGCTGTCTTGTTCGAGCCACGTCCGTATTGCCTGAGGGACTTCCCAGAGGATGCAATCGTTGTCGAGCGAGAGCTCGAAGTGATTCGGAAACATCCGAAGCGGTGCGAGCTTCCACGCGACGCCCTCGGCCATACCAGGGTCGAGGTGGCCCGAGAGCACCGACGGGATTTCGTGCGTCACCTCATGCCACGCGCACCCAGGCGGGAGCTGGCCCGTCCGCTCTTTGGCCGTTGCGACGGCAAGCGTGTTTACCCCAATCGCGTAGAGCGCGGCGTCTCCGAACGCGTGGTACGCCCCCCAGACGGAGAGCCGCAGCGCTTCGAAGCCCTCCATCGCGACATCCCCGATCGTCCAGCGCAACGCGAGCGCTCTTGCGATCATCGTGGGTCCCTCCTCCGGAATCCGGAACACTCCCGGCGCTGCCGCTCTGCTGCAAGAGACGGTCCCCGAGGGCGCGCTCGAGGCTGACCCGCGGGTCAGGCGCTCGCGGTTTGCGGAGAGGACAACGCTCGCGGCGTGACCGCATCCACGATGACGCGCCCGTCTTCTGCGTCCACGGTTGCCACATCGCCCCGCGCGAGCTCACCCCGTAGGATCATCTCGGCGATCGGCGCCTCTACCAGGCGCGCGATGGCGCGTCGCATCGGCCGCGCTCCGAGCTCTGGATCGAATCCGCCGGCGTCCAGAAGGGCGTCGATCGCCGCCTCACTCGCGTCGAGTCGAACACCGCGCGCGCCTTCGAGATCTCCAGCCAGGAGCACGAGCATACGTCGAGCGACCTCGGCCACATCCTCACGCGTGAGCGGTGCGAAGGCGATCACCTCGTCGAAGCGGTTGTAGAGCTCCGGCGGCAACGACGATCGCGCGGCCTGGGTCACCGCCGTCTCGTACGCTGCATTCTCTTGAGCAACATTGCGCCGCGCGCCGAAGCCGATCCGTCCGCGCTGACTGGTGGGTGCGAGATGCGCCCCGAGGTTCGACGTCAGAATGATGACCGTGTTCGTGAAATCGATCGTGCGCCCACGCCCATCGGTGAGCCTCCCCTCGTCGAACACCTGCAAAAAGGCCTCGAGAACGTCTTTGTGCGCTTTTTCGATCTCGTCGAGCAAGATGACTTGATAGGGCCTGCGACGCACCGCTTCCGTCAGCTGCCCGCCTGCTTCGTGCCCCACGTAACCTGGGGGCGCACCGACCAAGCGCGCAATCGCGTGCGGCTCGGCGTACTCCGACATGTCGAGTCGCGTCATTGCATCGGGCGAGTGAAAGAGGCATTCGGCGATCGCCTTTGCGGTCTCCGTTTTTCCGACGCCGGTGGGACCGAGCAAGAGAAACGACCCAATGGGCCGTCGCGACCGAAACCCGGAGGCGTTTCGCCTGAGGACGGCCGCAATTCGTGTGAGCGCTCCCGCGTGGCCCACGATTCGTTCGGCCATCATTCCTTCGAGCCGCAGCATGCGCTCGAAGTCGCTCTCGAGCAGACGCTCGATGGGCACGCTCGCTTGCTCGCTCACGACCTCGGCCACGTGCTCCGCGTCGACCTCGCTCGTCCCGCGCCGCCCTGCCCGCGCCCCCGCGAGATCGAGCAAGCTCACCGCTTTGTCGGGCAGCGCTTTTCCCGGCACGTAGCGCACGCTCCACTGAACGCTCGCCACGATCGCGCTCGTCGTGAAGAGCACCTTGTGGTGCTCGCCCAAAAGGGGCGCGACCTGCTCGAGCGCGAGCACCGATTCCTCGGGCGACAGCTCCTCGATCTCGACCGGCGAAAATCTTCGCGCTAGCGCCGGATCCGCTTCGATGACCTTCTTGTACTCCTCGGTCGTGGTCGCGCCGATGCAGGCAATTTCCCCCTTGGCCAGCGCCACCTTGAGCTCGCTCGCGGCTTCGTCTCCGGCGTCGCCGCCAAAGAGCGTGTGCACCTCGTCGAAGAAGAGGACGACGCGCCCCTCGCTGCGTTTGACCTCTTCTTTGATTTGCGTGAGCCGTTCTGCGAGTTGGCCGCGCATTCCGGTCCCGGCAAGGAGCGCGCCCGGCTCGATCTCGATGATCACGCGGTCATCGAGCGTCGCCACGTCTTGCCCGTTCGCGATGCGTTGCGCGATCCCGCGCACGACGCTGGTTTTACCGACCCCCGCGGAGCCAATGAGACACGGATTGTTCGCGCGGCGTTTCGCCAACACGTCGAGCGTTCGTTCGATTTCGTCCTCGCGGCCGACCACCGGATCGAGCTCGTCTTGCGCGGCGGCGAGTGTGAGGTTTTTTCCTAGCTGATTGATGAGCGCGAATTTTTTCGGATCGAGCGCGAAACGGGAGGGCTTTTGTTTTTTTTGTTTGGCTGCGACGGGGACGGGCGCGGGGGCGGCGGCGGGAACGCGAGCGGGAACGGGAACGGGAACGGGAACGGGAACGGTGAGTTTTGGCGTCGTTGCGGGGGCCGCCCCGCGAGGGGCCGTATGCGGAATCACGGGGCGGAGCATGCTGGGCCGGCGGGCCTCGACGGGTCGGCGCGGGGGGACGATTCCCATCGCGAGCTGCATGGCGGCGTTGCGGAGCTTCGCCACGTCCGTTCCGCACTGCTCGATCGCGCGGTGGGCTGCCGTGTGACGGTCCTGGCATAGCGCGAAAAGAAGATGAATCGCGAGCGGCTCTTTACACCCCGAGCGTGTCGCAAACTCTCTCGCTCGCTGTACTGCGCGTACAACCGCGTCTTTGTCGTCGTCGGTGAGCACGCGCGCCGCCTTGAGCAGCACCTCCGCGCCGAGGCGCTTTTCTCCAAGGAGATCCGCTGCGGTGCACGGTCGCGAGGCGATCGCGGCCAGCATGTGCCCCGTGGAGAGACGCTCACCGCGTCGCCCCGCCAGATCTTCGGCCAATTTCCGCAATGCGACGAGCTCGGGCTCTCGGGCGATCGACATTGGGTCAAGCGCTCGCACACTTGAGGGATTTAGGGCAACAAAGCGTCGCCCGTCTCACAAGGTCTTCAAGTACTCGAGCACGGCGCCGCGGTCTTCGTCGGTCAATGCGTCGCCAAACGTGTGCCCGGTGCTTCTGTACCCGTCGCGGCTCGTATCGTAGAGACGCTTCTTTGCGGCGCTATTTTTCTCGCCGTCCTTGCCGTGATCGAGCGGCGTATGACGCCAGCCGAGCGCCTGCGGATCGTAGTCGTTCGAGTCGCCCGATCGTGTCCAAAATTGCGGACGGCTCTTGCTGTCGAGGAGCGCAAGAACCGTGGGCACCGAGCCGTTGTGCAGGTACGGCGCGGTGGCCCAAATTCCGTCGAGGGGGGGCGCGATGTAACCGCGCTGCGGCTCCAGGCGCGAAGTCTCGCCGAAGAACGACTCTTTGTACCAGGTGGCAAACTGCGCGCTGAACTCGGCCTGATCCAAAACGAGGGCCGGATCGGTGCCGATTTCTTCGAGCGGAATCACCTTGTTCGGGTACGAGCCGGGCTCGCCGTACCTGCCGTGGCAACGCGAGCACGTTCTTTCGAAGACGGAACGCCCCTTACCGGCGAGCGCCGCGTCCACCGGGTATGGATACGCGGGCGGAGAAAGTGAGGTGATCCAAGCGCGAATGTCCGGGAAATACCTGTCGATCGCGCGCGACTCCTCCACGCTGCTCGTGCAAAGGATCGACGCGGTCATCATGAAGCGCGCGTGATCGCCGCGCCCTTCGCCATTGTAGAACATCGCGTTCTTTTTCTTCATGCGCCACCAGGGCGGCACGTCGACCGGCAACACGACTGGCGTCGCAGGGAGCGCAATGAGAGGCGTCTTCGACCAGGCCAAGGTTTTTGGCTCGTGGTGCGCGAACAGAACCCCCGTAAAGCTATCGGCGGGATTCACGCCCACGGTGTCGAGGACGGCCCATGGCGCGATGGCCGCAATCCGATCGGCCCACTTGCGCCACTCGGCGCGCTCCGCAGGGTCGCTGATCAGAAGGCCCACTCCTTCGGCCGTAGCCGTCTGATTGAGCGTGAAATCGCGGTTCGCGTCGCCGAGTCCCACCACGAGCTTTCCGTTGATGCGCCCCGCATGGCAGGTTAGGCAGTTGGACGTGACCAGCTGGACTCCGCCCGGTGTCTTGTACGCGGTGAGATCGTACGCCAGCTCCGCGTTGAGCCCCTCGCGCCCCGGAACGCGGTCGCTTTCGGGGGCCACGCCATAGACAGAGGAGTAGGCCGAGTAGGGAACGCCGCACGGCACGTATGCTTCGTTCAGGAGCGCCCGGTAGCCGGCGTCCGGATCGCCGGGACGCTGCGGCTCCGCCGGGAGCACGATCTCCTCGTAGCTGGGCACCGAAGGCTCGGCGCTCACCGCCGGTCCGGAATCGCCGTTTCCTTCGGGAGGTGTGGCCGGATCGCCCTTCTGGCACGCGAAGAAGAAGGCGCCGAGAGAAGGCACGAGCAGCAGCGCTTTGGTCGAAGAAAAGCTCATCGAGCCCTCTTTTAGCACCGCGTGTTCGATCCAGCCCATCCATGTGGGCATGTGTGAGCGCCATCCCCCTCGAGCCCCAAGAAACGTAAGCGACGCCCTTGCCCCGCGCCTCATCTGCTCTATTTATGACTCACCAGTCACAAACGGAGCTCCCATGGCCCGCATCGCGGACCCGAACGCCAAGATCGCTCTGCTCTCCGCCGCCGAAGCCGTCTTCGCCGAGAAAGGCGTGGAGGCTGCCAAAGTCGAGGACATCACCCGTCGTGCGGGGCTCTCGAAGGGTGCCTTCTACCTCCACTTCGAGAGCAAAGAGGAGGCGCTCAAACAAATTTGCGAAAGCTTCCTGGCCCACTGCACGGGCGCGTTCCGCCCGCCCGACGAAATCCCCGACCTACCAACCGATCCGGGCGAGCTCCTTTCATTTTGGCTCGACATGGACTTGGGCATTTACGAGCTGCTCTGGCAAAACCGAACCACCGTCGCCATCCTTCAAAGCTGTCAGGGCCCTCACCTTTACTTGCTCCAGGCATTTCACGAGCGCGTGAGGCAGACCAGCGCGACGTGGATCGAGTTCTGGAAGAAGCGCTCGCTCTTCCGCCACGACGTTGACCCCGAGATTACGAGCACTCTCCTCTTCGGCGCTTACAACCAGATTGCTCTCAAGATGATGGAAGCACCGAAAAAGCCTCCCATCTTGGAGTGGCTCCGGCACGCGCAGAGAATGTTCGTTCGCGGATTGGGAACAAACACGCTCATCGAGGCACTGGAGAAGCGGGCCTCGCGACCCCATGCACACGAAAACGGAGCCGCGCACAAGCGTCGGGCAAGGTGAGATATGGATTCCACGGCAAAAGAGGTCGAACCGTCTTCCTCGCGTTCGGGTGCGCCGCGGGCGGTCATGATTGCCGCGCTGGTTGGCACCATCGGGCTTTTTGGCTTCATCGGCGTTCGGGTAAAGCAAGCCCTGGCGAAAAAAGATGAAGTGGCGGCCGCACGGGCGACGGCGCAGGCGGGGCTCGTCAAACGCGCCCCCCTCGAGACCGTCCATGGCACGCAAACCACCTGGAAGCCGCGCGTCGAGCTCAAAGGAACGCTGAAGCCGTGGCGTGAAGCCGATGTCGGGTTCGAGCTGGGCGGAAGGCTCATACGCGTCAACGCAGCCGTTGGCGACAGAGTGAACGACGGTGCGCCGCTCGCCATCCTCGATGCGTCGCGATCGACGGCAGAAGTGAGCGCGGCCGAAGCGCAAGC
>Ga0209515_10009112_pt1 | contig 11390 bp, 10 predicted proteins | sample Subgroupgradi54m_FD_187454 | JGI IMG/M metagenome (GOLD analysis project Ga0209515, IMG submission 187454) | Subsurface groundwater microbial communities from S. Glens Falls, New York, USA - GMW60B uncontaminated upgradient, 5.4 m (SPAdes)... ...
GCTCGGCTCGCGCACTGCGACGAGTTTGCTTTGAGTTTGCCGACCGGCTATGACACTTATGTCGGAGAGCGTGGCATCAAGCTCTCCGGCGGCGAACGCCAGCGCGTTGCCATCGCCCGCGCCATCCTAAAAAACGCGCCGATTCTTGTCTTGGACGAAGCCACCTCAAGTCTCGATTCCCATTCCGAATCCCTCATTCAAGACGCCTTGGGCAAGCTCATGTCAGGCAAAACCGTCATTGTTATTGCCCACAGGCTTTCCACTATCCGAAAGATGGATAGAATTATTGTCGTTGAGAAAGGCAAGATAATTGAAGAGGGAAATCACGATGAGCTCCTGCAAAATAACTCCAGCTTGTACAATAAACTCTGGACTCTCCAAGCCGGCGGGTTCATTTTGAAAGATGAAGCTTGAAAAGCAGTTAAGCTATACTGGTCGATGCATTTCCAGGTTAAGAATTAAAGTTGTATAATATCCCGCATGCAAGGAATCTTTGGAGCGCTCGGCGGTTTTTTAGCCACCTACAGATACCCATTTGTTTTTTTTGGCACTATTTTTGAGGGTCCTATTGTGATGTTGGCGAGCGGGCTCGTGCTTCGGCTTGGAAACTTTTCTTTAGTGCCCCTCTATACGACGCTTCTCTTGGGCGATTTGACGGCTGATGTAATTTGGTACTGGGTCGGTCGCTTCGCGGCCGAACCTTTCCTGCGTCGATTCGGACATTTTTTCGGCGTCACCCGTGAAATGTTTCAAAAAATGGAAGCCATTTACAGGCGTCATGACACGAAAATTCTTTTCATTTCAAAAATAACCATGGGTTTCGGCTTTGCCATCGCCACCATCATGGCTGCCGGAGCCAGTCGAGTGCCATTCAAGAAATTTTTGGTTTTTAATTTCCTCGGCGGCAACGTCTGGACGGCGATTCTCATATCCATCGGTTATTTTTTCGGCAATTTTTACTTTCTGGTGGCGGACGGGTTCAAGATTCTCTTCGTAAGCGCTTTGGTGATAATCTTTGTCGCCGGTATGTACGGTTTTGTCCGATTTTTAAAGCGTCATTTTAATTCTTCCAGATTATGATTTTATGATTTCTGTTATTATTCCAACATTAAACGAGGAGCGCTCTTTAGAGGGCACTTTAAAGAGTTTGCGTCAATGTAAAAAACACACCCTCGAAATAATCGTTTCTGACGGTCGCAGTACCGATGGTACCGCGCTCATTGCCAAAAAGTATGCCGACAAAGTTTTGATATATAGGGGCGAAAAACGGCAAACCATTGCCGCCGCCAGAAACTCGGGCGCGGCCGCGGCTTTAGGTGAGTACCTTGTCTTTTTAGACGCTGACGTGATTATTCGCCAGCCGGACTTGTTTTTTGACAAGATGCTTGAAGCATTCAGCACCCGCAAAAATCTGGTGGCGGCAAATTGTTTCTTGAAAATTCTGCCCGACCAAGCAACTCGGGCTGACCGTATTTTTTCTACCATCTTTAATTATCTTTTCATGGCGCAGAATAATTTCTTGCCGATAGGCGCCGCCAGTGGTGAATTTCAGATGATTAAGCGCGAGGCGTTTAAGCGCGTTGACGGCTTCCGTGAAGACCTCGCGGCCGGGGAAGACTTTGACCTATTTCGAAGGCTGACGAAAATAGGCAAAACCAGAACAATAACCTCGCTTTCCGTTTTCCATACCGGCAGGCGAGTGCACCAAGTCGGCTGGGTGCGGCTTATGCTTACCTGGTTTAGAGACACGGTCTGGCTTTTTCTTTTTGACCGAACCTACAGCAAGGTTTGGGAAGAAGTCCGTTAATGGTTTTTCTAAAACTCGAGGGCTCGTTAAGAAAATCAATCATGAAAATCAGCATCGTTATTCCCGCCTACAACGAAGAGCAATACATCGAAAAATGCCTCTCCAGTATTTTTAGAGAGGGAAGCGGGGCGTTTGCGGAAATTATTGTTGTCAATAACGCTTCAACCGATGGCACTGCCGGTGTTGTCAGAAAATTTAACGGTGTGCGCCTTATTGACGAACCTAAAAAAGGCCCAAATACAGCCCGCCAACGCGGGTTCTTGGAGACGCGCGGCGACTTGGTGGCATACCTTGACGCCGATACCGAGATTACCAAAGAGTGGTTTGCTTATGTTAGAAAAGAATTTGCTCGCCGTCCCGACCTCGTATGTTTAAGCGGCCCGCTTTTTTATCGAGACTTGCCGCGGGTTGAAAGCGCTTGCGTGTGGGTCTATTGGTACTGTTTTGCCGCGCCGATTTATTTTTTGCTCCGCTATATGGCGGTTGGCGGCAATTGCGTCATCAGGCGCGACGCGCTTCATAAAATCGGGGGTTTCAACACCAGCATCAAATTTTACGGCGATGATACAAACACGGCGCGCCGTTTGCACAAAGTCGGCAAAGTAAAATTCAAAACCTCTTTTTTTGTCTGGACAACGTCCCGGAGATTTAAGGGGCAGGGATTTTTAAAAACCGGTTTCCTCTACGCCGGCAATTTCTTCTCGGAGGTAATTTTCCATCGGCCTGTGACCAAAGAGCACAAAGATATTCGTTGATCAATTTGATGAATCGGTAAATTTTTGTTAATATTAATATTACAGGATAGACATTATGAGGAAAAAGAAAATTTTTATTTTGCTCGGCCATCCCGATAAGGAAACCCTTAGCGGCTCGTTTGCCGACGCCTATGAGCAGGGCGCGCGGGAAGCGGGGCACGAAGTCCGGCGGACGAACCTCGGCGACCTTGCGTTTGACCCGATTCTTCACCACAGCTATAAAGTTATTCAATCGCTTGAACCCGACTTGCTTAAGGTGCAGGAAAACATCCGCTGGGCCGAGCATTTCGTGATTTTTTATCCGAGCTGGTGGTCAACCATGCCGGCCATTCTCAAAGGCCTTTTTGACCGCATCTGGCTGCCGAATTTCGCCTTTCATTTCAAGGAGAACGGCATCGGCGCCGGTTACTTTTGGACGCGTTTGATGAAGGGCAAGAGCGCGCGGGTGTTTGTGATGTCAGACGCAGAGCCTTTGCTGGCGCGCTTTGTTTTTGGCGACACGACCAATGAAATCCGCAAATGTATTCTTTGGTTCGCCGGTTTCCGCGTTCGGGTCAAAAAAATCGGCCCGCTCAAATTCATTTCCGAATCGCGCGCCGCGAAGTGGCGGCATCGGTTCGAGCATTGGGGAGGTGAAGGATACTAGATACTAGCCACTATTTACATACTTGAGAAAAATCCGCACGAACTGTGTTCGTGCGGATGAGAGCGTTGCGTATCGTATCAGAGTTTTGAACGCACGAGGGACAGAACTTGAATTTTGGGGTAAAACGCGCGATAGTTATGAAAGTTGTAGAAAAAGTCATCGGCACACAGGAAAAATTACAAGCCTATGGTTACATACCAATAACATCAAATTATGTCGAGTCATTCACTAGCCATCGGCATTGTCGGTCTACCGAACGTGGGGAAATCCACGCTGTTTAACGCGCTTACGAAGCAGAGTGTGCCTTGTGAAAATTACCCGTTTTGCACCATAGACCCTTCGGTGGGAGTCGTGGCTGTGCCGGACGACAGGCTTTGGAAACTGGCGGCGTTTTCTCATTCCCAAAAAACTATTCCCGCCGCGGTGGAATTCGTGGACATTGCAGGACTCGTCAAGGGTGCGGCGGAGGGGCAGGGGCTAGGCAATAAGTTTCTCTCGCACATACGGGAAGTGGATGCCATTGCGGAAGTGGTGCGGGTCTTTGAAGACAAGGACATTATTCACGTTGCCGGAAAAGTGGAACCAATAAGCGACATTGAGGTGATAAATCTTGAACTGGTGCTGGCGGATTTGGAAACGGTCAGCAAACGGCTTGTCTCGCTCGGCAAAGACGTCAAAGCCGGAAAGAAAGAGGCGCTCATTGAAAGGGACGTGCTGGAGCGATTGCGGAAAATTTTGGAAGCGGGGAAGCTCACATACGGCGAGCCCGTTTCGGAGCTTCAAGCGCCGTATGTAAAACATTTGCAACTCTTAACCCAAAAGCCGATTCTCTACGTTTTGAATACTTCAGCCGCGAGCCAAACAGCCGTGGGCGACTTCAAGGCAAAAATTCCCGGACCGTTCGTTGAGATTGACCCGATTTTCGGCACTGGGCTTGAAACGCTTATCAGCAAAGCGTACGAAGTGCTCGGCCTGATGACGTACTTCACCACGGGCGAAGATGAGACGAGGGCGTGGACGGTTAAGAGGGGGTCGGCGGCGCCCGCCGCGGGCGCCGCCATTCACGGCGATTTCCGCGAGAAATTCATCCGTGCCGAAGTTATTCCGTGGGACGCGCTTCTCGCCGCCGGCTCTTACGCCGCCGCCCGCGAAAAAGGGCTCATTCGCACCGAGGGTAAAGAATATATTGTCAAAGACGGAGATGTCGTGGAATTCAAGATATAAAAAATTTTAGGCGTTATAAATTTTCGGAATAGTTTGACAAGAAGAAGGTCTTATACTAGTATAGCAATCGGTTTTGTCAAAAATCAAAATCAACAAAAAGCCCAGACAAAAAATGAACCTTAAAAACATGAGATTCCACAATTCTGACTGTTCAGCCACTGCACAGTCTTCTAGCCGCTCGCTTGTCGGCCCCCTCGTTATTATCTTTTTGATAGTTTACCAGATTGTAGCCATTCTTGATGCCATCGGCTGAAATACATTCTGGTTTTCATTGCCCCTGAAGTTTCTTCGGGGCTTTTATTTTTATGGACACGGGTATATACTTTTCTCAGTTTCATTCAGGTCATTTGAAAATTTAACGGGAGGGAATATGAAATTTCGTCCTTGGTTCTGTTGGTGCTGTTTTAATATATTGTCGGTAATCCAAATCTTGGCGGCGGATGAAGTTAAATTTGGGGTTCGGGACCCATACAAATTTTTGGGAGAAGAAAAATCCATGACACTGCCGATTAATCTTGCCATCCGCTTTCAAAGCCGTTTTCTAAACGACCTCACCAATCGTTTTACGGCGCCCTATAAACTGGAAATGCTGTGGAACGAGGGACGGGTGGAGCTTACCGAGTCGCTTCAGCTTAGGAAGGAGGGCATCCGCGCTTTCCGCGGCAGTTTTCGGTACACTCTTCGGGAGTACGCCATAAGTGAATTGCCTATGGTGCCGTGGTTAAAAGAGAAGGGCTCTGACCTATGGCAAAATACAGTCAGCGTATTGCTGGATGTCTTTACCGATATCGGCGACAGAAACGTCTTGCCCAGCCCTTTTCATCCGGAGGAAGGATTGTTGAACTTTGAGCGTCCGTCGGGTTGGCGCAATCTTCGCAAGGGCGTTAGACTTAGCGTGAACAACCCTTACGTATTCCTAAGTTATCCCTTTAAAGATGCTGAAGGCCAAAACGCTCTTGATGTCAGCGTCCGATATTATTACAGCCACTTCCGTGAACACCGGCTGGAATTAGTAAATCAAATACCGTTAAACAACCGATGGGCGCTGGGCTTTGGCGTTGCGGCCAAAAGCGGCCAATGGATTGATCGGCAAGATGAGAGGAACATTTTTTTCTCCAAAAATTTGAGTCCAATTTCCGGCACTCTGGCGATTCAAGGGAAGCTTTTCGGAGGAGTGATGTACGGCGCTTTCGTTGCTCCCACGCCTCGAGTTGAGTTTGGCTACTTCCGCTCTTGGTGAGCGATTTGGCGGTTAAAAAAGTTTATCGACCCTCACTTAAAACGAGGGTTGTTTTTGAAAAATATCGTGCGGTGGTGTATGATTCTCGTATATCAATAATCTTAAAATTTATGGATACATCAGAAAAAATGACCCCGAAGGATTTCTTTCTCAACCTTGGCGTGGTCATCACGCTCTACACGAGCGCCATTACTTTTTTACAGCTTTTATTTGAAATTATTGACCGTCTGTTTCCCGACGCTCTGTCGCAAGGTTATTACAGCTACGGCTACTATTCCTCCGGCATCCGTTTTGCCATCGCCTCGCTCGTCATCATGTTTCCGCTAGTCATTATTATTTCCATCTTTAACAATCGGCAGATGTTGGCAATGCCCGAGAAAAAGAAACTGGCCATACGCCGCTGGCTCTCGTACGTGACGCTTTTTCTGGCGTCCCTCGCTATGGCCATTGACCTCATCACGCTCATTAACACCTTTCTTGGCGGAGAAATTACCGCCCGCTTCGCGTGGAAAGTTTTCGCGGTTTTTGTCATATCCGGCATTATTTTCTGTTATTACATTTATGATTTGAAACGGGAAATTTCAGCTGGAGTCGAAAGCAAAGTGAAATCTTTTGCAATCGGCGTTTCAGTCGTTGTGCTCGCGGGTATCGTGGGAGGATTTGTCATCATCGGGTCGCCTTTTACGGAGCGGCTACGGCTTTTCGATGAGCGAAGGGTGAACGACTTGCAGAATATCCAGTGGCAAGTGGTAAGTTTCTGGCAGAAAAAAGCGGCGCTTCCAGACACACTTGCCGAACTCAATGATTCCATTTCGGGCTACACTGTTCCGGCTGACCCAAATGGAGGCGTATACGAGTATCAAGTAACAGGCGCGACCGCATTCAAGCTCTGCGCCACTTTCGACCTTTCTACCGAAGAAGTTAACAAAAAAGACTATCTGCGCAAGGACCAAAGAGGGGATTATATCGCCTCAACCCCCGCACCCGCTTCGGGTTTCTATCCTGGCAGGACTCAAGACACTTGGACCCATGTCAAAGGCCGAACCTGTTTTGACCGGACGATTGACAAAGACCTCTATCCGGCAAGTAAGGTGAAGTTGAATTAACGTTTAGCTACAAAATACACTATATCTTTCTAAAGTGCCTTATTTTGTCTTGCAAAATAGCAGATAAGCTGTTATGCTTGGGGCCAGTTGTTCAAATAAACATTACAGAAATAAAAAATTATGGAAGCAATTAATGTTGTTACTATTGTGGTTGTCGGACTCGTGTCGTTCTTCGTGCTAATGCTCTTGTACACCTTGCTTGCGGCGGCTTTTAAAGGCCTTTGCTCTCCCGGGTTTAGAGAAAAATTCTTGAGTTTCGCGGGTCTGGTAGGACTTGGGTACGGCGGGTATTACATTGCCCGCTTTTTTCTCGGATGACATGGCGCACTCGCGATTTGAGCCGCTCCCTTATTGATTGGTATCGGAGCGGTTTTTCTTTTGGTTGCCAAAGCGTATTGTTGTTGTATCATGTGCTTTATGCGAAGTTACAACCATAAGAACATTGAGAAGAAATGGCAAAATGTATGGGAAAGAAAAAAACTTTTCCGTGCCAATGATAATTCGAAGCGAAAGAAATATTACGCTCTGATTGAATTTCCCTATCCCTCAAGTGACGGCCTTCATGTCGGGCATATCCGAAGCAATACGGCAATGGATATCATCGCTCGGAAGCGCCGAGCGGAGGGCTTTGAGATGCTTTATCCCATAGGCTGGGACGCTTTCGGTTTGCCTACGGAGAATTATGCCATCAAAACTGGTGTTCAGCCGGCGGTTGTTACTGAAAAAAATACCGATAACTTCCGCCGCCAACTCAAGGCGCTTGGTTTTAGTTTTGACTGGTCGCGGGAAATCAACACCACCGACCCAAGCTATTACAAATGGACGCAGTGGATTTTTCTGAAATTTTTTGAAAAAGGCCTGGCTTATAAAAAAAAGATGGCTATCAACTGGTGTCCGAAAGACAAAATCGGTTTGGCCAACGAGGAAGTGATTGACGGTAAATGTGAGCGGTGTGGCACGCCCGTGGAGAAGCGCGAGAAAGAGCAATGGCTGCTTGCCATCACCAAGTACGCCGAGCGGCTTGACCGCGACCTTGACTCAAAGAAAATTCTTATCGGTACTCGTAATTCTGCCAAAGTAAAGATGATAAAATCCTGCTTCGCGGGTATCGCCGGTATTGAATTTGTCTCTCTTGACGATATTCCTCCGATTGACGACAGCGCGCTTGTGGAGGGCGACGATTTCAAAAAAAACGCCCGCCGTAAATCGGAATTTTATTTCAAGAAAACTGGCATACCGACCATAGCGACCGACCATATTCTCTGGATTGAAAAATGGCCTGAAAATAAGGACTTTATGGTGCATATGCGAAAGCATGCCAATCCAAAAAGCCCTCGGGCGACTGACGAGGAAGTCATTGTTTTTCTAAAGAATTTTTTGAAAAAAGTCGGGGGAGAATCAAAGGCTAATTTTCACTATGCCATTTCATACACGGACGAAACCGGTACTTTCGTGGACGATGAAGTTCCAGCCAATTATATTTTGCAGGATAAAGAACAGGCAAAAAACTATTGGTCCGGATATCCCACCGAAGCGCTTTTGAAGGATGCCGAAACGGGAGTGTTCAAAGCCGAACAATCCGATGACGTTCGCTACGCGAAAATTTCCGCGTTTCTTAAGGAAAAATTCGTACCGCGCATTTTTCGCGGCTCCACGCCGGTGGATTATCTGGAAAAAATCAAAATTCAGCAGAAGAATTGGATAGGCAGAAGCGAGGGGATGCTTTTCAAGGCACCGATAAAAGATACCAATTTGACGCTTGAAACATTCTCGGCGCACTTTGAAGCTTTTTGTGCCGACACCTTTGTTGTTATTGCTCCGGACCATCCATTTTTACCGACTCTTCTTAAGGGAGTTGCAAACAAGGAAGAAATACTCCAGTTCGCTAAACAACTTTTGAGCAAACGTTTGCAAAGGGGCAATAACGAAGAGAAGGAATCTGAAGGTATTTTTACTGGTCGATATATTATTGATCCAGTTGGCAATGGCGATTTGCCTATTTGGGTTGCAAGCTATGCTCTGGCTGATTATGGGACTGGTATCGTAAAATGTTCCGTTCACGATGAGAGAGATTTTGCGTTTGCCAAGAAATACAACATAAAATTAAAACCAGTGCTTTTTCCTAAAGACCCCGCTGAGGCTGAAAAAGTAAGAAAACTTGAGGTGTGTTTTAATGATATGGCCAGAGGAATTTTAAAAGAGCCAAAAGAATTTGATGGAAAGGTTGCTCGGCAGGAACGTTCAAATATTATTAAGTACTTGGGGAAAAATGGACTTGCGAAAGCGGTTGTTACTTACAAACTCCGCGATTGGGTGTTTTCGCGCCAAAGATATTGGGGCGAACCGATTCCTCTTGTTTTTTGCGAAGCCTGCAAAAAACGAGAGGGATCGGTGGATTCAAGATTCAAGAATCAAGATTCAGGAATGAATCAGGGAGAAAAACTAAATTCTGGATGGATACCCGTGTTAGAAAAAGATTTGCCGGTGAAGTTGCCGAAGGTTAAAAATTACAAGCCGACAGAGAGCGGTGAATCGCCGTTGGCCGCTATTTCAAAATGGGTTAATGTCAAATGTCCAAAGTGCAAAGGTCCGGCGCGCCGCGAGACTGACACTATGCCCAATTGGGCCGGTTCTTCTTGGTACTACATCGCTTATTGCATAAGCGAAAATCTCAAATCACAAGCACCAATTTCCAAACAATTTCCAAGTCCCAAAATTCAAAACAAAATCAAATATTGGACGCCGGTGGACTGGTACAACGGCGGCATGGAGCACACGACGCTTCACCTTCTGTATAGCCGCTTCTGGCATAAATTTCTCTTTGACCTCGGTTTGGTGCCGACCAGCGAACCTTATCTCAAGCGCACTTCGCACGGTCTTATCTTGGGCAAAGGCGGCGTGAAAATGTCAAAATCGGTTGGTAATGTCGTCAATCCGGACGAAATCATCAAACAGTTCGGCGCCGACACCTTGCGGCTCTACGAAATGTTTATGGGGCCGTTTGACCAGCATATCGTTTGGTCAACGGAGAGCATGATAGGACCGAGACGGTTTTTGGAGCGAGTATGGAAGTTGCAGTCAAAAGTTTCTTCCGGAAAGAAGTCAAATGTCAATGGTCAAATGTCAATTGTTGTTCTACTGCATAAAACTATAAAGAAGGTCGGGGAGGACATCGAAGCCATGCGCTTTAACACCGCCGTAAGTGCTCTCATGATAGCACTCAATGATTTTGAGAAACTGCCGGCAGTTCCCAAAAGTCAGTACGAAATTTTCTTGAGGCTCTTGGCGCCATTCGCTCCGCATATTACCGAGGAGCTTTGGTCGCTTTTAGGTAGAAAAAAATCAATTCATCTTGAGCCGTGGCCGGCTTATGACCCCACGCTTGCGGGGAGGGGCAGTGGAGTATTGGTGGTGCAGGTGAACGGCAAAGTACGAGCCAATATCAGCACGGATAGGGAATTTTCCGAAGCGGAGATTAAAGAACAAGCCCTTGCGCTTCCAGAAATTCAAAAATGGGTTGTCGGAAAACCGATTAAGAAAATAATTTATGTTAAAGGACGCTTGCTAAATATCGTTGTTTAGTATTGAAACATTTTGACTTCGTTGACAAACAAACAGGCTTGACTTATACTCACGATAATGATAAAAAAGAAGTCTTGAAGTATATTATTAAACAACAGCCGCTTTATCGGCTAAAAATAAAAAATATGAATACGCTTACATTCAATCCAAAGCAGGTGACCAAGAAACTTTTAGCGGTACTGCCCGACCGGGCGCGCGATGTCATTGTCAGCCGTTACGGGCTCGGCAAAGACCCTCACAAAATGACACTGGAAGCTATCGGCAAGAAGTACGGCATTACCCGCGAGCGCGTTCGTCAGATTGAAAATTATGCTACTCACAGCATTAAGCGGGCCGAATCCTACGCCAAAGAAAAAGCGGTTTTTGCTGAGCTGGAAGCGCTGTTCCATAAGCTCGGCGGCGTTATCGGCGAAGAGGATTTGCTTCATCATATTTCAAAGGAAAAGAGCGTGCAGAACCACATTCACCTACTTTTGGTCTTAGGCGATTCATTCAAGAGGGAGAAAGAAGACGATTATTTTAAACACCGCTGGCATGTCAGTGACGCTCTGGCCAATCAGGTTCACGAAGCCCTAAAGAAGCTCTACAAAAATCTCTCCGACAAAGATTTAGTTTCCGAGCTTGATATCATCGCCGCCTTTCTCGGGCATGTTGAAGATATTTCCGATGATTACAAATCCAATCATGATGTCATTCGCCGCTGGCTCTCCCTTTCAAAAACCATCGGCAAGAATCCTTTGGGGGAGTGGGGACTGACTTCCTCGCCGAACATTCGCGCCAAAGGCATGCGCGATTACGCTTTTCTGGTCATCCGCAAGCACGGCTCGCCGATTCATTTCCGAGAAGTGGCAAAATCCATTGAAAAACTTTTCGGCCGAAAGGCGCACGTGGCGACGACCCACAACGAGCTCATCAAGGACCCGCGGTTCGTGCTTGTCGGCCGGGGTCTCTACGCCCTCGCCGAGTGGGGCTATATGTCAGGCGTGGTCAAAGACGTCATCCGAAAAATTTTGGAGAGCAATGGCCCGCT
>Ga0209515_10009113_pt1 | contig 11390 bp, 10 predicted proteins | sample Subgroupgradi54m_FD_187454 | JGI IMG/M metagenome (GOLD analysis project Ga0209515, IMG submission 187454) | Subsurface groundwater microbial communities from S. Glens Falls, New York, USA - GMW60B uncontaminated upgradient, 5.4 m (SPAdes)... ...
CGACAGGGCTGGACCCCGTGTCGCGCACGGCGGTGTGGGAGATGCTGCAGCGCATCAAGTCGCAGCGCGACCTGACGATCCTCATCACGACGCATTACATGGACGAGGCGGACAAGCTGTGCGATCGCATCGCCATCATCGACCACGGCAAGCTCGTCGCGCTCGACTCCCCGCTCACGCTGAAGGCGTCGATTCCCAGCAAGAACGTGCTCGAAGTGAGCTTCTCCTCTCCTCCCGCCGACTGGGAGGCGCGCCTCAAGGCGCTGCCGTTCGTCGAAAGCGTCGACGCGCACGAGAACGTGTATCGCATCTCCTCCGGCAACGGCCCGGCCACGACGCTGGCGCTGATGGAGACGGCCGCGTCGGCCAACGTCACCGTCCACTCGCTTTCGGTCCAGAGCACGACGCTTGACGACGTGTTCGTGCACTACACGGGACGCGCGCTGCGCGACGAGCTGCAGGAAGCGTCCGCGAAAGATTCCCCCTTCATGCTGCGGAGAGCTTAGTGGTATGTGCTTCCTGAATTCATCGCGCCGCTCCGTTGTCGCGGCCCGCGAAAACGCGCTCGGAGGCCAGTTGTGACTAGCAATCAATCAGCCCGGACGGTCCGGTAGGTATGTCCCGTATGTGGGCGATCGTCGAACGCGAGCTGCGCCGGTTCCGCCGCAGCCCCATCTTGATCGTCGTCTCGATGGTCTTTCCGCTCTGCCAGCTCGTGATCCTCGGCTACGCGTTCGGCGGCAACGTCAAACACCTCAAGCTCGCGGTCGTCGACCAGGATCACGGCCTGCCGGCCGTAAAGGTTCGCGAGCTGGCGCAGGCGGTGGCGGCGGGCGCGCGCACCGTCGACTTGATCGACTACGCGGATCAGGGACAGGCGGTCGCCGACCTGCGCAACGGGCGCGTCAACGGCGTCCTCACGATCCCGCCCGAGTTCTCACGCCGGATGCTCCTCAAGAATCAGCCGAAGGTCGCCCTGATCGAGGACAACACGGACAACGTGGTCGCGACTGCGCTGGCCGGCAGCCTCAACTCGATGCTCGTGGCCTACAACGAGCCGCCGACGGTTGCGCGTGTCCCCGGGAAGGCCGCGCTGGACATTGTCGAGGTGTATCCGTACGTCCCGTACATCCAGTACCTGCTGCCCGGCTCGATCGTGATGTCGATCTTCATGATGGTGATGGTCGGCGGCGGGATCATCTACATCGACGACAAGGCGCGCGGCCTGCACGAGGGCTACCTGGTGACGCCGATCACCAAGCTGGAGCTGATCGCGGGATTCAACATCTCGGGAACGATCAAGGCGGTGCTTGCCGGGGTCGCGATCATGCTGATCGGGTCGGTCATCGCCGGCGTGCCGAATCCGTTCGATCCGTTCCGCATCATGCGCCTCTTCATCGTGATCATGGTGACGGCCTTCGCGCTCATCAGCATGATGTTTCTGATCATGGTGCGCGTCAGCGATCCGCTGCTGCCGCGCGCCATTTTCGGCGTGCTCAACACAGTCCTGTACTTTCCAAGCGGCGCCGTCTACCCGACGCAGGGTTTCCCAGGATGGATGCAGGTGATCGCGACCGTCGATCCGTTCACCTACGCGGTGCACGCGTTCAAGAGCCTGCTGTTGAAGAACACCGGGTTGGAGGCGATTACCGGCGACCTCCTCTACCTGCTCGCCTTCTCGGCGGTCGCGATGACCGCCGCCACCATGCTCTTCAAGCGGACGCTGTAGGCATGGCCGGGAGCGACCAGGAAACGCGGGCCCGCGTGCTGAATGCCGCGGCGCGTCTGTTCGCGGAGCGCGGTTTTGCGCAGGTGACGGTGCGCGACATCTGCCGGAACGCGCGGGCCAACGTCGCGGCGGTCAACTATCACTTCGGGGGCAAGCACGGCCTCTATACCGCCGTGATGCAGTCGGCGATCGGCGTGATGCGCTCGACCACCGAAGCCGCGCGCGAAGCCGGCGAAGGGCGGCCGGCGGAAGAACGGCTGCGCGCCTACGTCACGGTGTTCGTGGAGCGGGTCACCGGCAAAGGGCGCGACACGTGGATCCACCAGCTGATGATGCGCGAGATGGCCGATCCGACTCCGGCGCTCGACATGGTGGCCGAGCAGGTGCTGAAGCCCCGCATGACGTATCTGTGCGGGACCATTGGCGAGCTCGTGGGCCGGCCGCCCGAGGATCCGCGCGTCGTGCGCTGCGCGTTGAGCGTGCAGTCGCAGTTTCACGCGATGTTGTGGAGTCAAGCGCTGCCGAGCGTCGCGGCGGGCATGGAAGCGACGCCCGACACACTCGATGCGATCGCCGAGCACATCACGCACTTCTCGCTCGGCGGCGTGCGGGGCTTCCGAACCTAAGGGTCACTGCTCAATGCAGAATGCCTTGGGCATTCCTCATGATTCGCGGCGCGCACCAAGCCGCCGGCCGACCGCGAGCCCCAGATGGTACGCCCCTTCCTGCTGCAGCCAGATGTGCCGCGCGTGATTGTCGGCGAGCTCGACGATCATCATCCGCTTGTCTTCCGGCAGCGCCGCCGCAATCTGCTCGACCAGCGTCTCCTGGCGGAGAATATCGACCGGCGCGAAGAGCTCGTCTTCGTGGATCGCCTGCAGCAGCTCCTCGTACTCGTCTTCGCACTGCTCTTCCGCGTCCGAGAACGACGGCACGTGACGCAGCTTGCCTTCCAGATCGAGCTTCTGCGCGCCTCGATCGGCGAGCTCGACGAGTTCTTCTGAGGTCGGCATGATGCCTAGCTTATATCGCCAAGGTGAAACGCCTTGATCTGGAGGTATTCGTCGATGCCGTAGTGCGATCCTTCCCGGCCGAAGCCGGATTGCTTCACGCCGCCGAACGGCGCCATCTCCACCGAGATGCTGCCGGTGTTGAGGCCGACCATGCCGAACTCGAGCCGTTCCGCGACGCGCCACGACCGCCGGATGTTCTCGGTGTAGTAGTAGGCCGCCAGGCCGAACGCGGTGCCGTTGGCGATCTCGAGCGCCTCGTCATCGGTCTTGAAGCGGAAGAGCGGCGCGACCGGACCGAACGTCTCCTCCGATCCGATACGCATCGTCGGGTTCATCCCGGTCAGCACCGTCGGCGCGACGAACTGGCCGCCGAGCGCGTGCGCGCCGCCGCCGACGGTCGCGAGCGCACCGTGCGCGCGCGCGTCCTCGACATGCCCCAGCACCTTCGCCACCGCCGCCTCGTTGATCAGGGGACCGATCGTGTTCTTCTCGTTCAGGCCCTCGCCGACAACGAGGCCGGAGACCTTCCTGGTGAGGCGCGCGGCGAACTCGTCATAGATCGCGTCCTGGACGAGGATCCGGTTTGCGGACACACACGTCTGTCCCGAGTTGCGGAACTTGCTCGCCATCACGCCCTTCAGCGCCTTGTCGAGATCCGCGTCGTCGAACACGATGAACGGCGCGTTGCCACCGAGCTCGAGGCTCAGGCGCTTCAAGGTGCCCGCGGACTTCTCCATCAGGTAGCGGCCGACGCGCGTCGAGCCGGTGAACGAGATCTTCCGCACGATCTCGCTCGACGTCATCGCCTCGCCAATCGGGCCCGCCTGACCGGTGACGATGTTGATGACCCCCGCAGGAAAACCGACGCGCTCGGCAAGCACCGCGAGGGCGAGCGCCGAGAACGGCGTCAGCTCGGACGGCTTGATGACGACGGTGCACCCGGCCGCGAGCGCCGGCGCGATTTTGCGCGTGATCATGGCGCTGGGAAAGTTCCAGGGCGTGATCGCCGCGCAGACGCCGACCGGCTCCTTGAGGACGAGGATCCGCCGGTCGGGCGTCGGCGCGGGAATCGTTTCGCCGTACACCCGACGCGCTTCTTCCGCGAACCACTTCACGAACCCGGCGCCGTAGGCGATCTCGCCGCGCGACTCCGCGAGCGGCTTGCCCTGCTCCAGCGTCATCAGCCGCGCGAGATCTTCGGTGTGCTCGATGATCGCGTCGTACCACGCTTCGAGCAGCTGGCTCCGCTTTCCCGCCGGGAGCCCGCGCCATTGCGGAAACGCCGCGCCCGCGGCGGCAATCGCGCGTCTCGTCTCATCGCCGCCAAGGTCGGGCACGTGGCCGATCGTCTCGCCGTTGGCAGGATTTCGAACGGCGATCGTCGCGCTGCCGCCGACCCACTCGCCGCCGATGTAGGCGGATTCCTTGAAGAGCGCGGTGTCGGTCAGCTGATCGCGAAGGTCCGTCTTCGCGCGTTGCGCTTCGGCGGACGCGGATGGAGCGCTGGCTTGCGTTGTCATTGACTTCTCCGTCGAATGCTCAATGCCCAGGGCCCAACGTCCGGCTTGAGCATTGGGCCTCGAGCATTGGGCTTTGAGCCTTATGTCTCAGCTATCGTAACGCTCCGCCGGGGCGTTTTGTCCGCAGGACATCTGCCGAATGCTCAGCTGCTTCCCTGACGAGAAATCCCATCTTTGGATGGCTGGCCTCGATGTCGATCGCGATTCCCTGCTCGCGCAGCTCTTCGGACGTCGTCGGGCCGATGGACGCCACGGCGATCGACGCAAAGCCGTCCCGCACCTGCGATTGAAGGCCGATTCCCCCGGCAACGAGCAGAAGATGCACGACCTGCGTGGCGGTCGTGAATATCGCGACATCCACGGAGCCGTCCGCGACGGCCCTCGCCGCCGCCCGCAGCGGCTCGATGTCCTGGGGCAGGGCCCACCGGTACACCGGCACGCTCGTCACGCGCGCGCCCAGCGTGCGAAGACCCTCGACGAGCTGCGGATTCGCTGCGCCGTACTCCTGTACCGCGACACGGGAGCCCGCCAGGGAATGCTCGTTTCCGGCGTTTCCGGGATCCGGGATCCGGGATCCGGGATCCGACTGCCATTTGGAGTCAATCGCGGCCAGCAGCTCTCGCCAGGTGTTCGGCTCGGGCGCGGTCACCCATGGAGAGATCCCCAGCTCGCGCAGCACGGCGACCGGCTTCGGACCTCTCGCGGCGATGCGGGTGCGCGACAGCGCAGCGACAAACGCGCCGCGGTCGCGCAGCCGATCGACGACGGCGAGCAGCCCGCGCGTGCCGACGCCGGTCAGCAGGACGATGAGATCGAATTCGTCGCGGAGGAGTGCGTCGACGAAGGCGAGCGCCTCGGTGTTCGATTCGAGCGGCACCTCGCGCAACGCGGGCGCCGAGAGCGGCCGGCCGCCGTAGTTCGCCACCAGCGTGGCCATCTCGGCGCCTCGCCGGCTCTCGAGCGTCAGAACCGTGAGGCCGTTGAAACTTGGCGGCATGCCGGAAATTGTACCGACATGTCGTGCGATCGCACCGAACTATCAGTGCGATCGCACCGGGATCATTCCGTGATCGTGCTGTCAGCGATCACGCGCATCCGCGTGAAGGTACGCCTCTTCGCCGTGCTGGCTGATGTCGAGGCCGGTCATTTCGTCTTCCGCCGACGGGCGGAGCGGAATGACGAGGCCGACGATCTTCACGAGGGCGAAGCTGACGACGAAGCTGTAGACCGCCGCGGCGGCAACCGCCGTCGCCTGAATGCCAAGCTGGCCGGGGTTGCCATAGAGGAGCCCGTCGGCCACGCCGTTGAACGCCTTCTGCGCGAATATGCCCGTGAGGAGTGCGCCGACGCTGCCGCCGACCCCGTGGGCCGCGAGCACGTCGAGTGAATCATCGAAGTTCGTCTTCGCGCGCCACTGAAGGGTGAGGTAGCTCGGGATCGCCGCAATGCCGCCAAGCCAGATCGCGCTCATCGGGCTGACATACCCCGCGGCCGGCGTGATGGCGACGAGGCCCACGACGATCGCGGTGGCCGCGCCGACCGCGGTCGGCTTCCCCGACCGCATGTAGTCCAGGAACGTCCAGACAACCATCGTCGCGGCAGGGGCAAGGAACGTCGCCGTGAACGCGAGGCCCGCGATGCCGTTGGCCGCCAGCGCGCTGCCGGCGTTGAACCCGAACCATCCGAACCACAGCAACCCGGCACCCAGCAGCGTGAGCGGCACGCTGTGCGGCAGCAGCGACGAGGACGGATACTCGCGCCGCTTCCCGACAGCCAGCGCGCACGCAATCGCGCCCATCGCGGCGTTGACGTGCACGACGGTGCCGCCGGCGAAATCGAGCGCGCCCATCTTCGCGAGCCATCCGCCGCCCCACACCCAGTGGGCGATCGGTGCGTACACCACGATGGCCCAGAGCGAGATGAAGAGGGTGTAAGCCGAGAAGCGCATCCGCTCGACGATCGAGCCTGAAATCAGCGCCGCCGTGATGATGCAGAACGTCGCCTGGTAGGACATGTAGAGCATGTGCGGGATCGTCGGGGCCTGCGACACCGGCTCGATGCCGACCCCGTTCAGCAGGGCGCGCGACAGGCCGCCAATCCAGTCATTGCCGGGCGCGAACGCGAGCGTGTACGCAATCAGTGCCCAGACCACTGCGACGAAGCCGAGCGAGATGAAACTCATCATCATCGTATTGAGCGCGTTCTTCGACCGCACCAGCCCGCCATAGAAGAAGGCAAGCATGACCGTCATCGAGAGCACCAGGGCCGTCGAGATCATCATCCAGGCGGTATCAGCTTGATTCATGCGTCACCTCTTGTACGCGCGCACGCTGCCGGTGCAATCGCACCACCGGTCAGGTGCGATCGGTCGCGTCAGCTCATTCGGTTAACGGCGCCCGGTGTGTTCCAGTCAACGGGCGCCAGGGAAATACGCGAAGGGTTGGCTTGCCGTCACGCGAGGCAGCAAGCGAATTACCGGCAGAGGTTACGCTGAAATTGGCTGAATCGTTAGTACTTTCTTCACAATTGGCAGGTACATACGGAGGGCGGGTCCTCTTGGACCCGCCCTAAAAAAGAGTCTACGCGAAGCGGAAGCCGCTCTTCGAGAGCGGCAGCGTGCGAACCCGCTTGCCAGTGGCGGCAAAGATCGCGTTGCTCACGGCCGGCAGCACGGGCGACAGCGCGGGCTCGCCCAGCCCGGTCGGCGGATTCTCCGTCGTCAGGAAGTGCACGTCGATCTCCGGCGGCGCCTGGCGGAGGCGAACCGGCGGGTACATGTCGAAGTCCCGGATCACCCACAGCAGCGGCATGTCCGCGGGGACATCGACCGCCTGGGGTTTCCCGTTGACCGTGAAGGTGAATGCCATAGTTGGGGGTATCCTCACATACGGGAGAAGACCGCGTAATGCAGACTCGTCCGCTGGGAAAGCAGGGTTTGAACGTATCCATGCTGGGCCTGGGGTGCATGGGGATGTCCGAGTTCTACGGTCCGCTCGACGATGCGGAGTCGGTGGCCGCCATCCAGCGCGCCGTCGATCTCGGCATCACGTTCTTCGATACGGCGGACATGTACGGCCCGTTCACGAACGAGCGGCTGGTCGGACGGGCCCTGCGCGATCGGCACGCCGGCGTCGTCATTGCCACGAAGTTCGGCAACGTCCGCGGCGAAGATGGCGCGTTCCTCGGCCTGAACGGATCGCCGGACTACGTGCGCGCGTGCTGCGACGCATCGCTGCAGCGGCTTGGCGTCGACCACATCGATCTCTACTACCAGCATCGGGTCGATCCCAAGGTGGAGATCGAAGAGACGGTTGGCGCGATGTCGGAACTGGTGAGCGCCGGCAAGGTGAGATACCTCGGGCTCTCGGAGGCCTCCGCTTCGACCATCCGCCGCGCGCACGCCGTGCATCCGATCACCGCGCTGCAGAGCGAGTACTCGCTCTGGACGCGCGATGTCGAAGAGCACGTCCTGCCGGCGTGTCGCGCGCTCGGGATCGGCTTCGTGCCGTACAGTCCGCTGGGCCGCGGATTCCTGACGGGACGATTCCAGTCGCCCTCCGATCTCGCTGAAGACGATCGACGACGGATCTTCCCTCGTTTCCAGGAAGAGAACTTCGACCGTAACCTTCAGATTGTCCGGCGCCTCGAATCGGCGGCGAAGCGGAAGCAATGCACGCTTGCGCAGCTCGCGCTGGCGTGGGTCCTCGCGCAGGGCGACGACGTGGTGCCGATCTTCGGCGCCAAGAAGCGGAAGTATGTCGAGGAGAACGTCGGGGCGGTCAACGTGGGCCTCGACCCGCGCGATCTCGACGAGCTGAGCGCCGCGGTTCCGAAGGGAGCCGTGGCAGGACAGCGTTACCCCGCCGCGTCAATGGCCAGCGTGCAGAAGTAAATCTAGGTTTCCTTCGACAGTTCCGCGATCGCCGCGCGTCCAGTGTCGGAAAGATCTCTCAGGCTGGACGGATCGCTGCGGTACGCCTCGACGATCTGGCTGCGCATCCGCGGATCCCAGAAGCGGCGCAGGTGATTGGCCACGGCGGCGGGCGCGCCCGGCCCCGCTTCCCCCACGAAGAACGCCGCGATGTCGTTCACCATCGCGACCAGGCGCTCGACATTCATGCGTGGATGGTGTGCCGGAGATCGATTTCCTGACGCGCGCGCCACTCGGCCGGGTGCGCGACGCGGATCGCCTCCACGGCGGTGACCTTGTACTCCGGACAGTTGGTTGCCCAGTCCGAATTTTCCGTGGTGACGACGTTCGCGCCCGACTCTGGAAAATGGAACGTCGTGTACACGACGCCGGGCTGCACGCGATCCGTGACATCCGCGCGCAGCACGGTGCTGCCGACGCGGCTCGTGATACCGACCCAGTCGCCGTCGGCAATGCCGCGCGTCTCCGCGTCGTGCGGATGGATCTCCAGCACGTCCTCGCTGTGCCAGACGACGTTCTCGGTCCGCCGCGTCTGCGCGCCGACGTTGTATTGCGTGAGGATGCGGCCGGTCGTCAGCACGAGCGGATACTCCGCCGACGGGCTTTCGGTCGTCGGCACGTACTCGGTGACGAAGAACTTCCCCTTTCCCCGCACGAACGTCCCGACGTGCATCGTCGGCGTGCCCTCGGGCGCCTCGTCGTTGCAGGGCCACTGGATGCTGCCGAGGCGATCGAGCTTCTCGTAGGTCACCCCGGCAAACGTCGGCGTGAGGCTCGCGATCTCGTCCATGATCTCCGACGGATGCCGGTAGCGCATCGGGTATCCGAGCGCGTTCGAGATCAGCATCGTGACTTCCCAGTCCTGGAATCCCGCGCGGGGCTCCATCACCTTCCGCACGCGCGAGATCCGCCGCTCCGCGTTCGTGAACGTGCCGTCCTTTTCGAGGAACGACGATCCCGGCAGGAACACGTGCGCGTATTTCGCGGTCTCGTTCAGGAACAGATCCTGGACGACCACGCATTCCATCGCCGTGAGCGCCGCGGTGACGTGATTCGTGTTCGGATCGGATTGCGCGATGTCCTCGCCCTGCACGTAGACGCCCTTGAAGCTGCCGTCGAGCGCCGCGTCGAACATGTTCGGAATGCGCAGGCCGGGCTCGGACTTCAACCGCACGCCCCACTTCGACTCGAACGCGCCGCGCACCGCCGGATCCGACACGTGCCGGTAGCCCGAGAACTCGTGCGGGAACGATCCCATGTCGCACGAGCCCTGCACGTTGTTCTGGCCGCGCAGCGGATTGACGCCGACGCCTTCGCGCCCGAGGTTTCCGGTCGCCATCGCCAGGTTGGCAATCGCCATCACCATCGTCGTGCCCTGGCTGTGCTCGGTGACGCCCAGGCCGTAGTAGATCGCGCCGTTCGGCGCGGAGGCGTAGAGCCGCGCCGCGCCGCGGACGAGCGCCGCGGGCACGCCGGTGATCGATTGGGTCGCCTCGGGCGAATTGCGCGGCTCGGCGATGAACTTCTTCCACTTCTGATACGAATCCAGCTCGCACCGCTCGCTGACGTACGCGTCGCGCGTCAGTCCGCCGGTGACGATGACGTGCGACAGCGCGTTGATCACCGCGACGTTGGTGCCGGGGCGGAGCTGCAGGTGGTAATCGGCCGCGATGTGCGGCGCGCGCACGAGCCCGATCGTGCGCGGATCGATCACGATCAGCGTCGCGCCCTGCCGCATTCGCTGCTTCAGGCGCGACGCGAACACGGGATGACCCTCGGTCGGATTCGCGCCGACGACAATGACGACGTCGGATGCCATGACGGAGTCGAACGCCTGCGTCCCTGCCGACTCGCCGATCGTGCTCTTCAGCCCGTAACCGGTCGGCGAATGGCAGACGCGCGCGCAGGTGTCGACGTTGTTGGTCCCGAACGCGGCTCGCACCAGCTTCTGCACCAGGAACGTTTCTTCGTTGGTGCAGCGGGATGAGGTGATGCCGCCGATCGAGTCGGCGCCGTAGGTTTCCTGCAGGCGGCGGAACTCGCGCGCCGTGTGGTCGATCGCCTCTTCCCAGCCGACCTCGCGCCACGGGTCGGTGATCTTCGCGCGGATCATCGGCTTCAGCGCGCGATCGGCATGCGTGGCATAGCCGAACGCGAAGCGCCCCTTCACGCACGCGTGACCATGGTTCGCATGTCCGTTGCGATCGGGCGCCATCCGCACGACCTGCTCGTTCTTCAGCTCGACGTCGAACGAGCAGCCGACGCCGCAGTACGCGCACGTCGTCGTCACCGCGCGCTCGGCGGTGCCGTGGCGGACAACGGACTTCTCGAGCAGCGCGCCGGTCGGGCACGCCTCGATGCACTGTCCGCACGACACGCACTCCGATTGGAGGAACGGCTCGTGCGCGCTCGCGACGACCTGCGACGCGAACCCGCGTCCCTGGATCGTCAGCGCGAACGTCCCCTGCACCTCGTCGCACGCGCGCACGCAGCGCGAGCAGACGATGCAGAGCGATTGGTCGAACTGGAAATACGGGTTGCTCGCGTCGTGCTCGCCCTCGTGATGGTTTGCGCCAGCCAGCCCGTAGCGCGTGCTCGTCACGTCCAGCCGCTCGGCCATGTCCTGCAGCTCGCAGTGGCCGTTCGCGGGACACGTGACGCAATCGAGCGGATGGTCCGAGATGTACAGCTCCATCACGTTGCGGCGGAGGCCGGTGAGCTTCGCGCTCTCGGTGCGGACCTTCATGCCGTCGGCGACCGGCGTCGTGCACGACGCGGGGTACCCACGACGCCCTTCGATCTCCACGAGGCAGAGGCGGCAGGAGCCGAAGCTCTTGAGGCTGTCGGTGGCGCAGAGCTTCGGGATGTCGCGCGACGCGAGCGCCGCGGCGCGCATGATCGACGTGCCTTCCGGCACGGTCACGGAGGCTCCGTCGATCTCCAGCGTCACCATCGTTCGCGGACCTTGTAAGGTCCGCGCCGCGGGCGCCGGGGTGCCCAGGTCTCGATAACCCTTGGCGTACATCAGGAGATCCTATTTGTACCGCGGGGCGGACCTTTCAGGTCGGCCTCCATGAAATCCTCGCGAAAGTATTTCAACGCACTTTGTACAGGATACGGCGTCAGGCCGCCAAGCCCGCACAGCGAGCCATGCAACATTGTCTCGCACAGCTCATCCAGCAGCGCCAGGTTTGCGT
>Ga0209515_10009115_pt1 | contig 11389 bp, 12 predicted proteins | sample Subgroupgradi54m_FD_187454 | JGI IMG/M metagenome (GOLD analysis project Ga0209515, IMG submission 187454) | Subsurface groundwater microbial communities from S. Glens Falls, New York, USA - GMW60B uncontaminated upgradient, 5.4 m (SPAdes)... ...
TCACGATGGTGAGGACGGGAACGGTGTGGCTGACTTGACAAGTGACAGCCATATCAACGTTCTACCCGCTAGCCGCAACTAGCGGGTCCCAAGGTCGAGCCCGCAGGCCCACTTACGGTACCACTTATACCCGCGGTGCACTGCGATAGGCAGCCCCGAGGTGTTGCACCGAAGTGCGCAACTAATCCGCTATCCGTCATGCCTGATAATGATGTTGTGTCCCAACTCAAAGTTGAATGCGAACACATTCTGCTCTGGCTGTCTGGGGCGAGTGTGTACGTGTTTGGATTACCCATAGCAGTGAAGTCATAGTGATGGAGAAAACTTGATATCTGCACTGGAGTATACCCAGAGCAGCCAGAACCGCCACCAAAGGAGTTGCCGAACGACTGGGCCCAGTACGTCCCAGTTGGCGAACTTGCGGAAAGCGCCACTTCGTCGGTGTACGCAGTCACCTCCCAGCCGTTAGGGTTCCACGCGTAGTTTTGGGCAATTATGTTGTCGGACGGATCGTAAAGCGTTATCCACACGTCAACACCTTCAATCGGGTCATCGGACCAGGTGCTCCCAACGGCTTGAAGATAGATGTTGTTGCCGTCGTCACGCACGTCAATGGCTGAATAAACATACACGCCGGCGCGAGCGGCAGAAGGCATCACCACAAGGCAGGCTAGCAAGACGCTGACAATCCTGACGCGCGATCGAAATCGACCGGTAAACCATTTTCCTACCATAGCAAATTCCTTTTCTAATGTTGCGGGAGCCCTTAACTAGATAACGCTAGGGACACGCCGCCTCCGTGGCACGGCCGTCACCGCGACACGAAATATCTAATTTTCGATCTCACCACACGGGTAACATAGCAATCGAGAAGTTGGGAAGCCTCTGATCCGATGGCAACGTGTAGCGACACGATCACGTCCCGAGCAAGGAGTTCGCGTTCGGCTCTGCCGGCCCCCGCATCTGGTGTTTTGTCCAGCTGGGACAACCCGGCGTGATAGGCATCGGCGTGCGCGATCAGTGTTGAAACCCAAGAATCAACCTTTCCATCGAGCGCGCTGCCGCAATCACTGCCCGCAAACGCGCGCCGTGCCAGAGCATTACGAGTCAGCTGCGCTGCTGGCCGATTGGGCGCCTTAAGGCTACCCAGAAAGATCCCGTAAGCCACGTCAGCAGGTATGAGATCCGGACGCACCGCGCCATCAATAGATGGGATGGGATGCGCTCCAAGGTGCGGTGGTCTGAAAGATACATTCTGGGCAGCGTTAGCCATGCCCATATCCGCGTTGTGGGCGCTGGCAATGTCGTGCGCGCTGGCTATAGGGAACACGTGCCTAAATCCCCCGAGTGCCGCACTTGCACTCAAAAGGGTCAGCAGGACCATTACTGGCACTCTCCGACCGAGACAATGAGGTTTCAGCGTCATCTCAAGTTCCTTTCCAAAGCGTGACAGTCTTCCCCAAGACAGCTGACTACGAACTACGCTCGAGTTGACGTCTCGGAGTACGCGGCGAGTTGACGGAGTGCGCGGCGAGTTGGCGGAGTACGCGGCGAGTTGGTGCGTCGGCGCGCCAGAACTCCCGCAAGGTTTTTGCCAACGTTCGAGATCGCCGGGTACGCTGTGAATCGCGACGACCTGAGAAATTTCACTTGTGGATGACCCGTGCACTCGTTACGTGGCTGTCGGTTTTGGACCAGCTGAACCCTGAGGGAATGGCGGCCGTGGAGAACGAGGGAACCGTGAAGAGCTCATTGATTTCTACACGCCGGCAGAATGCGAACGACGAATCGTGCAACGGCAAGTTCCGCGATGAGTACCTGAGCTACTGGCTTCGGAACCGCGTCGATGCCAAGGTTGGCATTGAGCAACGGCGACGTCACGGCGATTCTCCAGCACTCCTAATGTTGGTCCGAAGAAATCCGGCAGGGTAGGTGTGCTCCTGACTTGAGTTGCGTTCGCACGCGCGCGCGAAAAGGTGCTATGCGAACGGTGCGCGTATTGGCGCTATTGGGTGGGTGACGCGACATTTTCCGACAGAGTAAACAAGGCTGACTGCCTTGCGTTACACTGCCCGCCAACGCTCCGGTATCGGCTTATCGAGTTCAGCGGACGACCAGCGTGGAACCAGATTCAACTGTCTGTTACAACTGCGACGAGCCGCTGAGCGGCGCGTTCTGCGCGCGCTGCGGTCAAAAGGTCGCACAGCTCGATCCCAGCCTCCACGAGTTCCTGCACGACTTCACGCACGAGATGTTGCACGTGGACGGAAGGATTTTCAAATCCGTCCGGAAGCTGTTGCTTGCACCAGGGTTTCTCACGCGCGAGCAGTTCGAGGGGCGTCGTGCCAGCTGGATCTCGCCGATCCGCCTGTACCTCATCTTTAGCATTGCCTACTTCGCGATTGCCTCGCTTGCCTCGGCGCGCGCTGTATCGGTTGCCGGGAACGAGGACGCTGACCATGAAGTGATCGGCGCGCTGCGGGTTCTGGGTTTCGAGAGCGAACGAGCACTGGAGGAAACCCTGGCAGACGCCCGAGCGCATTGGGCGCCTCGTGTCATGTTCCTGCTGGTACCGCTGTTCGCCTGGCTGGTCGGCCTGGCGTGGCAGCGCAAGAAACGAAACTACCCGCAGCATCTTTACTTCGCATTGCATGTGCATGCTGCCTGGTTCGCAGCAGCCGCTCTCATTGGAGCAGTGCAGCTTGCTCTGCCGTCGGTCATGCCCAGAACTCTGCAAGCGCTCCCGCTCCTGTACGGCTTCGTGTACGCCGTGCTGGCGTTCCGTTTGGCGTACGACGGCACAGCCTGGCAATCGGTCGCACGCGGCACGGCAGTCCTTGGTGTCTACTATGTTGTGGTTGTTCTCGTCTCGGTGGGGATTGCGATGACGGTCATCGTCAGTCACACCTAGCGTAGCCAGAAATGGCGACGCAGATCGATCTCGGAGACTGTCAGGAATTCCGTGTACAAGGCACATGGTCGGACGGCGGCTTTGTAACTGCGAACGCGACGAAGCTCCCGGTGGCTAAAGCCACCGCGGCCCCGGCCCGCAAGAGCGCGGTGTGCATCGCCTCCCACTCGAGGATCGCTCGCGCGCGATCAGGCCCCATGAACGTCGCCGCAAGTCCCTGCATGCACACCACGGCCCCTAATGCGCGCAGAGTCCTGGGCGCACGAGAGGTCGGGGCACACAGGATCAGCACGAGCCCCATCGCAACGCGAACAGCGCCGGCCGCATAGAGTCTGACAGGCGTCGCAAAGTACAGCCGCCGAACCGTCGTCAGGCTCTCTGGCGAAACAATGCCCGCTATGCCGACGACGATGGTGAAGAGAGCAATGAGGAACGCGGCAATTTTCATGTCTTTCTACCTTTGACACGCCCGTCTACCTGATGCTCAAAAGCGAGATTTGATCCGGTGCGAGGCTCGTAGAGAAGGGCAATTGTCACCCGCGCTTCGTCTCTAATCACAAGTCAAGAATAGGCCTGTTCGTGTCGGCTGGCTGCAGGGCCCTTTTCCGAAAGTCCCTCGTACGCTAGAGTGTCGACGGACACGCCGATGCGAATTCAACCCTTCGTCCCAACCGGGTCCCTTCTGACGCTCGCGCCGGATCGCCGCTAGGCTTTCCCCGCGCGGGCTCTTCGTTCCCCAGGGCTCCTCACGCGAAGCTGACGCTTCGTACTACAGGTCCAGCGCTGAAGCGCTGCGGCCTGAATACCTTGCAGTCGTAAACACGAGTACGCGCCGTTCGGCGGCGAGCTGTCACCGCTATCGACCATGACTACGTTTTCTGAAGATTCTGCTGTCAATCCCAGCGCAGTCGCGTCTGTGCCTGCGGGCATCTGGCCCACGCTTCGCGAAGCGGTCCGCGGATCGCGCATCGACTACACGACGGCTCCGGTCGGGCGCGCCGTCGTCATGCTCGCCGTCCCGATGGTGATGGAGATGGCGATGGAGTCGGTCTTCGCCGTCGTCGACGTCTTCTGGGTGGCGCACCTCGGCGCCGACGCGGTCGCCACCGTCGGGCTGACAGAGTCGATGCTCACCATGATCTACACGGTGGCGATGGGGCTGTCGATCGGGGCAACAGCACTCGTGGCACGGCGGATGGGCGAGCGCGACAACGAAGGCGCCGCGCGCGCGGCAGGACAGTCGATCGTGCTGGGCCTGATCATCGCCGCCGCCATCGCCGCGTTCGCTGCGCCAGCGGCCCCACGTCTGCTGGCGGTCATGGGCGCCTCGCCGGACGTGATCAAGTCGGGCAGCGGCTTCACGCGAGTGATGCTCGGCGGCAACGTCACGATCGTGCTCCTCTTTCTGCTGAACGCGGTGTTCCGCGGATCGGGTGATGCGGCGATCGCAATGCGCGTCTTGTGGCTGGGGAACGTGCTGAATATCGCCCTCGGCCCGTGCTTCATCTTCGGTCTCGGTCCGTTTCCCGAGCTGGGCGTCAGGGGGGCCGCCATCGCCACGAACATCGGCCGCGGAACAGCAGTCCTGTACCAGGTACTCACGCTCGCGCGCGGTCGCGGCCGGGTTCAGATCACGAGGCGCGACCTCCGGCTCGATCTGGCGATCATGAAGGCCGTGCTGCGACTGTCGGGGTCTGGAACCGTCCAGATCCTCATTGGCACCGCCAGCTATGTCGGCCTCGTCCGGATCATTTCCGTGTTCGGCAGCGCCGCGCTTGCGGGGTACACGATCGGCATCCGCCTGATCGTGTTTGCGCTCCTGCCGGCGTTCGGCATCAGCAATGCGGCAGCGACGATGGTCGGACAGAATCTTGGTGCGGGCCGACCCGACCGCGCTGAGCGCGCGGTGTGGACCGCAACCGCGTACAGCATGGTCTTCCTGGGGACCGTCAGCATCGTGTTCCTTCTCGCTGCACGACCGATCACCGGGTTGTTCACGCACGACCCCGCCGTGCAAGGCTTCGCGATCAGTTGCCTGCGCACGGTGAGCCTCGGGTTCGTGTTCTACGGGGCCGGTATGGTGATTACCTCGTCTTTCAATGGCGCAGGCGACACATGGACGCCGACGGTCATCAACCTGTTCGTCTTCTGGCTGTGGGAGATTCCGCTGGCATGGTGGCTGGCCGTCCACACCGGGCTGGGCGCGCGTGGCGTATTCATCGCGTTGACGGTCGCCTATTCAATGCTTGCCGTCGTGAGCGCGGTGTCGTTCCGGAAAGGGACGTGGAAGAAGAAGAAGGTCTAGCGAGATAATTTGGCTTTAGCGGAGGCGCACCATATGACCGTCCACGATCTAGAAGGTCTCTACGACTATGGCTACTGGGCAAATAGGAAACTCTTCCACGTAATCTCGCAGCTCACGCCAGAACAGTTCACGCGGGATGTGGCTGGAAGCTACGGATCGATCAGGAACACGATGGTTCATGTCCTGAGTGCTGATTGGGGCTGGCTCAGTCGCTGCGGCGGCCAGGAGCGTGGCCCGCGCCTGAATCCCGCCGATTACCCGACGGTCGAATCTCTCATGGACACCCGGAACAAAGTCGAGGTGTATGAACGCGAGTTCCTGTCGAAACTGAAGGACGACGACCTGACTCGGAATGTCGAATTCACAATCGATCGGCCCGAGAAACGCTCAATGCCATTGGGAGAACTGATGCAGCACGCGGCCACTCATGGTGTGCATCATCGAGGACAGGTTGCGCTGCTGCTGAGACTGCTTGGCTATGCGCCCGGCAATTTCGATGTCCTTATCTACTACGCGGAGAAGCGCGGCGTCCCTGCATAGCCCTTGTGAGGCCACATTCAACTGCCGGAGAAATGACGATCGAATTTCGCTGGCTCGGCGACGCCATTGATCGGGACGAAGGGCCAGTATGGCGGTGGGAGCGGGACCCGATCTCGAACACGTTCGACACACCGTCTGAGTGAGGTTGTCCCGGGCGCGCCGGAACTGGCGCGCCCGGAAGGATCGAATCGCAGTGTGGTTACGGCTGCTCGGCGTCGCCACCGCGTCGGCCACCGCCACGACCGCCCTGGCCGGCACCGCCAGCGCCGCGACCCGCGCCCGCGCCACCGCCACCGTGTGAGGGTGGTTCGCGGTCTCCCAAACCATAGATCTCGTTGGAGTAGATCGTCTGATAGCGAATCCCGTTCCCGTCCTTGTCCACCCACCCCAGCGAGTTCTGAAACAAGGCGGGCGGCGCGTAACCCTTTGGCACCGTTCCTTCCAGGATGAAGAGCTTGTTCTGATGCATGGAGACGTATGCGAAGGTGCGGGATTGATCGGCGTTGTTGGTCAGCTGGAGCTGATGGCCTTCAACGAGGTCCTCATGGTTCCACATGTAACTGGTCACCTTGGCGTCCCGTTGAATGAACTTGAACGTCGCATCGATGAGCGCCCCTCGTATCACGTGCTTCCAGTAAGCTGGACCGCTCAAATCGCTTCCGATGCAGGGCTCGGCGCCAACCGCGCATTTCTTGACACGCTCGATGCCCTGCTGTTCGAGGCCGTTGTAATCGACAACGGTCATCGAGTAACGCTCGCGGCCCCGCTCTGCGCTGTACACGTGCGCCGGCAGCACGAAGTCGTGTTCGGCCTTCCAGGTCGTCTCCGTCACCTTTGGCTTGCCCGGAAAATCAACCTTGAAGCCGTCTTGATTGTTCTGGTACTCGGTCCAGTCGTCCTGGGCGAACGCGGAACCGGACACTGATAAGACCAACGCGAAAACTAGTGCGGACGTGCGCATTACATGTGCCTCCCGGCCGCGCAATATTGCCAGAAAAATGGCGCATCGCGTCGTGAATTCTTCGGATCTGCGTGTAATCCGGCGCCGGCTCGTCAGACGAGTCGCAGTCCCTTCTCTGAAGCCTTCATCACCCGGTCGAGGCGTCGCTCTCTGGTCTCGTCCTGCTTTGCGCTCATCACCATGAAGATCACCACTCGGCGGTATCCGGGCGGCTGGGCCTGAAAGAACAGCCACGCCTTCTTGTTGCCCTTGAAGCGTCGTTCGAGCGCCGGTGAAAGCGTCTTCGGCCGGTTCTCGAAGGAGTAAATGCCCGACCGTCCGCGATCGCGCGTTTCAAACGCCTCGAGCCCACGCGGTTGCATCAAGCCGAGGCGCGTGAGCTCCTCCGCGCGCCTAGCGTTGATGTTGCTCCAGACGCTCTTCGACGTACGTGGCGAAAAACGGTGCGTGTAACCCTCGTCGTCGACTCGCTTCTTGATACCGTCAATCCAGCCGTAACAGAGCGCCTGATCCACGGCCTCGGCGTACGTAATGCCTCGTCGTCCCGAGTGCTTCTTGTAGAACCCGACCCAGAGTTCCCGCGTGGTCTCGTGATGCTTCTCGAGCCACCGCCGGAACTCCGAAGCCGAGCGAAAAAAGATCGGCTTCACGGAGCAGTGATTCGGTAGACGAAACTGTCCTGGCCGGTTCCATCGGCCCTTGGCCCTGATCCCACACGAACCGCGCCGATTTTTTCCACGGCCCTCTGCGATCGCAGATTCTGTGGACCAACGACAAAGATCACGCTCTTCACGAATCTGAAGGCGTGCTGCAGCATGAGCGCCTTCATTTCCGTGTTGTACCTGCCGCCCCAGTGGGACCTCGCCAGGAACGTCCACCCGATTTCGATCTCGCTTTTGTCCTTGTCGTATCCGTGGAATCGCGACGACCCGATGACGTGGCCATCTTTGGAATCGATGGCGATCAACGCTCCCCCCGAGTCCAAGGCCTCGCGGAAGAACCCCTTGAACACCTCTTCTGTGTATCTGTCTTTGATCGGATGTTGTTCCCAAATGAGGGGATCTGAAGCCACAGCGTAAAGGTCATCCCAGTCTTCTGGCCGAAGCGGTCTCAGCCGGAGGAGCTCGCCTTCCAGAATGGGTTGCAGATCAAAGGAACAGGTCATGAGCGGTCAATGTAACTGAAGCAGGCGGACGCGCTGGCTCAAGCTGTGCGGTATTGAACATCACCGCCGCTCCGTTCCGGAGTACCCATTGAAGTGAGCCCATGCCCCAGCAAGAAACGACGCGTCTAACCAAATCTCGGTGCATCTGGCGGCTGCGTTCTGCACTTTCAGGACAGATCAGTGAGTGCCACGTCGTCGACCATTCGCCGGTTTCCTCTGAACTTCGCATCGTGCACGTTCCGCAGGGTCGCACCATAACCTCGTCCCGGTTTGCATCCAGCGGGGCGGCCATGCATTGCGCCACGCTCCTCGCGACCGCACTCCGCGCGGATGGCTGCACCGACACGAGCGCCGAACAACCGTCTTGACATCTCTTCGCCGCGTCGCCACACCGGCTTATTTCTGGCAAATTGTTCGCTGATCGGTTCTCATGGCGGCGTGCTCACCACCGGCAGACCCGACCCGGCACACAACGCCCACCCGATGATGTTCTTCGCGCTGATCCTCCCGTATGGGATCAGCTCGGGTGTCGCGACAATCCTTCTTCCATTTCTCATGACACGAGCCGGCCTGCCCGTGGCGCTCACCGCATTCGTGGTCGGCGTCGCGTTGCTGCCAAATGTGGGACGCGCGGCGCTTGCGCCCGTCGTCGATCTCACACTGACGCTCGGCCGGTGGTACGTCATTGGTCTCGTGGCGTGCGCCGCCACCCTTCTGCTCCTGACACTGATGCCTATTCGGTTGGACGCGATCCCGCTGTTACTGGCAATCGCGTTCATGTCGCAGGTGTGCGGCAACCTGGTGATGGTGCCGGTCGGCGGGATGATGGCACGCGCCGTTCCTGCAGCGGAACAGGGGCGCGCAGCTGGCTGGTTCCAGGCGGGAAATCTTGGCGGCGCGGCGCTCGGCGGCGGTGGTGGGGTGTGGCTGGCGACCCATGTCTCTCCGGCGATCGCCGGCGCCGTGCTCGCAGCTATCGCAATGGTCTGCGGAGCAAGCGTAAGGTGGCTTCCCAGGATTCCACCAGCGGCCGGCATAACAGGGTGGGCTGGAAGGTTTCGAGCCATCGGAACCGATCTCGTGGCACTCGTGCGGTCACCGGAACTGCTTCTCGTCACAGTGGTCGTCATGTCGCCAATTGCGATTGGCGCGGCAACCAACCTCTGGTCGGCGATCGCTCCCGACTGGAAGGCCTCGGCCGACGTGGTTGCGTTCACCACTGGCGTGATCAATGGTCTTGCGGCCGCCGTGGGATGCGTCATGGGGGGATGGTTCGCTGATCGCGTCAGTCGCTGGTGGGCTTTTTTTGGCGCGGGTGTGATGATGGCGCTCGTTGCGGTCGTGATGGCGATCGCCCCGCGTACGCCTGCGATCTTCGCGGTCGGGGTGCTCTTGTACGCCTATACCCAGGGTGTTGCGAACGCCGCGTTTTCTGCACTCGCACTTCATGCCACGGGTCGTAGCACTGCGGCCGCAACGAAGTACGCGCTGCTGGGATCACTGGGAAACCTGCCGGTGTCGTACATGACCGCATTCGACGGGTGGGCCTATGACCGCTGGAGCGCGGCCGGCATGCTCAATGCCGAAGCCTTGCTCGGCGTCGTCTGCGTAGCGCTGGGATTGGCGGCGCTGTGGCGGATTAGAGTCGCTGCCCCCTTCCGGCATCCGCTGGACGAAGTGTCAACGTAAGGAAGGACCTTTCGGGACGCCGAGGAACTGCGCTTTCACCTCTTCATTGGCCCACAACGCAGCGGGATCTGACGAGTGGGCGATGGTCCCCTTGCTCATCACGTGCACGACATCGGCGACGGTAACCGCAAAGGCGGCGTTCTGTTCTGCGAGCAGAACGGCGGTGCCCTCGCTCTTCAAGCGGCGAATCAAGACGGCAACTTCCGCCACCATCTGCGGCGACAGGCCCTCCGTCGGCTCGTCCATGACGAGGAGGAGAGGATTGGCGACGAGTGCCCGCGCGATGGCGAGCATCTGCTGCTCGCCTCCGCTCAACTGGTTGCCGCGGTTGCGACGACGCTCGGCGAGGCGCGGAAAAACCTCGAAGGCTTTTTCGAGAGTCCATTCATCACGTGCTTGCCCGACGACTTGTCCGACGAAGCGCGGAGCGCGAAGTCGGAAGCTCGAAGAGCGAAGTCGGGCGGCAATCGCGAGGTTCTCGTCAACCGTCAGCGACGAAAAGATCCGGCGCCCCTGCGGGACGAGGCCGATCCGCAGCGCGGAGATCCGGTGCGGCGGCAGCCGCATCGTCTCGACGTCGTTGAACACGATGCGCCCGCTGCGCGCCGGCGTGAATCCGACGATGGATCGGCACAGCGTCGTCTTGCCGACGCCATTACGACCGAGCACGGCGGCCACCGTGCCGCGATCGACGTGCATCGTGACGCCTTGCAGGACGTGGCTATCGCCGTAGTAGGTGTGGATTTCCTGAATCGTCAGCATAAACACAAACCACGAAGATCACGAAAACCGCGAAGGACACGAATTACAAACCTATTAGAGGTTCGTGTTCTTCGAGACTTTGGTGACCTTCGTGGTTTCATTTGGTCTTCGCACCTAGATAGATCTCTTGCACTGCGGGGTTTGCGCTGATGTCGTCCTTGCGCCCCTGCGCGAGGACGCGTCCCTGCGCAAGCACGGTCACGTTCTCCGCGAAGGCGAACGCCATATCCATGTCGTGCTCGATCAGCAGCACCGCGGTCGACGGATCGAGCGTGGCCAGCAGCGCATGCATCGACTGGCTTTCCGCCGGGGAGAGTCCCGCCATCGGCTCGTCGAGCAGCAGGACGCGAGGGTGCCCGGCCATGGAGAGCGTCACCTCGAGCTTCCGCTGATCCCCGTACGACAAATTGCGCGCGTACTCGTGGCGCAGCGGCAGCAATCCGAAGTTGCCGAGCATCATGTCCGCGCGTGCGACCAGACCGCGCGAAGACATCAGGGGGCGAAGCATGGCGAACTTCACCGGGTCGAGCGCTTCGCAGGCCAGGAGCACATTCTCGAGAACCGTGAGGTTCGAGAAGAGGCGCGTGATCTGAAAGGTCCGCGCAATGCCGCGGGCCGCGCGCTGATGGGGCGCCAGTCGGGTTACGTCTTCGCCGAACAGGATGATCCGCCCGCTGGTCGCGGCAACCTCACCGCTAATCAGGTTGAACAGGGTGGTCTTGCCCGCACCGTTGGGCCCAATCACGGCGTGGCGCTCGCCGGCGCGAATCGACAGGTTCACGCCATCGACTGCCTTCAAGCCACCGAAGTCCCTCGAGACGTTCTCCAGCGCCAGGCAGGGTTGGGAGGCTTGCGCGCCGTAGCGCGAAGAGCGAAGGCGGGTCATCGCGAGTACAGCGGCTGCTTCAGATAGTCGGCGGGGTTGTACTTCCAGAACTGCGAGACATTCGGAAACGTGTCGATGACGACGTTCTGCAGCTCGCCGTTGACGCGCTCTACTTTGCGTACGTAGACGTTTTGGATCGGGCTGCCGTACTCGTCGAGCGACACCGGTCC
>Ga0209515_10009118_pt1 | contig 11384 bp, 17 predicted proteins | sample Subgroupgradi54m_FD_187454 | JGI IMG/M metagenome (GOLD analysis project Ga0209515, IMG submission 187454) | Subsurface groundwater microbial communities from S. Glens Falls, New York, USA - GMW60B uncontaminated upgradient, 5.4 m (SPAdes)... ...
TGGGGCGCGCAATATGGAAATTCAAAAGAAGCGGCGATGACTTTGGCAGTAGGAACGAGGATGTACAATATTCTAAAAAAGGATCCGAGGTTTGAAGTTCGTATTACACGTGATAGTTCGGGTTATACCAAAGAGTTTGCCGACTATTTCGCCAACCATCAAGCGGACGTAATTTCTTTCAAAGAAAATGCTAAAAAAGAAAGACAAGAAGATATACTGGACGGAAGTTTTATTGAAAGAGAAAATGCCCCACACAATAATGCGAGCCCTACGGGAGCTATCAGATTATATGGAATTAACAAATGGGCAGATGAAAACAAAATGGACGCGGTGATCCATATTCACTTCAATGATTATCCTCGCGCCAAAAGCTGGACCAAGGGGATACATAAAGGATTTGTGATTTATATGCCGGAGGGGCAGATGGTAAATTCTAAAGAAAGTAAGCAACTTGCCGCAAATATTTTTACGGAACTGCGCAAAAAATTTATTACCAGCACTTATGAAAAAGAACTGGGTGGGCTCATTCCTGATCAGCATTTAATCGCTTTGGGCGCAAATGACACACTGCTGTCTAGCGTTCGTTCTGTTTTAATCGAATACGGATATATTTATAGTTTGGGAAACAGCGCGGCGCGCCAGAAAGCATACAACAACATGGCAAGCCTGACTGCCGCGGGCATTAAGAATTATTTTTTTGGAAAATAGTTATTTTCCTCCCAAAATTTTAAGCGCTTCGCGGATTTTTTTATTTGTATCTAGATCCGCATTAACTTTCTTCAAAGCTTCACGGGCTTCATTTTGAGAATAGCCCAAAGATTTTAGCGCTTCTAGCGAATCCATTTCTTCTTGTAGGGAAGAGCCTTCTAATTCTGTGCCCATTTTGTCTCGCAGTTCGATGACAATTTTTTCCGCCGTTTTCTTGCCGATGCCGGAAATTTTTGTGAGATATGAAGTGTCGCCTATGCCGATTGCCTTGCGCAAAGTCTCAATTGAAGTGATGCCCAAAATCGCGAGCGCGGATTTCGGTCCGATGCCGGAGACCCCGATGAGCATTTCGAAAAATTCTAATTCCGGGTAGTTTAAAAATCCGTACAAGTCGAGAGCATCTTCGCGCACATGGGTATGAATGAAAAGAAAAATTTCATCGCCTACTTCCCGCCCGAACGACCGTTCGTTCGTTCGGGTTTTTGCCTTAGATAATGCGTCCGGAGAGACATTGACCTTATATCCCACTCCCGCTGTCTCCACTACCAAAAATTTCTCTTTTTTCAGAACTATTTTTCCCTTTATACTACCGATCATGGATTAATCATATCATAATTGCATTTTTTTGGATTTTTTGCTAGATTACATTCATGCCAATCACACAATCAGCTAAAAAAGCAGTTCGAGGATCTTTGCGCAAGAAGGCTGTCAACGACAGAAAAGTTCGCGCGATGAAAGAAATCATCAAGAAAATCGAGAAGATTGCGAAATTAGACAAACAGACAGGCAAGAATGAAGCTGGAAAAATGCTATCAAGCGCTTTTGCGATAATAGACAAAGCGGCGCAACGCGGAGTGATCAAAAAGAACAATGCCGCTCGCAAGAAATCTCGTTTGTCTAGAATAACAAAGTAAGGCAATGAGCCACCTATTAGAATTTTATGGAACCGAATGCCCGCATTGCGTGCGGATGCATGCGCTCGTGGAGCGTTTAGAAAAAGAAGAGGGAACCAAAGTAGAAAGTTTAGAAGTTTGGCACAATAAAGAAAATGAAAAGCGTTTGCTCGAAATCGACAAAGATTTGTGCGGTGGGGTGCCGTTTTTCTACAATACTCAAACAAATAAATGGATTTGCGGAGAGGCGAGTTATGAGGAGTTGAAAGATTGGGCAAAATAAAAACCCGCCGAAGAGGCAGGTTTTTATTTTAGAGAATATTACGCGCGTTGTACGTTCGTAGCATTCAATCCCTTTGGTGATTGTTCAGTTTCGAAAGAAACCGCATCACCTTCTTTGAGCTCATCAAAAGTTACGCCCACAAGAGAATTGCTGTGAAAGAATAAATCTTTCTGTAGCCCTTCGCCGGTTATGAAGCCGAAACCTTTATCAGTGAGTCTTTTTATTGTACCAGTCATTGATTTTTTTAGTTAAGTTTTTAAATACAAATTAAGATTGCTTTAGAAATCGACTCTTTTCGCACCTACTTTGTCCTAAAAGTATATCATAAAGTAACCTGTTTTGTCAAACAGCCCGGTCGTTCGTGAACGACAGGGTCAAGCCTTTTCCTTTCCATTTTCCTTTAAATAAGCTAGTCTATACCAATGTCTAAAGAAGCGTCAGAAAAACAAAAAATCCAAGAAACTATAGTTAGATTTGATAATGTCTCATTCGAATGGGGCGTCAACAAGCCCATTTTAAATAGCGTCAGTTTCACTGTGAGGAGAGGAATGAAGTTTACCCTGATGGGGCAAAATGGCGCTGGCAAGAGCACTATTTTTGGATTGATTTCTGGCGTATTTGTTCCAGAGTCTGGGATTATTAATATCGTGAAAGGGGTGAGTATCGCTTCCGCTCGCCAAGTAATTCCACGCGACCAGTTAAGTTTGACCGTTCGAGAATTTTTTGAGGGCGCCCTCGCCCTTCGGGAGAGGGGTGGGGTGAGGGTGAAAGTTTACGATATTGATCCTCGCATCGATGATGTTTTGGAAGTAGTAAATTTGAAACCTGCCCGACTAAGTCATTCAGGCGGGGGGCATACCAAGATTCATGACAAAAAAATAAATGAATTCTCTGGCGGACAGCAGGCGCGTTTGCTTCTGGCCTCGGCGCTGATTCAAGATCCAGATTTACTTCTTCTTGACGAGCCTACAAATAACTTAGATAAAGCGGGAATCGCTCACCTGACGAATTTTTTAATTAATTACAAAAAAACGGTGATAGTTATTTCTCACGACGCAGAATTTTTGAATGCTTTCACGCAAGCGGTCCTTTATTTAGATGTTTACACCAAAAAAATCGAGCAATATGTCGGTAACTATTTTAATGTAGTCAAAGACATTACCGCTCGGGTGGAAAAAGAGAATATGAAAAATGCGCAACTGCAAAAAGAAATCCAAGCCAAGAAAGATCAGGCGAATGTCTTCGCCTACAAAGGCGGACGCCTGCGCTTGGTCGCCAAAAGAATGCGCGAGAAAGCCGAAGAACTCGAAGAAGAAATTGTCGAGGTGCGCAAAGAAGATAGAGCTATCCGACCTTTCACAATTCCGAGCCAGCCGGACTTAATTGGAGAAATTTTAAATATTTCTTCTTTTACGACAATGAAAAATGGCAAGGTGGGGAAACGCAAAACCAGAATATCTTTGAATAAAAATACTCATTTGCTTTTGCAGGGACCGAATGGAATTGGCAAAACAACTTTGTTGGAGAGATTAGCGAGTGGAAAAGCTGATGGGGAAAAAGTAAAAGAGGGAATCCGTATCGGGTATTACAGACAGGATTTTTCTACGCTGAATTTTGAAGATACTGTCTATCAATCGCTCAGTAGCGCCATGCTCGCGGGCGGAGAAAGGCTCGACGAAGAGCGAATGCGTTCTGCCGCCGCCGGATTTTTAATCACCGGGGAATTTATTCGCACCAAAATTGGTGATCTATCCGAAGGGCAGAAAGGACTGGTGGCTTTCGCTCGCTTAGTTCTCCAAAAACCCGGACTTCTTATCCTAGACGAGCCAACCAACCACATAAATTTCCGCCATTTGTCTGTCATCGCCGAAGCGTTAAACAAATACACTGGAGCAATGATTCTAGTTTCCCATGTGCCCGAATTCGTCAAACAAATTAGAATTGATGAAATACTTGATTTAGAAAAATAGCCAACTCTTCACCTTTTATTTCTCGTAGAGAATTAGAACCCAGTTTGCCAAGTTTGATATTCATAATTATTTCGCGTTTCAGGTCGGCGACTTCTTGGAAAAGGTTTGAACACATTCGGCGGATTTGGTGTTTCTTGCCTTCGGTTAGGGTTACTCTGAAAGCAAAATCATTTAAAATTTGCACCTTGCAGGGCTTGGTTATGTAGCCTTCGATATTTACTCCGGCTTCCATTTTTTGTTTGAAGTTAGAACGGAGCTTGTTTAAAGTTTTAACCACATATTCTTTTTCGTGAAAATATTTTGGATTGAGGAGCTGGTCAGTAATGCGTCCGTCGTTGGTTAGAATCATGAGTCCATGCGAAGCCTTATCTAGTCTGCCCAAAGGGAACAAGCCTTCTTTGGGCGAGCTTGTTTCAATCCCGATTGGTTTATTGTAGGCATAATATACATACTTTTTTTCTTCTGCGCCTCGCACCTCCACTTTATCTTTTTCTGTGACTTTACTGCCCAGCACAGCCAGCTTGCCGTTAATAAAAACTTTTTTTTCTTTTACTAACTCATCAGCTCCTCGCCTTGTGGAAATTTTTTTAAGAGCTAGATATTTATTGATTCTCATTGGATATGTTGATTTCTTTTCGTTTTTCATATGGGCACTATAGCATATTATGGTGTATAATTAAGCATTATTAGTTTAATTATATTTTATGCACAATATCAATCCTCGTAAAGTTGGTTTTACACTTGGTGCTTTTGCCGGTCTAGTTCATGTCGTTTGGTCGCTTCTTGTATTCCTTGGCTTCGCACAGCCATTCGTTGATTTTATTTTCCGGATGCATTTTATCAAGCCTCTATACTTAATAGGAGAATTTAATTTAATGACAGCAATTGAATTAGTAGCCATAACCTCGATTATCGGATCTATTGTCGGTTATGTTTTTGCTGTGATCTGGAATAAACTCCATCAGCAATAACACAGCTTCCATTCTTAGGCGTGTTCTTGCGAATGCGTAGATTTTTTTTCTCTGAAGCTACGATAAAAATGCTTACTGATGATGAGGAGTATAAGAATAAAGATAACTAAAATTGTCCAGCTAAAAAGGTTGACTGGCAAGAAAGAAGTAGCTCCGAGAGCGTTTGCAGCGAGGAGGGAGTCTGTTGATTGCGCCGCGCTTGTGTCTGCCCCGTTGTCTGTATTTTTTTCTGTAACGTTGCTAGCGCTTACAACATTGTTTGTCGCAAAACTTAAAGTAGCGCCATTTATTCTCGAAATTCCATTTTGCATGGCAGCGCGGAAATAATAGGTTACTCCCGGCGCAAGTCCAGTGATTGTGCTTATGTGCTTCGCAGAAGATAATGACCCGAGGGATATCGCGGGAGTCATCTCACCCAAAGTTGGATTTGTTCCCCATTCAAACCAAGTAGTTGAATTGTTTGGAGCACTCACTATGAGAGAATTTAATTTAGCGCTTCGGCTCCCGACTGAGGTGGCTGGATTTGTGATAATGCTAGGAGTCGAAGGATAAGATTCGTTATTATTATCTGTATTTGTGACAACCGCAAAATTTGTTCGAAACGAGCTGGTGTTTCCATAGATGACCCCTTGCGGGTTTTGCGCTACGGCGCGAAAGTAATATGTGGTGTTTGGACTAAGATTCGCAACATTAGCGCTGTAATTAGCATATCCGGAATTGGAATTAATATGTGTTGTGGAATATTCAAAATTAGTGCTTGTCCCATATTGAAACCAAGTTTCTAGATTGTAGGTGCTATATAAATTAGTTCCATTTACCAAACCATTTAAAATAGCGCTGGAGCTAGTGATGTTTATTGCGTTAGTGGTCGTTATGCTTACGGGGGTATAACTATAGGTATTTCCGTAATTGTAGTATGGATATTGTGATTGCGCATAAGTAACAATAGGGCAAACAGCAAATAAAAGGGCCCCCAAAAGGCTTATTCTTAAAATTTTGTTTATTTTATTCATCGTCTCTTCATTATAGCACTTTGAAGTGTAAAAGTCAAGGTGCCCCCAGTAGGAATCGAACCTACATCGCAAACTCCGCAAGCTCGCATTCTATCCATTGAACTATGAGGGCAGTTCATCCCAGCTTAGCATTTTTAATTAAAATTAAAAGCCTAGATACTCCATTATTTTTTGGGACGCATGTTCTTTCATTTCTTCTTCAACAACATTTTTTGCGAGCATGATCGAATGAATATCTTCTGCTGCGCTATCTTCGATCGGAATTGAAATAACCGGCATAATTATTCTTTGTGATTTTATAAAAAGTGTCGGCTTCAATTGTCCTTCTCCCGTAGTGTCTATTTGTACCCAAAAAGATTTTATATTTTCGTAAGGGTAAATTTGAGTTCTTATTTTTAAGCCTTTATCATTTATTTCATAAGAAACCAGGTCCGGTTTTTTAACGGCAAAAAATCCGAGCAACAGTCCGGAAAGGAAGAGAAGTACCGCGAAAAAGTAATTGCCAAAAATAATCGCGGCGACGGAACTGCAAACGACAATAATGCCGAGTGCCCAAAACCAATCTGCGCTGCGTTCACGCTCTTCGTATTCCAAAGCCGACCATTCGAGTTTGTCCATGAGTTTATTTTACCATGGGGGAGTAGAGTTTGGCAAAGATACTTTTAAGAATCAGTATAACAACACTTTATAACTCTACTAACTCAATCGGTATTCCATCAGGGTCAGAAATAAAAGCTAATCTTTTTACCATTTTTCCTGCTTGTATGGGCCAAATAATTTTTGCGCCAAGAGAAACAGCTTTATTTACCGCTTCTTCGAGATTATCCACGGTAAAAGCAACATGCTTAATTCCAACTTTTTGAAAATCCATTAGGTTATCTGCTAAAGGTAGGGGATTGTCGTGCTGAAACAATTCGATGGCGTTATGATTTTCATCTTCCAGATATATTATTTTCGACTTAAGTTCTTTTCGCTCAGTCTTAGAACGGAATTTCAAATTTAAAACCGATTCATAAAATTTTTGGGATTTTTCTAAATCGCTAACCGCGATTGCTGTGTGAAAATATTTCATGATTTTATTTACGCGCCAAATAGAACTTTCTCTTTTTTCTATCAAAAACAACTAAGAAATTTTCAAAAATATCACTCTGTCCTAAAATTATGTCTGTCCTCATTTTTTCAACAAATCTTACTTCTATTGAAAATTCTTCTTCAAAACCTTGAAGCGATATTCTTACTTTTGCGAGATGTCCTTTAATCTCACTTCCAAAAATTCCTCCGATGTCTACTTCTTTACATTTCTCAAGATCAATACCTAGACCCTTAGCAAACTCCGCATTCATAATGGTACAATCCCCACCGCTATCAAGCAGTCCAAGTACATCTACAAATCTTCCTCCGTGAATAATTTTTACATTCAACTTAGGTCTCAGTTTTCCTGACTCATTAATATATCCGTATTCTTGCCACGACAGATTATCAATGTCTAATTTCATTGTATCAGAAAGCAAAAGAAACGTCGGAAGGAAGTACTTTCATGTAGATAACTTTTTTATTTCCAACTTTTCCTTGAAGCTCAGTTAGAGTTTCACTATAATCAACAACTTTTTCTCGATCTTCAGATAGAGCCACCCACTTATTTTCATGATTCTTTTTAAGAATTTTAGTTAAATCAGTATTGTTTTTCATATACAATCAACTATATCATAGGTATAGTAGTTGGCAACTTAAGTTATCTGATTTTATTCTCATTTCTTTAAAAAAATAATTTTAGTATTGTATCATATTTTAAATTTAATCAAGCAAATCTTTGGCAGTAATTTCGTCTCGACCGTCTCTCGCCAAATGTCCGTTGGCGTCTTTTTCTACATTATTTACCCAAAAATTAGTTATTTTCGCTGACCACATTCGCTGCGGGCTATTGCCTGTGTAGTATCCAATTTCAAGCGCATCTGAGCCTTCTTTAATCCGAAAAGAATTATGCACTTCCAGAGCTTTTTTGAGTTCATCATCCGCGATTTCGTGCGCTTTTTCACATTTCATGTATAAACCTCCTCTTTTTTTTATGTCATATAAAACGACAAATATTTTGCTGGTTCGTTTAACATTAAGCGAGTGAATTGAATCCGGGCGAGATCCCCAAAAAATATATTCAAGTTTTGGATCATAAAGAAAACGAAAAGGAGTGTTGTGCGGAGAGCCATCTTCATTCACCGTAGCCATGCAAGCATGCCGCGAAGTGTTCAAAAGTTCTTTGGCTCTGTCAATTCGTTTTTTTAAATCTTCGGTCATGTTTTTGGTTTCTGGATAATTAATTCTTCTTCTGGTTTTTCTAATTTTAAATTCGCGATAACTTTTTTCGCTACATCCTTTGCATTCATCATCTCGGCAAAGTTTTTTGGTTTATTCTCTGAAAAAATATAAGTTTTCATACCTCCTGGGTATATAGATAGTATTGAAATATTTTTATTTTCTTCTCTAATTCCCTTAGTGAATCCGTTCACTGCCCATTTACTAGCGCTATAAGCCGTGCTTTTTGGTCTGCCCACTAAAGCGCTATCGGAAATAATTTGTATAATTGTGCCAGAATCTTTTTCCTTCATGTGTCGCAAGGCAACTCGCGTTCCATTTATTGTGCCAACTATATTTACATCAAACATTTTTCTAACTTTTGACATATCAAAGTTTTCAACAAAATTATGCGGAAGCCAGATGCCGGCATTGTTTATCCAAATATCGATACTCCCGAATTTTTTAATTGTTGCTTCTGCGAGTTGTGTCATATCTTCTTCTTTTGTCACATCGGCGCAAAAACCTAGGGCTCCGATTTCTTTTGCAATGCTTTTTATTTCTTGTTCGTTTGTTGAGCAAATGGTAACTTTAGATCCTTCACTTAAAAAAACTTCTGCCAGAGCTCTGCCAAGTCCTTTTGATGCTCCAGTTATTACTACGACTTTATTTTTTAAACTCATTAGATTATTTTATCACAGAATTCTTGCGGAGGCGGTGAAATGGTGGACCCGCTTTGGGCGGGGAACTTTAATAACAACTTCACATCTAGGCGGAGACGGTGAGATTCGAACTCACGGTCCCTTGCAGGACTCTCGTTTTCAAGACGAGCGCGTTAGACCTCTCTGCCACGTCTCCGCCAAAATGTCAAATATGTGTATTTTTCAAAAAACATTCAATCCTTTAACCTCTCGAACTCTTCCTTCACACTAAGGCAGATTAGCTTAGTATAGTCATTTTAATTTATTTTTCAATGTTTTTCTCAGCCAACTTTTCTTTAGGAAATGTTCCTCGTAATGACAGTTTGGACAAATGAGTTCTAAATTTTCTAAATTGTTATGATTTCTGTTCCTGTCTTTATGGTGGACTTGTAATATCTCATACTTTTCATAATTGCATCTTTCGCATTTTTTACCTCTTTCAGCCAATAATCTAAGTTTTAAAGCTTGCTGAGATTTTACTTTATCATTAGGTCTTCCCATTTTGTATCTTATGCCTTCTCTATGTGTATTCGCACAACTTCTACTACAAGTTTTTTTATTTAATCCTGACAAAATTAATTTCCCGCAAACTAAGCAGGGGATTTCTTTTCTAGAAGAAAGACCATAGCAAATTTGACTACAAAAAACCTTCCCTGTATTTCTTTCTATTTGGTTAGGTCTCCTGTAAATTGCTTTTTTGCAGAAAAAACAATTTGTATTAGGGTTTCTTTCGTATTGCTCAGGCATTAATCCAGTATACCACAAAAATGTAAGGTTTACTCTGAAGTAATTTTGAGTTAGACTCAACACATGAGATTTCTCGGTATTGATTATGGGACAAAAAGAATTGGCTTGGCAATTTCAGACGAAAATGGCACTCTGGCGACTCCTTTTGAGATTGTTTTGAATAATGCGAATACTTTTGAAAAAATTGGCGCCATAATAAAGGCAGAAAAAATAGGAGAAATTGTAATAGGCGAATCAGTGGATTTTTCGGGAAAATTAAATGCTCTTTCCGCGCGGATTGAAGTTTTTATTTTAGAACTAGAAGAGAAATTTAAACTGCCTATTCATAAGCAGAAAGAATTTTTGACTTCTGTCGAAGCGAGACGCTCCAAAGATGGTAAAGCCGAATTGAGTCAATCGCAAGCGCGCAGCAAAGTGAAGCAAATAAAAAGCGGTCGGGCAGATGCCAAAGCGGCGGCGATTATACTGCAGCGATATTTAGATAGAAGGAATGTAAAGGTGAAATAATAGCGAGAAAAGCTGAAATATTGTATAATATTGTTATGTCTTTGCATTCATTCAACAGATTTTTTTATAGGTTTTTTCCAATTCCCGCTTTTCTCAGAGTGCCTTCTTTTGGTCTGGATATTTCAGATGAATCATTAAAGTTCGTAGAGCTAATAAGCACAAAGAATGGTCTTCGGGTTGGTCGACATGGAGAGCGTACGATACCTTCGGGTTTTATTGAGTCGGGTAAGATTAAAAATATAAAACAGATGGAGCAAATTTTGCTGTTGCTGAAAAAAGAGGTTGGAATAAAATCAGTGCGTGTTTCTTTGCCAGAAGAGCAAGTATATCTTTTTAAACTTCGATTAGAAAAATTAGGGTTAGAGCATATCCGAGAGAGTATCGAACTTACCTTGGAAGAGCATATACCAATCAAGGCGTCTGAGGCTATCTTTGATTATGAATTTATTAGCCAAGACAAAGAGAGTTTAGAAATTCAGGTTGCAGCTATCCCCAAAAATATAATAGAAAGTTATCTCATGATATTCCATGATGCTCAAATCAAAGTTCAGTCGTTTGAACTTGAAGCGCAGGCGATTGGGAGGGCCGTTGTTAAAGATGGCGACTTGGAGACTTACATGATCGTGGATTTTGGAGAAAAACGCACAGGTATTTTCATTTTATCTCGCGGCGTGGTGATGTTCACTTCCACATTGGACATGGGCGGGGTGACGCTTACTGATATGATTGCCAAAAATTTCAAAATAAGTTTTGAAGAGGCAGAAAAAATGAAACGAAAGTATGGTTTGGAACGCAATACTCCGAATAAAGAGATATTTTCTGTGCTCTTGAATAGTGTTTCTATTTTGCGTGATGATATAGTAAAGCATTTTTTATACTGGCATACGCACAAGAACGAAGAGGGTAAAAATAATCCGCCAATCAAGAAGATAATTCTTTGCGGCGGGGATTCTAATTTAATAGGATTGTCTGACTACTTTTCTGTCAGTATGAAAAATACAGTAGAGCTCGCCAATGTTTGGGTGAATATAATAGATACAGAAAATCATATTCCGGATATAAATTTCGCGGAGGCGCTTTCTTTTTCAGCTGCTTTGGGGCTTGCTTTACGAGATCACAGTAATTAATTTATGATTAATTTAATTCCAAAAGAAGAAAAAAGAAAGATGGAGAGAAATTTCTTCTACAGACTCATTGTAGTTTATTTACTCGTTTTTTCCTTTCCTATTTTAATCGGAGTGGCGGTAATGATACCTTCTTATTTTCTTGCCCATATCAAAGAAGACCTTGTGAATAAAAAAT
>Ga0209515_10009119_pt1 | contig 11384 bp, 6 predicted proteins | sample Subgroupgradi54m_FD_187454 | JGI IMG/M metagenome (GOLD analysis project Ga0209515, IMG submission 187454) | Subsurface groundwater microbial communities from S. Glens Falls, New York, USA - GMW60B uncontaminated upgradient, 5.4 m (SPAdes)... ...
CGATTATCGGCGTCGGCGCCGTCAAGCGTCTCTCCGCCGTACGCTGGGGTGTCGCGCGGCAGATCGTCTGGGCCTGGGTGCTCACGATCCCTGCCGCCGCCTTGATCGCCGCGGTGACGTACCGCACCCTCGCGCTGTTCGGCTACCAGTAAACCGCGTGGGATAATGGCGGCGCTCACCGCCATGAAAATACTCGTCGTCGAAGACGATCGCGACATCGCCGACCTGATCGCGCATTACCTTCGCAAGCAGGGTTGGACGCCTCACATCGCGAGCGCGGGCGATGACGCCCTGGCGTACGCGCGGCGCCAGCCTGTGGATCTCGTCATTCTCGACGTAATGCTTCCGGGTCTCAGCGGCCTCGAAGTCTGCCGCGCGCTGCGCGGCGACAAGGCCACCGAGGCGATCCCGATCATCATGGTCACGGCCCGCGCCGAGGAGACCGATCGCATCGTCGGACTCGAGATCGGGGCGGACGACTACCTGGCCAAGCCGTTCAGCCCGAACGAGCTCGTCGCGCGCGTGCGGGCGCTGATGCGGCGATCGAAGCGGGCAGACGTGCAAGCGCCGACGCTCAGCATGGGTTCGATCATGATGGACCTCTCGCGACACACGGTGTCGGATGAGGGGCGCGACGTGAAGCTCACCGCGAAGGAATTCCTTCTCCTGCAGTACCTCCTCGAGCATCGCGGGCGGGTCCTCTCGCGCGATCTGCTGCTCGGGGACGTCTGGGGATACCGCTATACCGGCGGCACCAGGACCGTCGACGTCCACGTACGCAGGCTCAGGGAGAAACTTCCGGCGCTGGTAGATGCGCTCGTCACCGTGAAACAGTTCGGGTACAAGCTTGCGGACAACGAGGTGACGTGACCCTCGGCTTCCGCTCGAAGATCTTCCTCACGTCACTGGGCGTGGCCGCGGCTGCGCTCGTCCTTGTTACGGTCATCATCGCGCTGCAGCGCCGCGGCGACGAACGCGCAGCGATCGAGGCGCGTCTCGTCAGCCAGGCGCAGTTGATCGCAGAGCTGCTCTCGCAGAATCCATCACTCACGTCGGATCAGGCGCTGGACGACGATGCCGACCGCCTCGCGCAGTTGCTGAACAGCCGGGTCACGCTTATCGATCCTGACGGCCGTGTCCTGGGCGACTCGGATCTCGACGGAGAGGCTCTTGCCGATGTCGAGAACCACCTGCAGCGGCCCGAGGTGCAGGAAGCCCGCGACCGGGGCGTGAGCTTGGTCGCCCGCTACAGCACGACGGTGCGCATCGAGATGCTGTACGCGGCGGTGACGGCGCGGCATCCGCTCGTTCGGTACGTACGGGTCGCGCTGCCGCTGACGACGGTGTCAGATGAAATCCGGCGCGTGGGCCTGCAAGCGGTGCTGGCATTTGCATTGGCGTCGCCGTTCGCTCTTGGGCTTGCATGGCTTGCATCCGCGTTCCTCAGCAAACGGGTGAGACTCATTGCTGATGTAGCGCAGCGATACGGCAAGGGGGATCTGACACGTCCGAGTTACGACTATGGAGCCGATGAGCTGGGCGCGGTCGCCCGGGTCCTCGATGGATCCGTGCAGGAGCTCGGACATCGGCTCAACGAACTGTCGCGCGACCGCGCGCGGATGGAAGCGATCCTGTCTGGGATGGTCGAAGGCGTGCTCGTCGTCGACGGAAACGGCCGGCTGCAGCTGGCGAACCGCGCTGCGCAGTCGATGCTCCACATGGACGCGTCGTCCATCGGTCGGCAATATGTCGAAGTCATCCGCCATCCCGACATTTCCGCCCAGCTCGGCACTGCCCTGCGGGGGGACGAGGCCGATAACCGCGAGCTTGCGCTGACGCGTGATCCAGGACGGACGTTCGTCGCGCGAGCTGCACCCGTCGCGCGCAGCGGTGGCGGCGGCGCGGTGCTCGTCCTGCACGACATCACGGATCTTCGACGCGCGGATCAGATGCGCCGGGACTTTGTTGCAAACGTGTCCCACGAGCTGCGGACGCCGTTGACAGCCATCCGCGGATACGTGGAGGCGCTGCTCGACGACCGGTCGGACCCCGAAGACACGGAGCGTTTCCTGGAGATCATTGCGCGTCACAGTTCGCGCATGGAGCGGCTCGTCAGCGATCTCCTGCGCCTGGCGCGCCTCGACGCGCGCCAGGAAGCACTCGACCTTGCGCCGTGCGACATGCATCAGCTCTTCCACACCGTCGTCGCCGATGTCGCGCAGACGATGGAAGCGAAGCGCCAGCGCCTCACCACGGCGGTCGACCCCGATGCGTCCCGTCTCAGCGCGGACCCGGCCAAGCTTCACGACGTGCTGCGCAACCTCGTCGAGAACGCGGTGAACTACTCGCCCGAGGAAGCGACCATCCATCTGGAGGCGACGAGGCGGGGCGGCACGGTCAGCATCTCGGTCTCGGACTCCGGCCCCGGCATTCCGTCTGAAGATCTCTCGCGTGTATTCGAGCGGTTCTATCGCGTCGACAAGTCGCGATCACGTCCCGGAGGCACCGGCCTCGGGCTGGCGATCGTGAAGCATCTGGTGGAGCTGCACGGCGGGCAGGCGGCCGCCGAGAATCGATCCGAAGGAGGCGCGCGGTTCGTGATTACTCTTCCCGCGACGCCTCCCTCGTCCTGATTGTCTAGTCTTCGTCGTGCTCCCGTTCTCCGCGACGGCCGTCGTCGTCGTCCCCGTCCTTCTGGTGGATGCGTGGCGAGGCAATGTGGGGCATTGAGGATCCGGCCGCGGTCGAAGGCACGCCAGAAGATCGAGAGCGCGCATTCAACAGGGCATTCACGGAACTCGACGCGCGGCTGAAGATCTTCACGAGCCTTCGACTCGAGGCATTGGACTCGCTGTCCCTGCAGCGGCACCTCGATGCAATAGGCCAGCGGCGCGAACCATAAGCGCCGTACAGACGAACGGCGTCTCCCGCAGAAGACGCCGTTCGCGTGGGCCACCGCCCGTTGATGCTAGAAGCTCAGGCGCATCGCGAACTGCACCTGACGGGGCGTCCCCAGGCCCACTGTGCGGCCTACTGTGCTTGTGAGGCGGCCGAACGTGCCCGCCGCACCGGCCGTGTACGGCTGCCCAGGCTGCACACGATTGGCTTCAGTGAGAGCGGCACCAGGAAGCGCGTTCGGGAGCGTGCCCACCGCGTTCGCGTAATTGACGACGTTGAAGAGGTTGAAGATCTCGGCGCGGAACTCGACGTTCGGCCCATTGCTGATCCCAATGCGCTTCGAAATCACCGCATCGATCTGGCGGAAGGTGGGCCCGTGGACCTGGTTGCGCGTCAGGTTCCCGAACGTGCCAGGCTTCGGTGTCGCGAAGGCCGCCGGATTCAGGAAGAGCAACCCGCCGTCCTTGATGTACGGATCGACGCCGGGAACCAGATCAGGCCTTCGCGTGCCGCGTGACAATCCACCGCCCGGGGTATTGATGACCGCCGTGCGATCCACCGCCGGATTGTTGAACACGTTCCCCGCGCCGTCCACGTAGACGATGTCGTTGCGCCCAATCAGCACCGGAATCGGATAGCCGCTGCGGGCGTTCATGATGCCTCCGACATTCCATCCGCCGAGGAGCGGGCCAGCACCTGGCAGCGCGTAGATGGCGCTCAGGTTGAACGTATGGCGGATGTCGAAGTTGTTGTACCCGGTGTCAAAGTCGAACTCGGACAGCGCGCGGGCGTTGTTGCTCGCTGTCACCGCTTCGTTCGACCCACCCGTGTTGCCCCAGCTCTTGCCCAGCGTGTACTGCGCGTTCATCGTCACTCCGCGGCTGGACCGCCGCGTCAGCGAGAGCTGCATCGCGTTGTATCTGTCGTGGCCGCCGCTGGTCTTGTAGTCGATCTCGGCGAACGGCCTCTGAATCGTGGCGATCGTACCGTCGGCGTTCCGGGTCACGATGTCGAACTCGCGAATCTGCGTCGCCGCGGCGGCACCGTTCGACTGCACGCCGATCGTCCTGTTCGCAACGCTGCGCAGGAAGAGGTTGCGGCCCTGGCTGCCGACATACGCGACAGTCGCGGCCATGTTGCCAGGCAATTCCTGCTGCATCGAGGCCGTGTACTGGTAGACCTTCTCCGGCAGCGTGTAATCGTTCGAATACGCGCGCGGCTGATAGTTCCGGTTCGACGGATTGTCGATGAAGGTCGCGCGAGTGACACTTGGGTCGAGCGGGTAGGTGAGAAATGGTCCGCCCGTCAGCGTCGTGCTGATGCGCTCAGCCTCAATCGGCTGAATCTGGTCCTCGGTCTGGCCGGGGCCAACGAAGATGCCGAATCCACCGCGGACGACGGTCTTCGCGGTGGGATTGAACGTCGCAGAGAGCCGAGGCTGGAAGTTGGTCTTCTTGGACTGGTAGAACGGTGTCGTGTCGGGGTCCAGTTTTCCCGTTTCGATGTTGAACTTGACAATCCGGTTGTCGGTCTCGTGCAGCGGTGCGTAGTAGTCGTACCGGAGGCCGTAGTTCAGCGTGAGGTTCGGCGTCGCGTGCCACTCATCCTGCGCGAACGCCACGTAGTACTCCTGCTTGGCGTGCTTCAGGCCCGTGGCGCCGTTGTGGAACGGGCTCGGCTCGCTCAAGTCTCCGAAGTACTGAATCGTCCCGGGCGTATTCGCCAGGAAGGCAGACAGGTTCGCAAAGCTGTAGGTGATACCGCCCTGCTGGTCCGTGCTCATCCGAATCATCCGGACATCGCCGCCCATCTTCACGAAATGGTTGCCCGAGACGAAGTTCATCGAATCGGCGAACGTGAGCGAGTACGGGTTGTACGGGGCGGACCGGCCATTACCCTGGCTGTTGACGCGCACGAGCCCACCCGGTATGGCGAGACCGGAGGTGGCGCCCTGCCCGGCAATCCCGGTGTTGGCGACCGATCCGCTCAGGTTGAGAGTGATGTTCTCGAAACCCGCGGGTGCCTTGCCCTCCTGCGTGGAGTTCGCCGCGTTGTAGCCGAACTTGAATTCGTTGGTCATGCCGGTGCCCAACAACCCCTGGACACTGAACACCGCGTTCGTCGGCTTCGACGTCGTATGGAACACTCGACCCGTGACCCCTTGAGGCTCGTTGTTCGTCCCCACATCACGGAAGAAACGGAAGTAGCTCGACCAGTTCGCGGTCGCCTTGAAATCGAGACGCGTGCTGAACGCGTTTTCCGTCACCCTCTGGAGCGCCTGCAGCTGCGCGATGTCGAAGTCCGGATTGGCGGACGCAGCGTTCAGAACGGCCGCGCCTGGGGCGAGGAAACCCGACCGCAGGCCTGCCACTGCGGGGACGGCGCGCGCCCAGGCCGCGGCGCTCGGCACACCCTCGATGAAGTTGAGTCCGGCGTCCAACCGGTACCCTTCGTAGCTGCCGAAGAAGAACGCCCGATCCCTGGCGAGCGGTCCGCCAATCGAACCGCCGAACTGATTCTGCTTCAGCTGCGACTTGGGTAACTCCGCGATAACGCTGCCGTCAATGTTGCGTGTCGAGTCGAAGTAGTTCCGCGCGTCGAACTTGTCGCGTCGGGCAAACTCGAAGATGGAGCCGTGGAATGCGTTGCTGCCCGATTTGGTGATGACGCTGATCTGACCCCCTGTGCCGGTACCGTACTCGGCAGCGTAGCCGCTCGACTCGACGCGAAACTCCTGGACGTTTTCAAGGCTCGCCTGCAGCTTGAACGGCGTGTTGTTTTCGCCGTTCACGTTGCCCGGCGACGCGTCGATAATCGCGGAGCCTTCGATCCCGTCGTACTTGATGACGTTCTGCTCGACAGAGCGACCGCTGAAGCGGATGTCCTGCCAAGTCCCGGTGCCGGTATTCTGGGAGCCGGGCGCCTGCAGCAGCAGCTGCGACATCTGCCGGCCGTTCACCGGCAGCTCGAGCACTTCGCGCTCGCTGACGTTGGCGCCGATGCGCGCTGAGCTCAAGTCGAGGACCTGCGTGTTGGCGGTCACGGTGACTGTTTCGGCAACGCCTGCGGCTCGGAGCTCGAGGTCAAGGCTGAACTCCTGGCCGGCCGCGATCGTCATGTCCGTGTACTCCAGCGGCTCGAAGCTGCCGAAGGTCGCGCGGATCGTGTAGACCGACGGCTTGAGGTTTGGGACGACGTACAGCCCCTGAGTCGTTGCTGTTGCGGTGCGCTCCTCGCCGGTCCGCTGGTTCTTGACCGTCACGGTTGCGCCAGGTACCAACGCACCGGTCTGATCGAGCACGGTGCCGGTGAACCGGCCGTCGCCCTGCGCCATCGCCGCCGCCGGCAGGGCGAGGATGATGGCCGCCAGCGTCAATCCCCGTAATGCCTTTAAAGTGTTCTGCATGATCTCGGCTACTCCTCCACGAGTCACGAATCGTTGCGCCTGTATCGGCTTCCGAATTCGAGGGTAGGGGGAGGATGTAACGGGGGCGTGACGGGTGCGATCCGGTCGGGTTAAAAAGAGGACTTGCCTCCGGTTAAGCACCGGAAAGCGTCCTTTCCGTCACCGCCTTCTTCGGCAGGCCGCATCGAGAGGCTCATCCACCACATGCACGTGCGGGATCTGCGACGCCACGGCGGACGTCTCGTCGGTGCTCGCATTGTTGATGACCAGAAGTTCGTCGGGGACTCGTGACTGGGCGAGAACGGAGTGAAGGCAGGCCGGAAAGTAGCGCGCTTCATCATGCGCGCAGACAATGACGCTGATTGTCATCCCCTCGACCCCGCTCGGGCGACCCCGGGCACGTCGAAGGTCAGCGCCATCGCTGCGCGAGTGGTGCGTCGAAACGCCGTGGTATACCCACGCGCATACGTGCACAGTTTGAAGGAGGTGCGTGACGGCTCGATCTCGAACCTGCAACGGATGTGTTAAAAGAAGTTCGGCCCCCCATGAACGCGCCATTTGAATTTTTTGGATCGCCCGACGGCGCGAGCATCGACGAGTTACGCGCACGCCTGCGGCGGCTGGAAGCGCTGATCTCGCACGCCCCAGTCCCGATCGCCATCGCGCACGACCCCGGCTGCCGCGTCATTTCGGCCAACGCGGCGCTCGCGGAGCTCCTCGGTGTGCCCGCGGACGCGAACATCTCGCTGACGCCGCCGCCCGGCGAACGGCCGCGCTACCGGATCCAACGTGACGGCAAGGATATTCCGACCGACCAACTGCCCATGCAGTACGCGATCGCGCACCGCACATCCATCAGGAACGACATCGAAATCCTGCGCGCCGACGGCACCGTGCGATACATCCAGAACGACGTCGAGCCGCTGTACGACGCCCACGGCGAGGTGTCCGGATGCGTCAGTGTGTGCGTCGATCTAACCGAGCGGAGGCGTGCGGAGCGGATGCTGCTCGAGGCCGACCGGACGAAGGATGAATTCCTTGCCATCCTGTCCCACGAGCTGCGGAATCCGCTTGCGCCGATCCGCAATGCCCTCGGAGTCCTGCGGCGCTCAGGACACGATCCGCTGGTGGCCGGCCGCGCGTATGCGGTCATGGAGCGTCAGGTGTATCAGCTCGTTCGGCTGACCGACGATCTGCTCGACGTGTCACGCATTACGCGCGACCAGATCGACCTGCGCCGCGAGCGGATCGATCTGCGACTCGCGCTGCAGAGCGCCGTCGAAACCACCCAGCCGCTGGCCGACGTGGCCGGCCACATTCTGACCTTCGAGATGCCGCCCGATCCCATCTGGGTGAATGCCGACGCCGCGAGGATGACACAGGCATTTGCCAATCTGCTGAACAACGCCGTGAAATACACCGATCGCGGCGGGCGCATCACCATCCACACCTCGGTCGACGGAGCGCAGGCCATCGTCAGCGTCACCGACACGGGCATCGGCATCGCGGAGGACGTGCTGCCGCGTATCTTCGACATGTTCATGCGGTGCGACGACTCGACGCATCGGGTTCGCGAAGGACTCGGCATCGGGCTGACGCTCGCGAAGCGGCTGATCGAGCTGCACGAGGGGACGATTGAAGCCACGAGCGACGGTCCCGGCCAGGGCACGACGTTCGTGACGCGGCTGCCGATTGCGGCGCCGATGACCGACCCGCCGCGGGGCTGATCAGAACTGCGGTGGAGACCGAGCTGCATCCGAAGTCGGACTAACTCCCAACTCCTAAGATCCCAACTCCCAAGGCGTCTTGGGAGTTGGAAGTTGGGAATTGGGTGTTGGCGATGTTGCGGCCGGTGACTTGCACTGCGTGGACGAACTTCATGACCGACGATACGCTCGCGATCATTCTCGGCGGGGGCCAGGGGTCCCGCCTGTTTCCGCTCACCGCAACACGGTCGAAGCCGGCGGTGCCGATTGGGGGGAAGTACCGCCTTATTGATGTGCCGGTCAGCGAGTGCCTGCACGCCGACATCCGGCGCATTTACGTCCTGACGCAGTTCAACTCGGCGTCGCTCAACCGGCACATCTCGGCCACCTACCGGCTCGACACGTTCTCAGAGGGATTCGTCGAGTTTCTCGCGGCCGAGCAGACACCCGACAATCCACACTGGTTCCAGGGGACCGCTGACGCCGTGCGACAGGCCGCCCGGCATTTCGCGCAGCACGAGGCGAAGTACTACCTCATTCTGGCAGGTGACCATCTCTATCGCATGGATTACACGGAGCTCATCGCCGCGCACGTGGATCAGCACGCCGACATCACGATCGCCGCACAGCCCGTCGACCCCGTGACCGCCACGCAGATGGGTATCTTCCGCTTCGATCGCGACGGCAGTATCGTCGCCTTCGAAGAAAAGCCGAAGAGGGAACGACTCCAGGACATCGGGCGCAGCATCCCGCCCGGCGCCACCTTCGCGAGCCACACGGATGAGCAGCCATTCATGGCATCGATGGGCATCTATGTCTTCTCGCGCGACATCCTGCTCGACATGCTCGCACGCGAATCCGGACTCGACTTCGGGCGCGAGCTGATCCCCGGGGCGCTTGCCAAATACAAGGTCAAGTCATATCTCCACCGTGGGTACTGGGCGGATGTCGGCACGATCGAGTCGTTCTACCAGGCAAACGTGATGCTGGGGCGGGTCGCGGCGCCGTTCCGCTTCTGGGATCCGACGCGGCCGATCTACACCCATCTGCGCTACCTGCCCGGCTCGCGCCTGACAGATTGTCACGTGCGCGATTCGATCGTGACCGACGGATGTTTCCTGAACCGCTGCGACATCACAGAGACCGTCGTCGGCATCCGCACGCATATCGAGGCCGGGACCAGGGTGTCGCGCTCGGTGCTTCTCGGCGCGGACTTCTACGAGGACGGCGGGGGCTCCGACGGGGTGCCGCCGCTCGGCATCGGACGTGACGTGATCCTGGATCGCACGATCATCGACAAGAACGCCCGGATCGGCGATGGAGCGCGTCTCGTGAACGAGCCCAACGTCGATCACGCCGACGGCGAGGGCTGGTACATCCGAGGTGGACTTGTCGTCGTGCCGAAGGGCGGCGTGATCCGCCCTGGCACCGTGGTGTAAGGAAGGATTCGATGTAAATCACTTGCCAAGCGACTGGTTGATCTTTTCGCGCAGCGCGGCCAACGTGGCCGGCGATCCCTCAAAGAGACCCTCCGGATACTCGCTGTCCTTGATCATGTTCCGGTAGATGGCGTCGCTTTGATAGAGGTTCAGGCCAAGCCCGGCCAGATACTGCAGGCGCAGATTGCGATCGCGATTGAGCACAGCGCCGCTCAGCCACCCTGCCATATCGGATTTGCGTCCCGCGTACGTCCCAAAGAGCTCTGTCGCGGAATAAATTGAGATCTCGCTCAGCGACTTCGCGATCGGCGCGTTGACCGCCGCAGTCAGCCGCGCCTGGACTGCGTCGACGTTGATTGGCCGCGGATTCAGCTGTCCGAGCAGCACGAGGTCGTAGCCAAGTCCGTTCGACGTGTTTGCGAACACGACGCCGCCCGGGAACGCGTCGAGAAACGTCGCGACTTCGCTCTTCACCGCCGCATCGCTGCTCTCGTACAACTGCACGAACAGCGTCACGACGCCGCCCGGGTTGAGATGCGCCTTGGCGACTTCGAAAAACTCGCGCGTGTAGAGCGTCGCGGCCCCCCTGACCCACGGATCGAGCGGGTCCGACGTAATCGCGTCGAACTTCTCTTTCGTCGTCAGCAGATAGTGCCGCGCATCGTCGAGGTGCACGGTGACCTTCGGGTTTGCGACGACGTTGAAGTTGTACTCGGCGAAATACTTCGACACGACGCGCGGCACCAGCGGTTCGATCTCGGCGATCGTCTCGCTCTGCACGCGTGGATCCACCGAGACAGCCCCGGCGGTGACGCCGGCGCCACACCCGATGACGAGCACCCGTCGCGGATTGTCCGGTACGAGTGTCGTGAGATGCCCCAGCATGCGCTGCAGGCGCATATCCTGCGGCTCACTCGACGCCTGTACCTTGCCTGCATTGTGGTAGTTGAGGACGCCCGCCGGCGTGCGCGACACCGCCACCGATGCGGTCACGCCTTCGCCTGAATAGATGATCTCGTTGATGCCGACCCATGTGGCGGCGTACCGGCCGTACGCCACGAGAATGCCTGGCAACGGCGGCACGGTGCGTATCAGCAAGCCCGCTGCGGCGCCGACGACGATCATGGTGATAACACCCGTTAGCGGGGTCAGACTCGGGTGACGGATCGACTTACGGGCGTGAGTCCATTCGTCACTCGAATCTGACCCCTTGATAAGCATCAACAGGCCCGACAACGCCGAAACCCCAATCAGCACCTGCTGCGCGACCTGGCTGCCGACCGCCGCGACCAGCACGAGGCTGGTCGCCAGCGCACCGATGATGGCGCCGACGGTATTGGCGGCGTAGATGCCTCCGACCAGGCGGGCCGTGTCCTGTCCCTCGCGCGCCGCGGCGCCGATCGCCAGCGGAAAGCTCGCGCCCCAGAGCGTGGCGGCTGGCAGAACCACCCACAGCGCGCGAAGCAGATCGAGATCGAACTGGAAGACCGGATTCTTCCCGATCGAAGGATTGATCGGCCAGTACGGCATCGACGCGCCGGTGGCGTGCGCGGCCCACGCAATCGCGGCGCAGAGCAGCAGCTGACACACGCCGAGCGCCGCACGCGAGTGCGGGAAACGCTTCGCCAGACCCGAGCCGATCGAGCTGCCAATGCCAAGGCCCATGAGGAACACGGCAAGAATGAGTGAGAAGGTGTACGTCGTCGCGCCGAACAGCAGCGACAGGAGCCGAGTCCAGATCACCTCGGCACCAAGTGCCGTCATGCCTGACAACGCGATCGCGACGTACACGAGGCTGACGCCGGACTCGCGTCGAGCGGGCTCAACGGCGGGCGCGGGGTGATGTCTCATGACGCGCGCAATCGCCAGCGCGTTGCGGCGAGCGCACCGGCGCCCGCCTTGAAGCCCGCCGTCGTGTCTTGCGCGCCGCCCACG
>Ga0209515_10009120_pt1 | contig 11383 bp, 13 predicted proteins | sample Subgroupgradi54m_FD_187454 | JGI IMG/M metagenome (GOLD analysis project Ga0209515, IMG submission 187454) | Subsurface groundwater microbial communities from S. Glens Falls, New York, USA - GMW60B uncontaminated upgradient, 5.4 m (SPAdes)... ...
AGAAAGAGCAAAAATTGTCCCAAAGTTAAGATCCAGCCTTTGTTCAAAACACCAAAGGGCTGTTTCCAAAAACATTAAATATGCACGTCATTTAAGCCTTCTTCCATTTGTGCCCACAGTTTAGTTAAAAATTAAGATTCCAGTTGTAAATTTTAAGCTAATGGATTATATTTGAAGCTTCTGATGAAAAAGTTTTTAAATGATTTTAATCCTAAAATAGTTTTAATTGTAGTTATTGCTTTTCTTTTTGGCTGGCAGTTTGGACACAGGGATGTTTTAGTTTCATGGCAGAATTTTAAACCCACAGTAAATGTTACGGGTAAAGAACCCCCAAAAAATCTAAATGTTAATTTCAAGCTTTTTTGGGATACCTGGGATTTGCTTTCCAAGAAATATATAGACAAAGCAGCCCTGGATCCGCAGAGGATGTTTTACGGGGCAATCTCAGGAATGGTTTCCTCACTCGGTGATCCGTATACTGTATTTTTACCTCCTGAGGCACAGAAATCCACTCAGGAAGATTTGGGTGGAGCTTTTGAAGGGGTTGGAATTGAGCTTGGGTTTAACAAAGATAAACGTCTTTCAGTAATTGCTCCGCTTTCCGGTACTCCGGCAGATAAAGCAGGAATCAAGCCCGGGGATATGATTGTAAAAATTAATGATAAAGATACATCAGGAATAAGTTTACCTGATGCAGTTAAGCTAATCAGAGGTTCAAAAGGAACAACTGTTAAGCTTTCAATCCTCAGGGAAAATGATGGAGTCGAGCCCAAAGATTATACCCTGATTCGTCAGACAATAGTGGTTAAAAGTGTGGAAGTCAGCTACAAAAACGCTAAAAGTAAAAAAGTAGCAGTTATAAAATTATCCCGCTTTGGAGAAAGAACCAATGATGAGTGGAGTGCTGCTGTTTCAGATGTCCTGTCTCAAAATACTCAAGCAGTTATTTTAGATATGAGAAATAACCCGGGAGGATTTTTGGAATCTGCTGTATTTATAGCATCTGAGTTTTTAGACGGGGGAAATGTAGTTTTGCAGGAAAATAATGAAGGTTTAAAAACTCCATTTCAGGTTAACAGAAAAGGCAAACTTTTAACTATCCCGCTTGAGATTTTAATAAATAAAGGTTCTGCATCAGCTTCAGAAATTGTGGCAGGAGCAATTCAGGATAGAGGCAGAGGTCAGTTAATCGGAGAAAAATCTTTTGGCAAAGGAACAATTCAGGAAGCCCAGGATCTGGATATGGGAACAGGAATTCATATCACTGTTGCCAAATGGCTGACTCCAAACGCTAGGTGGGTGAATGAGCTGGGTGGGCTAACCCCTGATATAGAGGTAAAAATGGATCCATCTGATTCAGTGAAAGACCCACAGCTGGACAAAGCCCTAGAGCTATTATGATGCAATTTAAACTGCCAAAACTTAATATTAAATTTTTAGCTATCGCAGTTATTCTGGGGATAATAGCAGCCGCTCTTCTTTATCAGATAAGCTTAAGGGGTTTAATTAATCCGCCTGTGCCGACTCTGGAAACAAGGACAATTATCTCTGAAGAAAATGCTGTAATCTCTGTTGTTGAGAAAAATTCTCCCTCGGTTGTGGCAATTGGGATAACCAGAAATGTGGTCAATCCATTTGATCCTTTTTCAGCTCCTACAAAAACCAACTCCACGATCGGAACAGGCTTTGTGGTTGCAGAGGGATATATTGTTACCAACAAGCACGTAGTCTCAGACCCGGGAACATATACTGTTGTAACCCGTGATGGCCAAAAGTATGAGGTCAGAAAAATTTATAGGGATCCTAATTTTGATCTGGCAATTGTACAAATTAATGGAAATAATTTAAAAGCTTTGGAATTTGGGGATTCCTCCAAGCTTAAGGTCGGGCAAACAGTGATAGCAATCGGCAATGCTTTAGGTAAGTTTACCAATACAGTTACAACCGGAGTTGTCTCAGGGCTTGGAAGAAGGGTTGTGGCCGGAGATATTTTTGAAGGAGGGGCAGAATCTTTGGATGATTTGATCCAAACAGATGCTGCAATTAATCCGGGGAATTCAGGCGGACCACTTTTAAGCTCAGCCGGACAGGTGATTGGGGTGAATGTGGCAGAAACCCAGGGGGCTCAAAACATTGGTTTTGCTATCCCCAGCAACACCATTAAAAAAATAGTTTCTGATTTTTCTCAAAAAGGGTTTGTTTCCAGGCCGTATTTAGGAATTCAATACAGATTTTTGTCAAAGGAAGTAGCTTCATTTAATCAGGTTCCGGAAGGAGCATATGTCCAGAATGTTTTAGATGGGGGATCGGCCCAAAAAGCCGGAATCAGATCGGGGGATATTATTACCCAAATTTCTGCTCAGGCTATTGATAGTGAAAATGTAATTTCAGATGCTGTTTCAAAAAGCAGTATTGGACAAGAGTTGGACCTGATAATTTGGAGGAATGGAAAAGAGTTAGCTGTTAAAGTGATTTTAGCAGAATCACCTAATCAGTGATTTTTAATATTCTTTGTTTTTTTGCCAAATCCAGTTTAACCTCAATTTTAGCCTTTGGAAAATATTTTTGGGCTTCTTTGATGGCTAGCTTAGCTTGAGTGTGATCTATTTCACAAACAATTAACTTTGGTTTGCCTCTTTTTTCAATAATCTGAGCAAAGAGTTTTCTGTAAAGATTAAATCCATCTTTACCTCCGTCTAAAGCAAGGTGTGGTTCAAAATCGCGAACAGATGAATCCAGCTTTGGAATTCTATCCGAGGGAATATATGGCAAATTTGTCACAATTATTAAATCCTCTTCCAATTCATCAAAGCAGCAAAAAGAAGTAAGCAGATCACTTTCCACAAAATCAATTTTATCCAAAACTGAATGCAACTTAGCATTTTGCTTTGCTACTTTGAGAGCCTTGGGAGAAATATCTGAGGCAATCATGTTTAAATCAGGGTTATTTTTGATTAAGGAAATAGCAATATTTCCAGAACCGCACCCAACATCCAGTATTGTAATAGATTGCTTCGCCACTTTGTGGTCTAGCAATGACAGCAAAACCGCATCAACCAAAAGTTCTGTTTCCGGCCTGGGGATTAAAACATCTTTACTCACTTTAAACTTCAGTTTGTAGAATTCTGCATAACCCTTAACATACTGTTGAGGATTATTGTTCGAGCGTAAGCGGGAACTTCTCACTTTGTTCGAAGAATAATCACCCTTTTTCTTTGAGGGCTTGAACGATGTCATCTAAATCTCCTTCCAGGATTTCTTCCAAATTATGCCAGGATTTTCCTATCCTGTGATCTGTAATCCTGTTTTGAGGAAAATTATATGTTCTGATTTTCTCTGATCTTTCTCCTGTTCCAACTTGCAGCGATCTTTGTTCCTCAATATTTCCGGCTCTTTTAACTTGTTCTGCTTCCCAGAGCTTTGCCCTAAGTAAGGCCATGGCATTTTCCCTGTTTTGCAGCTGTGATCTTTCTGTCTGACAAGTAACCACGATTCCGGTGGGCTTATGTTTAAGCCTAACTGCTGTTGATACTTTATTAACATTCTGTCCACCTGCACCACCAGACCTGAAAGCTTCAAATTCAATGTCACCTGGATTTATAGTAACCTGAGCTTCGCTGATTTGAGGTAAAACAGCAACTGTAGCAGTTGAAGTGTGAATTCTGCCGGATGATTCTGTTGAAGGAACTCTTTGAACCCTGTGTACACCTGATTCAAATTTTAAATCAGTGTAAGCATCCTTACCTTTAAATTTTAAAATAACTTCTTTAATTTGGCCCAATTTTCCCTCTGATCTGTCCAGTTCATCAACAGACCATTTTTTACTTTCTGCAAAACGCACATACATCCTGTATAAATCTCCGGCAAAAAGTCCGGCTTCATCGCCACCAGCTGCAGATCTAATCTCTAAAATAGCTACATTTGGATTTACTCCATTTCCAGCTGGTTCTGATTTATCTGATGTAGATTGCATTGGCGTAGAGGCTGATTGTTCCAGCTCTTGTTTTTGCTTTTCAAGTTCAGTTATTTCTGTTTTGGCTAAATCTGCAAGTTCAGAATCCTCCAAAAGGAGTTTTAAATCCGCAATTTTTTTATCAATTTCTAGCAGTTGCTGCTGGATGTAATCCATCTATGAAGCGGCTGTTTTTCTTGCTTTCAGAAGAAGATCTTTAAGAGAAGGTCTGTCTTTCTTTTGTTCAACAACTTTCAATTTTCTAGCTTCCATAATTTTGGCTCTTTCAATTTGTTTAACTTTAGAGCTTTCAGTTTTTTTGATAAATCTGTCAACCTGACCTAAGGTATCTACAAACTTTGCCTGACCAGTATAAAAAGGGTGACAATTACTGCAGAGTTCTACTCTTATTTCAGTAACAGTTGAACCTGTGGTAAAGCTGTTACCACAAGCACAAGTGACTTTAGCATCTTCAAACCAATTTGGATGTATATCTGCTTTCATAATCAGGGTAGTATATCACATTCTGTGCGCTTTTTTAAGCCTGTGATGGGCTTCTTTGGCAAAAGTTCCAAGGTATGCCCCAATTGCTATAAAAACTGCTCCAATTATAAAAGAAGGAGATAGCTTTTCTGAGAGTAAACTTACAGCCAGGAATGTGGCCAGAGGTGGCTCTATATACTGGAATAAATCAGCGATTGCCACGCTTGTTTTGGAAAGTCCCCATTCAAATAAGAAATAAGCAGAGATTGAGGAAAGTAAAGTCATATATACCAGTCCCAAAATACCAACAATAGTAATCTGATTTAGCCATGTAGGATTACTGATATATTCCATCCAGGCTGGAATTAAAAAAGTTACAGTTCCTACTAAAAATGCGACAGCCGTAACTATTAAAGAGGAATACTTCGTCAGTAATTTCTTGGAAATTAAAGCTCCAACAACCCAGGAAATTGAGGCTAAAACTATTAAAATATTACCTAAAAATGCTTCATTAGAAATGGTTCCTACAAAAAATTGCGGAACCCCGACAATAACAACTGCCCCGGCAAAACCCAGTAAGACCCCAAAAAGATTAACAAGAAAAATTTTTTCTTTTAAAAACCACCAGCCCAGTAAAACAGAAAGTATTGGCAGGATTAAGGTTAAAACTGAGGCATCAATAGCAGTTGTCCGCTTTATCCCTTCAAAGAAAAAAGTAATGTTTAAGGTAATTATTAAAACTCCAACAGCTATTAATTTTGGCAAATCTTCTTTTTTCAACCTAACTTTTTTCGTTTCACTTAATAAAAATGGGGCTAAAAATAAAGAAGCCAGGGCAAAGCGCAAAAAAGCCAAACTCATTGGAGGAAACTCATGCAAAGTTATTTTAGCAACTACAAAATTAGCTCCCCAAATTAAATGGGCAAGTATTAAGGCAAAATAGGGAATTGGTTTTTTAAATATTTGAGAAGACACTATTTAAGAATACAGTGTTTCCAGGAGACGATCAACTCCAAATGAGAAACCGACTGCAGGAACATCCTTTTTGGAAAACATGCCAATTAACTTATCATATCTTCCACCACCACCAACAGATAAAGAAGCAGGATCAGAGTCAACTTTAAGCTCAAAAATTGCTCCGGTATAATAATCTAAACCTCGAGCAAGTGTTGGATCAAATTTAAAATCCACTCCTTCCTCAAGTGAGTATTCTTCTTTTAAGATTTTGAAAATTCCTTCTAAATTCGAGGTTGGTTTTTGGGATCTGATTTTATCAACTGAGGCTTTTGCCACGTCTTCTGATGTACCATTACTCATAAGTTCAGTAATAACTCCTGCCTCACCGATTTTATTTATCTTATCTATAGCTCGTATGGCTTCAACTGGTAAATCAGTAAAATTTTCTCTATCATTAATCAACATTACTGCATTTTTAAATCCTAATTCTTTCATGCATTTTATAGTTGCAGCTACAACTAGCGCATCTTCTTTTGGATCTACTGATCCAGCAGTATCAAAATCAAACTGGGTGAATTCTCTAAATCTGCCTTTTTGTGGATTTTCTCCCCTGAAAACCTGGCCGATTTGATATCTTCTGAATGGGAATTCGGGATTATAAGTTGCAACATATCTTGCCAAGGGAACTGTCAGATCATATCTTAAAGCCAGTTTTCTACCGCCTCTGTCTTCAAACTCATAAATCAGTTTTTCCTCAGCTCCGTATTTACCTTTTAAAGTCTCTGCAAACTCAATTGTGGGAGTTTCAATAGGCTCAAAGCCATAACTTTCCAAGACACTGACAATTTTGTTTATTGTCTCACGTCTTTTCTTGGCCACTTCAGGTTTTATATCCCTGAAACCCTTTGGTGTTGGTGGTGCTGTATTCATATGCTTATATAATACCATATTCTGAGATCCTTGCAAACCTATAGTAGTAATAGTATAATCATAAAATATGGAAAAAGCGGAAAGACGTGGATGGCATAGTTGGGATAATAAGAAAAGAAAACAGATGTTAAGTGGGCTAATGTTTAATTTTCATCAGGCTCTTAAAGATGCAGAAGCAGATGAAATTGTCGGATTTATTTCCGGAATTCAAGAATCGCGCAAAATTAATCTAAGCGGAATGAGTCTAACCGGAACATGGTCCTCCGAATCTAGTGATCCTGCTCCGATTATTGGCGGAATTCTCCGTTCAATAAGAAAAGATATTCATTCACCTGAAGGAGTAGTTTTAACTTTAGCTTATTATGAAAAAAGTTTAACACTAGAGCTAAAAAAAGCTTGCGAGACATTTGAACAATTCAATAGTGGTGTAAGAAAGTTCAACAGCGAAGAAAAAAATGAAGAAGCTAAAAGAAAAAAAGATGCAGAAATCTCCAAACTGAAAGATTATATTGAAATTATTGAAGAAGGAAAATTAAAATACTCTCTTGAGAATCTTCCAAATCCTTCAATATACCTTGGGGTATTTAGGATTTTACTAAAAAATTCAGGTAAACACAGAGGCCCTACTCTTATAAAAGCTCTGGAGGAAGGTAGAGTTTATAATGCATATTATCTGCTGCAGTCTCCTGACTGGAATTAAAGTTAATAAATCCTATCTAGAACTTTATCAATGAAGCTGGGCCTTTCTTCACTAGTTGTAACCAGATTATGTAATCTTTCCATCACGCTTTGAATATAGTTTGGAGCAAACCTTCTTTGAAGTGGAGAAAATGGAGGAATCCAAGTTCTTCTAAAATCTAATTTGAGCTGCCTAACTTGTTCATGGTTATCTTCTAGTTGCGCTTTATCAAGTGCTTTCTGATGAGAATGTCTTATTAAAAATCTATTAAATCTCATAAAACCCTTTTCATCTTTAGCAATTATTAAATCATTTGAAGACATTTCCAGCTCACGAAAGAATTCAAATTCACCTTCACTAGCTTTTTGTAAATATGAAAACTCGGCAGTAGCAGTAATTTTATCCCAAATATCTTTGGCAGCATCTGATTCCTCCTCATCAACCATAAGATGAAATGCTTCCATATAATAGTTATCCTCATTAGGATCCTGTCTATCTATAGAAAACCCTTTTACTTTTTTAGAAAATACCTTCAGCAAGCTAGATTCAGGATTTTTTGCTGTAGATTCAAGAGTAGCAAATATACGTCTTTCGCTCATTTTAGATTATAAGTATAACAAGCAAATTTACTTTTTCAAGAGCATATGCTTTAATGTAATCTAAATTAATTATGGTTGACTCAGCAATTATTTTGGCAGGTGGAAAAGGGGAAAGGCTTAGGCCTTATACTAATGATCGGCCGAAGGTAATGGTGGAGTTGGATGGTAAACCAATCCTGGCCTGGCAGATTGAATGGTTAAAATCCTTTGGAATCACAAAATTTGTGTTAACTGTTTCCTACAAACATGAAGTAGTTGAAGAGTATTTTGGAGACGGATCTAAATTTGGAATTGAGATTGATTATTCAATTGAGGAAACTCCACTTGGCCGCGGCGGAGGAATTAAAAAAGCTTTCCAGAGCAAGTTGGTGGAGGGGGCTTCTGATGTTATAGTCTGCAACGGAGATATTATTACCAAACTTGATTTATCCAAAATGATAAAGGAGCATTTAAATCAAAAAGCTTTAGTTACTTTACTTTTAGTTCCTTATTTATCCAGATGGGGAGTTGTTAAAATTGATGAAGAAAATCACGTAATCGGTTTTGAGGAAAAACCAAAATTGCCTTATTGGATAAATGGAGGAATTTATCTTTTTAATAAAGAAGTTGAGCCAATGTTGCCTGAGATCGGTGATCATGAGAAAGAAACTTTCCCCAAAATCCCTAAGAATAAGTTTTTAGGATTTAAAGATGAAGGTTTTTGGAGAGCTGTTGATGTGGTGAAAGATAAATCAGAAGCAGAGCAGTTTTTGTCAGCTGGTAAAACAGACTTCAGCTGATTATTTTTTCTTAGCTGAGGATGTGGCCAAAGTAGCAGATGGAGTGGCTATTTTTTTAGGTTTAATAATAAATCCCCCTTGTGGAATAACGTAAACAAATCCGGCCTGGAAAATCTGATTTTTATCTAAATTTCCGGTTAAAATTACAAAGTCAGTTGCCTTAACAATTCTGTTATTTGGTAGAGAAACCGAGATAGTTTTTTGTGTTCTGTCTTTTAAAGTAATTAATTTGTCTGATATAGAGACAATCTGACTCCAAAGAAAAGTTTTCTCCTGAGTAGGAGCAGGTAGAAGAATAAGTTGTTTGGCTACTAAAACCTGATTTTCATCAATGTCTCCCAAAGAGGCCACATAATCTTCCTCAGAAATTAGCTTTTGTGAGTATTTTTTACCCTTTAGCTGGCTTACAAATTGAGTATCCTGAGTTAGGGTTACAATCCTTGGGCCGTTAATGGTGGCCAAAGTTAAAGCTGAGGCAGATTTGGTTTTAATTTTTCCAACGTATGCTTTATTTGTTAATTTTTTATCAACTTCTGATCTTAGCGCAGCTGCTTTGGAAGCTATTTCTTTTTTTAGCTCGTCCAGTTTTGATTTTATATCTGCAGAAGGAGTGGAATCTGCAGCATAAACAGGTGACAGGCAGGAGGCAACAGGCAACAGTAAAAAAATTATTAAACTGTAAACTAGTGCCTGTAGCCTGTTGCCTTTCATTGTAGTTTCTCCCTTGAATAATATATTGTTCGCTTTATTTCTCTTGTGTCTCCTGTTGAATCAAAAGCCACAACATCAAGATTATTTACTCTTTCATCTAAATTCAAAGTCAGGGAAAAATTACCATCAGACTTTGTCTCAATTACCTGATCAAAAGAATCTGTGGAGATTAAAACTTCCATATTAGCTCCTGTTTTTCCGGAAACTAAAACTTGGGAATTAAAACTTAAAGTTTCATCTGCCGGCTGATCTAAATTCAGGGTAAAACTTTTAGGTTTGCTGGTTACGGGCCCATACAAAAAAGGATTAGAGGAGACTCGATATTGAATATTCAAAATATAATAAAGTCCAAAAAGGAAAAGCAGTCCTGCAATTAAAATTAAAGTATGGGAGATAATAAAATGTTTGGGGGAGAGTTTTTTTCCTAATTTCACAAAAATAATATTACCATATTGTCTCAAAGTTTATATTTTGCTAGTATTGACTACCAATGGATATCTACTGGTACGGTCAGGCTTGCTTCAAGATAAAAGGAAAAACAGCTTCAGTTATAATTGATCCATTTAATCCTGATTTTACAGGACTAAAATTAGGAAAAGAAGTTTCAGGTGATGTAGTTTTAGTATCTCACGGGCATGAAGATCACAATAATGCTGATTCTATATTAACCCCCAGTGGAGAAAAGCCTATGGTATTTTCTGATCCTGGTGAGTATGAAGTTGGCGGAGTTGTCATTTCCGGGATTTCATCTTTTCATGATGATTCAGAGGGTTCTGAAAGGGGGAAAAATATAATTTTTCATATGATGTTTGACGGGCTTGATATTGTACATTTAGGGGATTTAGGACAATCTAAGCTGACAGAAGAACAGGTTGCTGAAATTGGTGAAACAGATATTTTACTTATTCCAGTTGGCGGAACTTATACCATAGATAGCAAAGCAGCCTCTGATATTGTTTCCCAGCTTGAACCAAAAATTATTGTTCCTATGCACTACAAAACTGAAGGATTAAAATTTGAGTTAGCTGGAGTAGAGAATTTCTTAAAAGAAATGGGTGCAGAAGGAGTTATTCCTCAAACTAAGCTGTCCATCACAAAAGATAAACTTCCGGAAGAACCACAGGTTGTGGTATTAAGTAAGAGTTAATGGCTAATATTACCAAGCTACCTCCACAAAATATAGAAGCAGAACAGTCCCTTTTAGGGTCTTTATTAATTGATAAAGATGCAATTGTAAAAATCTCAGAGCTTTTATCTGTGGCAGATTTTTACAGGACTGATCAGCACGGGCCAATCTATGAGGCTATCCAATCCCTTTTTGAAAAAAGAGAGCCAATTGATCTGGTAACCATAACAGAGGAGTTAAAAAGAAAAAATATGCTGGATCGGATTGGCGGATCAGCTTATCTAACATCCTTGGTGAATGTTGTTCCAACATCTGCCCATATTGAACACTACGCCAAAATTATAAAAGAGCATGCAGTCAGACGAAATTTGATAATGTCTGCCACCAAGTTAATTGAGAAAGCTTATGATGAGACTGAGGATGTAGATTCTCTGCTTGAGGGAGCTGAGTCTTCAATTTTTGCCATTTCTCAGGAGCATGTTTCAAGGGATTTTATCCCGATTAAAGATGCTCTTACAGAAAGCTTTGATAGGCTGGATGAGTTGCAAAAATCCTCAGGAAAGTTAAGAGGAGTACCAACCGGATTCCGTGATCTGGATTCAAAACTGGCTGGCATGCAAAATTCTAATTTAATAATTTTAGCTTCCCGTCCTGGTCAGGGAAAAACTTCCATGGCTTTAAACATTGCCCAATATGTGGCGGTTCAGGCAGGTCTTCCTGTGGGAATGTTTTCTTTGGAAATGTCTCAGGAGGAATTGGTGGATAGGCTTTTAGTTGGACAGGCAGATATTGAGGCCTGGAAGTTAAAAACCGGAAGGTTGGATGAACGGGATTTTGATAAGCTGTCTTTGGCAATGGGTGAGCTGGCTGAAGCACCGATTTATATTGATGATACTCCCGGAATCACTATTTCTGAAATGAGAACAAAGGCCAGAAGATTGCAGGTTGAGCATGGACTTAAGTTTTTAATTGTTGATTACCTGCAGCTGATTAAGGGAAGGAATTTGGAAAACAGGGTACAGGAGGTATCTGAGATTTCCCAGCAGCTTAAAAATCTGGCCAGAGAGTTAAAAATCCCAGTCTTGGCTGTATCTCAACTTAACAGATCTGTTGAGGCCAGGGGAAGCAGAAGGCCTCAGCTGGCGGATCTAAGAGAATCCGGGGCCT
>Ga0209515_10009121_pt1 | contig 11383 bp, 16 predicted proteins | sample Subgroupgradi54m_FD_187454 | JGI IMG/M metagenome (GOLD analysis project Ga0209515, IMG submission 187454) | Subsurface groundwater microbial communities from S. Glens Falls, New York, USA - GMW60B uncontaminated upgradient, 5.4 m (SPAdes)... ...
ACCAATGACGGGGTGACCATTGCCAAAAAAATCGAGTTGGAAGACAAATTCCAAAACGTGGGCGCGCAGCTGATCAAAGAAGTCGCGGAAAAAACCAATGACGTGGCCGGGGACGGCACGACCACAGCCACGGTTCTGGCCCAAGCGATTCTGATGCATTGGAAAGAATTTCGCAACCAAGCAGATGTGTTGGCCATTCGCCGGGGCTTGGATAAGGCCGTGGCATTTGTGGTGGAAGAGTTGAAAAAAGTCAAAAAAGATGTCAAAACCGCCGAAGAAATCGCCCAAGTGGGCACCATCTCCTCGCTGGACCCGGAGGTGGGCAAGCTGATTGCCGAGTGTATGACTGATGTGGGCAAAGACGGTGTGATCACTGTGGAAGAGGGCCAGACTATCGGCTTGGAAAAAGAAGTCGTGAAAGGCATGCGGTTTGACAAGGGCTTTGTTTCGCCTTACATGATCACCAATGCAGAACGAATGGAATCGGTTTGGGAAAATCCATACATTTTGATCACAGACAAAAAAGTTGCATCCATCCAGGAAATTTTGCCATTGCTGGAAAAGTTGGCCCAAAGCGGCAAAAAAGATTTGGTAGTGATTGCCGATGAAATCGAAGGCGAGGCCCTGACCACGTTCATTGTCAACAAACTGCGCGGCACATTCAATGTCCTGGCCATCAAGGCTCCAGGATTCGGCGATCGCCGAAAAGAAATGCTGGCTGACATCGCGACTCTTACTGGCGGGGAAGTCATCAGCGATGATCTTGGTTTAAAACTTGAAACTGCCAAAGTGGAACAACTTGGTAAGGCGCGCAAAGTGATTGCCAATAAAGAAAATTCCACGATCGTGGATGGCGCTGGCGATAAAGCCAAGATTGAAGCGCGCGTGGCCCAGATTCGAAATGAACTAAAGACCACGACTTCTGATTATGAAAAAGAAAAACTGCAGGAACGCTTGGCCCGATTAGCCGGCGGGGTGGCAGTGATTAAAGTTGGCGCTGCGACTGAAACGGAATTGAAAGAAAAGAAATTCAAGATTGAAGATGCGCTCAATGCCACCAAGGCTGCTGTGGAGGAAGGCATCGTGGCTGGCGGCGGGGCGGCTCTGGCCAAGATCGCGCCTAGGCTGGAGGAGTTTGCTTCAACTGTGCCAGCTTTGGAAAAACCTGGCGTGATGATTATCCGCAAAGCTATTGAAGCGCCGCTCAAGCAAATTGCGCAAAATGCGGGATTGTCGGAATCGCAAGTTTTGTCTGAGGTTCAAAAAACCACTGACGCTAACACCGGTTTTGACTTTGGCGGGTTTGACCCGAACAATTGGAAATCCGGAATCAAGGATTTGATTGCGGCGGGAATTATTGATCCGGTGAAAGTCACGCGCACGGCCTTGCAAAACGCGGCGTCAATCGCCGGTGAAATGTTGACTACCGAAGCCGTGGTCGTGGATAAGCCCGAGCCAAAGGCGGGAACTCCTCCAATGCCGGGTGGTATGGGAATGGATTATTAGGGTATAACTCCCCCGGTCCCGACAAGTCGGGACCACCCCCTCTTAATTTAAGAGGGGGTACAGAGAATTCACCAAAGCGGGGGAGTTATTAAAAAGAGCCTTTTCGGCTCTTTTTGCCTTATCTAAGCCATTATTTAGCTATAACTATTGACAAAGTCGCCGTTTAGGAGTATACTTAGCTGTTGTTTAAAAAATGAAATTCTGTACCCGGTTTTGTATAAGCCAGAATTTCATCCCCGCGAAAGCGGGGATCCATAAAAAGTACCTATTCGTTCAGGACCGAATGGGCACATCAAATTTTAGTGGTCCTGCGGGACCATTTTATTTTTGCCTGTCATCCGTAGCCTTGGCGAAGGATGATTTCCACGGTTCTGGGAGGGTTATCTAGATTAAGCCCGCCTGCCATGGCCTGAGCCGAACTATTTTCATTCTTCTGGGTACTATTTAGGTTTAAGAGGGATAAACTTATATGTTGCCCATTTAACTTACCTAAGTTAAGCACCCAGAATTGTGAAAGTAAAACGGCCATAGGCGATGGCGGGCAGGCGGGAAAATTTTATATTTGTCCTCTAGCAATCAGATAAGTCCCCAGAATTGTGGAAGGAAACATAGCCATCCCAAACTTGATTTGGGATCCACTTCAATAATTACAACCTTTTGGTATTAATAGTTGTAGTGGACTCCAGCTTTCGCTGGGGTGGGCTCCTAGTTGTTTCCACAATTTTGCGCGCTGCGGTCTAGTATCGTTAGTGCGCAGAGTTGTGAAAGTGACGGATCGATCTTTACGAGTGACCTTCCACCCTGAGGGTCAACCACTGTAATGGCAGTGGAAACGGATATGGATGGGTCTTGCGGCCATATCTAAGGAGATAACCATGAAAGAGCACGTGGTTCAGTATCAGTTGATCGCGGGTCGCGGGATCCGGGACAGTTTTACGGTAGGCGATGTGAGATTGTACGCCTCCGCAAAACAAGTGACCTCGACAGTGAAAGCTGTCGTGGATCATGCCATGGATCAGGATCTGCGGCCGCCGCATTCGGTGTTCCAAGAAGAGCCGAAGGCGATGCGTCAGCGCTGGCAGCCGTTTGAGTCCGAACGGACAGAAGGGCTTCAGTGCTACTCGCACGCTGTTGTCTACGCGTACGTGTCATTCGGCCCTAACGAGTCGCAGATCAAGACGAGGGTCTTGTTCCTGCACTACGAGAGTGCTGATGGGATTGAGAGTCCGCATTCTCGATTCAGTCACGTGCAAGAGCTGGGCTCGCTACGTTAGGAGGACTCGTTTGTCCCGCATCTGCGGGACCGGTGGCGGACACCTGTCTGCGATCGTGAAAAAGGCTCACCAAAAAGCCTGCCTAAGTACAAGGGGAACTTCGCAAGTTTGTTCCCCTCCTGTCCTTGGATCTAAAGAAATTTGGATCCAGAGATTCGAAACTAGTTAGTAGACAAAAGTGGCCGTACCTGCCCGACATGCCAGTCATGGCAGGCGGGCGGACAGATTTGTCCACGAGTTGTTCCCACGATTCTGAATATTTAGTCAGTTAAACAGAGAAAATTAGTTGCTCTAGAGTTTACCTAAGTGTTCAGGGTTGTGGGAGTGATGGTGAGTTCTTTCGTTTCAATCGGAAATTTCGTCAACCACGTCCGCATAAAGGCGGCGCATGTGAGGTGCATCTTATGTTCGATCATCGGACGACTCTTTTGCTTCTCGGCTTGTTGTTTGTTGGAAGCAATCTCTGGCAGTCGTTGGGTAAACAGGCGTTGAAGCGTCAGCTCAACACGCCGCGCATGATCTACGTTCGGCCCGCGCCTGCCTTCAATTGTTTCATGGCGAGTTACGATCCGACCGGTCTTTTTGGGAGAGCAGGGAAGACCCCGGCTGAAGCGGTCGGCGAGCTCATCGTGAGTGATCCCGGGTACATCAGGATCGTTGTCGACATCCAGGACAGCGGGGTCAAGTCATGACGAGGAAAGTCTTGGCTACGGTTCTCTTCCTGGTGGCCGGCGCGTGGCTCGGATTCATGTACTTCAAGCCAGAAGTCGTGAGCCCGTTCGAGGACTGGTTCATGAATCAAGGTTTTCGGATCAGCGCAGCACTCGGCATGGAATTCTTTGCCATCGGTATCCTCGTGACCGCTTCGGTCTTGCTGGTCCGGAGACCGAGGTCATGGGTAGACGATGCATGGTGGGTTCTTTGACGGAACAGCCGTCAGAGGATGCAAGCGATCACGAAGTAGGAGGAAGTTCATAACCGCTTGGCGGCGGAGAGTTTACACACCGGTTGCTCATCAGTAGCAGCCACCAGCAGTGCCCGCCAACACTGCTCCTTTCTTTTGTCCCTAACTCACCCTCTCTGTCGCGAGTACGCGACATCTCCCCCGAAGGGGGAGAAAAAATATGAAAGTGACATTGGGGACAGAGGATCGGAAAGATCTTTGACAATTAAAAAATCCCGCTAGTGAGCGGGATTGATTCCTAACTTTTGTTCAACGCGGATAAGCCTTGCGTCCAGGCGGATGATTTCCGTATGAAGTGCCTTATCGACTTTGGCTTCGACCCTGATGATATCGGTCTTCAGGTCATTTCTAAGGTCGTCGACTTGCTTATCAAAGTGGTCTTGATGAGCTTGAAAGGCACTATTAATAAGCACGGCTTGTTTTTCAAAGCCCTTGTCTAAGCCTTTCTCAAGTTCTTTCTTAAAGATTTCGACTGTTAATTCACTCATGTTTGTATCCGTTTCTGCCGCCGATTAAATATGTATATTAATGATAGTTTCCCCAAATTAAAATGTCAATTGCCTTCACGATTCTGAATATTTAGTAGTTGTAACACGGATATCTATTTATTGCCGTAAAGTTTCATCTAAGTGTTCAGAGTTGTGGAAGTTCGCTCGGCACTATTGGAAAATTACCGGCTGTCAAAATTTGGCATCGAGCCAAAATTTTGCAGCCTGCGTTCTCGGCCGCTAAGGCGGCCTCCGAAGGCTAATTTTCCAAAGTGCCTCGCTTCGAGATTATATGGAAGCCTTTGTTTTCAGGATTTTGGGTGCTTCGGTCTAGTATCGAAGTATCCAGAGTTGTGCGGAACAAAAGTCGAAACGTATTCGTCAACTGGAGGTTAGGTCATGACATCGAGACTGTATTGGTTCGTCCGGAGACACGGCGCTTGGATGAAGAAAGCACTGGCTGCCGTTCTATTCCTGGCCGCCTGTGCATGGCTTGGGTTGTTGTACTTGCCAGAAGTTGTGAGTCCGTTCGAGAACTGGCTCATGGATCAAGGCTTTACCCTCAAGGCCGCGCTAGAAGTGGAGGCTTTGGTGTTCGGCACTCTCGTGGCAGGCGCAATCCTGTGTTTGTTTCCGACGTCGAACGACGACGCCGGACATTGGGTTCTTTGAACACAGATTCATAGGAGGAAGTTAGTGTAAGTCGAAGGGAGATGGTGGTTGAAACTTTGAATAGTTAATCCCGTCTCTCTCCCTTCCCTTGGACTGAAGTCACGTAACATGAATCACGTATCATGTAACAAGCTTGAGTCCAGAGGATCGGAAAGATCTTTAAAATTTAGTTGATAGACTAAAAAAATCCCGCTTTCGCTAAAGCTATGGCGGACAGGCGCCTTGTTCAGGCGACTTGGAAAAGTTCTATAGCTGTTCGAGTTCTTTGAGATCAATCACGACGCCGGTTTTGTCCGCGATTTGCTGCAGCCACTTGGCAATCAAGAGGTCGCGGTGCTTGAGCTCCAGGTATCGTTTATCGGAGAGCTCCATGTAATTAGTCAGCTTGTTGGATAAAGCTTCGATCTGTTGTTCTAGCTTAACGATCCGCGCTTCGAGGCTATCAATCCGGCCTTCAAGCCGTTTAATGTCTTCTTTAGTTGCAGTATTGTCAAAACCCTTGGCAACTATGATAGCCATGTCGTCAAAACCTTTTTTTAGAGCTTTGTTGAATATTTCTAATGTTAGTTCAGCCATATATTTATACTAATTCTTTAAAAAAATAATGTCAATTGTTCCCACGATTCTGAATATTTAGTCAGTTAAACAGAGAAAATTAGTTGCTCTAGAGTTTACCTAAGTGTTCAGAGTTGTCCGAGTAATTGTTGGTTCTTTGTTTCTCGAATGCGCTTTATGCGCGGAGGTGAGTGATGACAGTAGGTCAGATCGTCGCGTGGGTTCTCGTGTACGTTCGTCAGGGATTTGACGCGGCCGTGGACTTCATGGTCCACAACGACATCGTGTACTACCTCGGGAAATATCTAGGCGGCTATTTTCATCTCATCGGGCGCATCTCGTTTGAGTGGTACGTCGGGGTGGCCATCGCGGTCATGGCGCTTTCCGTGGTCGTGCGTTCCGTGCTCGAGGGAGATGACTCCCAGTCGGGCTGGGCGCTGATCGACGCCGTCGCTTGGCCCATCATGGTGCCATACCGACTTGCGCAGATCGCGTTCATTTTCCTGATGGGGATGACCGTGAAGAGGGAGTTTCTCTGCATGGGTGTGATCCTGGTATGCATCGTGGGCATGTACTCCGTAGCGGATCACAGGTCCTGGATCATGGGCGTTCTCGGAATCATCGCGGTTTCGGCGGCGTCTGTTATCGGGTTCTCCATTGCCGAGATTCTCGGCAAGCGGCAAGACGCGCGGAGGGCGAAATGAACGCGTATACAGTCGGTTGCCTTACCGAAGAAGTGATTGCCCGGATCCTCGCAGGTCAGATCACTCAGGCCGAGGCAGAGGCGATCCTGAATCACACCTGTCGTTGCGAGGTGTGCCGGCGAGATTTGGTCCTGGCTCGCGCCAAGGCCAAGAAGGCCATGGAGAAATCGTAGGAGGAGTTGATTTGTGCGAAAGGGGAGCAGTGGTTTATACTTTTAGATAGTTCTACCCTGCTCTCCTTCCCGCCCTTGAGCTTAAGTTATATTTATTCTAAAATACTTGAGTTCAGCGGCGGGGGTGCGCTTTTTAGACGGGAGGCTCGTATGAGAGTGTTGCCGTTCGTTCGGCCGGTGGCAATGCTTCAGCGCCAACTGGCTGTTGCCGCGCCGATCCAAGAGCTCAAGCCGATCCCGGCGTGGGCGTACGAGGTACGTGCTTGGTTCTTCGTGATTTACGTCCTCGTGGCGGGTCTGAAGATCCTCAGCCTCGAGTATGGCGTCAGGTTCTGGTAGGAGGAGTATGCGTCTTTGGATGTTTTTGTTGTTCGGGGGTCTCGCCGTGTTCTTCGGCTGGTGGTTTTATACCGGCTGGGGTTTCTACGGCGTCCCGAGCCCGGCCTTGTTTACCGCCCTGGTGATCTCGGCCGGAATCGCTGTCGCCGGCCTGTCCTGGCCACAGCGAGAATGAGGAGAGGAATTGGTCTGTCTCAGACCTTTCCTCTCCATCCCGTTTTCAAGTTCCTAGTTATCTGCTGGCGAACCAGCCCCAGTTTTCTAAAAAACTGGAGCTGGTCTCCTGTTCGCCAGCAGATACTTGGGAGTTAAATCCGAAATCCGAATATCGAAATCCGAAACAAATTCAAATATCAAATGCTCAAAATACAAAACCTTGGTTTAGATATTTGTGCTTTGAATTTAGATATTGTTTAGGATTTAGTGCTTCGTGCTTCGGATTTTAAATTTGACTATTTAGTCAATTTTTGTTATAAATCCCTAGTCACTATCAACTAACAACTTTAATCTATCAACCAGTATGGCAGTACCAAAGAAGCACAAGACCCGGTCGGGCCGAAATCAAAGACGCGCGCATGATTTTTTGACAGCCGCACAACTGTCTGTCTGCAAGAATTGCAATTTTCCCAGCATGCCGCATGATGCGTGCCAGAACTGCGGATTCTACAAAGGCAGACAAGTAGTGAAGATCAAATCGAAAGTTAAAGCAAAAGCGTAATTCGTTTATCGTCGGCGCGGCGCGTATCGGCAAGCGGATAACGCAAGCGGCCGTTAAACCCTGCCGTTAGACGATACGCGTAGCTCCGCCGAATAACTAAAAAAGATATGGCCAATAGGCATTTATCAAGAACAGTCGCTATGCAGTCGCTCTATGAGTGGGACTTCAATGACCGGACTAAATCTTTGCTGGAGATTACTGAGTTCAACATCAAGCAGTTTGCGCCCGGGCTCGAGGATCCCGCTTTTATTTTTGACTTAATCAAAGGTGTCGAAAAAAATATTCCCGAAATTGATAAGATCATTGTCAAAACCGCCCCGGAGTGGCCGCTGGATCAAATCACGATTATCGACCGCAACATTTTGCGTCTGGGGATTTACGAGTTGATGTTTACCAAGGCAGTCCCGCCCAAAGTGGCGATCAATGAGGCCGTGGAGCTGGGCAAAGCCTTCGGCGGGGAGTCCAGCGGCAAGTTCATCAACGGCGTGCTCGGGACATTGTATAAGCAGCTCCCCGAAGCCGAACGGCTGGCCGGAGAAGCCAAAGAGAAGGAGCATAAAGAAACGAAAGAAGAGGCGCCTAAGCAATAGTGCGCTCTTTTTTATGAAATCACAAATCACAAGCACCAAATCCCAAATAAATTCCAAGTACCAAACTCCAAACAAGGGTTTGAAATTTGTAATTTGGATCTTATTTGTAATTTGTTATTTGGCATTTGGAATTTCTAGCGCTCTGGCCGACACAGATCATCTGGTGATCAGCCAGGTGCAGACCACCGCAGGTTCTGGCAAAACGACTTACGATTTTGTAGAAATTTATAACCCGACCTCAAGTGATGTTGATCTTAAGGGGATGCGTTTGGTGAAGCGCACCAAAACTGCAAGTACGGACACTCTGATTAAATCTTGGACTGTGTCCACGATGATCAAGGCACATGGGTTTTATCTGTGGGCCAATTCTGATTTTACTACCATTAGCCCAGTCGCAGATGTGACCACCACTGGCACAATTGCCGATGATAATGCCGTAGCGATTCGTAGTGGATCTAATGATACGGGTGTCATTGTGGATAGTGTAGCGTGGGGTGCTGCTATTAATGCGTTTGTGGAAGGAACAGTTTTTACTCCCAATCCCAGTGCCAATCAAAGTTTAGAACGCTTACCCGGAGCGGATTTGGGTAATGGCACAGACATCAATAACAATGCGGCAGATTTTTTCTTACAAGCCACGGCACATCCTCGTAATTCTCAAAGTGCCGCGGTGCCTAATATTATTTTAGCCCCACCGCCCGCCCCTGCTCCACCCCCAGCCCCAACTCCAGAACCTGCCCCTGCGCCAGCCCCACCGCCCGGGCCAGCATATTCACAAGCTGTAGTGATTTCCGAATTCTTGCCCAACCCGGACGGGCCAGACAATGGCGAGGAGTGGGTTGAGCTGTACAACAAATCTGACAAAGACGTGGATCTGACGGATTGGATTTTGGATGATGAATCATCTGACCTGCTCGTGGGTAAAGATGCTTATACTTTTGGCTCAGGTAGTAAAATCAAAGCTCTATCATATTTGGCGGTCAATTTACCGGAAGCTAGTTTTGCACTTAATAATACTGGCGGTGACAGTGTCCGCTTGTTTTGGCCGGATCAAACTATTGCATCTTTGGTGCATTATTCAGACAATGTCAAACCTGATGAAAGCTATGCAATGGACAAAACCGGTCAATTTGCCTGGACGAGTTTTGTGACTAAAGGAACAGCTAATCAATTTGTTCAGCCGCCAATCCCTGGAATTACTTCGACAGCTGAGACGAAAATAAAAATCACAGAAGTTTTTCCAAACCCCGTTGGTCCAGACAGTGGGGGAGAATGGATTGAGATTTCGAATACAGGCTTGGAGCCGATTTTAATTCACAACTGGATTATTGATGACGGTGATCCAAACACTGCTATTGGTTCTAGTAGTTGGAAAATTCAGAGCCCAATTGTTAGCCCGGGCGGCTTGGTCGTACTGACTATTCCGGCTGGCAAATTCGCGCTTGGAAATAGCACTGATACCGTGAGAATTTTTAACGAGAACAAAGTTTTGATTGACTCGATAACTTATAAAGATGCGAAAGAGGGCATGAGTTATGCTTTGCTCGATGGCAAGTGGGTCTGGGCCAGACCGACACCCAATGCCGTGAATGTATTATTGGCAGATGAAGAAAAAAAGCCGCAAGCCGCCACTGGCTTGGTGATCAGTGAGTTATTTCCCGATCCCTCCAGAAAAAGCACGCAAGAAGAATTTATTGAGTTGACCAACCAGGGCGACAAGTCCGTGGATTTGCACGGTTGGCAAGTCGCGGATCTTTCAACGACTTATAGTTTTCATTCGCCAATTATTGCACCCGGCGGATTCTTTGTGCTCAAAAAATCCGAAAGCCAAATCGCGCTTAACAATTACGGCAAAGAAACAGTTACATTGATGGATCCGACTGGCGCTGTAGTTTCATCAGTTGAATACGAAGACGCGCCGCAAAATCAATCGTATAATTTAACCAGCGATGGCACGTATGTTTGGAGTACCAAACTAACTCCGGGTATTGCTAATTTGGTGTCTGCCCAAACAGTCCAAGGTCAAGTTCAGGGCGTGACCTTGTTGCCGCGGACAGGGGATGACTCGCCAATTACCCAATCCACTGCCTTTGTATTGTTTGGCGTAATTTGGTATATTTACGTTAGGGTAGATAACCATAAGAAACAAATGGTATGAACAAACAAGAACTAATTGAGGCTTTGGCTACTAAGCTAACTCTGGGCAAACAGGATGCCGAAAAACTGTTGCACGGGTTTGTAGAGGTGGTGACTGAGGCGTTGAAAAACGGCCAAGAAGTCAACATCTCGGGGTTTGGTATGTTTATGGTTTCCCACCGCAATGCCCGCATGGGGGTCAATCCGCAACACCCCGAGCAAAAAATCCAAATCCCAGCAGTCAAAGTGCCGAAGTTTCGGGCGGGGAAGAACTTGAAAGAAGCCGTGCGCTAAATTCCAAATCACAAATTACAAATCTCAAATAAGCACCAAGTTTCAAATTCCAAGATTGAAATTTGGTGCTTGTAATTTATTTGGGATTTGATGCTTGGTTCTTGGAATTTGTCCGCTCTTGCCCCTGATACTCCTTTGTGCTATGCTTGGCTGTTAACATTAATTTTAAATTTTATGAGCAGATCTAAGCTGTTTATCCTGAGCCTTGGGATCTGTGCGGGTACGATCTTTTTTGCCCAATCCGCGCATGCCGCGTCTACCCCCAAGCCAGGTGATCTCATAAAGACAAAAACAAACGCCACTGTGTTTTTGGTTGACGATAGTCTTAATCGTACCGCGCTAACCCGTGAAGCTTATGTTGTTCGCTACGGCAACAACTGGAGCTTGATCAAAGTCGTAGTTGACAGCCAAATCGGCGCGTATGATTACACTGGCGCGATCAACACCACATCGTCACATGCGAGCGGTAGTGTGATAATTTACCGGACTGATAAGCCGGAAATTTATTTGCTGGAAAACGGCTTCAAGCGGCCATTTGTGAGCTGGGACGCATACTTGCATTCTGCATACGCCAACCAACCTATCAACTGGGTCGGGACCTATGAAGTCTATCCAACCGGCAGTGTGATTAAATAAAAGTGTTTGACTTTTGATTTTTGCGGTTCTAAAATACAAACATGCTTACTAACGAAGACATAGTAAAATTATCTGCTGTTTTAGCGACTAAAGAAGATATAAAGGACGTTAAGTCTGAGATTGCTGATTTGCGAGAATCTATACGATTGCTTACTAATTCCGTGGATAGTCTTGCGAAAGGAGTCAAAGATTTACAAGTTGAATATCATGCCGTAATGAATAAGGTCAATCGCATGGAAGAGTGGATCAAAAAAGCCTCATTAAAGCTTGGCATTGATTTTAGTCAATAAATTGGTTGTCACAAAAAACTGCCCAGTCAGATCGGGCAGTTTTT
>Ga0209515_10009125_pt1 | contig 11381 bp, 13 predicted proteins | sample Subgroupgradi54m_FD_187454 | JGI IMG/M metagenome (GOLD analysis project Ga0209515, IMG submission 187454) | Subsurface groundwater microbial communities from S. Glens Falls, New York, USA - GMW60B uncontaminated upgradient, 5.4 m (SPAdes)... ...
GGCTTAAGTATCCGAATGTACCAAGCGAATCGCTTAGATGATTTTAAAATCGTTACTGCATCATACCAAGATCTTTTGGGAGACTGGCAGGATAACCTTGCGGCCAAAGAAGCTTCTCGACTCGTAAGCTTCAAACAACCCATTATCGATATAGCTTCGAGTAGCGCCAAAATTATTGCGTTCTCTCCAGATGAAACTAAACTCCTCTATGAAGCCACGGCAAGTGCGACGATTCCCCAGATCATCAAACCAGCGCTTATTGGTACAAATACTACCAAAGAAGATCGAACAATTCAGCCAGGCAAACTCTATGTGTATGACAGCCGCGAAGACAAAAACTATTTTGTATTAGATAAGAAAGAACTTCCTTTACTAAAATTATCTCGCGCCAAACCGAGCGCATCTTTCCCATTACCCACGACCATGGTGCTTCCCATCCGCTGGTTTCCTACCAACCGCCACCTCCTCCTGATGCTTGATGGAAAAATTGATGTCATGGAGTATGATCGCACCAACTGGGTCACGGTGTATTCTGGACCGTTTACCGATGGATTTATGGCGCCTTGGCCGAACGGCTCGCGCATCATTTTGCTAACCAATCTCAATCCCGGGGCTTCCACATTACCCAATCTTTATACCATCAATTTACGCTAAGTGTTTACACTGAAAAATTTTTTTAAATTTTTTAGTGTCCCCGATAGGAATCGTCCCCGTATACGGGGATTTCGTCCCGCTTAGCGGGACTCAAAACAAAACAGTGTGCTCCTGGAGGGAATCGAACTCTCATCTCACCCTTAGGACGGGTTTGCTCTATCCGTTGAGCTACAGGAGCAGTGCGATAATTGTAGCTCACTTTATGGTAAAATACCAAATAACGGGGATTAGTTCAGTTGGTAGAACGCTCGGTTCGGGACCGAGAGGTCCGCGGTTCGAGTCCGCGATCCCCGACTAGCACTTCATTATGACACCTGAAGCATATCACCCGTCGCAACGCCAACAAGAACTACCTTCTCTACCCATCGAAAACAATGATTTTCCTATTCCATCGGCAGAACAGATTGATGCAGCAGTCCCCGAACTGCTCACACACCTGGCAGAGCACCCTTTTGCTAAAGTTGAGCAAGCAAGCTTAGGGGACATCCAGCTTGCCTACGGCACCTGGGGAGAACGGAGGAATAATTCGTGGCTACGAAATGCGGCGGAGCGTATGGGCTTACTCACCCCGGAAACACGAGAAACGCTCAAAAATGCCGGCTTTCCCGATGGATATTACTATTCTCAAGACGCCGATATGTTTTTGCCAAAATTTCAGGCCATCCAAGCCCTCCGCGGCGCCATGCTTGCCAAAACCGTTGTTAACGAGCGAGGTTGGACGCATATCCATACCCTTACGCTTGGCTCGGTATCCTCCGTTGCCGATACGCCAAAGCGCGTTGCAACTATCCTTGCCCAGTGGGGTATCACGGTTGACAATGTCCAATTTTATGGCCAAGCATGTAATGGTGCGGTAGCGGCAATCGTTGACCTCACCAGACTTGCTCAACAAGGAGAAGACGTCGGCCCAAGCGTCGTGGTCGGTTTAGAAAGCCTTTCTGGTCGTCAAGCAGATCCCAAAGACATAAAAATCACCCGCACCTTTGGCAATGGCGGTGGGGCCGTTGCTTTTATCCCGGGACAAGAAATCGAGCATGTTACTGGCCGAACGATCTTCGCAAAAGATGAAGAAGGTGTTATTAAAATTCATCGCATCTACGAGTTGCCCACCGAAGGAAAAAAGCCGCTCTATCCATGGTATGAAGTGACGGAAGGATCCGAGGATGCCATTGTCCAAACCGATGCGGGTATTTTTGTCCGCATGATTGCTCCGGAGGGGCCTTTTGCACAAATGAATGGCCGGGCAACATTTCGATGGTTTGGCCGCCACATGCCGGAACTCATCACCGATGTGCTTCTCCGCTATGCAGAAGACTTTGGTAATCGCTATGGTAGACTATGGCGCTGGTCGCTTGGTCATCAGCCGTCAAAACCGGTCAATACGGGTCTGGCCAACCGCACCAATGGAATCCTCGAAAGCATCCACGAAAATGGCAAGTTTATGGATAGCACAGTCGACAAAGCAATCGCTCAATACCTTCCGAAACGTATCTCTATTCCGTGGCTCATGAAGAAGGCCGGTGTCAATAATATCAGTGCCGGTACATTCCTGGTTCATGCAACAGAAATGGTCAATCGAGAAAGAATCAAGCTTCATCGCCCGACGCTTCTAGTGGGATACGGTATCGGTTCGGTCATGCAAGCAGACGTGGTCATCTTTCACTAAGGGCTCGTCCGTCCCGCCAAGCGGGACGGATACGGCCCTTTGTGACGCACGTTCAATTAAAAAATGATTCAAGATAGTATCAAATGCGTTCTAGTCAAACTGCCGCTGATGCGGTATAATACAACCAATGAACATCAGTTTTCGCCCTTCACAATTTCCCATCATCTACCCCATTGAGATTATCCTGGCGAGCCAATCTATAGGCAGAAAAACGCTTCTAGAGAAGCTAGGGATGCGGTTTCGCGTTATCGTCACCCACGTAGACGAAAGCACTATCATGGACAAAAACCCTCTCAGTATGCTGCAGCGTCGGGCTCGCGCCAAAGTCGACGAGGTCGTCAAGCATCCACGCGTCTACAATCTCTCGGAAAATGCTCAGAGTCTGGTGATTGCCGCCGACTCCATGGCAATTCTCCGTACTCAGACCTTTGGTAAATCCAATGGGCGAGAAGACGCCAAAATCATTCTCAAAGCCCTGATGGGCAAAACCCACACCTTCGCTACCGCCGTTTCCATAGTACTTATGGATAAAGGGGAAGAACAAAAGCGTTGGGAAAAAGTGGTACAAACCAAAGTCACCCTGCGCAAACTCCCGCCAGCTGAGCTAGAAACGTATGTAATGCGCTATGATTTTACCCGGTTTGCCGCCGGCTACGCTTTAAATGAGACTCCGTGGGATCTCGTGACCAAAATAGATGGCAGCTATACCAACGTTGTAGGGCTTCCCTTTGAAGTCTTTCTTCCGATCCTTCGAAACTTGAAAATCATCATTTAGTGTGATATACTTCTTGCTATAGGCCATTACGGCTTGTATTTATTATTCGTGCTGGACTTATCAAAAGATTCATGCATCTTATTGGATGAATCCAGCTCGATGCACGTTGACAGTTGAAGAGCGTATCTTTTCCAATTCTTTTAAGGACGAACAAAAGGAACACAATCTCTGTGCTCTTTTTATCGTCCTTAAATATAGAAGGGAAAAGGAAAATGTCTAACAAAGTAGTGTTCCAAACCATTAGCACAGCCATGCACGCGCTCAAGCAGGCAACGTCCGATTCAGGTCCACTCTCGGACTTAGAAGAGGAATTGTTGGAGGTTCTGCCGGGATTCGTGGGCCAAATCAATGCCATCATCTCGTGGCTTCAGAACAGGGCAATTGCCCACGCCAAGCGAGTGGAGGATCGACTCGATGAGCGGGATACGCAGCCTGCACCGGCTGTGGTCGTGACCGATGAAGTCGATCTAAAAGCAGTACGCCAGGAGGCAGTACGCAAAACGTTCACCAAAAGGTCAACGGGAACGACCCGGCTCAAGAATCTGTTGACACAAACCATGCAAGCTGCGCAGTCCAAGTAAGGTTTTTTGTCCGTATCTCATGAATAAGGAGGACATGAAATGAAAAATCAAGAAGCCATGGAAATTGCCAATGATGCAGAATTCATTCAAGCAACACAACGCTTGTTTAATCTGCATGACGCAGGTTGGCCCCACACATACGAGGGAAAACGTAACCTGTATCTGGCAGCATTGTTGATATGCAAAAAGCTCCCTGAGCTCATGAAGCAAATCGAGACCGAGCTAAAGACAATGGAGCTAGTTGATGCCCAGCCTGAGCCGAACATCATCATGGTCGCGCCGATTCTAACGGGCCCGGGTAGTAGTCGACAGGACGCCTGGATCATGAATCCGAACCACCCCGTGTGGCAAAAAGTCGACCACGACCACGACTAGCATATAGCTCTTCAACGTACATTTATCTAAGGGATCTTGCGACGGAGCATTCCGTTTTTTCTGTTTCGCGCAAGGTCCCTTTTTTGTTGGCATACATTGCGCTTCTCCCCTATTTTTTGTACAATCACTCCTATAGGAAATACGCCCAAGCCGTATGCGGCTTGTTGTGTGTTTTCTTTGCACATTGAAAATCCAAGAGCACACGTACGGACGGCAACCAAAAACCCAAGGAGATTGAGTCTTTGATTCCCGTTCGTACGAAAAAGGCCACATGGCCAGAAAAGGAGAAAACGTTTTTTTTCCCGTTCTGCACGATTGCTGTTTAAAAGGAGTTCCCCATGGCCGAGATTAAAGAATTGGTCCAAGAAGTAGAGCAACTTACTCAAGCAATGATTGTATTCAGAGATCGTTGCAAGAAGCTCGCAGATGGGACCCCAACGACTGAAGAGTTGTATAACTTATCAAGCGCCGCAGCAAAGCTCTCTATCAGCTTACCGGAAGCTTTCGCCTACATTGCACAAGGCCTTGAGGAAGCGGCCCAAATGGCCTTCTGGGAAGAACTCGCTGAGGATGAGAAACCAGACCCTGAACCCAGTGTCAAGCTCACCCGAGGTGGGCTTAAATCCGAGCGATCTGGCTAGCTCTTGGCTGCACATTAACATTGAAGAGGAGGTGAAACGGAAAAAACCCTGCGGTTCCACCATTTAGTTGGCAAATGAATTCAGAAAGGAAAATCGAAATGACAATCGATACTTCTCAACAAGGCATCCTCGTCGACGATGGCCCGATGACCGCGATGAGGTACCTCGCAGAGCTGAAGCAAGCTTTCAGTAAACACTTTCCAGATAGATCGTGGGGGTGGATCACAGACATGGAGGACTTCCTCGGGGCTGGCGAAAAAGTTCAGGAGTATGTCGCGTTTTCCAGAGAAATGCGTCGGTGTGGGGATGGCATCGTTCATACCATAGAGAAGGGACGAATCGTTCCCCAATCCACGGAGCAATCAGCAACTTCTCCTGTGGTAATCCCAGCGCTTGTTGCTGCTATTGAACCGCAGCCAGCACCTGATGGGCACATTCCTGAAGTCGACCTGCCGCCACTTGGTCAGCAGCCTGACCGTGGGTTTGGACCCCAAGTCAGGGCAACCGCCGTAGAAAAAGTCGATCCTAACAAGACTGTCGAGATCAGACTCGAGCCTGTTGATACGACGGCACCGGTGGTGCATGAAGACGTGCCCGCAGACAAGAAGGAAGGGGACCCACTGAGTACTCAAGAAATCCACGACAGGACTTTTGAGGCAGCGATTAAAGCAACTTCTCTGCTGCTTCCCGCCCAAGCCCAAACCGACGCTCCGGAGCCGAAACCTGCGGACCCGCCTGCGACTGTCGAGCAAACCGGGCCGTACCATGATGCGGACTATGTTGCACCGATCATCAAACCAGCGCAGCCATCGCCCATCCCGGGACGCGACGACCAGTTCGATTGATTTCCTTAGGCTGGGAGAGAGGAGCTCTTCAACGTAAATAAACTCACAAAGACGCGAAACGCATCGTTGGTGGCTCCAGCCCACCGCATAAACGATCCGAATCGCGTCTTCTTTTTTGGGAAATTAACCAAATAGTTCTTGAGGGGTAAAAAGGAGTCCAATTTCTTTTTGGGCTGCTTCGGCAGAATCAGATCGGTGAACGACGTTATGTGGTTTATCAACGCCGAAATCTTTTCTGATCGTTCCTGGCGCAGCTTCTGCCGGATCCGTAGGACCACATAAATCAAATACTTTTTGTATTGCATTATCTCCTTCTAACACAAACGCAATCACGGGAGTCGACGTCATTTGTGCCACAATTTCCGAGAAAAACGGCTTGTCTTTGTGGTGGCTATACCACACTTCCAAAAGTTCGCGGGTCAACCGGAGCATTTTGAGGGCAACAATTGTCAACCCCGCCCGCTCAAATCGATCAATCACTTGACCGACCACTTTTTTTTGATAGCCATCGGGCTTAATAAGTACAACCGTACGCTCTGTCATAGATTTATCTTCTCACACACGAAGCAGTTTCTCAAGCTTCTCTTCTCTCGGCTTATTCCATACCAGTGCCATATTCAACGTATGCTGTTTAATATATTTCTTAAGTAATGCATTAATATCTGATTTTGATACTTTTTCTATTTTTTTGATATAGTCGTCGAGCGTCATGATTGGCTCGTGGAACAACTCTTGTCTGCCGTACCATTCATTCATAAATTCCGGATCTTCACTGCGAAACGCAAGAATAGTCTTTAGTCGCTTTTTGGCAACCTGCACTTCATCATCCGTCACGCCTTTGTCGACTGCCTTGGTCATTTCCTGCAAAATCGCTCGCACCGCCTCTTCTACTTTAGCAGTTGCTACCCCGGCATAAATACTCCAGTACCCCACGTCCTGCCAGCCATCCTGGCCAGAGCGGATGTGGTAGCACAACCCACGCTTTTCACGGATCTCTTTAAAAAGTCTTGAGGTAAACGATACGCCCATCAGAAGGTTAAACACATTCCAGGCAAACCGATCTGCACTTCCCCGGGCAAACGTACGAAAGCCCAAGGTGAGATGTGCTTGTTGTGCATCAGGCTTGGTAATCACTTCTAATTGAGGTGTATCTTGCTGATCGATAACTTTTTCAATGTCTCCAGCAGACGTTCCGTTGAGTCCCCCAAACCACTCTTCGACTTTTGATTTTATAGCTTGTCCGACTTTAATATTTCCTGCCAAAACCACTACTATCCGATCCGGCCTATACCACCCATCATGATACTCATGTAATGTCGATGCATCACTAGCGCGAAGGGCCAACTCTTTCCCGATAACGGGCATGCCGAGTTGATAGTGTGGATACAGCATCTGATGAAACACTTCAGAAACTTTCACAGAAGGTTCATCTTCATAGCGCTTCATTTCTTCAAGGATGACGTCGCGCTCTTTTTCGATATGTTTTTGGGCAAGAAGTGGCTTCATTGCAAGCTCTTTATTTATCTCTAGCGCTAACTGCCAGTCAGTGCTAAGTACTTTGTTGTGATAGTTGGTGATATCAAAGTCTGTGTAGGCATTTTGTAAACCCCCAATGCGCTCTATGACGTTCACATCGTCGGTTGTTGGGTACTTTTTGGTCCCTTTAAATACCATGTGTTCCAGGAAATGCGAAACGCCGTTGATCGTTGATTTTTCGTAACGGCTCCCCACGCCCACCATCACCGAGGTGGCGACACTGTTGACCCCTTCCATGGGAACCAAAAATAGCCGCACGCCATTGGAAAGAACGATACGTTCGTATGGAAGAGACTTCTTCATAAGAGCTTATGATAACAAAATGAAGAGAATTTTACCAGAGCTAGAAAGCTTAAGAGGTGGGTTTTGCCGATGCAGTAAAGACTCGGAGATCATCCCGCGCAATCTCGCTCTGTGACCCAGGAGCAACATTTTTTTCATTCAATTGATCCTCAATAGACTGCAAAACTTGATAGGCACCATTGACTTTTTGTGCCTGGGCAATCACCGTATCAAAATAATCAGCTTGAACTTCTCCTACAGATTGTAAATATAATCCAATTCTATCTAACGTATCCGCTACATCCATAATAAAGTCATCAGTAATTTCCGCTTGTTTGGCGACTTCAGCCAGTAAAAGCTCTTCCGCTTTTTCTGGCAATTGTGCCTTTTTAATAATTTGAATAAGTTGTTGTCGTTTATCCATAGGTTATCTTCGCCCACCTTTCAACAAATTCCAAACATGCTTCCCACGAATGTTTTCCACCCGTTGATCGTGTCTTGTTTGAAATTCAGCTTGTCTTTGTTGGCCGCTCAATCTCGCTGCTTCCAAACCCGCATGCACGGCTGCTGCCCCTCGGTGAGAAAGCTCTATAGTTCCTTGTTTGCCTTCAGAAAGCTTTTTGACGCCGTGTGCGCCCAATTCAACAAGACCCACTCCAGTAGTATAAAGGATGGTAATCGGCGAAGTCACAAGCACTGCTGCTCCTATGGCTCCCCATTTCGCACCTTTAAAAGCCGTCCTCCCAATACCCTCTAGGACATCCCCGGTGCGTACTGTGAGTTCCTGCGCAACTTGCCAGCTTTCTCGTGCGACGAGCTCTACGGCCCCTTTGGCACCGCGGGCAATTTTAGCTCCGATCTCCACTGCTCCACCCGCTTCCTCAATCGCAGCGCTCACAAACTTGGAAATTGCTTCTGTTTTTTGACGAATGGCTTGCTCGTCTCTTGCCATGCCCTGCGCCGCGGCCTTCTCTATCGTGCTATATACCCCTTGCATCTTCTCTACACGGCTTGGCCTCTGTGGCTGTTCTCTTCTTTGCACGGGTCTACCTGGTTGAGCATTCTCTAAAACTTGAGTCGGTTGTAAACGTGCAGTCCTATCAAGTTCAGGAAAAGACACTGGTCGCATGGACCGAGCATCTTCTGGATCAACTGGAGGCTCGTTAATTTCAATCATAATGTTCTGCTCATGAAATTATCTCTAATAAAAAATCTTTTGTCAAATCAAATCCATTTGTAGTATTATGATGGTATGACCCCTGATGACCTGCGCCAACAGATTGAACTCAAAGTGGTCGAGATGATCAAAGAAAAGCTTTCCGACGAGACCATGACCGAAGAACGAAGCCAGCAAATTTCTCAAATGGTCTTGGATACCCTCCAGCCTGGCATGAGTTTTGAAGAGCTTTACAAGGCTATTCCTAAGCTTGATGATAGTCTCCCTGAGCTTTCCCCCATCATCGTGCCAATTCTCAAGGAGTATGAAATTAATGTTACCCAACAAGTGAAACAAAATGTAGAAAACCTTATCAAACAAGGTCAGTACGATGCCGCTGCCAAACTTGCAGAAAAAGTCATTGCTCAAGAGGTAAAAGTCGTCTGGTCTGGCTCAGGAAAACCGACATGACGGCACACAGCGAGATTGATTAATCTACCATATCCTGATATAATTACTACTATAAGATAAACTATGGGAACCGAAGAAACAGCAAGAATCATTCGCATTGGCACAAGTGAAACGTCAAAAGCGCCTCATCTAAATCTAGAAGATACAAAGCCACATGTTTTTCGCGTTGCCACTGCCCAACCAACACCTATAAGTGTCAAACTAGTCTTAGAAGAACCCACTATATCTTCCGAAGATACGCAAAAAACTCGGATCGGAAAATCTCCAACCCAACCATCAACTCCAATACCTGAGAAAACAAGACTCATCAAACCTGCTTCACCGACAGCTCCAGGGGATACAGAACAAACAAGAGCTGTTCGCGTTGTTACCAACGATGCGACACTTCCCACGCCTGTGGTACTTCCGGAATCTGCAGCTCTTGAAGATACGCAACCAATAAAAGTTACTGAAAAACCACCTCCCACGACTCCTCCGCAACCCACTGTGTCTCGGCCGGAAGTCACGGCCCCACCGGCGCAACTGCCTACGGAAAACGTAGCAACGACCATTCCAAAGGGTCCAATGCAGCCGGAAACGGCCGTGCCACTTCCCGCTACTCCTGAATCTACGCAAAAGTTTCCCAAAGAGGATGAGTTTGAAACAATGCTCAACGAGAGATCAAGGGGGATTTTAGGAAAAATACGATGGCAATTAAATAATGATGATAGAATTGCAGATGGAGAATTCCGACTGTTTAATCCAAAAGAAAAACTGGATGGACTGATGCGAGGCAGTATAGCTGAACAATACTCTGAAATCCTGCCGATTTCCGATGCTGCAACTGTTTTTTCTACCGGTGAAAATGTGTCTGATATATCGCTCACCACATTTAAAACACAATTTGGCGTAAATGTAAAACACAAAATTTTAGAGAAAGTAGTAAGAAAATCTCTTGTAGAAAAACCGGTGAGTCTGCGAAATCTGGGTGAAGCACTAACACCAGAGGATGCTGATGTGTTAGTAGAAGAAATTGTATATGGATATAGCGCGAAACAGGAAAATTTTCCAAATGCAGGCATTTTATATGAAGAGAGCACAATACCCGATGGAGTACTTCAAAATGGACAGGGTGAAATCGTTGGTTTTTCAGAGGTAAAAGCGTATCTTCCCGAGGAATTTGATGGCCTCATAGAAAAATTGCCAGACCAACTTCCCAATGAAATAACCTTTATTGACAATATCAGAACCGTTGGCTTTGGAAATAAAGCGTTAAGAGATGATATGCCCATGCTTCTCCGATTCCCTTCTGATATACCAGATGCATCACTCCAATCGCTTAGGCAACGCTTGCAGGAACACGGATTTACCAACGTCCTTATTCAAAAAATGCCTTTAACATCTAGACAAATTGCACAAGAATCTAAAAAATTTGTACAAAGCAATCTTGAACGAATAAAAGATGGAACTTTGGGTGTTCCACCAGAAGGAATTGAACTGTTCCAATGGTATGCCGAGCAACCGGAAACCCTGGTAACAACGATACTGACTCCCGAAACATCCCCTTTACTTCACTCCGGACAACAAATTGTGGAATTCATCGGCGACCGCGAGAGTAATTTTGATGGAATATATCAGGATCGACTAAGGGAACTTGCCCGCCAGCTCACTGCCCAAGCATCCGCTCAAACCCAACGCACAATTCTTACACAACTATCAGTGAGAGCTAACCAAATGGAGCGGAGTTTTCTCAATGCAAGAGGCGCATGGGACAAATTAAATGTAGGTTATGCAAAGCAACTGCAACAGATGATAGGCCAAGCACTAGAGAAACTCCCCAAGTAAACTATCACATCTTGCCTTCTATAGGCTTTTGTCGTACACTACTCCCATAATGCAACCATCCGGCACCATCTACACCTATCGACCTCCTGTCGTGATCAAAACAAGGCACTTCTCTTGGCAAAAGACTATGGGAGTCGTGTTCCTTGCATTCAGCTTGGGCGGCATCACCGGCCCCTTTATTCCCACCATTCGCTTAGAATCCGGCTACTACGTTTCCCAGACCAAGGTTGCTCTGGCAGCCCAAAACGATCCGGTCAAAGCCTTGCCGCCGTCGGTGCCGGTGGTCTTCAATCCCCTGTTGACTGACAGTGGGAGCTCAATTGACCCGGTGAACCGCGACTTTAGCCTGATTATTCCTAAAATCGGCGTCAATGCGCCGATTATCGCCGCCGTCAATCCAGCTAATCCAAAAGAATATGATGAGGCGCTCCTTAAAGGAGTAGCCCATGCCAGTACGAGCTTTTTCCCAAACCAAGACGGCACGGTGTACTTGTTTTCCCATTCCACCAACTACGATTGGTTTGTCAAAGATCTCAATGCCGTCTTTTATCTTTTAAAAAATCTTAAGGAAGGCG
>Ga0209515_10009127_pt1 | contig 11379 bp, 9 predicted proteins | sample Subgroupgradi54m_FD_187454 | JGI IMG/M metagenome (GOLD analysis project Ga0209515, IMG submission 187454) | Subsurface groundwater microbial communities from S. Glens Falls, New York, USA - GMW60B uncontaminated upgradient, 5.4 m (SPAdes)... ...
AAAGGTCCGGGGGGGGGCTTAAAAGGAATATTATTATGAAAAGGCAATTGGTTCATACTTTTAAAGATATTATAAATATTGAAAATCTTTTGGAAGCATGGAAGGAATTCATTCGGGGCAAAAGAAATAAGCCCGACGTTCAAGAATTTTCTCTAAAGCTGATAGATAATCTTTTTATTCTCCATGAAGATTTGAGCTTAGGCCGTTACCGTCACGGCGGTTATCAAGCATTTAGCATCTCCGATCCTAAACCAAGGAATATCCACAAAGCAAGCGTTAGGGACAGGTTGTTGCATCACGCAATCTATCGCATGCTTTATCCTTTTTTCGATAAGACGTTTATTTCCGATTCTTATTCTTGCCGGATTAAGAAAGGAACGCATAAAGCCTTAAACCGATTCCGCGATTTCACCTACAAAGTGAGTAAAAATGATACCAGAACTTGTTGGATTTTGAAATGCGATGTCAGGAAATTCTTTGCGAGTATTGATCATAAAATTCTATTGGATGTTTTAAACTCATACATTCCCGATAAACAGATTATCGGTCTTTTACAAGGAATTACAGAAAGTTTTTCCACGAAACCGGGCATAGGTTTGCCGCTCGGCAACCTTACTTCGCAACTCTTGGTAAATATCTATATGAATGAATTTGACCAGTTCATAAAGCATAAACTTAAAGTGAAGTATTACATTAGATATGCCGATGATTTTGTTATTCTTTCAAGCAACCGAAAAGAGCTTGAAAATATCATTCCGATTATCCGAGGTTTTTTTTCTATAAAACTAAAACTGGATTTACATCCTCAAAAGGTTTTAATTAAAACTCTTGCCTCCGGCGTTGATTTTTTAGGTTGGGTTAGTTTTTCTGATCATCGGGTTTTAAGAACGGCTACAAAAAGAAAAATGATGAAAAGAGTAAGAGAATCGCCATTTCCAGCAACAATCAACTCTTATCTCGGTTTATTAAAGCACGGGAATACCGGAAAACTCCAAAAGGAAATCATAAAAATTTACGATATTGACATGTATAAGACCTATTTGCTATAATAGAACCATAATAAAAGCCCGCGGGCTTTTTAAAATTGCCTGATTTATGAGCTATTTGGAAAAAACAAAAACATATTTCAAAGAAGTCAAGGTTGAAATGAACAAAGTCAACTGGCCGACAAAACAGCAGACCATAAATTACACTATGGTAGTTATTGGCATGTCAATTGCCGTGGCCTTTTTTTTGGGCGCCTTAGATTATATTTTCAGTTTGGGACTGAATTTTTTCTTATTCAAGTAAACGCATGGCGAAACAACAATCACAAGGCAGAAACTGGTATGTGCTCCACACTTATTCGGGCTATGAAGACGCGGTGGCGCGTAACTTAAAACAAAGAATCGAGTCCTTAGACATGGCTGACAAGATTTTTAAGGTTCTGGTTCCCAAAGAAAAAAAGATAAAAATTAAAAATGGCAAACGTCGCTTGATTGAGGAAAAAATTTATCAAGGTTACGTTCTTGTTGAAATGATTGTTACCGACGATTCGTGGTATGTGGTAAGAAACACGCCGCGGGTTACCGGTTTTATCGGTTCGGGGACAATACCGATTCCGGTTTCTGCCGAAGAAATGAAAGAACTGCAGAAGCGGATGGGAGCCGGAGAATCGCGGTACAAAATTGATTTTTCAGTCGGCGATCCGATTAAAATCGTTGACGGGCCGTTTAAGGATTTTGACGGCAAGGTAAGTGAGGTAGACGAAGAGCGCGGCAAAGTTAAGGTTATGATTTCGATGTTTGGCCGGGAAACGGCAGTGGAACTTGATTCACTCCAGATTAAGAAACTATAAAAATTTATGGCGAAGAAAATTAAAACTATAATCAAACTTCAGCTTCCAGCAGGTGGCGCAACCGCCCAGCCGCCGGTTGGCACAGCTTTAGGACCGCAGGGTCTTAATATCGGTGAATTTGTCAGCAAATTCAATACGGCTACTAAAGAAATGGCCGGAGATATAATTCCAGTTGAGTTAACCGTATACGAGGATCGGACTTACGAAATGAAGTTTAAAACCTCGCCGGCAGCTGCTTTACTTAAAAAAGCGGCCGGTGTTGAAAAAGGAAGCGGCAATCCGAAAAAAGATAAGGTTGGCAAAGTAACAATGGCGCAAATTCGAGAAATCGCCGAAAAAAAATTCGTTGATTTAAACGCTAATGATTTGGCGGCGGCCGAAAAAATCATAATGGGAACGGCGCGCTCAATGGGAATTGAAGTGATAAAATAAAATCAGATATAGTTTTCCTCGCGCACTCGTCCCGCCAGCGCGGGACTCACTGTCCGATGAAAGCGTTTTATCCCCGCCATGGCGGGGAACCATGCTAAAACGCTTTCATAAGCTTCGGAAAATTATATCCGATTTTATTTTTTGCCATAGATTTCTAATTAAGTCAATATTGTTAAAAAAAAATCTTTAAGTTATAGTTTCAAAACTGTTTTGTCCTTTTAAAACTTAAAAAGGAGTTGAAAATGATAGATGTTGCTGCGGCAATAATTGAAAAAGAAGGAAAGTTTCTTATCGGAAAAAGGAAAAAGGGAAATCATTTAGAAAATAAATGGGAATTTCCCGGCGGTAAAATAGAATCTTTAGAAACTCCGGAAGAATGCTTGATCAGGGAATTAAAAGAAGAATTAGGTATTACTATAGAGGTAGGCGGCATTGTAGCCGAAAGGATTTTTAATTACAGCGGCAAAGAAATTAGGTTGCTTGGCTATCGCGCAAGTTATATATCGGGCGAACCGATATTGAATGCTCATGAAGAAATTAAATGGATTTCTGCCGAAGAGCTAAACAAGTTTGATTTTGCCGAAGCCGATCTTATATTCGTAGAAAAACTAAAGAGAGGCCTAGATACCAACGTAAGGTGGGTAAAAAGGGGGATAAAAATGCCGGAAAGAGAATTATTTCGCGATAGAATCCATTGGGCCATAACGCTACTTGCCTCTGCTTTAGGCAGCTGTAATAGATTATTAATTTCTTCAAGCGCTGAAAAGAATAAACGTATAGTTGGTCTTTCGTATAACGGTTCTTTGCCGGGACAGCCTCACTGTGATGACGTAGGTCACCACATGATAAATGGACATTGTGAGCGTACTCGTCATGCAGAGGTGAATCTCATAAGTAATACGGATGAAGAAAAACTAAAGGATTCCCATGTTCGTGCTCTTGGCACGCCCTGTTTGAAATGCCTTAAAGACTTAGCCGGCGTTCCGGTAGCCTGGATTGAATATACGGGTTATTATAACAACCAAGAATTCCAACCGACTCCGGAAATGATTAAAGAAATTTTTGGAGAAGATTTTAAACTCCTACATCGGGATATTGATTGGGTAGAATTATTTCAAGAGATTTTCGATAGGCTTAGCGGGCCTGGGGGGATATTTAACAGATTGGGTTATCGGATTAAGTTAGTAAAAGAGCCATTGGAGAAGTAATTATGAAACTCTATCTCGCCATTATCGGTCATACGGCTACGGGCAAAGAAAGCAGTTATATAGCCGCCAAAGAAGAATTCGCAGGAAAATTTACTGTTTCCATTCATCATTTTTCAGATCCGCTTAATGAAAATTTGGATTTGCTTTGCCTCCCAAGAACGCGCTTGAATCAGCAAGCCATTTCAACTGCATTACGCGGGACATTTGGCGAAGAGCTTTTGGGAAATATCATTTACGAAAGGGCTTCAGACGATCCATCCGATATTGTATTTTTAGACGGCGTACGGCGCCCTCAAGATGTTGTTATGCTCAAGCGTCTTTCTCAAACTCACGCTTTTTTGGTTTATATTTGCGCTCCGATAGAAGAGAGATTCAAACGTCTTACTAAAAGAAACGACCGGCCCGGCGATGCTGAAAAAACTTGGGAACAATTTTTAGCCGAGCAATCGGCTGAAACCGAGAGTTTGATCGACGCTTTAAGACCGATGGCCAATTTTGAACTGTATAATTCATTTCATGATCCGGAATTTAGGTCGCTTCGCTTTCAAGTAGTGAACATAATAAGTGAAAAACTCCGACGCTCTGGTCGGAGTCCCGACTCGAAGGCGTCGGGATTAAATCTATCTAGAACGGAGGGAACGGATGTCGCATAAATATCCGGGGAAATTAATTCTTTTTGAAGGATGCGAAGGCGCTGGTAAGTCAACGTTAATCAAAGCTTTAATTAATGATTTAACAAAATCGGGATTCAATGTGATCGGAACTAGAGAACCCATGGGATCTGCCAGAGATATTTTACTTGATCCTGATCATCCTCTGACGTCTCAAGAAGAATTGGCAATTTTTATTGATGGTCGGGCAGAACATTTTTCCGAAATAGTTATTCCCGCTCTTCTAAAAGGCAAAATTGTTCTCTGCGATCGCTCAACTTATTCCACTATTGCCTATCAACATTATGGTCGCGGTTTGGATTTAACCAATATTTTGATTCGAGACGCTTCAGCCAGAAAAAATACTGATTTTGACTTAATAATTCTTCTTGATATTGATCCGGAAATCGGTTTAGGGCGCAAGAAACCAGGAACTCGGTTTGAACTTGAAGCGATTGATTTCCACCATCGTGTCCGGAACGGTTATTTGGAACAAGCACAAAATGATCCTGACGGTAAATGGGTTATTATTGATGCTTCTAAGCCTGCAAAAGAAGTCTTAAACGAAGCGTGCGAAATAATTTTAGATTTCTTTATTAGTGGAGGTAAGAATGCAAGGCAGTGAATACGATCCAATTTTCAGTCCTGAAGAAATTGAGATATTAAAACAATATGTTACCGATCCAAGATCAGATGTTTTTTGTCTTTTGCCGACTTTATTAGGTTTTGGCGGCGCGCTTTTTGCCCGTTATTCAAGAGCGCCGGGTGGTGCCAGAGTCAGGCTTTTAAAGGAATTTTTGGATTCTAACGGCAAACTTGATATTGAAAAACTAAAGGGTGTTATTGACAGGGTTTTAATTGCCTTTGGCGATGATTCGGTGGGCGAGCAAGAAAGCGCTAGTCTTGCCTGTGAAAATATTTCCAATCTTGCCACTAAAGAGCTAGAAGATTGCCGCATTGGCTTGTCGCCTGTTGAACAAAGCACTCGTTATGTTGTTTATGATCAAAAAAACCAGTTTGGTCGTTGGCGTTATTTGAGGCCGCCCGAGATAATTGCTGCCGGCTTGCTTGAAAAATACGAAGCCGCAATGGATTTCATTTTCAACACTTATGCTGATCTGGTTGCTCCAATGTCTGATTATTTTAGAAAATTAAAACCGGAGTCTGAAGCCGAATACGCTATTAGAACCGGTGATAGCAAGAAATATAAGCTTACAGAACTTACTGATGATAGAGAAATTAAGGCATGGCAGCAAACTTATCGTGCTGATATTCGTACTAAAACCTGCGATACAATAAGAGTACTTTTACCGGCTGCGACCCTTACCAATGTAGGTTTTAATGGCGATGGCTTGGCTTACCAAAAAATGATTACCAAACTTTTAAGCCATAATCTGGGAGAAATAAAAAATCTCGGTTATAGGGCTAAAGAAGCGCTTTCGCAAGTTATTCCCCAATATGTAAAGCGAGCGCAGGAAAATGAATATCTAAGAACTGTTGATAGGGAAATGAAAAAGTTAGTGGCTGGATTTAAAGAGAAATTTGCTCGGATTGATGAATTAGACACAAAAATTGATTTGTTTTATGTTGGCGAATGGATGCCCCATCTTATGGCTATTGCTCACATCCTTTATCCTTACACAGGTTTTTCTTTGAGAAGTCTTTATTATTTAACTTACGATCTGACTCCGGAAGAACAGCTTCTCATAATGGAAACTTACTGCCAGCACAAAAGTGTTCGTGGAAACCGTCGCAATAGACCGGGGCGAGCCTTGGAATTTGGTTATCCCATCACCTTTGATTTGATCGGTGATTTTGGAATTTATAGAGATCTTCAGCGCCATCGCATGCTAACTCAAGAACGTCAGCTTTTAAATCCTTATCTTGGTTATAAAGTTCCTAAAGAATTACGCGAAGCCGGTTTTGGCGATAGAGTTGAAGATTGCGTTGCAAAGTCAAAAGAACTTTATGAGCTTTTATACAATGCTTGCGGTCCGGAAGTTGCCCAATACGCAGTTTTATTCATCTTCAATATTCGTTGGTATATGGGTATGAATTACAGGGAAGCTTTCCATCTTATGGAGATAAGAACCACTCCTGAAGGTCATCCTTCTTATCGCCGTTTGGTACAAGAAATGTATAATAAGCTTTCAGAAAAAGATTCTTTCATCGCTCCATTAATGGAATTTGTTGACCATAATGATTATTTCTGGAGCCGGGCTGAATCGGAATCGGCTCAAAGAAGAAAAGAGAATCAATTAAATGAAAGTTAATCTTTCTTGATTAAAATTTACCCCCATAAATTATGGGGGTTGTTTTTTTATAAAGCTTATGTTTATACTAAGCCAAAAGTAATTCGTTCGTTTACAACAAGGAGGAGGAAAGATTTAGCATGGTAACATGTTATCGTTCGGGTCCTATTGAGCGCGATCCGGCCTCGGCTTTTCACGGTAAAAATCAAATAGACGATGTCTTGCGTGAACTGGATATAAAAATTATCGGCGATACTTTTGAGATTTTGGAATCGCGCGGCGAGCCGCAGGAAATTTACGGTCCGAAAATGAAAAAACTTCGCGATCAGGGCAGATTTTATGATTACTCTAAAGCAGAATCGCTTTTGGTCCAAAGTTTAAAAAGTGCCAGAGAAGCCGATTTTGTAATTTCAAGGCCGGCGCCTGAAGCGAGCGGCGGGACTACAAGCGAAACCGTAATGACATGTATGCGCGGAGTTCCTAAACTCGTTATTATCGGGCCTCATGGCGAGGGAATTTCGGATAATGATTCCACTTTCATGATTAGAATGCTTACGGATTATTATAGTTTGGTTTTTAATTCCGAAAAAGATGTTATCGGCTTTATAAAAAAACATATTCAAGCTTTTAGAAGAGGCCGCGACGGAATCAGGCAATTATTTATCCATATTAAAACTGCTAATCCTTACGTTAATGACCGTAGGAAGCCGCTTTGGGATGATCGTTTTGAAGGTAAAACAATTATTATTCAAGGTCGGCCGGGAGCCGGCAAAGATACCCAAGGCCGCCTGCTTCAGGATTTATGCGGTTTTAAATTTTTCGGCAGCGGCCATGAATTACGCCGACTTTATTCTAAATTCCCGAATTTATCAGAAAGTTTAGGAAATGGAGAGCTGGCTCCGGAGTGGCTCATCAACTGTCTTATATCCAACAGTTTGATTAAACTCGAAAGATTTGAGCCGATTGTATTTGCTGGTGCCTCCAAAATGCCGAGCGAAGCCGAAACTCTAATCAGGATTTTAAATGATTTAAAACGGAAACTTGAGGTCATTGTTATTGACATTGACGAAGATTTAGCTAAAGAGAGAATAACTTTTAGAAGAAATTGCTATAGCTGTGAAATTTCTTTTTGCGGACGGGAATTTGTGGAAAATCCGACTTGTCCGCAATGCGGCGAACCGCTTGCGGCTCGCGATGAAAATATGAGTGAGGAATCAGTCAAAAAGATTTTTGGCTGGTATAGAACTGAAGTTGAAGAGACAATTCGATATTTTGAAAATCTGAGATTAGTAACCCACATTGACGGCCATGACAGCAAAGAAAATATCTTTAACAAGATTCTTGAAATTTTGAAAGCCTAAGCGTTCATCCTGAACGCTTTTTTTTATTAAAATATTGTGTTATTTTGAAAGCATGGCTACATATGAACCAGTAATTGGTTTAGAAATCCACGCGGAACTTAAAACCAAAACTAAGATGTTCTGCGCTTCAAAAAACGATTCGGATGAACGGCATCCGAATATTAATGTTTGCCCGATTTGTATGGGGCATCCTGGAACATTACCCGTTATTAACAAAGAAGCGGTAAATCATGTAATTAAAGTAGGACTGGCTCTTAATAGCAAAATTTCCGAAATCACAAAGTGGGACCGGAAAAATTATTTTTATCCCGACCTACCAAAGGGCTATCAGATTTCGCAATACGATGAACCGATATGCCTTGGCGGTAAATTAAAAATCCCCGGTTCTGATAGAGAGATAAGAATAACACGCGTTCATCTTGAAGAAGACACGGGGCGGCTTATTCATGAGGGCCACATCGGCCACTCTTTTGTTGATTTTAATCGCGCCGGCGTTCCTTTAATGGAACTGGTGACAGAACCCGATTTAAAATCGGGCGAAGAGGCATCCGCTTTCGCGCGGGAGCTTCAGCTGATTTTTAGGTATTTAGGAGTTTCCGACGCCAATATGGAAAAAGGACAGATGAGAGTGGAAGCCAATATTTCGCTTCGCGAAATCGGTTTAAAAGAATTGGGAACCAAGGTAGAAGTAAAAAATTTAAATTCTTTTAAAGCTGTTCGCGACGCCATTGATTATGAAATCAAGCGCCAATCAGAAATTCTTAGTGAAGGAAAAAAGGTTATTCAAGAAACTCGCGGCTTTAGTGAAACAAAGGGCCAAACTATTTCCCAAAGAATCAAAGAAGAATCGCACGATTATCGTTATTTCCCAGAGCCGGATTTGCCGCCCTTAAAAATTGATTTGAATTTTGTTAAAGAAGTTAAATCAACAATGCCGGAGTTGCCATCGCAAAAGAGAGTTAGATTTATAAATAATTACGGGTTGTCAAACGATCAAACCAATATTCTTGTTAACAACGAAAAATTGGCAAACTATTTTGAAAATGTTGTAAGCGAGTTTCTAAACTTTGATAAAGAAGAACCCGCCCCTCATTTTGTAGAGCATGAAAAACAAAAACTTATTAATATGGCGGTTAATTATCTTTTAAGCGATTTTTTGGGGTTGTTAAACGAAGCATCGGCCGAAATTGATGATATAAAAATTAACGCTGAAAATTTTGCCGAGTGGTGCGGACTTATTCATAGGCAGGTTATAACTTCAAGAGCGGCCAAAGATGTATTAAAAGAAATGTGGGCCACGGGCAAAGATCCGTCGCAAATTATTAAAGAGAAGGATTTAGTCCAAGTTAAAGATGAGGATGAGCTTCTAAAAGCAGCGCAAAAAATTATCGATGAAAATTCAGAAGCAGTTTCTGATTATAAAAAAGGCAAAGAAGCGTCACTTCAATTTTTAGTAGGCCAAGTGATGAAAGAAACGCGCGGCAAAGCTAATCCGGAAGCAATTGCAAATATTTTTAAAAACCGTTTAAAATAACCAAGATACTATTTTTCTTCGCGCGCTCATCCCGCCAGCGCGGGACTCGCTGTCCGATGAAGTCGTTTTATCCCCGCCATGGCGGGGAACCATGCTAAAACGACTTCATAAGCTTCAGAAAAATAATATCTTGGTTATTTTATTAACTTAAAAAATCTTTAATTAATTTTTCAGCCCCTTGTTCGTTTTTAATCCAGCGGATTCTATTGTCCTTATTGAACCATGTCATTTGCCGCTTGGCGTAGTTTCTTGTGTCCCGTTTTATCAGTTCAATCGCGTCTTGAAGCGGTATTTTTTTATAAAAAAAATCTATAATTTCTCGATAACCGATAGCTTCAAAGCTCTGTTGCTTTCTACCGTATTTTTTAATCAAATTTTTAACTTCGCCCTCAAGTCCTTCCTCTATCATTAAGTCGACCCTTTTATTTATTCTTTCATCCAAAGTATTTTTCGGCCATCTTATTCCTATTTCAATAAAATCAAAAAGCGGCTGACCAGCTTTTCGCTGGGCTGAAAATGGTTTTTTAGTTTTAATGGCGATTTCTAAAGCCCTAATGATTCGACGGGGATTGTTTGGGTCAATAATATAAGCAGCTTCGGGATCAATGTCTATTAATTTTTTAAAAACAAAATTCAGTCCGTATTTTTCAATTTCTTTTTCCAATTTTTTTCGTAACTTCGGATCAGGCGCGACTTCCGGAATGTTTAGATTATCTACCACCGCTTTAACATAAAGGCCGGTGCCTCCGACAAGAATGGGAAGTTTTTTCTTTTTTGTGATTTTATTTATCGCTTTTATAGCGTCGCGCTTATATTCGGCAACTGTGTAATTTTCATCTGGATTTTTAATATCAATGAGATGATGGGGGATATATGCCAACTCTTTTTTTGTTGGCTTTGCTGTTCCAATATCCATTCCACGGTAAACTTGCCGCGAATCAGCGGACATAATCTCACCGCTGAATTTTCTAGCGATTTTTACTGCTAGTGCGCTTTTCCCCGAAGCTGTCGGCCCGACAATAACAACTATTTTATGCAATTTAGATTTTTTTCTCAATTTCAGAAAGTATTTTTGATTTGAATTTTTCGAGTTTTTGGGCGCCGAGGTCGCCCTTGCCCCGTTCGCGCACGGCGACGGTATCGGCTTTTTCTTCTTTGTCGCCGACAACTAAAATATAAGGAATTTTTTCAAGTTCGGCTTCGCGGATTTTTTTGCCGATTGTTTCGTTGTCGGTATTAATTTCAACTCGGATCCCTTCAGCAATAAGTTCGGCGGCGATTTTCTTGGCATATTTTTCATTTCTATCGGTAAGATTTAGAATTTTAACTTGAACGGGCGAAAGCCAGGTCGGGAAAGCGCCTTGATAATTTTCAACGAGAATCCCGATAAATCTTTCAAAAGAGCCGAAAACGGCGCGATGAATGACAACCGGCTTTTCTTTTTCCCCATCTTGATTCACAAAACCCAAATTGAATTTTTCAGCCATATTGAAATCAACTTGTATAGTGCCTAATTGCCATGACCGGTTTAAAGAATCTTTAACATGAATTTCAATTTTCGGGCCGTAAAACGCCCCTTCTTTCGGCTGAAGTTCGTATTTTATTTTATTTTTCTTTAGGGCTTGTGCTAACGCGTCTTCGGCTTTGTCCCAGAGTAATTTAGCGCCCATTGCTTCATCGGGGCGAGTGGCGAGGCGATAGCTGGTTTTAAATCCGAAAATTTTATAAAAATTATTTATCAGGACAATCAGATTGTCTATTTCGTCAATCATTTGATTTTGCCGGACATAAATATGAGCGTCGTCCATCGTGATTTGGCGGACGCGGAATAAACCGTTCAAAACTCCGGAAAGTTCTTTGCGATGGAGCCGTCCAATTTCGGAAAACCGGAGAGGCAAGTCGCGCCAACTTCTTATTTTTGAAGAATAAACCATGGTGCTTTCCGGACAATTCATCGGTTTTAAAACAAAAGTTTGATTATCAACTTTCAACGTAAACATTAAATCTTTGTAAAATTGAAAATGGCCTGATTTTTCGAAAAGATCTTTTCTTACCATTATCGGGGTAGAGATTTCCTGATAGTTGGCCATATCAAGCGCCTCGCG
>Ga0209515_10009130_pt1 | contig 11373 bp, 12 predicted proteins | sample Subgroupgradi54m_FD_187454 | JGI IMG/M metagenome (GOLD analysis project Ga0209515, IMG submission 187454) | Subsurface groundwater microbial communities from S. Glens Falls, New York, USA - GMW60B uncontaminated upgradient, 5.4 m (SPAdes)... ...
GCAGCAAATCATGCTGGGCTACTCCGATTCCAACAAGGATGGCGGATTCTTCACCGCCAGCTGGGAACTCTACCAGGCGCAGCGGCGGCTCCATGCCGTGGCCAAGACTCACCGCATCCGCCAGCAACTCTTTCACGGGCGCGGCGGCACCATTGGCCGCGGGGGCGGGCCGCTCCACCAGGCAATTTTGTCGCAGCCGTGGGGCACGCTCCAAGGCCGCATCAAGATCACGGAGCAGGGAGAGGTCGTCGCCGCGAAATACGCCAATCCCATGATGGCGACCCGCAACCTGGAACTGGTGCTCTCCGCGGTGCTTGAGTCGACCCTGATCATGCCGCAGCCGCCGACGCAGCTCGCCGGGTGGGAAGCGGTGATGGAGGAGTTGTCGCAGGCGGCATGGAGACGGTATCGGCATGTCGTCTATGACGACCAGGACTTCATCCGGTACTTCGAACAGGGGACCCCGATTGACGCGATCAGCGAGTTCCGCATCGGCTCCCGGCCCGCGCGCCGGACCGCCTCGCGCCAAATCAGCGATTTGCGCGCGATTCCGTGGGTCTTTAGCTGGATGCAAAGCCGCCAGCTGCTGCCGAGCTGGCATCCGTTCGGGGCCGCCGTGGAGGACTTTACCCGGACGCATCGCGGAGGGCTTGCGGCCCTGCAGCATATGTACGCGGCGTTTCCGTGGTTTCATGTGATGGTGGATTTCATCCAGATGAGTTTGGGCGTGTCGGATCTGCGCATCGCCGCGCAGTACGCGGCCCTCGTGCGTCCGCGCGCGGTCGGCCAGCGCATCTTTACGGACATCCAGGCGGAGTATGCGCGCTCCCGCAAGGCGGTGCTGGCGATTACCAAGCAGCGCGAACTGCTCGATGCGAATTACGTCCTTCAAAACGCCATCCGGCTGCGCAATCCCTATGTCGATCCGATCAGCCTCCTCCAAGTACGATTTCTCAAGCAGCGCCGCCTCGCCCGGGGGCTTCGCCTGCGCAAGAAGCTGGACCGGGCCCTGGCGTTGACGATCAATGGGATTGCGGCCGGGATGCGCCACACCGGCTAATCATCGCGCTATTCCGTATTCATGTCGTCCCCTCCCCCGCTCTTGCTGTTGTTGACGGGTCTTATGCTGGGCATGCGGCACGCATTCGACCGGGACCATGTGGTCGCCGTCACCCATTTCATTTCCTTGGAGCCGGATCCGGTGCGCAGCGCCTGGTTCGGGTTCCGATGGGCGATCGGCCATGCGGTCACGGTGCTGGCCCTCGGCTCGCTGATTCTCATCCTGCACCTGAAGTTCGACCCGGCGTTTGAACGCTACGCCGAACTCGCGGTGGGGATCACGTTGATCACCCTTGGTATCTGGCGCCTTGTCCTGCTCTGGCAGGAGCGCCGGCATACCCATCGTCACGCGCACCGCACGAAGCAACATGCGCACGAGCATTCCCACGCGCCGGGCAGGGAGCACGTCCACCGCTTTGCGCCCACGCTCGTCGGGATGGTCCATGGGGCGTCGGGGACCGCGGAGCTCTTTGTCCTCATTCCCATCACGCTCATCAGCACGACGTGGCTGGCCTACCTCTATATCGGCCTCTTCAGCCTTGGGTGTGCGGTGACGATGAGCACGTACGGCTATGTGGCGGGCCGTTTTTACCGGAAGGCGAACCAGACAGGCCAGCGCATTTACCGGGCCCTCGTGATTCTTACATCGATTGCAGGACTCGTCTTGGGTGTGGTGTGGATTCTGAAGAACCTGTAGCATCGCCATGCGGCGGATTTCCATTGCGTCGCTGCTGGCACCTCGATAGAATCCCTCAAGACAGGAGCATTCCTTATGAAACGAGTGGTCTTACTGCGCCACGGCGAGAGCACGTGGAATAAAGAGAACCGGTTTACCGGCTGGACCGACGTGCCGCTCAGCGAGCGGGGCATGGCCGAGGCCAGGGAAGCCGGCCGGCTGATGAAGAAGGAAGGCTATCTCTTTGACACTGCGTACACGTCGGTTCTGCGGCGCGCGGTTGACACCCTGCGACTGGCCCTTGAGGAGATGAGGCTGGCGTCTATTCCTGTTGTCCAGAGTTGGCGCCTGAATGAGCGGCACTACGGAGCGCTACAAGGGCTGAACAAAGCGGAGACCGCGGCGAAATACGGCGAGCAACAGATTCTCCAGTGGCGCCGCAGCTACGACGTGCCGCCGCCTCCACTCACGAAGGATGATGAACGGTATCCCGGCAAGGATCCCTGCTACGCCGCGCTGAAACCCTCCGAGTTGCCGCTGACTGAGTGTTTGAAAGATACTGTGGCGCGGTTTCTCCCGTACTGGCATGAGACGATTGCGCCGGCGGTCAAGGCAGGCCAGCGCGTGCTCATTGCGGCGCATGGCAATAGCTTGCGCGCGCTGGTGAAGCACCTCGATCAGATTTCCGACGACAAGATCATCGACCTCAATATTCCGACAGGCATTCCACTCATCTATGAACTAAACGACGGTCTCACGCCGATCCGCAGCTTCTACCTCGGCGATCCGGAGGCGGTCAAGCGCGCGACGCAAGCGGTTGCGGATCAGTCCAAGGCGGAAAAATAGGATTGACAAGTATTCCTTGCGCGATATACTCTCCGATTCCATGAAACGTCCAGCGTTCGTCCAACATCTACTTAGTTTGGTCGCCTGTCTCATCGTGGCGGCTGCGCTGCTGTCCATTGCGCTGCCGCACCATCATCACGGCGCGGCCGTCTCCCAGCACTCCGAGACCTGCCGCCTCTGCAAAATTCAGGAAGGGTTTTCCGCCGCACCCGCCGCGCCACGCGTCATCCAGCATGCGCCACGGCTCGTGGCCTCCAATCCGCTTCCTTCCCATGAAGCTCCTCGGACGTTCCTCCTCGTTCGTCTTTCCGCTCCCCGCGCCCCACCCGTCCTCTCCTAAGCTCGTCGGTTCATCCGCGTTCTTACGACACGCGTAGTCCGTCTGATAGCGGGCTGCGCCTTGCTGAAGGAGGGGTTCCATGACACCGCATCGCCTGACCATGACCATGATCGGCTGCGTCCTGGGAAGCCAGGTGGCCTGGGCCGATCCCATGACCGAAGAAGTGTCTGCGCTGCGCCACGATGTTCAGCAGTTGACCACGACGGTGCAACAACTCACGACCACGGTCCAAGCTCAACAACAGCGCATTGCCCAATTGGAGCAGTCCGGCGCCAAGCCATCACAAATGGCGAGCAACGCTCCAACCGTTGCCGCACGGCAGCCGGCGGCAGCCAGTTTCTCCTCCGCGTTTAACCCGGAGATCGGTGTCGTCGCCGATATACTGGGGCAGCGCTCCAGCAGTTCTCAGGAAGGTGACGGCAACGACAAGCTCAGCGTTCGGGAGATCGAACTGGTGTTCGGGCATCCGATTGATCCGTACTCGCGCTTCGACTCGACGATTACGTTTTCGGACTTTGAGAATCCGGGCGTCGAAGAAGCGTACATCACGCACTGGGGCCTGCCCGGAGAAATCAAGGCTAAGCTGGGACGCATGCGGCCCAAGATCGGCAAGGCCAGCGCGGTTCACGGAGACGTCCTCGATACCGTGGATGAACCGCTCGTGGTCTCCGAATACCTCGGCAAAGAGGGATTGTTTCGCACCGGACTGGAGCTGACCGGATTCATCCCAGCGCCCTGGACGGCGGTCACGCATGAGCTGACCGTCGGGACCATGGAGGGCGGAGTCGGTGAAGGCGGCCATCTCTTCGGAGAGACCCGCCGCCGGCCCTCGTTCTACACCCACCTGAAGAACTTTTGGGACATCTCCTCGACCACCAACGCCGAACTCGGCGCGACGTATCTCGTGGGCTCGAAAGATGCGGACGCCCGGTATGAGGTCAACGCGGTGGGACTGGACGCGACGCTGGTGCATTTCGTGACGCCGGCCAACAAGCTCAAGTGGCAAAGCGAAGCGTACCTGCAGGATCGCAAGGAATCCTTCAGCATCGCCAATGATGGCACCCGGACGAATTTCAACAAAAACCCGTGGGGCGTGTATTCGCTGGTGGACTACCGGCTGAGTCCCCGCGTCGGCATCGGCGGGCGCTTCGACTATGTGCAGCCGGTCGACCTTACTCCGGTCACGAAAGCACGCAACGCCGACACCGCATGGTCCGGATACCTGACGCTCTACCAAAGCGAGTTCTCCCGGTGGCGTCTGCAGTTCCGCCACACGGACTTCGCCGCCGGCGGCGATGACAATACGATCATGGCCCAAGGCACGGTGGCCATCGGCGTCCACAAGCACCAACTCCAGTGACCGGTGACAACGACAACCGAAAGGGATGATGTGATGAAACGGCTCTCTCTAATATGGGTCGCAGGGTTATTCGCACTGGCGGCCGGTTCTCGAGACGCGCGCGCAGCGGAAAAGCGGTTGAACGTGGTGGCGACCCTCACAACGTTTGCGGATCTTGCGAAGACGGTCGGCGGGGATCAGGTGAGTGTCAGCGCTGTGGCAGCGCCGCAATTCAACCCGCATTTCATTGAGCCGAAACCGAGCGATGTCCTGCGCGTGAAGCGGGCCGATCTCTTCATCCACGCGGGATTGGATCTTGAGTTATGGCGTGGACCGTTGCTCGACGCGGCGGGCAACACCAGCGTGATGTCCGGGCAACCCGGTGAGTTGGATCTCTCGCGGGGGATCACGCTGCTGGAAGTGCCGGATCATCCGGTGAGCCGCGCGGAGGGCGATATCCACATCTACGGCAACCCCCACTACTGGACCGATCCGGAGAATGCGAAGATCATGGCCAAGACGATTGCGGACAAGTTCAGCGCCGTGGATCCCGCGCATGCGCAGGATTATCAGCAGCGCCTGCAACAGTTCACGGCCCGGCTGGATCAGAAGATGACTGAATGGCGCTCGGAACTTGCCCCATTCCGGGGACAGGAGCTGGTCGGCTACCACAATGAGTGGCCGTATCTGATGCGGTTTGCCGGGTTGCGCATGGATAAATTCCTTGAGCCGAAACCGGGGATTCCTCCGACGCCCAAGCAGGTGGAGTTCATCGAGCGCTATGTTACGGAGCACAAGATTCGCGGCATTGCGCAGGCGACGTACTATCCGCAGCGGGCGGCCCATGCCATCGGGCAGCATACGGGGGCGAAGATCGTGCTGTTGTGCCAGAGTGTCGGCGAGGTGCCGGAAGCCTTGGATTATATGGCCATGGTCGACTACAACGTGCGCCAACTGCTGGGTGCGCTCCGCACGGAGGCCGCGCCATGAACGAGTTTCTCCAGCTGATGTTCAAGCCGTTTCTTGCGTGCTTGATCCTCACGGGGATGCACGCCTATCTTGGGCTGCATGTCATTGAGCGCGAGGTGATCTTCGTGGACCTGGCCCTGGCGCAGGTTGCCGCACTGGGAGCGACGTTCGGGTTTCTCTGGGGCTTCGGGCTGCATTCGAGCGCTGGGTATCTCATCTCGCTGGGGTTCGCGCTGATCGGGGCCGCCACGTTTGCGCTGACCCGGCTGCGCAAGCCGATCGTGCCCCAAGAATCGCTGATTGGGATTGTGTATGCCGTTTCCGCGGCGGGGGCCATCCTTGTGCTCAGCCGCGCCTCTGAGGGTGGGGAAGAGTTGAAAGCGCTGCTGGTGGGCCATCTCTTGTTCGTGGACTGGCGAGAGCTCTGCAAAGTGCTGGTCCTCTACAGCTTCATTGGGTTCATCCACTGGCTGGCGCGCAAGCCGCTGCTGGCGATTTCGCAGGACCCGGAGGCCGCGTTCGCCCAGGGCCTTCGGGTTCGGTGGTGGGACTTCCTGTTCTATGCGACGTTCGGCGTGGTGGTGACGAGTTCCGTGGAAATGGCGGGCGTGCTGCTCGTGTTTTCCTTCCTCATCGTGCCGGCCGTCTGTGGCGTGCTGCTGGCGAGGAAGATCGGCTCTCGGCTCCTGGTCGGGTGGATTGCGGGCACCCTCACGAGCGTGGTCGGAGTCAGCATGTCGTACGCGTGGGATCTTCCCACTGGCGCCGCCGTCGTCTGTGCGTTCGGCGTATGTCTCATCCTGTGCGCGCTCTTACGCGCCTTCATGATCCGCAGCATATAAGACAAACACGCCCCCGCATCTGCAGGGGCGTGTTGAAGTACGCCGAAGAAAACGAGGTTAACTGCCGAGTTGAACCCCGCCTCCGGGAAGCGGCACGTCCAGGCAGGTGATCGGGGAGGTCACAAGATGGAGGGCGCCGCCGATTTCATCGCCGACCCCGTCCACCAACCCCATCCCCAGGCCTTTGAAGAAATTGCCGCCGTTCTGGATCTCTTCAGCAGGCTGACTAAACAGCTCGGTCCATCCAAGGAGGAGGTTCTTGGCGCCGAAGACTAACTTGCCGCCGGCGCGCTTGGACCAGCCCATTTCCTTCGTCCAGGGGCTTGCGGTGTAGTTCTTGGTCAAAGACAGCGTGTGGATGGCCCCGCTACCCATGTCGCCTGCGTATCCTGCCGCCGGATACAGTGCCAGCACACCGACCACTCCAGCCACGACCAGCAAGCCAGAGACCAATCTGAAGCTCTTACCCATGAACACCTCCTGTTGGCGAAAGTCTAGCACTCGTACAGGCATTGTCAAGCACTTCTTGCTAATCCACTAAGAAGTCGGTCAAACACTACATACAAGTCGTCATAGAGACAGCTATCCCCTTACTCTATATAGCCATGGAGTATTTGCGCTCACGTTACCCCCCGCTTACTTCAGCACGTCCGTACCGCCTTCAGGCAGCGGTACATCAACCGCAGTCACCGGGAAGGTGACGGCGTGCACGGCTCCACCGACCGTCTGCCCGACCGCGGTCCAGACACCGCGCCCAATGCCGACAAAGACGTTTTCTCCAGCGCGAGCGGCCTTAATGGGCTCGCGAAAGAGGGCGGTCCAGCCCAGGAGCACGTTTGTAACCCCGTATTTCAGTTTGCCGGCGGCCTGTTTGCTGTAGGTCGCCTGCGTCGTCCACTCGCTGGCGGCTGAAGCGGCCACCGGCGCAGCCAGCAGGACCATCCCGATCAGCGCGACACCAACACGATGCTTCATGCGTTCCTCCTGTTGACCGAAGTCTAGCATCGGATTGGACATTGTCAACCACGATCGATGCCGACGCCAAGTCGAAACATTGACTTTCCCTTCGAACACCGCTTAAATAACATCCATGCGTCCTCAGCGCGGTGTCTCCTGGTGTCTGTTCCTGAGTCTCGTCGGTATCGGCCTGTCCGGATTCCTGACCTACCTGCACCTTGGACTCTTGCGCGGCGAATTGCTTGGTGGAGCCGTATGCGGAGGCGCGGGCGCCTTTAATTGCCATATCGTCACGGAGAGCGCCTGGGGGTCATTCCTGGGGATTCCGCTGGCGCTGTGGGGGGTGCTGGGCTACGTCACCATCCTCGGCCTTGCGCTGCTGGCGCGCCAACCCGGCGACTGGGCAGGGCATGCGATGGCCGCGATCGTGTTGCTCACGGCGGTGAGCGTCTCGATTGACCTGGTGTTGTTGGGTGCGATGGTTTTTGCCATTCATTTCTTTTGTCTGTTCTGTTTGACGACCTATCTCGTGAACCTCTCCCTCCTCGTGGTGTCCACTCGCGCCCTGGGTCGGCCATGGCCCGAGGCCTTGCGCCACCTGGGCCCATCAATCGGAGCGCTCGTTCCCTCAAGCCAGCGGCCGGCGGCAGGGCTCTTCTGGGGCATCATGACCGTCGGCGTGCTGGGGGTCGCTGGGGTCCATGCCGGCACCACCTTTATGGCCCGGGGCACCCTGGGGAGCATGCACACGCAGATTCACGAATTCGTGACCAAACAGCCGCATGTGAGCATTGACACGACCGGCGATCCCACCATCGGCCGGCCCGGCGCGCCCATCCAGATCGTGGAGTTCAGCGACTTCATGTGTCCGGCGTGCCAGAAGGCGTCTAAACTGAACGCCATCATCATGGCCAACCACCGGCAGAACGCGGCGTTCACTTTCAAGAATTTTCCGCTTGATATGACGTGCAATGAATCCATCCCGCGCATCGTGCACGCGGGGGCGTGTCAGTTGGCCGCCGCGGGGGAATGCGCGTTCCAGCAAGGGAAGTTTTGGCCCATGCATGACCTCCTCTTTAAGGAGCAAGGGCATGGCAGCGCGTCGCATTTCGAAGGAAAGCTCGGAGAGCTCGGACTAGATTCCGCCCGCTTCAATGCGTGCATGGAATCCGGTGAGGGGCTCGCCGCGGTGAAGCGCGACATCGCCGAGGCGAAAAAGGCGAACGTGATGAGCACGCCAACATACGTGATCAACGGGATTCCCATTCCTGGCGGGGTGAGTCCGTCGATGTTCGATGAGTTTGTCGACGCGATTCAGGAGTCCAGCCGCTAGGCTGGCCTGCTCACAGACGATTCCCATAATGACAGCAGCCCCCCTCACCATCGGGAAGAAGGCCCCGGCGTTGACCCTCCAGACCGCCGGCGGCAAGACGATTCGCTTGTCGGACTTCCTCGGCCAGAACGTGGCCCTCTACTTCTACTCAAAAGATGACACGCCGGGCTGCACCAAGGAAGCGTGCAGTTTCCAGAAACATCGCGCCCAGCTGGCCGCGCAGCGCGCCGTCGTCCTGGGTGTCAGTCGTGATGATGTGGCCTCGCACCAGCGGTTCGCGGACAAGTTCGGCCTGACGTTTCCCTTATTGAGTGATCCGGATGCCGCCGTCTCGAAAGCGTACGGCGTGTACAAACAGAAATCCATGTATGGCCGCACCTATTGGGGCATTGAGCGCACCACCTTCATCATCGATGCGCAGGGCCGCATCGCAGCCATCTTTCCGAAAGTGCAGGTGGACGGCCATACCCAAGAGGTGCTCGACGCGCTCACGGGATCGCGGTCCACACGCGCCACCGCACCGCCCCGGCCCGTTCGCGCCAAACACTAATACAAACGAAGTACATCCTGTGACAGGATTACAGTGATGTTCGAATGATTACAGTGATGGTGAGTCATCCAAATCACTGGAATCAATTTTGGAATCACTGGAATCGTCACCATTGTTAGTTCGTGTGCTATAGTCGCGGTCCGGCCGCGCGGATGTGGCGGCGCGCACTCTAACACCCATGACCCCCCCGCAGCTTGATCGCGCGCTCGCGCGCATTGACCAGCTCAACAGCGACGATCCTGCTCGCGACGTTGTGGACGGCGTTCCGCAGCCGCGGGAACTCGTCTACGCGAAGCGGCTCACCGCGTGGGTGCTGCGGCTCGATCCGAACGCCTCGGAGGCCTTGCGCATCGCGGCGCGCGGCCAGCACGTCCGCCGCTGGACGATTCCGCGGTCACAGTACCCCATGAACCGGCAAGGCTATCTGCGCTGGCGCGAGACGCTCAAGACGTTCCACGCCAACACCGTCGGGGACATCATGGGCCAGGCCGGCTACGATGCCACCATGATCCAACGGGTGACGCGCCTGATCACGAAGAAGGACTTGGCGACCGACCGCGAGACGCAGACGCTGGAAGACGCCCTCTGCCTGCTGTTTTTGGAAGCGCAGTTTGCCGACCTCAAGCGCAAGACCGCGGATGAGAAGATGCGGGACGTCCTCCGCAAGACCTGGCAGAAGATGAGCGCGCAGGGCCGCGCCGAAGCGACGCGGCTGGCCCTGGGGCCAGAGGATCGCGCCTACTTATCGCAGACGCTCGGCGAGCCCTTTTAAAACCGGCGGATGCCCGCGGCCCGGCGTCGCTTTGGCTGCGTCCCACCGGGCGAGCCGCGGCTACTCGAGGGCGCGCGGCTCTTTAACGCGGGCGCATTCTTTGAGAGCCACGAAGCGTGGGAATCCCTCTGGCATGAGGTTGAGGGAGAAGAGCGGGAGCTGCTGCAAGGATTGATTCAGTTGGCCGCGGCGTACCACCACGCGCATCAAGGCAACGACACCGGTGCGCGATATCTGTATCGCCGGGGCCGAGCCCGTGTCGCGCGATGGGAACCGGCGCACGCCGGGATGGCGATTACCGCGTTTCTCGCGCTGGTGGACCAGGACTTTGCGAAGCACGCACGAGCACGGCGCCGGCCGGCCGCGCGCATTCAGATTGAGCCGTCGAGGTGACTAGACCTTCTCGAAAGACGGGCACAGGGCCGCGCCGAGCGGACAGTCGCCGCACTTGGGGGCTTTGGCGTTGCAGATCGTCCGGCCGTGGATAATCATCCGATGGCCGAAGCGCGTCCAGTCTTTCTTCTGGACCAGCGTCATCAGATCCTGTTCGATCTTGTCGCGGTCGGTCTGGTGGGTGAGGCCGATGCGTTGGCTCAGGCGCATGACGTGCGTGTCCACGACGACGCCGGCAGGTTTGTGGAAGGCGTTGCCGAGGACGACGTTCGCGGTTTTCCGAGCAACACCCGGCAGATGAATCAGGTCCTCCATCCGGTCGGGCACACGGCCGCCGAAGCGCTCGACGATTACCTGGCAGGCGCCGATGATGCTCTTGGCTTTGTTGCGGTAGAAATTGACCCGCGAGATGTCGCGCTCAAGCGCGGGCCGGCCGGCGCCGGCATAGTCCTTGGCGGTTATGTACTTCTGAAACAACTCGACCGTGACCTTGTTGACGAGGACGTCCGTGCATTGGGCGGAGAGGATCGTCGCCACGAGAAGTTCCAGGGGGCTGGAGAAGTTCAGCGTGCATGCGGCATCGGGATACGCGCGTTCCAGCGCAGCTAGAATCTTGGGCAGACGCTGCGCCGGGGGCGCAACACGGGGTGGCATGGGATGTATTCTAAATGGAGTCACTGATGTACTGCAACATTTCGTGGGGTGGCTCCATTGACCCTGAGCGAAGTCGAAGGGTACCCTTCGACGCGCTTTGCTTGCTCAGGGTCAATGCGCCGTGGATATGACAACTGCGGGCGCATTGAGTCGGCGGTGGACGACGGCGCAAGGTGGGGTTACAATAACATGATCCCACCACCTACTGGGCTTCGCCGTTTCAAGAGCGTGGAGCCCCGAAAGGCGAAGCGGTCGCTGCCGCAACAGTTTTCCTTTTGGAGCAGCGACTGGCCTTCGGCCAACCAGCAGGTGGTGGGGTGAAGCTCTCCGGCGCCGTCGCCATCGTGACCGGGGCTAGCCGCGGCTTGGGGCGCGCCGTCGCGCTGCGGTTTGTGCGCGAAGGAGCCCGGGTTGTGATCTGCAGCCGCACGCCGAAGGATGTCGAAGCAGTGGCGATTGAGATTCGCCGCGCGGGCGGTGAGGTCTTGGCCCTGAAGGCGGATGTGTCGCAGGAGCGCGACGTGGACCGGCTCGTCGCGATGACGCTCAGCATGTTTTCGAAAATCGACGTGCTCGTGAACAACGCCGGTGTGCTCACCCCGAAGGCCCCGATCGATCGCGTCAAAGTGACCGACTGGGATAC
>Ga0209515_10009132_pt1 | contig 11368 bp, 11 predicted proteins | sample Subgroupgradi54m_FD_187454 | JGI IMG/M metagenome (GOLD analysis project Ga0209515, IMG submission 187454) | Subsurface groundwater microbial communities from S. Glens Falls, New York, USA - GMW60B uncontaminated upgradient, 5.4 m (SPAdes)... ...
CCACTAAGTCAGCGCCAACATCAGCACCTTTGGTATAAATTCCTCCACCAAGTCGGCCGAATACAGAAATCAATGAACCGCCAAAACTCAAACCAATAAGCGCAGAAACATCTCCGGTAATCCAGTAGAACAACGTAGTAGCGAGTAAAGCGAGACCAACCACAAAGAAGCCAGTCACCGCTCCACCCTTGAAGGCAAGGTTAAAGGCCTTGGCAATTCCTGATTTAGCCGCTTCTGCCACGCGCACATTGGCACGGACCGCCACGAACATACCCACATATCCAGCCAGAGCTGAGGCAATAGCGCCAACAACGAACCCATAGGCAGTAACATGGCCAATCAAAAAATAGAGCAAAACAGCGACGACAAGACCGACCATAGCTACGACCCGATTCTGTCGTTTGAGATAAGCCCCCGCTCCTTCACGGATGGCTTGCGAAATAGCAACCATCTTCTCATCTCCATGCGGTTGCTTAAGAACTTGCATGATAAGAACGACTCCGTATCCCAGAGCCGCTAAAGCTGACAATAAGGCAAAAATAAATATATTCATAATTCATACATAGTACATAATTTATTAGGTTGTTTCAACTCTATACTCGCTATATCATTTTAAAATCATGATTCGGTCATTGACCAATATAGCTTATTCATAACGCGGCTAACCTTCCGAGCTTTCCTCGTCCTGAAGACAGGACTGCGGTCTCGGCCTCCCGCTACTCATGCGCTTATTGGTACCCAAAGCCCTCAACGTGATTTTAAAATGATATAACTTGTAAAGTCTTGTACTTCACATTCAACTATGATACCCTAACCTCAAAGTTCTTTAACTTGGAGGACAAAAATGAACAATCAAAACTTTCTAGACGATGTGCCCAGTGATGGTGGCTACGGTGGGATTATTCAAGGCTGGCAACAAGGTGGTGCCAATTACCAGCCGTTAAGTAGTGTAAATAGGAATTCTGACTTTTTCACACAGCAAAAAGCAAAAGGTATTAGTGAATCAGAAGTTATGGAACTTTTGAATTCTGCTGAGAATAACCACATTACTAGAGTTCGGCCAGCACTTATCTTCAAAAACCTAACGCATAGGCACTGCGGTTATAGAATGCTCAAATTCGTTGCATTTGAAGAAGGCTCAGGATCCGTCTGGGATGCTTTGGTCTATGTACCAGTCGAAGTCAGATCGAATTCCAATGTTTTGGTTTGTGCCAATCCTGCTTGTAGGAAGATCACCCTTACTAGGAGGTCAAAATGAGCGAGAAGATTTGTCTATTCTGTGACAAAGACGATCCAACTAAACATAGAATCATTGCTGAAAACGAATTGATCTACTCCCGATGGGATAATTTTCCCGTCACTCCTGGCCACGCAGAAATTGTGCCTAAGCGACATGTAGAATCATTCTTTGATCTAAAGCCCGAGGAGTTGAAACAACTCTATAATATGTTGTTTCAGACTAAGGTAAAAATTCAAGAGATTCATACTGTCAGTGACTTTACCATTGGCATTAACGAGGGAGTACTGGCTGGCAGAACTGTGCACCACCTCCATGTCCATATTATTCCCAGATATCAAGGTGATGTACCTAACCCCAGGGGTGGAATTAGAAATATCATCCCAGGAAAGGGAGATTACTAAGCCGAGTTTGAACTCGGCTTTTGATTTTATGAACCACCTCTTGACCGTGAGTGATTGAAACAGTAAGGAGTGGTGGCAGAGCGGAAATGTTTTTGAGAGGTAACGGGTCAAAAATGTTTCCGCGGAGACCCGTGGGGTCGTGAGAAATACTCCTAATTCAATAGATTTTCTGATTTTTTATCACTATCCCCTATCTCCACAATATTCTCGACTCGGTCGAGCATTAGGCCAAGGCGTTTCTCGGAGTCATCGTAAGAGCCACGGGCGTCAGAGAGATGTTTGCCGAGTTTGCGGAAATCATCCGCCATTTTCCGTCCATCGATAGCGATGCGTTCCAAGCGCTTGATGATTTCTTTAGTCTGACTGCTGGTCTGAATATCTTTGAACCAGTGGCGAATAGCTGACACGGAAAGTGCAAAAGTATTCGGAGAAACTAGAAATACCTTCTTAGAGCGCGCGTAAGCCGGGATATCGACATCCTTGGTATTGTTAATAATTTCATAATAAACTGTCTCGGCCGGTACATACATCATAGCAATATCAGTAGTGCTCTCAGATGGTAAAATGTATTTAGACGAAATCTCATCAATCTTCTTCTTCACATCAGAAAAAAATGTTTTTTTATACTGTTCTTTTTGGATATCGTTATCGGCATTAACCATCTTTTCAAAATTTTCCCAGTTGAACTTAGAGTCGATAGGCAGGAGCAAGTCATTTGGCAAGCGTAGGACTGCATCTACTGCTTCGCCGGATTTAAAATAGTGCTGTAATTCATAACTGTCTTTAGAAAAATACTGGGCCAGCGATGCTTCGAGGGATGATTCTCCCCAAATGCCACGGAGCTTAGGTGATTTGAAAATATCTTGGAATGAAGAGACGCCTTTCACTGATTCATGAACTTGCTTCAGATTCTCGGTCAATTGGGTCAGACCGGATGTAAAACCCTGAACTTGTTTATTGACCGCCTGTGAAGAGCGTTCGACAGATTCCCGACTTTCCTTGAGTTGACCTTGAACCATCTGAACGGTCTCACGCAATGCCTGATTTACAGAATTCGATAATGTATCGAGGCGCTGGTTGATGACTGTGTACTGTGTACTGTCCTCCTTGGGTTGATTGAGCTTTCTATAAACCAAAAAGACCAGTACGACGCTGGCAACAAGTCCGACAATAAAAATGTAATTAAAAATCATATCAAACTCTTGTTTGTATCTTTCGTTTCAAATATATACCAACGATTTGATGCCAAATAATCGCAACGAGAGTGCCCACGATAATTCCACCGACTATATCAAATGGCCAATGGACTCCTACATAGATTCTAGCAATACCCACCAATAACGAACTGACAAAGAGTGCATAGCCAAACTTGCGGTTATAGAACCAGATTGACATTGAGAGGGCAAACAAAAAAGTGATATGACCGGATGGAAAGGACCAACCGCTTTCAGCAACCAACTGCTTCACCTGTTCCACCATGAACGGACGAGGGTGATGATAAAAAAATCTAATGATTTCCACTATACCGTACCGAGCTATTATTGCCGAGCTTAATGCCTCCCAAAACATCCGCTGCCCCCACGAAGTGCGGTTCTTAAAAGCCACTACCACCAGAAGTAATAGTAGGAGATATATTAGATAAACAGCAAAAAATATCCCGATTTTATCAAGCAAAACAGAATGGCCGGCGTAAGCATTAACGGTCATGAAAAGGTTGGTATTAATCACAGAATGATATTAAGGATTTTATTTTTAACGTAAATCGTCTTCCTAATCTGCTGATTCCCAATGAAGGTCTTCAGTTTTTCACTGGCCAACGCGGATGCTAAAACTGATTTCTCATCTTGTTTGGTATCAATAGTAATTATATCACGAACCTTGCCATTCACCTGTACCGGCAATGACACGACATTCTCGACGAGCATGGCATCATCGTATTCTGGCCATGTTTCTAAGTGGATAGATTTTTTGTGACCTAGCACTTCTTGCCAGATTTCTTCGGTCAAGTGTGGTGCAAACGGAGCCATCAGCGTCACAAAGGTTTCAAATTGTTTCTTGGTAACCCCTAGCCGTTCAATCTCATTGAGAAGTTTCATTAGTTCACTGATGCCGGTGTTAAATTTTGTTTCTGCAATATCTTCGCCTACTTTTTTTATAGCACGATGAAGAAGCGGTTCAAATTCGGGACTTTTGTCTTGAAAGTCTAAATTAGCAACACTCCAGACGCGATTGATAAACCTGGATATCCCGTTAATGCCCGTTGAATTCCATGGACCACCCTGGTCATAAGGACCTAAAAAACCCAGAAACATTCTGACCGCATCGGCTCCATATTGAGCAATCTGAACATCGGGATCAACTACGTTGCCGCGTGATTTAGACATTTTTTGACCATCAGGTCCCAGAATCCAGCCACGGTTACGGCGTTTTTTGTAAGGCTCATCAAAACTCACTAGCCCAAGGTCAAATAAAGCTTTAATCCAAAACCTCGAGTATAGAACGTGCATAGTAGTGTGATCAGAACCACCACTGTAAAAATCTACTGGCAACCACTTAACCATTTCTTTCGGATCCGCAAACTGTTTCGGATTTTTGGGATCAGTGTACCGTAAAAAATACCAGGATGAATCTACAAAAGTATCCATGGTATCAGTTTCTCGTTCGGCCTCACCACCACACTTTGAACACTTCACTTTGAGCCAATCTGTAGATTTAGCCAGCGGTGAACGACCATTGGCTGACGGTTTATAGTCTTCAAGTCTAGGCAGTATAACGGGTAGGTCTTTTTCTGGGACTGGTTGATAGCCACATTTTGGACAATTTATCATTGGTATCGGTGCACCCCAGTATCGCTGACGGGATAATACCCAATCGCGTAGTCTGTAAGTGGTCTTTTCTCTACCGCCAACAAATTCAGTAATTTTCGCTTTAGCTTGTTCTGATTGCATTCCTGTAAATTCTCCGGAATCGACTAGTTTTCCATTCTTTGCATATTGCTCATTCCACTCTTCGGCATAGCTTTGTATACGCCATTCTTTTTTATCTTCATCCCAATATCCAGCCACACTACCACTATTTAAAATTACTGGTTTAATTGGCAGGTCGAATTTCTTAGCAAATTCGAAATCTCTTTCATCATGGGCCGGCACGGCCATAATGGCTCCTGTGCCATAGCTACCGAGAACATAATCTGCAATCCAAATGGGAATTTCTTTCTTAGTGGCTGGATTCACCGCCATAATCCCCTTCAATTCCACACCGGTCTTTTCTTTTACTTCTTCCTGGCGCATTAACTCGGTCTTATGAGAAGCTTGTTCAATATATTCTTGGACCGCCTTCCAATTTTCAATTTTCAATTTTAACTTTTCAATTATTTTGTGTTCGGGTGCGAGTACGAGATATGTGGCTCCGAAAAGTGTGTCAGGACGAGTAGTAAAAACTTTTACAACATTTTCTGAACCGGAAATGGAAAAGTTAATTTCAGCACCCACAGAACGGCCTATCCAATTAATCTGAGCGAGTTTTACATTGTCTAAATAATCTAACTCCTCCAGATCATCTATAAGTCGATCGGCGTATTTTGTGATTCCAAGCATCCATTGTGCTAATTCTTTTTGGACTACTTCGGAATTACACCGAAAACAACGTCCATTTACCACTTGTTCGTTGGCCAAGACAGTCTGATCCTTTGGGCACCAGTTGACCAGAGTATTGGCCCGGTAAGCCAGTCCTGCTTTATAAAATTGCAAAAACATCCACTGCGTCCATTGATAATACTCTGGTTCACAGGTAATCACTTCGCGCGACCAATCAAGAGTGGCACCGATTGAACGTAGCTGCTTGCGCATATTATTAATATTTTTATGAGTCCAATCAGCAGGTTGGAGATTATTCTTGATAGCAGCGTTTTCTGCTGGTAAACCAAAAGAGTCAAAACCAATAGGATAGAGGACATTATATCCTGACATCCTCAGATGACGAGAAACAATATCCATCAATGCAAAAGCATACCAGTGTCCAGCATGGAGATTGCCGGAAGTGTAAGGAAACTCAGTCAACAAAAAAAAGTTATCTTTTCCTTTTACTTGGTCTCTGGTTTCGTGGAGTTTCTTACTCTCCCAATACTTCTGCCACTTCTTCTCAATTTTTTGAGGATTGTATTTCATGATATTTTACCGTCGTGACTGCTTCGCAATATCACTCCAGTACTGCGATTGGAATTATATAAATCAATTTATCTAATTCCTGATCTTGGTGCGCGTACTTGGAATCGAACCAAGGACCTTTTCATTATCAGTGAAATGCTCTACCACTGAGCTACACGCGCCTCTTAATATGTTAAGATATACATGATAAAGTATCAGAAATATGACGAAAAATCAAAAGTTAGAACTCATCTTCAATGCCATCAGAAAGGCCTATCCCAAGAAGACTCTAGTGTTCAGTGACGGCTCTCCTGACGCCAAAATCATGATTATTGGTGAAGCACCTGGTAAAGACGAAGAAATTCAAGGCAAACCATTTGTCGGACGAGCGGGAAAACTTCTCAATACTACATTAGAGTCACTGGGATGGAAACGTAGTGATTTCTACGTTTCCAATATTGTGAAGTACCGACCGCAGGATGAATCTGGTGGTACTCTCACTCCTACTGACAAGGAAATCGAAAAGTTCCGCCCCTCAATCGAAAAAGAAATCGAAGTTGTCGATCCCAAGATAATCCTCATTCTTGGTCGCATCGCCATGACTGGTATGGGAATTATGGGAACTATGTCACAAAATCATGGCAAAGTTATAGAACAGGATGGTAGAAAAATCTTAATTGCTTACCATCCAGCGGCCATTCTCCGCAACATGACCTGGGAACCAATTTTCCGAGAAGACCTGGCGAAAATGAAGTCATTGGTTGATTAACTGTCAAAAAAAGAAGCGAGTGCCGAGCACTCGCTTTTAAATTTCCTGACCTAATTCATTTTTTTGTTAATTTCTTTACCTTGGTAGTTGACTCATTTGCTGATGGTATGGGAAATCCGAGTTCCACACTACCTGAATGAGGCGCTATTTCGTGGTTAACCTCGGTAATCAAGACACCACCTGACGTCTTGGAGAATGTTAACTTCTTGGAATCTTTATTTAGATCAACATGCACTAGATCGCCCAAACCGATTTGCCCAGTCGCCACCAGATTCGACAGTGGATATACCAGGAATCGCTCAATAGAGCGTTTCAGATGACGAGCACCGTATTTGTAATCGATACCTTCGTTCAATAGCATGTCCTTGGCTTCGTCCGAGCACTGAAACACAAACTTAGTTCCAGCCGACATCATAATACGATCTTGCACTGCAATCAGTTCAAGATCGAGAATCGCCCGCAGATGATGTTCCTTGAGCGAACGAAACACTACGATCTTATCAATCCGGTTCATGAACTCTGGCGAAAACTTCTTGCGTGCAGCTTCTTTGGCAGTAGTGTAGATCTTCTTATCCACCTGTTCTGCTGTGTCTCTGCCCTGAACACTGACATCGGTATCATCGACGCCCTTGACGGTACCTCTCCCAAAACCAATTCCACCAGAAATCAATTCTGACATTTCGCGACCTCCAAGATTGGAAGTCATAATCACTATACATCTCGAAAAATCTACCCGGCGATTATCACCCAGAGTCAAGGTGGCCTTGTCCAAAATACCGAGCAGGAGTTGCCACAGGGCATCTGACGCCTTCTCGATTTCATCAAAGAGCACCAGCGTCAGCTTCAGTTCTTCACTGTGCATCCGATCCAGATTTTCCTGGGTCAACATCGGTGAAGTTTCACGATGACCAAGGTATCCTGGCGGCGAGCCGATCAGCTTGGCGATCTCATGCGAGTGCTGAAATTCAGTACAATCAATCTTCAATACAGAGTTGGGATCAGCGAAGAGTACTTCTGCGGCCGCTTCGATCACGCGCGTCTTGCCAGATCCAGTCGGACCCAGGAAGAGTAGTGTGCCAACCGGACGGTTGAGTGGATTCATACCAGCAAGAAATACCTGATACAAACTAGATACTTTCTTCACAGCTCTTTCCTGACCAACAATGCGCGCTCCGAGACGCTCTTCGAAATCCATCGCCCGTGGGCTCTTCTGATTAGGATCAAGAAGTACTGTTTCATCTATTTGTTTTGCCTGTCCCGAATCCATAATCTTCTCCTCCTCCGCACCAATACCTAATTGTCAGTGAACATTGTGTAATTGAATATACACTTAGCATTGGCTTATGTCAATAAAAAGTTGCTACGGTTCTGCCGGCTATTTAGAAAATACCATGGCCACAGCTGGCGATTGATTTAGTCCCTCCGCCGAACCGGGCCAGTCGTGAGCTGACTGCATGAGATTGTCGTATGAGTAATGGAACCCCTCGCCATGGCGAGTACCGGAATCGTTGACCACAAAACCTGTCGCATCATAGCCCTTGATCACAAGCATGTGATAGATAGGACCAGGTGATTTAAAGTAAGGATTATCTAACATCTGCCCGGACATGCCCATGATTACTATATGGCCTTGGTCGATCTCTTGTTTAATATTTACAACTGTGGGGTTTTTAATTAGTCGAGACTTGATACTATAGACAGCCTCGGCCATCTTCGCTGTCTGCGCAGCTGATGTATCATAGCTATTATAGTGATCCAGACCCCATTGAGTTAGTTTTTGTATCTCCTGCTCTGCATAGTCTTGGGGCAGTGTTGCCCGGCCGGTTATCCAGGCATCCGCCATCAGGATACTCGCCTCTTCACATGCTTCGTTGTGAAGTTTGTCCCAAATTCCATACGGAGCTTGCACGGTGAACGGCACGTTAATAACCTTGCTGGAACTAATGGTCGGAGAAGCAGAGATGGTGGGTTTGTGTGTTGTGCTGGTGGGGATAGGACTGGAACTAGGAGAAAGACTGGGCTGTCCACTTCCCGAATACATTCCATTCAGAGCGCCTTGATTTTTGACTATCGGCGGAAGTTTAGAATATCCATAAAAAAATAAAACAAAAACCAGCAGTGCCAGTGCAACATAGAAAACCGGACCTTTTAGGATCGTCTTGATTGGGGTCATGGTTTATTGGTATACGATAACGGCTCGGTTGTCGAGCGTTGCCCAATTTTTTAAAAACTGGTCTTTAGACATGCGGATCTTACCGTAGATAGGATCGAGCAACCAGATATTGGAGGGATTGGCCACGGTTCCGCTGAAACCGGAGATGACCCTGACATGTTCACCGAAAACAGCCTTGATCTCCCTGCCGTCATCTGTCTTCCAAGTAATAGGCACACCACTGCCAGTGTACCCCCAGACTATCACAGCTTTTTTCTCAAACACCGCCTGGAGTATCTCTGTCAGGTTGGCTTTTTCTAGGGGCAAGGCTTTTCTGTATTTCGAGGCTAGATTTGCAATCGGGGTTTCATAAACTCCATAGCCGGACTTGGGCATCTTTCCATCTATACTCCCAACGAATCCCTTCTCTGGGTCGCCCCAGATATTATTTGAACTTAAATTGCCAGTATTATCGAACGGTAAATTTTTAATTAGCTCACTCTCTGTTATGGTTACTCCGAGATAATTAAGCGCCATTTTCAGTGCTGCCACCTCGCAAGACAGAGAATGCTCTTGGTAATGAAGCGGGATATCCAGTTGAGTGATCGACTCTTTGCTGGCTGTAAGCAAGGAGAGGCTTGTATCAACCCGGTACGTTAGTCGGTTAAATAATCTATAAGCTGCCAGCTTCTCTTTTTGGCCCATAGCTGTTTTATTAAAAAGAACCACAATAGCCAAAAACAAAACAATGACTAGACCGGCTAGACGTAAGGTTTTTTTATTTATCATAGTTTCTTCCTTGAGACCGCCTTCTTCACCGCCTCTTTGATCGAGTTGACCCCCATACCAAAAGCTTCAATGAGTTCGCTGGGAGTACCCGATTCGCCGAAGCGATCCTGAACGCCAATGAATTCTTGCGGTACTAGATAGTTCTTGGTTAACACTTCAGCTACTGCAGAGCCTAGTCCCCCATTGATCTGGTGCTCCTCCACTGAAACTACTGCTCCAGTCTTTTTTGTAGATGCTATAATGGTTGCGCTATCAATTGGCTTGATGGTATGAGAGTTAATGACTTCACAGTCGATTCCCTCTGCCATCAGCTCCTCGGCCGCAAGAAGAGAATTATAAACCAGCAATCCACAAGCAACGATTGTGATATCCTTACCTTCACGAAATATTTCTGCCCGACCGATTTGAAATGGTGAATCTTGAGTCGTGATGACTGCCGATTTCTCGCGGGCAAGTCGGATGTAAGTCGTACTGCCGTTGCCAGCTGCAGCAACTGTCGCCTTCTGAGCCTCTACAGCATCGCAGGGCACAATCACCACCATCCGTGGCAACATTCTCATCAGACCAATATCTTCAAGTGCCTGGTGAGTGGCACCATCAGGACCAACCGATACACCTGCATGTGAACCAGCAATCTTAACAGGAACATTGTTGATACAGATATTAGTTCTGATCTGCTCATTGTTGCGTCCAGGACTGAATGTGGCGTAAGAAGATATGAATGGTATCTTGCCATAATTAGCCATGCCGGAAGCAACCACAGCCATGTTCTGCTCGGCTACGCCCATCTCAATGAATCGCTCGGGAAATTTTTCCTTGAACCACAGACTCTTGGTTGATTCGGTCAGGTCGGCGCAAAGGACAACGACTCGTTCATCCTTCTCTCCAGCATCAACAAGACCGTGACCATAGCCATCCCGGATCGGCACCAGTTCTGGTTTCAATAAATCTGAAATTAATTTTGAATCAGGATTTAACATTATGAGTTACGGGGCTGGTGGTATTAGTACATTTTGGGAGCCACAAATTTTTTGGCTGGTTTTTTCATAAGTTACACAAAGTCGGTAGTCACTACCTGAATTTTCAACTTGATATTCATAGGGCTGACCTGGCACTGGAGCTGTAGGTAAGTGATCAATGTAACTTGGGACAAGTTCGTTAAGAGCACGGGGGTATATATTGTGGTCATTTTGGTAGGTCGTTAATGTCGACTCAATCAAGCGTGCGTCGGCATATCTTTGAACATCTCTGGCTTTAATCCTGGCACTGTTCAAGGAGAGCAGTAGGATTGATGCCATAAAACCCAAAATAGCCAATCCCCCAAGAACTACGATAACAATCACTCCTATCTTATCAAGTAGTTTTTGTCTTTTCCTATAATCTTCAAAGTTTAACCACTTGCCAGTTTCCCAAGTAATTTTTCTTCCTTTTAAGCCAGTTTTTATCCAAAGATATATATTTAAAATTGGAACGAGTGATCCTAAAAAATATAGAAATGCTTTTTTAGGAGCTCGTGATGCAATAAAATATATCCAGTGCAGAAAAAATCCTCCCCAAGACCACTTATTAACAAAGGTATCTTGATCTATTTCACTTTCTGAATTTGTAGTCGTTGCGAATGTCTCTCCACGAAAAGCAGGATTAATATCAGTCTTACCCCATCCCGAATTCAAAAGCTCAGACTTAATCTGTTCATCGTTCATGCCAGCGGCTCTGGCTTGTTTGATATAGTCGTCTAATTGTTGATTCATATTTTTGGTTCTTATTCCCAGGCACTTTTTTTAAAGTGCCTGATCTATAAAAATCAAATCGCGATTTGATCTTATCCTCCTCACGCTACCGCTTCAGAGGATTCGCAAGGCTTCTATCCCC
>Ga0209515_10009134_pt1 | contig 11366 bp, 11 predicted proteins | sample Subgroupgradi54m_FD_187454 | JGI IMG/M metagenome (GOLD analysis project Ga0209515, IMG submission 187454) | Subsurface groundwater microbial communities from S. Glens Falls, New York, USA - GMW60B uncontaminated upgradient, 5.4 m (SPAdes)... ...
AAGTTTTGATGAGAGTCAGATATATGCTCTTTTAAGACAAGGAAAATTGCCAGATGGCTTGCTGGATAAATTCCTTGAGCATGCTTCTAAAGATCCGGCAACAGCTTTACTTCTTGCATCGAAGGGTTATCAATTTATTCCTATAGATAGTGATGGTGAATCTTCTGGTGTTAAAGGTGCTCTTGGTAATGTTGCTTCTAAAGTATTAGAGGATCCTACCGTTTCCAGTCTTCTTGAGTCTGTAGGTGTTGATACTAAAGCTATTCAAGAAGCTGTGACTGGAAAGAAAGCTATTGATTCAAAAATAGGCAAAGACGGTAATCAAAAAACAGAGGATACTAATGACGATAAAGGTTGGGGAAATGGTTTTGGCAAGGTGGTAATTGGGTTGGGAGGAGCTGTTTTAGCTCTTGGTGGATATTTGTTTAGTGAAAATAAATTTAAGAGCAGTTTGTTTGGAATAGGTGCATTAGGTATTGGTGGTGCTTTAGCGTCTGCATTTAAACCAATTCGAGAGCTGGTTGGATTTGCAAAAAATACTGCTGATTCTACTAAAGGATGGGCAAACGACTCTGCTAAATGGATAACTGGTTTAGGCAGTGCAGCATTAGCGCTTCTTGGTTTTTATGTAAATGAAGAAAAAGTAAAACCTTCTGTTGTCGCTGTTGGAGCTTTGGGAATAGGTGCTGTTTTAGCTTCAGCATTTGGACCAATTCGTACCTTATTTGGTTTCCCTGATGCAGAACAACCCAGTACAGAGAAAAAAGATAAGCCTGTTTCTAAAGCAGAACCTGCAGAAGCCAGTGCATAGAAAAAGAAAAAGCCTTCTAAGCATAATTTGGTATTATTGTTAGTTCTGTATAAAGTTGTTTAATGTTTCTTTTTAGATTTGGATGAATAAAATTGGGAGCAATTTCAAAAAGTGGTATTAAAACAAAGTATCTTTTATGAAGCATTGGGTGTGGGATTATAAGAAGTTTTGTATTTATTACTTCATCTCCATAGAATAAAATATCCAGGTCAATAGTTCTTGATTTTTTCTTTTTTTCTTTCCTACTTTCTATTCTTCCAAGCCTTTTTTCAATCTTTTTACAAAAGGCTCTTAACTCAATAGGAGGCAAGGAGGTTTTAATTTTCATTGCTCCGTTTAAAAAATAACCGCTTTTAATCCCTTCTTGAGGAGGATTCTTTAGCATATTTGAAACCTTAACGATTTTTATTTCTTTGTGCTCAGAGAAGAGTTTTAATGCAATTGAAATATTTTTTTCTCTGTTACCTTTATTTGTCCCTATTGCAATAAATACTGTTTTCATTGATTCCTTAACCTTTGCCTTGCTTATTGTATCTCTTAAAATTAAGCTCCTTAATGTTAAAAGAACAGGCTAATTATAAATATTTTTATACTTAAGTTTCTTAAACCTCATTACTTGTTTGGCTTAATTTCTTATCCAAAGTAAAGTTTAGAAAAAATTTAAGAAAGTCTTTTGAATTGGCCTTGACTTAAAAAGTTAAGATTTAGTAAAGTGTAAGTATATAGTGTCTTGGCTTGTTTGGTACTAAATTTTAGAATGGTATAGAAACTGAATATAAGCAAGCAAAATAACAGTAAGGAAACAAATTAGATAAAGTTATTTAAGAAAGGGAAAATAAATGAGTACTGTAGATAGAATTGGTCAGGCAATATTAATTATACAAAGAGCCGGGAAAAATCTTCCTGAAATTATTAGAGAGATAGATGCGGATCCAAGAAGTGAAGCAAATGGATATTTAAATGACTTAAGAGTATTATTTGGTGCTGATAACAATGGTGTTAAAGCTGGTCTTGGTGTTAAAGCAGATGGAAGTTTAGATGATAGTGCTAAAAGTCAATTTGAAGCAGCAAAGTTATTAGCTGCTGCAGAAACTGGAGACAAAGTAGAAGATAAAGGAAAAGTAGAAGATAAAGGAAAAGCAGAAAAAGCAGAAAAAACAGAGAATACAGAGAATACAGAAGAAGCTGATGATACAGAAACTGAAGCCGGTGGTGGTGGAAATGTAGAAACCCCAGCTAATGGCGGTGATGACAATCCCGGTAGTGGATGGGGTAAATGGGGTACTTTAACTCTTGGTATTGTTGGTGCTCTTGCATGGATTGGATCTTTCTTTGCATCTGAAGAAGGAAGTAAGGGAAAAAGTCTTTTTGCAGGTATAGGTGCATTGTTACTTGGTGGTGCAGTTGTTTCTCAATTTCCTAGGATTTCAGGACTGTTTGGCAAGAGTTTAGGTACTGCTCCAGCTACTGATTCTGAGGGTAAAACTGAAGAAGGTGGAGACAAACCAAAAGAAGAACCAGCTCCAGTAGAAGGTGAAGAAGGAAAGAAATAATTTTTTACCTCTCTTCAATCAAGGAGGATATAAAAAGTAATTAAGTGCTTTTTTTAATTAGTAGTTTATTTAATCTCTTTTTTTATATATTTTTATTTTATGAGTACTTTAGCAATTTCACCAATAAGAACACCGTTCCAGACTATTAGAGCAAGAGCTGAGAGCGGTAAAAGTAAACCCGGTGGGTTTGTAGATAACAGCATTATTAGTTCCGGTACTGATTTTCTCCAGCAAGGATTAGGTGTTGGACTTAGATTAACAAAAGTTATTTTTGGATTTTTAGGAGTAGCTGGTGGTGCTGTTTTAGCTGCGATATTTAAAGAACATACAGCTGCAGATTATGGCTCAAAATTACTTATGGTCGCCGGTGCAATTCTTGGAGTGCTTGGTGTAAAAGATTTAATGTCTTTTAATAAAAACATTCAATCTAAAATTGAGCCTCCAAAATGTAATACTGAAGTAGATTCAGCAGCTGGTAAAGAATGTAAAAAAGCAATTGCTGAATTATCAAAACCTGAATTAGATCCTCAGTTTGCAAAACCAATTCAATCATCTAACCTTGGTTTAATTCGTGCAAATCAATCTGAACCTGAAGTAAGAAAATCAGCCATTGAGCTTTTAAAAGCTTATACAAAGCCTGGACTTGTCTCTCATGCATCTACTTATAAATCTGGAGTTGAGTATACAATAACAAATATAGATAGTGAGCCTGTTTCACTTGCCACATATTCAGACAGACTTGCAAACTTAGTTGGATATATTTCTGCTAATGGAAACTTGGATGCTACTGATCCTGATGCTAAAGCTGTCGTAGAAACAGTATTGAAAGATTTAGAGATTGGCACAACACAATACTCAAGAATACTTCCCACAGATTTTGTTGACACTTACTCAGCAGCTAAGTGGTATCGTGAAACTCATTGTGAAAAAGAAAGTTCTATAACTGACATACTGGGCGGAAATGACAAAATCGCATTATTACAGAAATGTTTAGATACTGGTACAGTTTCTAAAGAGGCAAAAGCATATTTAGATGATGTTCAAAAAACACAAAATTATCTAGCTGCTTTAGATAGAGTTATATCTTATGTTCAAGATCCAGCTAATTTAGCTGATCCTGTTAAAAATCCAATAAAAGCAAGAAATGTAATAATTTTACGCCAGGCATTAATCTGTGGGCTTGGATTAAAAGGTGTAGATTCCAATGAAATTAGTGAAAGATTAGATTTAAGGCATGAAGGTGAAGCAAAGGCTGATGGCACTAAAATTTCTGGCATTCAAGATAAATTGAAGAAAATAAATGAGTTCTTAAGAAGTGAAAATGTAAGAAAATTTATTAATGATGAGAGATTTCCAATAAAACGTTCTTCAACTACAATTTCAGGAGATGATGTTCTTGGTGGAATGGTCTGGTCTGAGTTTCTTAAGAAAAAGCCTGTTCCTGTAGCAGCATAAATTATTCTTTTACAGCAGTAACAACAGTATTTATCCCACCTCTTGAGGTGAAATGTCCTGTTACAGTAATTTTCTTTGCATTTATTTTTTTATCTATGTCATCAAGAATTTTATTAGTTACATGTTCATAAAAAATGCCCTCATTTCTATATCCAAGAAGATAATACTTCAAGGCTTTTAATTCAATGCATTTTTTATCAGGCACATATTCTATAACAATGGTTCCAAAATCTGGCAGTCCTGTCTTTGGACAAACTGATGTAAATTCTGGGCAGTTAATGGTTACGGTGTAATCTCTTCTTGTGTATCTGTTTGGAAATGTTTCCAAATCAAATTTTTTAGTTTTTTTCTTTTTCATAAGTTATATTATATAGGGGTGTGCTAAAAAATCGAGGATGCAAAAGACCCTTTATGATGTTCCAAAGATACTTAAAAACATCAAAAATTTTACAAGGACACAAATATCAAATTAGCTTTACCATTAGGTCCTAATGATCTTTTGGTAAAACTTCTATATAAGAGGTATAAGATGACAGTTGCATCTGGACATAAACAGAGAAAATGTAGATAATTATACACATGTCAAGTAATGGAAAAGGGAAAAATAATTCAGAAGGCAATTTATCCTTAAAGGAAGCAGCTTCTAATTTAGGTATATCAGAAGCTACCGTAAAAAAATATGTTAAAGAATTTGATTTGAAGTTAGAAAAACAAGCATTTGGTAGAACTTTTATTTCTCAAGAAACACTTCAGGCTCTTTCTGAAATAGCAAAATTACGTGCAAATGGTCTTTCTATCTCCGAAATAAAAGAATTAAAGTCTCAGCAACCTACTTCAACACTAATTGATGAAATAGAAAATCCTGATATTGCTAAAGCTGAAAAAACTTTAGCTTCTGAGCCTGATAAAGCTGAGTCGTTGGATGATAAAGATTCTTTATCTGAAAACGGTGAAATATCTAGTGAAGAAACTGGCATTATTTCTAATGAAGAAAAAGAATTAGATTCTGACTCTGCCATTGGTGATGAAGTCTCAGAATCAGAAGAAGGTGAAGCTAAAGATGATGCTTCTCTTGAAGGACAGCCAAGAAGAAGACGAGGTTTTAATTATCGGTATGTTGAAAGACAAATATCAAACGATTCAAAGAGAATCTCTTCATTAAGAAGAAGACTTCAAAATCCTAATATTTCAATTCAAGAAAAACTGTTTTTTGAAGAAGCTTTAGAGCGAAGAATATTGTTCCTAAATGGTTGGAAGCATATTCTTAGATGGGTTAGTAAGCGATAAGCTATGCCAATAAGATTTCTTACAGCAGGTGAGTCGCATGGACCTGAGTTAAATATTATTATTGATGGTATTCCAGCAGGCTTAGAACTTCTTCCTGAAGATATAAATAAAGACTTACTTAGACGCCAGGGTGGCTATGGTCGTGGCGGCAGAATGAAGATTGAAAAAGATCAGGTAATTTTTACTGGTGGTGTAAGACTTGGTAAAACTCTAGGTTCTCCAGTTTCAGTCAGAATTATAAATAATGATTTTAAAAACTGGGATGTTGCAATGTCTCAAATACCCCAAGATTTAAATAATCCTCAAATTAAAGAAAAGATTGATGCAAAATATGTTTCGAAAGTAAGACCAGGGCATGCAGATCTTGCAGGTTCAGTAAAGTTTGCTCATGAAGATATTAGAAATGTTCTTGAAAGATCTAGTGCAAGAGAAACAACAAGTAGGGTTGTTAGTGGTGCTGTGTGTAAAAAGCTTTTAAATACTTTAAATATAAACGTATTTAGCTATGTGTTGAGAATCGGTAGTGCTGCTGTTGACACTGAAAAACTTGGTTCTGATTATGCAGAACTTTTTAAAAAAGCTGAAATGTCAGAAGTTAGATGTCCAGATTCTAATGTCTCAGAACAAATGAAGCAAGTAATAAATGAAACAAGAACTAATGGAGATACCGTTGGTGGGTTAGTCCAGATTGTTGCTTATGGTATGCCTATTGGTATTGGTTCTTATACGCAGTGGGATAAACGATTAAATGGCAGAATAGCAGGAGCATTGATGTCTGTTCATACGATAAAATCTGTAGAGATTGGACTTGGTAAACAAGTGTCTGAAACGGTTGGTTCAAAAGTTCACGATCAAATAAGAGTTGATTCTAACTGGAAAGGGAAATCATTTAGATATAAAAGAAAATCTAACAATGCTGGTGGGATTGAAGGTGGCATGTCAAATGGTGAACCTATTGTTTGTACTGTTGCTACAAAACCCATTCCAACACTCATTAAGCCTTTGGATTCTGTTGATATAAAAACCAAACAAAATACTCAGGCTCATTTTGAGAGATCTGATATTTGTGTTGTCCCGGCTGCAGGAGTTGTTCTTGAATCAATGTTGTCTTATGTGCTTGCTGATGCAATTCTTGAAAAATTTGGCGGGGATAGCATGTCTGCTCTACTTCAAAATTATAATAATTATCTAAACTATACTTACAATCTCTAATAAAAACTATTTGACAGCCACATGAATAGCAACAATACCACCAAGAATATTTTTAAAGTAACATTTTTTAAATCCGGTTTTTATTAAAAGTGACTTTAATTCTTCTTGTTTGAGCCATGTCTTTAATGAGTTCGGAAGATATGAATATGCTTCTTTATTCTTTGCTATTAATTCTCCAAGCTTTGGAACAGTATTAAAAAAGTAAGAAAAATAGAGATTTTGCCAAAATTTATTTGTTGGGTAAGCAAGATCTATACAAACAAAAACTCCACTCTTATTTAAGAGATTAAAAATGAGCTCTGTAGATTTCTCTTTATCAATAAGATTCCTAAGTCCAAATCCTATTGAAATAAAATCAAATGCTCCTTGCTTAAAAACTGATGATTCAAAGTTGCTTGTTACTAAAGATATGTTTTCAAGTTTCAGCTTATTAAATTTCTTTCCAGCAAGTTCAATCATATTTTTTGAATTATCAATGCAGGTGATTTCTGTTTCAGGAGAATATTTCTTTAAAATAATTGCAAGATCTCCTGTTCCTGTACAAATATCTAGTGCATTGTTAGGTGATTTGACTTCCTTTAGCCCCAGTCTTATTGCATCTTCTTTCCATTTGTAATGCATTCCAAATGTCATTAATAGATTTAATAAATCATATTTAGGAGCAATCATATTAAAAATTTGATTAATATATTCTGCTTTATCTGGTGTTGATTTTGTGCAAGTACTTGTCATATTCTAGTTATTATTTACCGCCTTCCTCGCTCATACTTCGCTTGTCAGGCTTTCCAAAATACTCTAATATACTAAACCTAAAGATACTTAGAGCTTATCAAGTATTTTATATGATTTTACGTGAGCTAAGAAATAATATATCCTAATTAGATTATGAATGATTTCCAAAATGTAGATAATTTAATGTTTGATGCAACAAATTCTAATGATGTAGAAGAAAACTGTCAGGTGATTGCTCATACACTTCTTGTGTCTGGAAAGTTAAAAGAAGCAAAGGAAGTCTATACAAAAGTAAATAACATTGAAGGAATTATTTTTGCCTCAATAATAATGAGAGATTTAGAGTCTTCTGAATCTTACTTAAATAAACTTTCTTTATCCCCAGCCAGTATTTGGTTCAGATTTTTATTTGAATTGTTCTCCGTTGGTAACAAGGTTAAAACTTGGCCAAAGTACTTTACCATAAGACAGTTCATGGAATTTACCGTTTATTGTCTTCTCCTGTATGGAAACAATGACTATGTGCAACTGTTAATAAAAAATTTAAATAAGCTTTCAAAAATAAATTCTGACTCAGAAAAGCTGGTGGGGTATGCATATTTTCAATTTGGTTTATTAGATGAGGCAATTTTATTTTTATCAAAGGCTTTAAAGAAAGATAAATTTGACGGGGAGATCTATTATAAATTAGGACAAATATATTTTGCTAAAAATCAATTAAAAGATGCATTAGGCGCTCTTCAAAATGCAGAATTATTTTTGCCGGATCACTTTGCTACAAAAGTTTTAACGAAAAAAATTAATTCTAGTCTAAAAAATAAACTATAGGTAAAAACTATTGTAATTGTGGTGGTAGTAATTTTTCCCGGTTTTTTCTTTGACTTTCATGATTTACATAAATATACTTAGTTGTTTTTATGAGATGAATAAAACCTAAGCAAATTAAATTGGCAATTAGTGTTCCGATAAAAGCTACAGTAAAAACTATTAAGTTGTTTCCAAATTCAAAACTTCCACTCATTATTGTTCTGACTACAATGATAAATTCCAGTAATGTAAGCATTCCGCCTGTAGCTAGGATCAACATGCTGGCAATTTTAAATATTGTTTCAAGAGAGTTTATGCAGTTTTGATTGATAATATCTTTTTTTTCTGAAATGGTTTCTAGTTCTGATTTTGTAAATAAGAGCTTAGGTTGATTTTGTTCTGTTTTATTTTCTGTTAAGTTATCTTCTTGAGAATTGTAGTATGTTTTTTTTACTTTACTTCCTTCGGGATTACATATTGGATCAAAGATTGGACTTCGCAGTTTTTTAGGATTTTGTTGATAAAAGTTTGTGCTCATATAGAGAAATAAATTCTTTTAACGACTGAAGATCAAAGATGTTATAGCAATCTAAATTCGGATTTATTTTTTTTACTAATCCGGTTAAAACTTTACCCGGGCCAATTTCTAAAACTGCATTAACACCATCATTGACGAGATTTATTATTGTTTGTGTCCATAAAACGGATGAAGTCATTTGATTTTTTATTTTTTCATTTATGACGGGCGGATCAGTGCTTGCTTTGCCATCAGCATTTTGATAAATAGGAATATTACTTTTCTCTTTAGATAATATGGTAAGTTTGTTCAATTCTAAAATGAATTTTTTTGCAGGTTCAGACATTAATTCAGAGTGAAAAGCTCCACCAACAGGTAAGATAATTGCTCTTCCTTTTAGTTCTTTTATTTTTTCTACCAATAGTTGTATTCCGCTTTTACTTCCAGAAATCACAAATTGGCTTGGAGAATTATAATTTGCGATTATAACTTTACAGGTAGAGTTTTCTTTAATTAGCTGTTCAAGCTTTTCCTGGGGCAAGTTTAAAACTGCTGCCATACCACCTTCAGGTGCTACTTGCATTAGTTGTCCACGGATAGAAACAGTTTTTATTAACTCTTCAAGGGTTATTAAATTTGCATACCAAAGAGCAGTAAATTCTCCAAGACTGTGTCCGGCACATGCAACTGCTTTAAAAGAAATATTTTTACTTTTTAATTCATTAGATAAAAGTATGCTTAAAGCTGCTGATACTGCAACTATTGAGGGTTGTGTATTTATTGTTTGATTTAACTCTTCTTCTGGACCTTTAAAAAAAATATCTATAAGGTTTTTTCCAACAAGATTGTTTACAGTGACAAATAACTCTTTCGCTGTCTCTGACTGTTCATATAAATCCAATCCCATGCCTACTTTTTGAGAGCCTTGTCCAGGAAATAAAACTGCTAACTTCATTTTTCTTTTTCTTCTTTTTTTAATAAATTTAGCATGTCAGAGATAATCTTTATTTCTTCTTCTTTATTTTTACAATCTTTGATTTGGGTTGTATAGGTCTTCATCTTTTGTTTATTTGTAACCCACCATTGTATAGAAGTTTTTGCCTCTGATATTATTTTGTCTTTATTCTTTAAATAGCTTGAATTCTCTAAATAGTCATCTGATTCTATTCTTAATGCTATATCAGAAATTAGTGACATTATGTGCTTATATTCATTAAATTCAAGGATTAAATCATCTATTATTTTTTGAGGAGTTGTTTGCTTGTCACTTATATTATCAATGAATTCCTTTATCAAAAGATGTTTTTCATCTAAGAGCTCAAAAGAGTCAAGTTCTTTTTTCATATCTTCTGTTTTATGGGGGAATGAGCCTATGTAAAGAGACAATAACTCTATCTCTGCATGTTTATATCTTTCCAATGAGTGCATTTTAAATTTATCTTCTTCTTCTTTAGCGACTTTTGTATTTTGAAATCTAAGATTTTTATATTTTGCAGATTTTGTTTTATCTTTTAGCTTTAAGCTGATTAATTCTTGCTCAATGCTTGTAATGTGTGAAGTGTATTTTGTGTAGTCATTCTGTTCAATTGGGTCCTTTATTTCTATTAAAACACTAAGCAACTCATCCATTATTCTTTTTTTGCTGATTTCATCTGCAGTGTTATAGTTTACTGCTATTCTATCGATAATAAATTCTGTAAGTTTTTTTCCTGTTTTAACCTTCTCTCTTATTACAGAAATATCATTTGATTGCAGTGATTCATCTAAGTCTTTTCCTGGCAAATCAGATACAACTCTGATATCGTAATTGGCAAATTTGCTAACTTCTTGTGTTAGTCGGAAAATACTCTCAACAGCTTTTTTTCCTGCAGAGTCTGTATCCATACAAAGATAGATAGTTTTAGAATCTGAGTATTTTGTTAGAAGTCTTAGTTGGTTGTTGGTAAGCGCTGTTCCAAGTGTTGCAACTGTATTTATAAGCCCTGACTGGTGAGCAGTAATTACATCAAGATATCCTTCAGTCAGGACGACATTATTGATTTTTTTAATTTCTTCTTTTGCAAAGTTTAACCCATACAAATTTTGACCTTTGTTAAAGATTAATGTTTCAGGGGAATTTATGTATTTTACGTCTTCTGCTAGTAGAGCTCTTCCACCAAATCCAATAATATTATTTGTTTCATTAAAGATTGGAAAGATAACTCTGTTTCTAAATCGATCATAGTATCCGGCTTGATTTTCTCTTGGAATAATAAGTCCAGAAGCAATTATAAGTTCTTGTGTGTACCCTTTTTCTGAGCTTAAATATTTGTATAGAGAATCCCAGGCATTTTGTGCAAAACCCAGTTCAAATTTTTCAATAATGTTGTCAGTAATTTGTCTTTTTTCCTTTAAGTAGATAAGTGCATCTTTCCCAAGTGAATTAAACAAATTATTTTTAAAAAACTTTAATGATTCTTTGTTTAGATCATAAAGTTGATTTTTTATTTGCAATTCGGCAGAATCTTCATTGCCATACTCTACTTTTAAGCCATATTTTATAGCAAGTTCTGGAACAGCTTCTGACCATTTCTTCTTGTTTATTAATGCATAAAACGCAATTAGATCTCCTCCAGTACCACATGAAAAGCATTTAAAAATACCTTTTTGAGGATGGATCTGAAGTGATGGTTTGTGATCATCATGAAAAGGACATAGTGCGACATATCCTCTCCCTGATTTTTTAATTGTTATAAATTCTGAAATTAGTTCTTGAATAGGTACCTGTGTTTTTATTTGGGATACTAATTCTTGGAAATTCTTAATCATATGATTAGCTTTTAGGATTGTTTTTTTACTTTTGGCTAACAGCTAATTGCCAATAGCCAACAGCTATATTATGGTATCTGTCCAAGACTATCAAGACCTGTAGATTCCTTTAAAGATAAAATTATGTTCATATTTTGAATAGCCTGCCCAGATGCACCCTTAACCATATTGTCTATTGCACTTA
>Ga0209515_10009138_pt1 | contig 11362 bp, 13 predicted proteins | sample Subgroupgradi54m_FD_187454 | JGI IMG/M metagenome (GOLD analysis project Ga0209515, IMG submission 187454) | Subsurface groundwater microbial communities from S. Glens Falls, New York, USA - GMW60B uncontaminated upgradient, 5.4 m (SPAdes)... ...
CCATCCCATCCGTCCTCGCCGCGCCGCACTCTCGGCGTCGTCGGCTGCGGGCGGATGGGAGCCCTGGCTCCGGGTCACCCCTCAAACTTGACCACTACCCACCGTCGTCTACCGCAAAGAGAAGGACTTGCGCGCTGACAAGGTCCATCGGTAGGGAGCGAAGGGTGACGTTCCAACCACGACGGCTTCGGCTCTTCTCAGGCCGGGGGCACCCGAAGAGTAACCGCCTCCTTGTGCGCTACCTGCTGCCCGCTGCCACCACCTCGCGATAGAGCGCTTCAACCTGTTCAGCCATGCGATCGAGCGTGAACACCTCACGGACATGCGTTTGTGCCGCGTGCCCAAGCCGCTTGGCGGTGGCCTGATCGGTCAACAAATGCTGAATAGCCTGGGCGAGCGCGGCGGGATCGTCGGAAGGAGTCAGCCATCCGGTGACGTCATGTTGGACAATCTCCGACACGGCCCCGCTGCGTGTCGCGACCACGGGCTTGCCTGCGGCCATCGCCTCAATGAGCGTGAGCCCAAAGCCCTCGGGCCACCGTGACGGAAATACGAAGACGTCCATCAGCGCGAGGGGGACGCGGATGTCGTTGGCGGCTCCCACAAAGTGCACACAATCCCGGAGCCCCAGTCGCGCGGCGATCTCCTCCAAGAACGGGCGCCGCGGCCCATCGCCAACAAGCAAGACGTGGAGGTCCGGCACGACCTCTTGCAACACCTTCGCGGCAACGAGGATTAAATCGAAGCCTTTCACGCGGCCGGAGGCCAACCGACCGATTCCGCCGACCAGGCGACCCCGCGAGGGAATCTGGTGGCGCTCGCGGTACGCCTGGATCGCTTCTGGACTAGGAGGCGCGGCGTAATGCATCGTGTCAATCCCGTTATAGATGAGCCGCACACGGGCCTCCGGGACCTGGAAGTCCTGGAGCAAATGCTGGTGGACCGGCTCGCTGATCGCAATCGTCCTATCACCCGTACAGGGCCACAGCCGCCTGCCGAGCCTCCGCTTGTAGATGCCGTGCCACGTGGTCACATAGGGGATGTGCAACCGGTGGGACAACGCACTCGCCAGCACCTGGGCCACTCGCGTGTGCGCATGGATGACTTCAACGGGCTCCATGCGCAACCGTGCCATCAACTGCCGGCCGGCGCGGAAGACGGGCAGGCTGAACTCTGCACTCGTGTGCAGGGGCAGGCGCCAGTGCGTCAGGCCCAACGCACGAACCTGGTGCTCCAGCTGCCCGTCGTCAGAGGCGATGATGACGCGATGCCCTCGCGCGCTCAGCTGCTCAGAGAGCGACAGGACATAGCGGGTGATTCCTCCAACATCCAAGTGAGAGGTCAGTTGCAGAATGCGCATGGGAGAAACCCTATGGCTCCACAGGAGTTGGTCCAGCGGCTGCTGGACAACGACGAGGCCTCTTCCTGCGGTGACCCGCGCACCCTGTCACTTACGGACCGGCCGATCATGCGCTCACCCGAAGAACAGCATGTAGGTTAACGTGAAAAGGACGCCGCTCGTCAACAGCGTGTAGAGCCACTGGCGCTCCACCCACGCAAAATACGCCACAGATGCCAACACGCGCACATACGGAATCAACAGGAGGGTGATCACCCCGAGATCCACCAACACATCCGGATGCAGCCCCGCCACGGAAACGTCGTGCAGATCGCCGAGGAGAAAGTGAAAGACATTGACCCCCTGAAGGATATCGTTGATCCCAAACTGACCTGTGGCAACCCACTGCCAAGCTAAGCCGGCCACGATCAGGCTTACGCTCAGCACGATCCCTCGCAGGAGAATCGCGCTGACCAGAGGCTCCATATCGAGGTCAGCAATGCGTTTCATCCTCGCGACGTGTCGCATCACCGACTCCACAATCCGTGGATGAACATTTCCACACCAAGCACTGGCAGAATGCTGAAGAGGATGCGTAGGACCACCCGATTGGTCAGATGCGTCAGTAGGCGGGACCCCAGCAGCGCCCCCAGCAGCACGCCGAGGATCACCGGGGCCAGCAGCTTGGAGTCGATGAGCCCGGCTTCGAGGTAGAGGCTGGCTCCCGCTAAGGCCATCACGCCGATGATGAGGTTGCTCGTTGCCGCAGAGACCTTGGGGGGCAACCCCAAGACCGCGTCGTGAATCAACACGGTAAAGGCGCTCGCACCGATGCCCAATAATCCGGAGATCAACCCAGCCACCACCATGAGCGCACCGCCAATCAAAGGACGCCGGCCTCGATAGTGGACCGTGCGCCGTTCCACGTGGTCGTAGTAGCTGCCCTCCAAGATCAACCGGCGCGACCCTTCTTCTGGTGAGCGAACCGATTGCCAGGCACGATCCCAGTCCTTCCACAAGATGACCCAGGAGGCCAGCAGGATGAACCCGCAGAGGAGAAAGAGCGGCCGCCGGGATACCACGACCGTGATCGACGCGCCCGCCAGCGCGCCAATCACCGCAAACACCTCAAGGAACGCGCTGACTTTGAGGTTGGCCAGGTGACCGCGCACGTAGTTGACCGCCGTGCCGCAGGAGAGCGCGACGACAGAAATGAGACTGATGCCAATCGCCTGTTTGATGTCGACGCCGGCAATCGTTAACACGGGAATGAGGATGACCCCGCCACCCATCCCGCTCACCGCGCCGATGAGGCCGGCCGCCACCGATGCCAGCACGAGTAGGCCGAACCACATCAGGCGCCCTCCTTCCTGCTCCGGCAATTACCGTCGCTGCGTCCGACAACATCACCGGCTATGAGAGCAGCTTCCGTCGTCTTGTCCAGCCTTTGATCTGCGCTTCGCGTCTGAGGGCTTCTGACTTTGTGGAGCAGGGCTCTGCGTAGGCGATTCGGAGCGGGGGGTTGTAGCTCGTGTAATGCGCGGTGCGCTGCTGATGCTCCCCGAAACGGCGCATGACATCGTTCGTGACACCGGTATACAGCGAATGGCCCTTGCATTCGAGGAGGTACACAAACCACGCTTGGGGCATCCTTCGACTCCGGTTGGACTTGCCCTTCGGGCTCGCTCACCATCGTCCAGGAGGGTTCGCCCCGCTTCCAAGAGAGGCTCGCTCCGCCCGCCCAACAAGAACGTGTGGTGAGTGAGCGACGCGAGTCGAACCGTTCCCCGGGTGAGAGGCTCTAGACTGACCGATCAAAAATCCAACTCAGCGGAGCCCTCGGCTGCCGCACAGGCCGCGCTTTGACTCGTTCAGCAAAGCGTTGATAGTGCGCCGCCAAGCCGCAGAGATAGTCCTGAGCCTCCGCCGCGGCACCGGATAAGCCGGACACCCCCGGGACCTGCCAATACGTCACCAGATGTTCGATAATGTTCGCGTAATCGAGGGCGGTGTACACGCCGATGCGCTGGGCCACCACAGAAAAGCGACTGAACAGATCGCGCTCGACTCCATCCGACATCAGTCGAGCCGGCATGGTGACCTTGGTTTTCATCATCTCTGCAAAGGCGACCAGCGTGCCCCTGGGATCCAATTCCAGCAGTTTCTGCACAAAAGATTTATAGGCTTCCTCGTGGCGGGCCTCGTCGCCTGCCACCACATTGCACATTCTCCCCAGCGCCGCATCGCCACACTGGTTGGCCAATTGCGCCACGTTCCCGTGCGAGATCCTGGTGGCCCGCTCTTGAAACGAGGTATAAATCAAGCCCTTGTAGGGGTCGTTGGCCGTTTGCGGATCAAACCCATTTTTGATGAGATGCTGCGTGGTCACTTCGACGGCGCGCATGTTGACGCGTCCAGAGAGGTAGAGGTAGGTATTGAGCAGTGCTCCGTGCCGATTTTCTTCCGCCGTCCAGCCCCGCGTCCATCGGGCCCAGGGATCATCGCTCGCACCCGTCTGATCGGTAATTCCCTCATGGCGGTTGGTCATCGTTTGATAGGAAGGCAACGCTTCCTCCGTAATCGTGTCACCGACCAGGACGACGAGCAACTCATCCGAGACGCCGGCGGCTCCATCACGCAGACGCTGAACGGCCTCACGCCAATTATCCGCCGTCAGATCCGGGAGAATCTCGCTCGGCTGCCAACTGTCCTCAATGGGTTGCAGCCACGTCAGCTGCTCTTCGACGAATCCCTTCATGCTCCTGATCACGTCCTGATGCACATTCATCTCTGCGGTAGTCTCCGTCGCTATTTTAGCAGAAAGAGTCCGAATTCGTGCAGACTCTTGCCTGGTCAAGAAGCTCCCCTGGGGCCGGACGCCCCCCTTCCGGTGAAGCAGCCGCCATCGCGGCGGCTGCGGAATGCCTGGCGCGGCGGGCGCCAGACCACTCCACTTGGCGCTGATCGCCTGCGCTCCGCTGGACACCTGGCGGGGTCCCGGTGCAGTAGCCGCCATCGTGGCGGCTACGGAATGCCTGGCGCGGTGGGTGGCTAGGCCACTCCGCTCCCTCCGCCTTCGGCTGCGGGATTTCCTCGCCGACCACGTATGGCGTGGTGCCCGGCTCGGTCGTCGGCTTGATGGCCTTCGCTCCGCTGGATGAATGCTGCAACTGGTACGCGAGTCAGAAGGCCAGCGAATGGCTCTCTGCGGCTCCAGTAGGCCAATGCAAGCTGTACGACAATCACGTGCACGTGGAAGAGCCCGGACATGCCAGGGCTCTCCACGTGTTCTAGGCTGTCAGCGGTTTTAGTCTCCAACGCCTGTGGCTCCAAGACCATTGCTCCGGATCTTTTCGGATCTCCAATTCAAGTATGTCATTCAAACGTTTCGTGGTGTGGAACTCCCAGGCCGGATTATCGGGCAAGGGGACGGGCGGCAGCAGGCGAACCTCGTACTGGCCGATTTTTTTTCGTAAGCAATACACCGGGATGAGCGCGCAGCCCGTCTTGTGGGCCAGCCGCGCCGGAAGCGACGTGGTGGAGGTGGCCCTTCCGAAAAACTCGATCCACAGCCCGTCTCTTCCTGCCCACTGGTCGATGATGACCGCGACCCCGTGATTCTGGCGCACGGTGGCCAAGGTCTGCCGGAGGGCGTTCGCGTCTTTCGTGATGGGGAGGGTGCCGATGACTCGTCGCAAGTCATTGATCGCATGGTTGAGATAGGGATTCTTGATATTTTTGACGAGCACCGCACGCGGATACTGCTTGAGATAGCCAGGGAATCCGATGTATTCCCAAGACCCAAGGTGCGACGCGACAAACACCACGCCTTTCCCGCGAGCCCTGGCCTCTTCGACATGCTGCTGTCCCGTGATGGAAAACCGGCGCGCCGCGTTCTGCTTCATTTTCTTGATGACAAAGAGCTCCAGCATCGAGAGCGCTTGGCTCTCGAACGATCGTCGGGCGATGGTGTGTTTCTGACCCGCGGACAGCGTGTCTCCATAGACAAGGGTGAGATTCTCCAGCGCCACCTGCCGCCGTTTGGCAGAGCAGAAAAAATAGATATCGGCCACGCGTTTGACAATCCATCCGGATAACGATAACGGTACAAGCCGCAGCACTGTCACCAGGGCTTGAACCGCATAAAATTGACAGACATATCCCATCAACATACAGGTTCCTAGATCAGGTGGTCTTGCAAGAAGGCCATCGTCCGGTTCTCCGCCCATGGCACTGGACGTCCCGGCCACACTCCAGAAAGAAATCCCGCATGGCCTCCCTCTTGCACGAATTCTGCCCTCAACGCCGGATTCCCCTGCACCACTTGCGTCGGCAAGGCTTCGGCAGGAAAGAAGGGATCGTCTTTGGCGTTGATGAGGAGAGTGGGTCGCCGGATCGCGCTCAGCCGACTGGCGGAGCTGGAGGACTGCCAATACGTCCGGCCGTCTGGGAAACCATGCAGTGGGCCCGTGACGAGGTGATCAAACTCCGCCAGAGTCCGAACCGCGCTAAGACGCGCGGGATCCACCAAGTCCGGATACCGGGCCAGCTTCGTCAACGTCTTCTGCTTGAGGCGTCTCACGAGACTTCGCATGTAGAGTTGGCTCAGGCCGCGCTCCAAATACCGAACCGCAATACCCAAATCAAACGGGGTTGAAATCGCGCTGGCCGCACGCACTTGTGGCGGCACACGCTCTCCGTGCTCGCCAAAATATTTCAGTAAGACATTCCCTCCGAGTGACACCCCGACACAGCCAACGGCACGCGCGGGATCTTGCGCGATGACCCGGTCGATCACCCACCCAAGTTCCATGCTGTCTCCTCCATGATAGGCACGGCGCAGCCGGTTTGATTCACCGCTACAGGAGCGAAAGTTGACTCCCACCGCCTCCCATCCGACGCGGTGGGCCGCGGCCAGAAACCCCAGGACTTGCTTTGATCGCGAGGATCCCTCGAGTCCATGCAGCACAATTAACGCAGGAACACGCGCAGCCCCCTCGACTCGATCGACATCCAAGAAATCCCCATCCGGCGTCTCCCATCGCTCCCGCCGAAGTGGCACCTGCGGAGTCGGACGGAACAGAGCTCCCCACAGAGTCTGCGCGTGTCGCCCACGACACCACCAGGCTGGTTGAAACGAGGGGGTCATGCGATCAGCCTAAGGAACGCCGTGGAGAAGGCGGGGCGGCATGCGCAAAGGTGGAGAGAGAATGCTTGCGCAGATACTTCGGAAGATGTCGAAGGTCCTCTTTGGCAACCATGACGAGAATGAGCAGCACGAGCGTTCCAAAGGTGCTCCGCTCACTCCAGAATCCTGCCCACCACTGGTAGGGGATGATGGTGGCCTGAGGCTTCTGATGTCGCCAGCGTGGCAGCCAGCGAGGAACCTGCTGGCAATAGGCTGCGTATTCTGGTCCGAACTTCTCGGCCAAGACGCTTTCTTCCCAGAGCACAATTGGGACATACTGCACCACGAAAAGCATCACGACTACCGGGATCAACCAGAGGAGCTCCGAGATGAACGTGGCCCCTAACGTCAGGAGAAAGTTCCCCAGATAGAGCGGATTGCGCACATGCGCGTAGGGGCCATGCGTTGCCAACCTCCCCGTACCGCTTCCGCGCGTCCGACTCTCCTTTCCCACTACCGCCACCCCCCACACCCGCAGGCCTTCCCCGCATACGAGGAGGACGAATCCGGGCACCCAACAGAACACGTCCCTGGACTCCTTAAATAACAACAGGGCTAGGACCAGCATAAAGGGGATGGGAGTCCAACTCCGCTGGCGAAAGAACCATTCACCCAGCCCAATCAGTTTCACCCTGATTGTTGGTTTCGTCATGTCAGTTTTCCTTGAGCTACGGCACTTGTATCCTTATTGTGATATACAGTAGTGTACAGGATCAAAATGACAAGGATTACGCCAAGAATTAAAGATGAGCCAATCGTACCGAAGTTGAGTCCACCTTTTTCTGTTGATTTTGTGAGAACATCCCCCATGGTCGCACCAAACGGACGAGTGAGAACAAACGCAATCCAAAACAACAAGGTTTTAGAAATTCGGGGAGAAAATGTGGCTAAGGCTGTCAATACCAGTAAACCACCAATGAAAAGCGCTCCGCCTCCAAATCCAAGACCGGAATCATCAGCCAAGAAATCACCCAGAGCGGTACCTAAGGTATTTGAGAATAGGATGGCAGTCCAATACAGCAATTCGCCTTTAAACGTTCTGATATTTTGAATAGAAAAAGAATGAGCGCTATAGCGCCAGTACACAAAAATAGCCGCCAAAATGGTCGCTAACATCAGAGTACCCTTAGCGTAGCCAAGCTCTAAGGTGCGATCCATATAATCCGACATGGTGGTGCCAGCAGTACTGGTTAAAAGGATGACGGTCCAATAAAGCAATGGGTGATATGTTTTCGACCGCAATTGAGTCACAAGAGTAACCAAAAACAGTCCAATCAAAACCATAGAACTCACCGCGTAGCCTACCTTCAACGTCATCGATAAAAGGTCTCCGGCCGTTTCGCCCAAAGTGGTGGCAGCGATCTTCATGATCCAAAAAAGCAGGGTGACTTGTGGGAGCTTGTTCATTAGAAGATACCCCTCAGGCTATCTCACATGCCAGCTTCATGGGGCGTGTGAGAAAGAACTCGACACCTCATGTTATGGGAGGCTTCCGGCTTAAACGTTGGTTACAAGTTCAGAGAATGTCTTGGACTTGGTAAAACGAAGGAGCCGGCCTAACCGGCTGAGAGATCACAGGCGGTAGACGGAGAAGAGTTGAAACAATTTGAATCTGTGGAGTGATAGGGGTGGGCCATGCAGGGCTGCATCCCACGAGCTTGGAGTGGCCAGCCGAGCGCTTGAAGAAGCGTGAGCGAGTGGATGGTGGATGGGCTCGAATGCGGGCTGAGGCGGGGTGACGCTCCATGACAGTGATGTCGGCTTTACAGCCGGGGTAACCAAGGCTTGTTGGACCGCTTGATCGCTCCGGCTGTCTTCATGGGCTGATACTTTCCGGGCATCCTCAAGGGCGTCGGCAAATGACGTGCCAACCAGTAAGGCCCATGCGGCCACCACACCCAAGACAATCGCTTTTCCCAACCGATCAGATCGCAGCATGTTGATGCTATATCTTTGAGATCATTATACGAGGGCCCGGCAAACAAATCAAAGAAAAAGGCGGAATCCCTCTCGGCAACGGTTCCGCTTTTTGTTCAAAACGCTCCCCTTCGTACACTCATTTCGAATATGGTTGACGCTACCACCGTGGGAACGGGAGCCAGCTTTTCGGACGTTGTTCCGCATAGAGAACTCTGAGCAAGGTCTAGCCAAAAGCTTTTGAGGCAAGCAACGGGGGTGAAGCGTCTGTTTTCCACTAGCGTAACCCTCTCCGTGCAGATATTGTCAGACTGCCTTCTCACCTAAGGTGGCTGCTTTTAGTAAGGTTCTGCACCGGTAGAGCGAGAATAACCGGCGATGGTTGACCGCAGAGCAGGCTACGTATCGATTCGCATTCAGGGACCCGCCTTAGAGTTTCGGGTGCGACTCGAAGAAGTCCCAAATGACTTCGGCCGCATTGATCACTGAGTTCCTACTGCCTGGTAAGCCTGGGTGGCGGCCGAGCACTGCCGGCCACGTGTGCCGGCCCCCCTCAATGGCGTAGAGCACCACGTCGATGCCCTCCTGGCACGGATTGTAGACCACCTGATGAATCCATGCGCCATCCCGAGCCTCTCGATGGGGCTCATCGACAATGGTTGGGGAGGTACCCCGACAGCCGTCCAACTGAACCCAACGTGCCATCGTATTCGGGACTGACAACACCTTTCCCCCTAACGCCCGGACACTGCCGCCGTTCCATAGAACGACGGGATCCTTCGTCCCATGCATCTCCACGACAGAAATCCGCTGCTGGGGAACACACTGCCTCGCGATATTCTCGGCCATAGTTCCAGAAACCGGGGCAATCGCGGCGATTTGTTCGGAGAGCTCGCAGCCCAGGCGCTGCACGAACATCGCGCCATTGGACATCCCGGTCGCATAGACGCGCTTGGGGTCGATAGCGAGGGTGTGTTTGAGGTGGTCGATGAGCGCCGCGATAAACCCGACATCATCCACGTCTCGTGGCGCCAACGCCGAGGGCCCGCGCCCGTCGTTCCAATGCCGGCCAACACTATCCGGGTAGACGACGAGAAAACCTTTCCGGTCGGCTACGTGGTTGAAGCCCGTCATGTCAACCATTTGTCGGCTGTTTTCCAGAAGCCCATGAAAGACCAGCACGAGCGGCCTAGTGGCCGTCCCATCGTACCCGAGGGGCACATGGAGATGGTACACTCGCCGGAGACTTCCCACCTGGATTGCGCCATCGTGGTCCCCACTCAGAACAGACGCCGCCGCGCTCACAGGACTACGGTAGCCGTCAAGCAAGAGAACAAGGACTACTCCTACGACTCGTACGCCTAGGTGGCGTAGTGTGCTCTCCACCATCTCACTCCCCGAAACGACGCTCGACATCGTTCGTGACACCGGTGTACAGCGAATGGTCCTTGCATTCGAGGAGATCAACAAACCACGCTTGGGGCATCCTTCGACTCCGGTTTGATTCGCCCGGGGGGAACTCCGGGGATACTCGAATGAACCTAAGAGTAACGGACCCCGTTCCGGATATCGTACCAGAACGGGGCTCATTACCGAATTGAAAAACTCCCCGGGGCCGGAAGCCTACCGCTTCCGGCACTCCGCTCGGCCCTGATGGCCTTCGCTACGCAGGCGCCGAAGCGCCCGCGCGCTTCGGCACTTCCTCGGCAGCATTGATCGTGCCGCCTCGGTCGCTCGACCCTCAGGGTTCTCGTCCTGCCCGCAAGGAAATTTCATCCGCCAGGGGGCATGCAGCCCCCCTGGCGGATAAAAACTCCCCGGGCTATACAATAACCAGAACTTTTCGGCTGAGGGTACGGATCGGGCCAGCTGAACGGAAGGAGCCCTATAGTTCACGGCTTACTGTACTTGCTTAACCGTAGCAGCCTTCCTGTATCTGCGGAACACGTACCTTTTGTCAAAGATATTTCAGTAATACCCTTAACATATCGCTACACTAGCAGGAATCTTCACATCAAAGAAAACCGGGTTTGGGAAGAAACCAGTGAAAATGGCTATTGCCGATCTCATTCCTCCTTCTCGAATTGTGTCCAGTATATCTGTACTAGCATGGCTTAGTATCGCCTCATTCACCACGACAGTGCGCGCCGATTCTTCGGCGTCACAGCCCGTGGTGGCGCCAGCACACACCTCATCGGTCCCGGTGCCTGCCGCATCCACACAGGCGGCTGTGGCAGCCGACTCCTTCGAGAAAGGCTCCCGCTACTGGTCGGTCACGGCGGCGACGTCTCGTAAGCCGTCGCTCGCCTGGTTCGCTCTAACACAGCTCCATGCCAGTTATTACCTAGTCGACGACCTGGCCATTACGTATGGCGGGCAATTCGGCTATGTGGAAGCGAGTCGGACGTCAGGGGGCGCGTTCGGTGGGTCGGAACTTGGCATGCGCTGGCATTTTGCTAAGAGGAAGCAGTGGTCCATGTACGCCGAAGCCTTGGCCGGGGCGGTGTACTCGCGGTATCCCCTCACTCCGGCCAGTCTGCGGTTCAATTTTGATCTCCAAGGCGGGGGTGGTGCGACCTATCGTGTCAGTCACAAGACGCTGTTGGCGGGCGGGATTCGCGCGCACCACCTTTCCAACGCCCGCGTGCACGGCAAAAATCAGAACTTGGGCTACGACGCCGCGATGCTATATCTCGAGCTGATGCGGTCCTTCTGAAATAGAACATCTTGCTCATCCTCGCTTACGCAGGGGTCAGGTCTTGCAATCACACATTGTGGTTGGGGAGTAGTAGGTACGCTTCCCCTCCACGGAAAATAAACTCCCCGAATGTGCCAGTATTCGATCCGGCCGACGGGGCGCAGCCGAGCCGGAAGTGTGGTTCCGGATCGTTCACATAACCCTTGAAGATACCGCCGGT
>Ga0209515_10009139_pt1 | contig 11362 bp, 8 predicted proteins | sample Subgroupgradi54m_FD_187454 | JGI IMG/M metagenome (GOLD analysis project Ga0209515, IMG submission 187454) | Subsurface groundwater microbial communities from S. Glens Falls, New York, USA - GMW60B uncontaminated upgradient, 5.4 m (SPAdes)... ...
CTCCTGCGCCTGCTGCAGCGCGGCAACGGCTCGCGCGGCCACAACGCGGTGATCGACCTCGACCTCGCCGGTGTGCAGGCCGCGCTCGCCCACGGTGCCGCGTGGATGCCCAGCCTCTTGCGCGCCGTGCACCACGTGCCGTTGCCCCACCTCGACGGCGTGCCGCTCGGCTTCACCGACGCGTCGCCGCTGCCCGACGGGCGCATCGTCTTCGCCGCGGCCGCCGAGGCCAGCGCCGACACCTACGCCGACGGCGCCTGCGCCGGCTCGGCGGTGGGTCTGCTGGCCGCGGGCAGCGTGCCCGCGCTGCTCGCGCTGCACCCGCTGGCCACGCGCGCCAAGCTGGAGGGCGTGCACGCCCGCCTCGCCGCTGACGGCGCCATCGAGCTGCTGCTGTGCGCCGACGCCGACGACGCGAGCGTGCCGTCGGCGCTCTACGCGGCCAGGATCCCGGCACCATGACCAGCATGCGCGGCCGCTTCGCGCCCAGCCCCACCGGCGACGTGCACCTGGGCACCGCGCGCACCGCGCTGCTGGCCTGGCTGGCCACGCGCGCCGCGGGCGGCCACTTCGTCATGCGCATGGAGGATCTCGACGCCGCACGCGTCGTCCCCGGCGCGGCCGAGCGCATCCTCGCCGATCTGCGCTGGCTCGGCCTCGACTGGGACGAAGGCCCCGACGTGGGTGGCGCGCATGCGCCTTACGTGCAGAGCCAGCGCCTGGATCTCTACCGCGCCGCGCTCGCACGCCTCGACGCCGACGGCCTGCTGGTGCGCTGCTACTGCTCGCGCAGGGAGCTGGCCGAGGCGGCCGCACGCGCGCCCAGCGCGCCCCACGCCGACGACGACGGCCCGCGCTACCCGGGCACCTGCCGCACGCTCACGCACGATCGCGCCGCCGAGCTGGCCGGCCGGCGCGCGCCCGCGCTGCGCTTCCGCGTCGACGCCGGCGTGATCGGCTTCGACGACACGCGCGTGGGTCGGGTCGAGCAGGACGTGCACGCCGTGGTGGGCGACTTCGTGGTCTGCCGAGCCGACGGCACGCCCGCCTACCAGCTGGCCGTGGTGGTCGACGACGCGGCCATGGGCATCACCGACGTGGTGCGCGGCCAGGACCTGCTCGGCTCGACGCCGCGCCAGATCCAGCTCTACCAGGCGCTCGGCCTGCCCGTGCCGCGCTTCACCCACGTGCCCCTGGTCGTCGACGAGCAGGGGGCACGCCTGGCCAAGCGCAACACCGCCGCCTTCCTGGCCGCGCAGCGTCACAACGGCCGCACGCCCGAGCAGATCGTGGGCGAGCTGGCCGCCTCGGTGGGCATCCACCCGGCCGGCGCGGGCGCGATCTCGGCCCAGGAGCTGCTCGCGGCTACATCAGGGCGATGATGACCAGGATGGCGATGATGCCGCCCGCGACCGCGAGCAGGGCGTGCATGCGCGAGAAGCCCGACAGCAGCGTCTGCTCGGCCCGCTCCATGGCGTCGGCCTCGGCCTCGCGCACGGCGCGCGCGGCTTCCTCGTCGCCGGCGCGGAACCACATCGTGGTCGCCTCGCGGAAGCTGGGCGCGTCGCTGCCGATGACCACGGGTGCGCCGGCGCGCTTGCCCGCGGCCATGGGCGCCGCCGGCACGTCCGGCATGTGATCGTAGGGGACCAGCTTGGGGCTCTTGGCGCGCGACTCGGGCGCGGCGGCCTTCTTCTTCAGGTTGAGCGGCGGCGGCACGGGCGCGGCCGGGGGCGGAACGCTCGCCGCGGGCGGCTTGCGGCCGGGCTTGCCGGCCGGCCTCGCGGCGACGGCGGGGGCGGGCACGGGCAAGAGCGCGGCCTGCTGCGGCGCGGGCGGGAACGGCTGCGCGGGAGTGCCCAGCGCTGGCCACTTCAGCTCGCCCACGGCCTGCACGGGCGGCAGCGGCGGCGGCAGGGGCGGCGGCGAGGGCGCCACGCTCGGCGCGGGCGGCATGCCGGGAAGCTTCACGGTTCCGTTCGAACCATCCGCCAGCTTCACACCCGCACCCAGCGCCTTGGCGCGCAGGGCGTCGAGGCGCGGCGAGGAAGCGCGCGGCGGCGGGGTCACGCACTCGGGCAGCCTGAACTCGCGCTTCTGATGCGGCTTCGGTTCCGGAAGTTTGGCCTTCGGAAGGGCCTTGCTCGAAAGCAGCTTACGGCTCCGATCGTCCATGGCTGCTTGTGGAAGCAACCCGCGTGCCTGCGCCCAGACGATCCCGCCGTGCGGCTAAACCCGCGTCGTCACAAGGGTCAATTCCCGGGTGCGACCTTGGGTCTCGGTGACTCCAGTCCCGGATCTGACTGCTTTCCGGAGCAACGCCGGTCGGAAAGCGGAGTGAGCCGACATACACACACGGGATCATACGGCCAGATCGATCGCATGCGCCGCGACCAGAGCGAGCCAATCTGCATCGGCCGGTACACGTCCTTCAGCCCGGTCTCTGCCCCCGCCGCCCCGACCCCCGGACGCAGCACACGCTGCCTTGAGGAAGCTACCGCAGTCGAAGGCCGAGTCCTTGTCGCTGCGCGTCACCAGGACCTTCTGCGCGTCGCCTTCGCGCGCGGCCAGGAAGGCCACGAAGCCCGGCTCGGCCACGACCCGCTTGGCCACCGCGCGCAGGAAGTCGACCTCGACCCCGTCCCAGGTCGCGGCCACGATGCGCTGGCCGCGCGCGCGCGCCGCGGCGACCAGCTCGCCCGCGGCCGCCTCGGCCATCTTGGCGCGCGCCTGGCCGAGCTGCACGCGCGCGTCGCCCAGGTCGGCGCGCAGCTTCTCGACCGCGCCGGGCACGTCGAGCGCGCCGCAGGTCATCGCGCGGGCCAGCCCGCGCAGCGCCATCGCCTCGGCGCCCAGCTCATCGCGCGCGCGTCGCCCGGCGGCGAAGCTGACCCGCGTCATGCCCTTGTAGCGCTCGATCCCGGTCACGCGCACGAGGCCGACCTGGGCGCTGCCCGTGCAGTGCGTTCCGCCACAGGGCGAGACGTCGAACCCGCCGATCTCGATGACGCGGATGTTCTCGTCCACCTTGGGCCGACGCCGGAGCGGCAGCGCGGCCAGCTCGGCGGCATCGGGGAAGAAGGCGCGGATGCGCACGTCGTCGTCGATGACCGCGTTGCAGAGCGCCTCGGCGCGCGCCACCAGCGCCTCGTCGACGGTCGAGAGGCCCAGGTCGATCGTGCACAGCGACTCGCCCAGGCGCGCCGACACCGTCTCGCCGCCTGCCTCGTCGAGGAGCGCGCGCGACAGCATGTGCTGCCCGGTGTGCAGCGCCATGTGCACGCGCCGGCGCGCACGATCGATCTCGCCCGTCACCTGCGCGCCCGGCGCGGGCCGCGTGGCGCCGTCCGCCAGCACGTGGTGCACGACGTCGGCGTCGTCGACCTGCACGTCGGCGATGGCCGCGCCCGCGAGCATGCCGCGATCGGCCATCTGGCCGCCCGCTTCGGGGTAGAACGCGGTGCGATCCAGGACTACGCTGGGCCTCCCGGCCAGGCTGGCGTGCGCGAGCACGCGCGCCTCGAAGCGCGTCAGCAGAGGATCGTCGAAATACAGCCTGGGAGTGCCGGTGCCCGACATGTGAGTAGTCTTGACTGTACCTTGCCGCGTGTTAAGAAGCGCAACTCACCCTCGCCACCGACAACGGAGACGTATCGTTCATGCAGGTTCAAGTCGAGAGCCTTTCCCCGGTCGAGAAGAAGCTGGCCGTCGAGATTCCCTGGGAGCGCGTGCGCGAGAAGCTGGACGCCGCCTACAAGGCTCTCGGCAAGGACGTCAAGCTGAAGGGCTTCCGCCCGGGCAAGGTGCCGCGTCCCGTGCTCGAGCGCATGTTCGCGCGCCAGGTCCAGACCGAAGTCGCGCGCGAGCTGGTGCAGGAGTCGTTCGTGTTCGCCGCGCGCGAGCACAAGCTCGAGCCGGTGGCCGAGCCGGTGGTGGAGGACGCGGTCATCAAGAACGGCGAGGCCTTCCGCTACTCGGCGCGGGTCGAGATCCGCGGTGACGTCGATGTCAAGGTGGTCGACGGTCTGACCGGCACGCGCAAGAAGGTGTCGGTCGACGACAAGGAAGTCGACGCCGCGCTCGAGCACCAGCGCCGCCAGCACACCGACTTCAAGCCCATCACCGGTCGGACGGAAGCCGCCAGCACCGACGTCCTGGTGGTCGCGCTCAAGGGCAAGGTCGGCGACCGGCCCATCGATCGTCCCGAGCTGCTGGTCGACCTGACCGACGCGTCGCAGGAGCCGCTGCCCGGCATCGCCGAGGCGCTGCTGGGCATCCCGTTCGACGCCAAGGATCGTCCGCTCACGCTCAAGTTCGCCGAGGATCACCCGGTCAAGGAGATCGCCGGGCAGACCGCCGAGCTCACCATCACGGTCAAGGACTCGCGCGAGAAGGCGGTGCCCGCGCTCGACGACGAGTTCGCCAAGGACACCGGCATCGCCGAGACCCTGGCCGACCTCAAGAGCAAGCTGCGCGAGGAGCTGACCAAGAACAAGCAGGCCGACGCCGAGCGCGAGATGCGCGCGGGCGTGCTCAAGGCCTTCGTGGCCGCCAACGAGATCCCGGTGGCGCCCGCGCTGGTCGAGCGCGGCGTGGACGCTCAGATCGAGCGCGCCAGCATGAGCCTGCGCATGCAGGGTATCGACATCGCCAAGAGCGGCGTCGACCTGAACGGCCTGCGCGAGAAGCTGCGCGAGCCGGCCATCGAAGAAGTGCGTGGCCAGCTCCTGCTCGAGGCCCTGGCCGAGCGGGAAAACATCGAAGTCTCCGACACCGACGTCGACGCCAAGGTGGTCGAGCTGTCGGAGCAGCGCGGCAAGCCGGCGGGCAAGCTGAAGGCCGAGATGAACCGCGACGGCTCGCTCGACTCGCTGCGCTGGCGTCTGCGTCAGGAGAAGGCTCTTGATCATGTCGTGGCGCGCGCTACCATCACAGAGACGGAGCCCGAGCCCGCGTCTGAAGCGCCCGCCGACAAGTAGTTCTTCCAGGGGCTTTTCCCTGCTAAAAGGCCTGCCGGCGTCGCTTCTGCCGTTCGACTCACTGCTCCGACGAGGAGAGCCTGTGGAGCCCACCAAGAACTTCATCATTCCGACCGTCATCGAGCAGACCCACCGCGGCGAGCGCGGCTGGGACATCTTTTCGCGCCTGCTCAAGGACCGCATCATCTTCCTGGGCACGCCCATCAACGACGACGTCGCCAACGTCATCATTGCGCAGCTCCTGTTCCTCGAGTCGGAAGACCCCGACAAGGACATCATGCTGTACATCAACTCGCCGGGTGGACACGTCACGGCGGGTCTGGCCATCTTCGACACCATGAACTACGTCCGCTGCGACGTCGCCACCATCTGCATGGGTCAGGCGGCGTCCATGGGCGCGTTCCTGCTCGCGGCCGGCACCAAGGGCAAGCGCTTCGCGCTGCCGCACTCGCGGATCCTCATCCATCAGCCGCTGGGTGGCTTCTCCGGCCAGGCGACCGACATCGACATCCACGCCAAGGAGATCCTCAAGCTGCGTGACACGCTCAACGAGCTGCTGTCCAAGAACACCGGCCAGCCGCTCGAGCGCATCCGCAACGACACCGAGCGCGACTACTTCATGGGTGCTGGTTCGGCCAAGGAGTACGGCCTCATCGACGACGTGCTGGTGCAGAATCCGTCGCCGACGCCGGCGAAATAACCCAATCCCCATGCCCAAGGGGCGAACGAGCAACATCCGAGCAGTTGGAGCGTGAATGGATCGAAAGCGTGAAGAGACCGGTGGCCCAGGCGGCGGTAGTGGGGGCAGCCTGAGCTGCAGCTTTTGCGGCAAGTCGCAGAAGGAGGTCAAGAAGCTGATCGCCGGGCCTACCGTCTACATCTGCGACGAATGCATCGGCCTCTGCAACGACATCATCGCCGAGGAGATCGAGAAGGAAGAGCAGACCTACGGCCTCACCGGCGTACCCAAGCCGGCCGAGATCAAGGCTGTCCTCGACGAGTATGTGATCGGCCAGGATCGCGCCAAGAAGATCCTCGCGGTGGCGGTGCACAACCACTACAAGCGCATCGACGCCAAGACCACGGCTGACGACGTCGAGCTGCAGAAGTCGAACATTCTTCTCCTCGGTCCGACCGGCTCGGGCAAGACGCTGCTGGCGCAGACCCTGGCGCGCATGCTCAACGTGCCCTTCGCGATCGCCGACGCCACCAACCTGACCGAGGCGGGCTACGTCGGCGAGGACGTCGAGAACATCATCGTCAACCTGCTGCAGAACGCCGATCACGACATCGAGAAGGCGCAGCGTGGCATCGTCTACATCGACGAGATCGACAAGATCGCGCGCAAGAGCGACAACCCGTCGATCACCCGCGACGTCTCGGGCGAGGGCGTGCAGCAGGCCCTGCTCAAGATCATCGAGGGCACCATCGCCAGCGTGCCGCCCAAGGGCGGCCGCAAGCATCCGCAGCAGGAGTTCCTGCAGGTCGATACGACCAACATCCTGTTCATCTGCGGCGGTGCCTTCACCGGGCTCGAGGACATCATCGAGAACCGCATCGGCCAGAAGACCATCGGCTTCGGCTCGAAGATCGCCTCCAAGAAGGAGCGCCGGGTGTGGGACCTGCTCAAGGAGGTCCAGCCCGAGGATCTCTTGAAGTACGGCATGATCCCCGAGTTCGTCGGCCGTCTGCCGGTGATCGCGCCTCTGCACGAGCTCAACGAAGAGGCGCTCATCGACATCCTGACCAAGCCGAAGAATGCGCTGGTGAAGCAGTACCAGAAGCTCTTCGAGATGGACGGCGCCAAGCTCAAGTTCACCAAGGGCGCCCTGCAGAAGGTCGCCGCCAACGCGCTGCGGCACAAGAGCGGCGCACGCGGCCTGCGCGCGATCCTCGAGTCGGCGATGCTCGACATCATGTACGAGATCCCGTCGGAGCCGAACATCCGCGAGGTCCTCATCAACGAGGACGTCATCGAGAAGTCCTCGGCGCCCATCGTCATGTACGCCAAGGAAGCCGGCGTCGGCGGGACCTAGCCAGCCTTCTCGCCGTCCGACCGGGTCTTGCTGACCCATGCCGCGCGCTTCCTGCGCGCGGTATCATTTCAGGCGCGAGCCATGTCCAGCTTCACTGACTACGAGCGTGAGCTCCAGCCGGCGCGCCAGCGCTTCGCCAGCGAGTCACTGCTCACCAAGGTGATGACACCCGACGTGGAGCCCGCGCTGCTGGAGGCCTTCTTCATCCAGTTCTGCGCGCTCGGCGTGGGCATGACCGAGCCGGTCGAGGGCTGGATCCGGCGCGCCGGCGAGCGCTGCGAGGCCATGGGTGCGACCGAGCTCGGCCGCGCGCTGGTCAAGCACGCCAAGCACGAGGCCGGTCACCACGAGATGATGATCGCCGACACGCGCAAGCTGGTGGAGCGCTGGAACGCGCGCCGCACGCCGCGTCTCGACGCCGACCAGCTCTTGGCGCGCATCCCGCCGCCGGGCGTGCGCCGCTACCAGGACCTGCACGAAGAAGTCATCGCCGGCGATGCGCCCTACGGCCAGGTGGCCATCGAGTACGAGATCGAGGCGCTGTCAGAGCGCCACGGTGCGCCGCTCCTGGCCCACTGCGCCGCCATCCTGGGCAAGGAGACGCTCGAGGGTCTGTCCTTCCTCGAGGAGCACGTGGCCATCGACGTCGGCCACACCAAGTTCAACGCCCGCCAGCTCGACGGCTTCCTCAAGCAGCGCCCCGACGCGCTGCCCGCGCTGGTCGCGGCGGGTAGCGCCGCGCTCGACGCGTATGCGGCCTTCCTGGGCGACTGCCTGGCGGAGGCGCGGAGCGTCGAATGACGCAGAGGCGCAGGCGCGGCGAGGTAGCGGATCAGCGCAGAGGCGCAGAGGCGCAGAGGCGCAGAGGCGCAGAGGCGGAATTTTTCTTGTTCGGACCAGGCCAGGCCAGCCGATCGTGGATTGGGTCTGGCTCTGACCAGATCTGACCAGATCCGATCTGCCTCTGCGCCTCTGCGCCTTTGCGCCTCTGCGTTGATCCGCTACTACGCCGCGACGTCGGCGCGCTCGCCTGAACGATCGCGGGCGACGATCTCCTCGAAGAAGACCTTCATGTGCTCGGTGAAGGCCTGGAACTGCGAGCGGTGGCAGGTCCAGCACAGCGAGGTGTCCTCGTCGAGCTGCATGCCCAGCGCCGCGTAGTCGGCGGTCTCTTCGGGCGCGATCAGGCAGCGCGCCAGCTGCCGGCCGGTGCGTGCGTAGATCGAGGCCGCGGCGCCCACCAGGGCGCGGCGCGCCTCCTGTGCGGCGGGCACGGGCGTCTCGCCCAGCAAGGTGACGCGGAAGGACGACAGCGCGTCGGCCAGGTTCAGCCCGGGCGACGAGACCTCGGCGAGAGCGAAGCCGAGCATGCGGCCGTCGCGCCGCGCCACCAGCACGCGCCGGCCGCGGTGCAGACCGATGCGCTGGTAGCGCCGGTCGAGCGCGTCGAGGTGCAGGCCCTGGCGGGTGAGATCCTCGGCCTGCACCACGATGGGCGGCAGGGAGGCGACCAGGCGCTGCTCGACCAGGAGCAGCTCGCCTCGGGTGGCGTCGCCGACCTCGAGGCTGGTCGACTGGCTGGCCCAGGTGGCCGTGGGCAGCATGGCGTGGGCGTAGGCGCGCACGTCGCTGAGCGGCCCGTTGGGCAGCTTGCGCGCGAAGCCGCCGAAGACGCGCGAGGGGAAGCGCGCCGAGGCCAGGAACCAGGCGCGGAAGAATTCAGACTGCGATTCGTGCAGCAGCTGGTCCATGGCCGCGACGCTGACCACGCCGGCGGCACGATGCCCGGGCAGCGCGGCCAGATGGTGGAACATCCACGTGCGCGGGTAGGCCTGCAGGCCGGCGATGTGCCCGACCATGCGCTTCTCGTCGCGCACCACCAGGGTGCGCTGCAGCGAATTGCCGTCGCGCCGGAGCGCGGTGTGGATGCGGCGCGCCTCGGGGAAGAGCGGGCGCAGCGCCTCCTCGCGCGTCTCGTCCAGGTAGCGCGCCTCGCGCATGAACGCGAGCAGGCCGTCGAAGTCGACGCCGTCGCTGCAGTCGACCGTCGGGTAGCGATCGGCCATGATGAGCTCGACCAGGCGCTGGCGCGTGCGTGCGTCGACGCCCTCGAACTCGAGGCCGCAGCGCAGGTGCTGCGCGCGGTCGACCAGGTGACGCACGCGTCCAGTCAGCCGGATGCTGCTCTTGCCGCTGTGCAGGGTCATGGTGGCGATGCGCGTGCCCACCGGCAGCGGGTCGGTGGCGGCGCCGATGTCGAAGGAGACGCCGGTGGTGCTGATGTCGCGCACGCGCCGCTCGATGGGCGCGCCGGCGAAGGGTGATTCGAGCGAGATCCTGAGGCCGGCGCTGGCGGCGCTGCGCGGCGCGGTGCGCTGGTGCATGACCTCGACGGCCGCGGGCAGGCGCAGGCGCAGCGGCGCCGCGCTCGCGCACGCGGTGCGAAAGCGGTAGACCACGCCGGCCAGCTCGAACAGGCCCTCGACCACGTCGAAGGCAGCGAAGGTGTGGTCGAGGCCGCCCAGCTCGAGCTCGTGCGCGGCCAGATCGAGGTGGGCGCGCGTGCACTGCAGCTCCTGACCGTCGCCAGCGGCACGGCGCAGGATGAGATGGCGCGAGCGCACCGCGCCTTGCACCAGCCCGGCGCAGGTGGCGGGGTCGCGAATGACGCGCAGGACGCTCTGGTTGCTGGCGGGCGCGCGCAGGGCGCAGCCCACGTGGTAGGAGGCACCCACTGGCTCGAGCCGCGTGACCCGCGCCTCGGCGCCGTCGAGCAGCACGCGATCGCCGCGCGACACCGACAGGGACGAGAGCGATTCGCCGGGCAGGAACATGGCCACGTCGGCGTCCTCGGCCAGCACGAATGCCAGTCCAGCACTGGACAGATCGAGCAGGCGATGCCGGCCGCGATCGGCGATCTCGACCGTGAGCCCATCGATGGCCAGACGCGCGGCCGCGCGTCGCGGCCGGGTCAGGCGCAGCACGACGGCGCGCAGATCGTCGCTGCCGCGCACGTACTGGATGTCGGCGCCGTGGCCGATGGCCTCGATGAGCGCGCCCGGCAGCCCGGCTTCGCAGTGCACCAGGCGTACGGCGGGGTGCAGCGCGCGTATGGCATCCACGGATTTGCGATTCCAGCGGCCCACCGCGATGTCGATGCGCTGGCGGGCGGTACTGGCAATGCCCGTGGCTGCCTCGACGACCCGGATCTCGAGGCCGAGCAGGGCACGGCGCCAGTCATCCAGGGTCTGGCCGTCGGGCGCGAGCAGCAGCAATGCTGGTACAGACTTTGTCAATCAACCTCGGGCGGTGGAGTTGACAGCGCCATTGTCTGCCGTCAACGTGGGATGAGGAGACTCCTGCCTCACCATGGATATCGAGACGGTAGGACGGCCATTTCGCGGCGAGCTTGACGAGCAAAATGCTCGTTTGCTCAAGCTGTCGATGCTCGTCTTCAATCCCGTGTATTTGCTGTGGACGGTCTTTGACTACCTGGTCGTACCTGCACACTGGAAAACCTTCTTTGTCATTCGGCTGGTGGAAGTAGGCATAAACACACTTCTGTACCTGCCATTGCGTGCGGGGCTCAAGCGCCACCGCCAGGTGGGCACGCGCTACCTGTGGGTGTGGTTCGCGGTCTGGGGCGGGCTGAGCGCACCCATGCTGCCGCTCTCCGGCCACAGCCTCCTGCCCTATGTGGTCGCCATGTGCACGCTGCTGTTCGCGGCCGGCGGCATCCCCACCTGGTCGCCGGCGTGGTCGATCAGCTGCCTGCTGTGGATCTGCGCCACCGCGCTGGCGGCCTGTCTCATCATGCCGATGAGCGCGCCGACCACCCACGTGGTCACGGCCCTCATCGCGGTCTGGACCGTGGTCGTCATCGGCGCCATGACCGGGCTGCTCAAGTACCAGTTCGCGCGCAAGGAGTTCGAGGCGCGCAAGGCGCTCGAGCGCGAGCAGCGCACCACCGAAGAGCTACGCGAGTCGGAGCACGAGCGCGCCGCCGAGCTGGCCCGCGCGCTCGAGCAGCTGCGCGAGCTCGATCGCGCCAAGACGCAGTTCTTCGCCAACATCTCGCACGAGCTGCGCACGCCGCTCACGCTCATCCTCGCGCCCGTGCAGGGGCTCCTGACCCGGCCCGAGCTGGCCGGGGAGCGCGCCACGCTGGCGACGGTGGAGCGCAATGCCCAGCGCCTGCTGCGTCTCATCGACGATCTGCTCGAGCTGTCGCGCCTCGACGCGGGCGGGCTGCGCCTCAACATTGCCGAGGTCGACCTGCACTCGCTCGCGCACGTGGTCTTCGAGAGCGGGGGCCCGGCCGCGCAGACCGCGGGCATCGAGATCGGA
>Ga0209515_10009140_pt1 | contig 11359 bp, 12 predicted proteins | sample Subgroupgradi54m_FD_187454 | JGI IMG/M metagenome (GOLD analysis project Ga0209515, IMG submission 187454) | Subsurface groundwater microbial communities from S. Glens Falls, New York, USA - GMW60B uncontaminated upgradient, 5.4 m (SPAdes)... ...
CAGCCCAGGAGCGACCTTGGCTTCGGCGGTGGCGATGGCGCTGGGGGAGACCTCCCAGGACGATGGCACATAGCCATCCAGCAGCCGGGCGTACCTCGCCAAGGCGGCGTCGCCCTGCTCGCGGACGTCGCGCAGGATGCGGCGCACCACCTCGCCGGGCGGTAGAGGCTCGCCAAACAGGGGGATGGCCTGCGCTTCCGTCCCCGGCGGCCCCTGCTCCAGGTCTCCAAGGCGGCGCGCAAGCCCCCTTTTCGCCTCCTCCAGCCCGCGGAGCACCCTCATCGCAGGTACTCCTTGATGATCTGCGTGAACTCGGCGATGGCGCGCTTTCGGAAGTCGGCCACCCTTTCCTGAGGCACCCGCTGGTAGATCTGCTCCAGCCCCTTGGGCACCGAGGCCAGGAACCGGTCCGCCAGCGCCCTGGCCTGGGCATCGTCGTTGGGGTCCTGGCGGCGGAGGGCCAGTCCGTGGAGGCGGTCCCAGCTGAACCCCCTGTCCCCGTGCCCCTGGACCCACTGGCGCCACTCCTTCAGCACCTCCGGGGTGATGAACTCCACCTCGATGGCGCGCTCCACGCCCTCCAGGAGGGGCGCGGCCTTGGGCCAGACGTGGCGGTCCTGCCGGTCTATCTCGAGCTGGAGGGCGCGGTCCATCACGTTCCCCTCAGCCCTGTCTTCGTACACCTGAGGGTTGCCGAAGTAGGGGCGATAGATGTCGATGATCCACACCTGGTCGGCCACCAGGTGGGTGATGTAGCCGGCGATGAAGGCCTGGGTCGCCTTGGAGAGGTCCTTGGGCCTGGCGAGCCTGGGGTGACGCTCCAGCATAGCGGCGACGCCTACGTCTACCCCCTGGCTGTCCAGGGCGCTGAAGTGGGTGTGGTCCCGAGGCTGCCGCGTGATGATTCGGATGTCAGGCGAGGCGGAGCCCAGGAGGTAGCTGCCCAGGTTATCCTCCAGGACGGGGTGTCCCCAGCGTTCCAGGGCCTCCAGAGCCAGCCCCAGGTGGGAGGTGAGGTTCGGCACGGGCTACCTCACGGCTTCCAGCAGGGTGAGATAGGAGCGACACTCCCCCTGGAAGATGAAGGGCAACTCCTCCACCAGGAAGCCATCGCTGCCAATCTGGCGGAGCTGGTCCACCGCCTCAAGCAGGAGGGACCGCTCCACCACCAGGGTGACGGCGAACCAGGCCACCCCATCGCGAGAGTAGACGGGGGCGATGGTGGGGCCTTTGAGCCCGGCCAGCACCTTGTGCCGCATGGTTTCCTGGGCCACGGCCTCGGGGGAGTTGCCCGGCACGTTGGCGGTGACGACGTAGGACTTCCTGGCCCGCAGGTAGGCCTCCACCCGCTCCAGGAGGGAACGGCACCGCTCCTGCTTGGCGCTGTCGCCTCGAAAGGTTCGGGGGTTGGCGATGAGGCACGCCTGAAAGTCCTGGATCCACCCGTCCTCCAGCCGCCGCAGGCCGTTCTCCCGCAGGGTTGCGCCGCTGGAGACGATGTCGGCGATGACGTCGGAGAGGCCCAGGGCGGGGAAGGTCTCCAGGGTGCCGGTAGCCCGCACCAGGGCGTACCCGGCGACCCCCTGGCGGTCCAGGAAACTTTGCGCCAGGTGAGGGTACTTGGTGGCGACGCGCAACTCCCTACCCTCCTGTCGGTACTTGAGGGCCAGGTCTGCCAGGTCCTTCATGCGAGTGACGCCTTGGAAGGAGTCGGGAACGGCGACCCACAGGCCGCAGTGGCCGTAGCCCAGGTCGTCCAGAATGATCAGGCCCTCGGTCCCCGCCCGATGCACCTCCAGGTACTGGTCCTGGCCCAGGATGCCCAGGTCCACCCTCCCCTGCTCCACCGCCTGGTAGGTGGCGTCCCCACGGGTCATCACCACCTCCACGCCGGGCAGAGCGGGCATGTGGGCCGTGTAGCGGCGCTCGCCCTCCCACTCCACGGGAACGCCGCAGGAGCTCAGGAGCTCCACCGTGGGGGCGTGGAGCTTCTCCTCTTTGGGGATGGCCAGTCTCAGGAGGTCGTCAGGCATGGTGGTCCTTTGGCGCAGCAACGGAAACGCTAGAGGCGATTGTAGCGTATGGAGGTGGGCGGTTCAAGGACGCGAATGGGGACGGTAACAGTTCAACCGAGCGAACCCTAGCAGCCAGGCGGATAGCTTTTCCTTGATACCTCCCTGCCGACGGCGTCAAAGAGGGCAGCTACATCTGGATCAGAGTTGTTCCAAACAGCCGACCCACGCCCGAAGGTGAAGCCTCCCCATTCAGAATGGACCTCATTCGTATACACTCGGACACCCTGTTGTGGGGCAAGGATGAAGGGGGGGAAAATGAAAGTTGGAGAACCGTCAGAAACGTCCCTCAGCCTCCAATCTTTCATGTTCTGCGTTACTGTATCCAGGTTGACGATCTCCACATACTCGTCGGCTTCTGTACGTGGCACTGCCCCGTCGTAGAAGATACAGCGAATTACCACCAAGCTGCTCTGGGGTATCGCTGTTGGCGTAGGGGTAGGGGTCGGCGTCCACGTTGGTGTAGGGGTTGCTGTCCACGTCGGCGTCGGTGTCCGGAGAGGCGCCAGCGTGGGCGGCAGGGTGGGCGTCACCGTGGGTTTCGGCGTGGGCGTCAGCGTCGGTGTCCGTGCAGGTGTAGGCATTACTGTAGGCTCTGGTGTGGAGGTGGCAGTGGGCGTCGGTGTCAGCGCTCGGAAGGTTGTCGACGTAGGCGTCGGCGGGATGGTGGCTATCACACCAGCCTGTCTATCCTGGCATTCCCACAAGCCTGTTCTCTCCGCCATGGTGCTGGACTGCAACGCCAAATAGCTGCTCTCCCTGGTGCTGGGTATTTCGGTATACACACGCGCGTAGCCCTTTTCAAGCAACAAGGCACCGAAGTCCTTGCCGTCTACCACTGCATAGGCAAGGAGCCTACCGTAGCGGTCACGTTCAGAGGGCTGGCGGAGTATCAGCTCAATGGTATTGCCTTCTAACACTTGGGTCGCAAACTGGGCGGCCGTTACCCCCCACCTATCCAGACAAGCTGTGTCTGTGATATTCCCGTACTTTCCGGGAAGGTTCTCTGAAAAGATCTCTGGCGTGTCTACCCCTAGAAGTCGGACTCGCTCAACAGACGTTCCCTTCGTAGCTACTACAATTGTGTCGCCATCGATGATTCGCGCGACCGTTGCAGCCTGAGATGTATACCCTTGTTCTACTTCGGGCAGCGGCGTTGCTACGTTAACGGTTGGGAATTGATGGATGAACCCTTGAGTCACTTCGGCGGGTGGCCTTGCTGCCGGGACGGTTGCGGCTTGCGGGGCAACCCTTTGCTCCACTTCAGGCAGTGGTGTTCCTGCGTTACAGGCGATTGCCAACGCCAAAAGCAGCCCACCGAGGATCGTTAGCGTCCCGCCACCTTTGCTCATTCCAACCCCCTCACACCTGCAGCGTCACCTCGCCCACGGGCAGCGTGATTCGGCTGCCGTCACGGCGGCGGAGCCTCGGTCCGAGGGCGTAGCTAACATTAGTTGACTGGTTGCCTTTTACGCGCGGTACGCCTCCCGCCGATGGCGGACGCTCAGGACCACTAGTGTCCTGGATGGCCTATCCAGGCGGAACCGCACTCGCCAGACACCCACGCGCAAGCGAAGCTCGTCATCCAGACCGTGCAACTTGGTTACGTCGCCTCGTCTTGGATCTACCGCCAGCCGATCAACAACCGTACGAATACGGGCCTGGTCCCTGGGTGGCAAGCCCTTAAGCTCCCTCTCCGCTCGAGATACAATAATGAGGCTCCACTGGTGGGGCTCAGTCACCCCCTAGCTCCTTTCGCACCTCTTCCCAGGGCCGCCCTTCACCACGAAGGTACTCGTCCCAACCCTCCTTAGCAGCCGCATCCTCCTCTGGCGTTGTGGGCTCATCGTCCTCTGGCGCCTCAAGAAGCGCCTGCAAGAAAGGGTCAGCCGTCTTCCGCAGAAACACCAGGTAGCGTCTGGCATAGTCCAGTTCGCTATCCGGCAGTTGGTCTACCAATCGGTGGAGTACCTGGCGCGTTGCTACAGCGTTCTTTTTGTTACTGGCTCGTACTGCCACGCCTCTACCTCCTGGCGGCCTGCCTTTTGAGTGTTGCTCCATTGTACCAAAGCCTCTCCCCCCTCACACCTGCAGCGTCACCTCGCCCACGGGCAGCGTGATGCGGCTGCCGTCTCGCCGACGCAGCACCAGGCTGCCCTCCTCCGTCACGTCCTCCGCCAAGCCCGCCTCCCGGTCGTCGCCCCATCGCACCTCCACCCGCTTGCCCAGGGTCTCCAGCAGCGATCGCCACTCCGGGCGCAGGTCTGCGCCGCCCCTCAAAACGGAATACACACCATCCATCTCCAGAAGGATCGACGCCAGCACCTGCTCGCGGGACACGGGGTGGCCGCACTCCAGCGCCAGACTGGTGGCCGTGGCCGCGATCTCCGGGTACGGCGACGGGTCCAGGTTGACGTTGACGCCCACCCCCACGATGGCGTATCGCACCCGCTCCCCCTCCAGGGCGCTCTCCAGCAGGATGCCGCACAGCTTCCTGCCCCCTCTGCGCACGTCGTTGGGCCACTTGATGGCGACAGACAAGCCGCAAGCCCTCGTGATGCCTCTGGCGACGCCGAGCGAGGTGGCCATCGTGAGCCGCTGGAGGGCGTGGAGGTCGGGGTAGAGGAGCACCGAGAAGTAGAGGTTGACGCCCGCAGGCGAGACCCACTGGCGCTGAAAGCGCCCGCGCCCGGCGGTCTGCTCCTCGGCCAGGGCCACGGCGCCTTCGGGGTAATCGCTAGCTGCCGCCTCGCGGGCCACGTCCATGGTCGATGTGGTGGTGAGGTGGTAGAGGAGGCGCGAGCCGATGAGGGACCCCCCAAGGGCCTGGGTGACCTCGGCCACGTTCAGTAGCGTCATGGAGCGCCTTTGATCCTGCTAGGATGCGGAAAAGGGGTGTGCAGAGGGGCAAAGCCCCTTGCAAGGGGTCTGGGGGTGTCCCCCAGATACAATTCCCTCCCCCTTCCTGGACAGAGCCTGTCCTGAGCTTGCCGAAGGAAAGGGGGACAGGGGGATGGTCGTCCGCCTACGGCGGATGCATCACCCTGCTGGGGGCCTTGAGGCCATCATATGAGGGCACTGAGGGCAAGTCAAGATAAGCCAGCTAAGCCGAGTGGTCGGCTTTGGTCTATAATAGAGTTGCCCGGAAGCGGGCATCTGCGAAAGGAGGCGCTATGTACCAACACATCGTGGTCGCCCTGGACGGCTCGCCCCTGGCGGAGGCAGTCCTGCCCTATGCCGCCGCCATCGCCGGACCCCTGGGGTCAGAGCTCCACCTGGTCCAGGTGGTGCGCGAGGCCAGGGACCTGGTCAACATGGGGTTTATGGACCCCACAGCGATGGGAGGGGGGGCCGTGTCGGTTCCAGACATAAGGTCCCTGGAGGCAGCGGTGGAGGCCCAGGTTCGGGCTGCCGAGCGGTACCTTCAAGACAAAGCGGCAGAGCTGCGGCCCAAGGGGCTCAAGCTCCACACCACCGTGCTTATGGGAGACCCCTCGGCCCAGATCATCAAATACGCCCAGGACCGAGGCGCGGACCTCATCGCCATCTGCACCCATGGCCGCGGTGGCCTTAGCCGCATGTTCCTTGGCAGCGTGGCCGACAAGGTGATGCGGCAGGGGACCGTTCCTGTGCTGCTGATCCGGGGGTAAGAGAGCCAAGCGTAAAGCGGGAGGGCTTGAGCAGGGCTATCTGGTCTGTGTGCGAAGGGGGCTAGGGGGGACCTGTAAGCCGAGTTCTGTGGTCAGGAGGGGTTGCCCCCGCCCGACCGATGACCATCTCTCTAGCCCATCCTTCCCTTTCGGGAAGGACCTCCCTGTCATCAGGGAGCAGGATTGCTCCTGGGATCCAGCAGCCAACCCGGGGACGAGCCGGGCCCTCATGGTCCCCCTATTTGGCCTTGCTCCAGATGGGGTTTAGCCGCCCCGATAGTTACCTATCGGGGCCGGGCGCTCTTACCGCCCGTTTTCACCCTTGCCCGCACCCCGGGGTGTGCCTTCCTCCCAGGTTGCCCTGGTTTACAGCGACGCCCGGAGCCGTTGGCGGTATGGTCTCTGTGCCACTTTCCGTCACCCCGGCTGGCCTCTCGCCCGCCGAAATGCCTGGGCGTTACCCAGCATCCTGCCCGGTGGAGCTCGGACTTTCCTCTCCGACGCCCTCCCGTTTCCAGAAGAGCGCCGCAGCGGTCATCCGGTCCCCCTAGCCCCGCCTTCCACTGTAGCAGGGAGCGGGGTGGGGGTCAACGACGACGGAGGCCCTGCTAAATCCTCACAGGCCCGCTAGCACACTATCATCACGGTGCAGTGGGCGTAGCGGCTCACCTTGTCCGACGTGCTGCCCAGGAAGCTTCCCCACACTCCAGAGCGTCCGCTGTGGCCCATGACAATCAGGTCTCACTGGACCGCTTTGGCGTGGCTAAAGATGCTCTGGGCCACATGGCCCACCAGGATATCGGCGCTGTCGAAGTCCACACCCTCCACCGTTGCCCTCTCCCTCGCCTCCCGCTGAATCCTTGCGCAGTACTCGTTCTGCGGCTCCTGTTCCTCCTACACCTCCCCAATGTCCCCGGCAAACCGCGGCAGGCACTCCTCTACGGAGAAGAGGGCGATCCTGGCCCCGAAAGTCCTGGCCATAGCTAGCCCCACCCCAAGCGCCTTGAGGGAGGTCGAGCCATCGAAGGGGATGAGGATGTAGTTGAACACGTTAGCGTCGATCATTCCTCAATGTCCTTTTCTCTAGGGTTTCTCCTGATCTGCAGGTCCAGTTGGCCTGACGCCGGGCAGGTCTGCCCTCGTCTGGACGCCTGGCGCCTTCGCATCGGCAGGCTGAAGCGAGAAGGGGGCGGCCTTCCCCAAGGCCGTTATGCGGGGCCGAAACCAGGCCTGGGCGATGAGGGTAGGCACGACTGCGGAACCGATGATGCTCGTCACCAAGATGGTGTACTGGCCCTGGTCAATAACGCCGTTGGTCAGCCCGAACAAAGCCGAAATACTCCCGAACGTCAGCCCCGTGGACATCAGGAGGGTGGTGTAAGTCCCCTCTCTCACCGCCATGCCAAAGGCTCGCGTTGCGGGCCACACGCCTATGAATTTGCTGGCCACCTTTACCCCCAGGAACGCCAGGGTCAGTCCGAAGCCCACGGCAACGGCGGGGAGCGACACGAAGAGGCCAGCCTTGAGGAAGTAAAAAGGAGTCAGAATGGCGAAGGCCATCGCTCTCATGCGATGGAGGAGCGCCCGGTCCTTAACGAAGGCGCCAGCGGCGACCAGGCCGACGAGGTAGGCCGGAAGCACTGCCTCACTCTTCGCCGATGTGGCCAGCCAACCGAGCACAAAGAGCACCAGCAGGAAAAACTTGACCTCAGGCTCGCTGGTCCGGTTGCCCCACCGAGCAATGACCCAGGGAGTCACTTTGGGCAGTATCCAGAGCATGGGAACGGTTATGCCTATGAAAAGGGCCATCCAAGCATTGAAATTGGCGAACAGGACCCCGAGCGCGAGAACTGTGCCCAGGTCGGTCACGAAGCATGCCGCCAGGATGAGCTTCCCCAGGTCGGTCTCATTGAGCCGGGTCTCCACCATCACCGCGTAGACGACGGCCACGGAGGTGGTCGAAAGAGCAATGCCTGCGATTTGAGAAGCCCTCAGGTCCCAGTGAGCCACGAAGTATGCGAAGAGCCATGCGCCTATGAACGGGAGGAAGAAGGACAGCGCTCCAATAGTCAAGCTTGCCTTGAGGTGCCGACGCAACGAGCCGGGATCGATCTCTGCCCCTGCCAGGAAGGTCAGCAACACAGCGCCGAAGGCCGCAAGGAAATCAATCCAGGGTGTGGTGTGGAGCGCCAAGAAGTTCCCTCCAATAACCCCCGCCAGCATCTCCGCCAGGGCCACAGACAGCCCCAGTCGAATCGAGAACACGCTGGCCGCCAGGGCGAGCGCCATCCACAGGCTTGCGGTGGCCCATGTGCTTTCCATTCGCACTCCTAAGCTGAGGGGGTATGTGGACTGCAGGCCCGTCCTTCGACATGCTCATTCGGGCCGGTGGAGCGAACGGCGCCCTCGGACTAGATACCAGCCAGCAACTGTCTCGCTCCCACCAGGACCATCCCTATCGCGAGGATCGTCAGGGTTACACGCTGGTTGACGCGGGTGCTGAGGTGGACGCCTATCTGTGCCCCCACGATCGCGCCAAGGCCCAGGAGCCCCGCACGACGCCATCCCTGCGTGTACTGCCCGGCGAGCATGCGCGCCAGCACGCCGGCCAAAGAGGTGGGGACCAGCACGAAGAGCGACGTCGCGCTGACCACCGGTGTCGGCATATTCAGGAGAAAGGTCATTGCCGGCACGTGAATGACCCCCCCACCGATGCCAAAGAAGCTGGAGAGGAATCCGCCGAGGGGGCTGATGATCCCAGCGACCAGCGCGTTGACATAGAACCGGTACACAGGGCCCCCGCGTTCGCGGATCTCCCGATTCGGATCATGCAGACTTGAGTGGAGTGGAGTTGCGCTGGCGGCTCGCCAGAGAACATAGACCGCGCCCAGCAAGAGCATGACGCCAAAGTAGGTCTCAAAGTGGCTCCGGCTGACCAGGTTGGAAGCGTAGGCGCCCGCGACGGCGGCCGGCACGGCGCCCACCGCCAGCAACGAGGCGGTGCGCAGGTCTATGCGCCGAGCGCGCAGGTTGCCGACGGTCGCTGCCACCGCGTTTACAAAGACCACCGTCAGGGAGATGCTGGAGATGATGGTGGGCGGCGCCTCTGGGAACAGCACCAGGAGGACCGGCACGAGGACGAACCCGCCGCCAAGGCCCACCAAGGTTCCCATGGCGGACAAAATGAGCCCGAGGATGGGAAGACCTATGATGTGCAATGGCGTCAGTTCGTACATGGCGCACCCATGGAACCTCAGGCTCGGCAACACATACAGGTTCCCGCCGCCACCCTACCCCACGAAGAGGATGCGCCCACAGTTGGGGCACTGCACCAACTCGCGAGCGGCGCGGACCCGCTGGAACTGTTGGGTGGGAATGGCGACGTTACAGCCCCGGCAGCGGCCCCCCTGCACCCGGGCCACGGCCCGACCGCCCCTCGTAGCTTGCAGCCGCTGGTAGACTTGAAGCTCATGAGATGGCGCCCCTGCCGCCAGGGCGCCTCGCTGGGTCTCCAGGTCTCCGACCTCCTGGGTCACCTGGGCAAGCCGCTGGCGGATGGCGGCCTCCCGCTCGGCCCGCTGGGACCGAAGGTCTCCCACTGACCCCTCGGCGCTGTGCAGCCTCTGCGTCGCCTCCTCCCCTTCCAGCATCAGCCGCAGGAGGTCGTCCTCGGCGACTTTCTGGAGACCTCGAAGCTGCCGGCTATTGGCCTGCATATCCTCAAGCTCTCTGGGGTTGCTCACCCTGCCTCCGTACAGCCGCCCCTCCACCGCCTGGATCTCCCCGCGCAGCTGCGCCGCCTCCAGCTCTCTGTCCTTTTGAGCGCCCCGCAGCCCTCCGAGGTGCTCCTGGCGTTGGGCCAGCGTCTGCTCGGCCTGAAGCAGCGCACTCTGGTCCCGCAGCTCCTCCTCCAGGGCGGCCTGCTCCTGGCGTAGCTGGGCGATGAGGAGATCTTTCTCTTGAAGCGAGAAGAGTACCTGGGCGCTCATTGTTCCTCGGTGATGGGTTGAGGCTTGCGCTCCATTATAGACGAGACCCCACGCCCAGAGCCTCTGATACCGGCTGCACCGGAGGAAAGGCGGCCAGTCCTTCTGGCGTCGGGCCTTCGCCCTCCGTGATCACCACTGGCGTCGGGCCTTCGCCCTCCGTGATCACCAGGACCTCAGGGGGCTGCCAGGAGACTTCCATGCTGAAGACGGCGGCGAAGTCTCGCGCAACCTGCTGGGCCACCTCCTCCAGCGGCAGGGTCAGGCCCGTGAGGCTCTCCAGCGAGGTGAACCTCAGGCCTGGGATGCCGCAGGCCACGATGGCGCTGAACAGCCCCAGGTTGGGGTGAACGTTGAGGGCAAACCCGTGGCTGGTGACGCCGCCGCTGACGTGCACGCCAATGGAGGCCAGCTTGTCGCCCTCTACCCACACGCCCGGGTGGCCCGGCACACGCTGCCCTGGGACCCCAAAGCAGGCGACCGCGCGAATCAGGACCTCCTCCAGGGCGTGAACGTAGTCGGCGGGGCCTCCCCAAGGGCGGAGGTCAACGATGGGGTACCCCATGAGCTGGCCCGGGCCGTGGCAGGTCACCAGGCCCCCGCGCTCGACGCGGTAGATGGCGATCCCCTGCTCCTGGAGATAGGCAGGCGGCGCCAGGATGTCGTCCTCGCTGCCGCGCCGGCCCAGGGTGATGACGTGGGGATGCTCCAGGAGCAGCAGGCGGTCACTGATGAGCCCGGCCTTGCGCTGCTCCACCAGGCGCCGTTGCAGCTCCAACGCCATGCCGTAATCAACTTGCCCGAAGTAGGAAGCCACGCAGTGAGAGAGCACGGACCAGCCACCCCCGAGGGTCTTGAGAGGCCATTGTATACCCAAGGGTCAGGCGACACCACCAGGGAGTGCCCTGGACCCACACTACGGTGCGTGTTTCAGGGCAACCGCTCAGGTGAACGGCAAGCCACTCTTCATCTGGGAGCTTTGCCCCAGTCCCCGAGAGGAGGAGTGCAGAGGGGCGTAGCCCCTTTGCTGGGGGTCTGGGGGTATCCCCCAGATTTCCTCTCTTCCCCCTCTCCTGCAGGAGAGGGGGCCAGGGGGTGAGGTATATGCCCCCAGAGGGGGTGTCCTCTCCTGCAAGGAAGCATCCATTATCGTAAAGGGCTAAAGTGACACCACACCCGGGGGCGTCCCGTAGAAACTCTAGCATGGGTGCAGGGCACGCCCTGCCTCAGAAGGCCAGGCCCCGCAGCCACTGGCGGATGGCAGGCGCCATGTCCTCCCGCTGGAGGGCCAGCTCCACAGACGCCTTCAGGAGCCCCAGAGGGGTGCCCGCGTCGTGGCGTCGGCCCTGGAGCACCCAGGCGTAAAGGGGCTCCCGCTGGGCCAGCAGGTGCATCCCGTCCGTCAGCTGGATCTCTCCCAGGGCCCCGGGCCGCACCTCTGCCAGGGCCTCATAAATTCCCGGCGTGAACACGTACCTCCCCACGATACCCAAACGTGAAGGCGCGTCCTCGGGCGCGGGCTTCTCCACGAGGCCTCTCACCCGGTACACGCCCGCTTCTATGGGCGTCGCCCCGATGCCGAATCGGGGCTCCGTGATCACCCCTGGCGGCTCCACGGCCACCACGCCGTAGGAGCGCGTGGCCTCGGGCG
>Ga0209515_10009141_pt1 | contig 11359 bp, 12 predicted proteins | sample Subgroupgradi54m_FD_187454 | JGI IMG/M metagenome (GOLD analysis project Ga0209515, IMG submission 187454) | Subsurface groundwater microbial communities from S. Glens Falls, New York, USA - GMW60B uncontaminated upgradient, 5.4 m (SPAdes)... ...
CAATCCGATCCACTACCATGCTCTGACGCTTTGGCACGTGCGATCAGCGAAAGATCCGGTGGTTTCGCTCCGAACCACTCTTTGGCGTCACTGGTCTTCATCGCCACATTCATCATGTCACCCACCTTGTCACCGGTGAACAGCAGGTTGTCCTTGATCTGCTGTTCCGTCAGACCGATATCCGTCAGACGGTTGTAGCGCACCATGCTGGCGCCGTGGCAGTTCAGGCAGTAGTTGACGAACAGCTTGGCGCCACGTTGCAGGGCGGCCAGATCGGTGTTGCGCTCAGGCGCCGTGTCCAGATGCACCTCACCGCCGGAGGCAAATGCCAGCAGGGGAAGCACCAGCGCCAGCAGAGCAAAAATCTTTTTCATACGCGTTATCCTTTTGGCTAGGGCTGCTTAATGCGCTTTAAATGTGACGCGGTCCGGCACCGGCTTGAACGTGCCCATCTTGCTCCACCATGGCATCAACAGGAAAAATCCCAGATACAGCAAGGTGCACAACTGACTCACGGTTTGCGCGGTGTCCAGGTTGATGTACGGCAGGCTGCCCCACACCCCGGGCGCTTTGACGCCCAGATAACCGAGAATCAGGAACGCCGCCACAAATACACCATAAACGGTTTTGTGCCAATCAGGACGATAGCGAATCGACTTGACGGGGGACTGATCGAGCCAGGGCAAGCCAAAGAAAATCAAGACCGAGACGCCCATCAGCACCACACCCCAGAATTTCGCATCAATCCCCATGAAAATTGCAGCACCGCCAATACTGAAACCGGCCAGTGCTTTCAAGCCAATCATTTTCAACACAATACCGGGAACGCCCATCGCCAGGAACAATACAGCAACAAAACCTCTCACAGCGCGCTTCGTAGCCTGGTTGCTGTGTGCGCTCAGATAAACGCGCACTGCCGCGATGGCAAAGAACGTCCACAGCCACGGAATAAAGGAAGAAGTTGTAGCACGCAGAATCGAATAATAGGGCGTGAAATACCAGACCGGCGCGATATGCGAAGGTGTTTTGAGCGGATCCGCCGGGATGTAGTTATTGGCCTCCTGGAAATAGCCACCCATTTCCGGCGCAAAGAAAACCACCGCGCTAAAAAGGAAGAGGAAGCCGACCACGCCAACCAGATCGTGCACTGTGTAGTAGGGGTGGAAGGGAATCCCATCCAGCGGTTTGCCGTTTGCGTCCTTCTTGTCCTTGATTTCCACACCGTCGGGGTTGTTCGAGCCAACTTCGTGCAGCGCCATGATGTGCGCCGCCACCAGGCCGAGCAGCACCAGCGGAATCGCGATCACATGGAAAGCGAAGAAACGGTTCAGGGTGGCATCGCCCACCACGAAATCACCGCGAATCCAGACCGACAGATCGGGCCCGATGAGCGGAATCGCGGAGAACAGATTGACGATCACCTGCGCGCCCCAGTAGGACATCTGGCCCCAGGGGAGTAGGTAACCGAAGAACGCCTCCGCCATCAGGCAAAGGAAAATCATGCAGCCGAAAATCCATACCAGCTCGCGCGGCTTGCGATAGGAGCCGTACATCAAGCCACGGAACATATGCAGATAAACGACGATGAAGAAGGCCGAGGCGCCGGTGGAATGCATATTCCGAATCAAATCGCCCCATGGCACCTCGCGCATGATATAGCCTTCGACACTGAAGAAGGCGCCCGGAAGCTCAGCCGCGTTCAGCGACGCATCCGGTTTGTAATGCATCACCAGGAAAATACCGGTGACGAGTTGAATCACCAGCACCAACAGGGCCAGCGAGCCGAAGAAATACCAGAAGTTGAAATTCTTCGGTGCGTAATATTCGGACAGATGCTCTTTCCACAAACTCAGCAACGGGAAGCGCTGGTCAACCCAGCCAATGATGCCGGTGGCTTCGGTTTCTTTCATGGCCATCAGGCTTCTCCTTTTTCGTCTTTACCGATGATGATGCGGGTATCGGTGAGGAACATGTACGGCGGCACGTCGAGGTTGCGGTTGGCCGGTTTGTTTTGATAGACGCGGCCGGCCAGGTCAAACGTGGAGCCGTGGCAGGGGCACAGGAAACCGCCCGACCAGTCATCCGGCAGCGAAGGCTGAGCGCCCGCGGCTAGTTTGTCGGACGGTGAGCAGCCGAGGTGAGAGCAGATGCCCACCACCACCAGATATTCCTGGTGATCCTTGCGTGCGCGAATATCGTTCCTGGCATAGTCTGGCGTGGCCAGCGCGTAATGCTCTTCAGAGTTCGGATCCAGCACCTGGGCTTCGGTGACTTTCAGCGACGCCAGCATTTCCGGCGTACGGCGCAAAATCCACACCGGCTTGCCGCGCCATTCGGCGACCTTTTTCTCACCCGGCCTGATGTCACCGATATCCACTTCAACCGGCGCCCCGGCGGCCTTGGCGCGCTCGGACGGTTGGAAGGTGCTGACAAAAGGAACGGCAGTGGCGACTCCGGCTACACCACCTGCAACACAGGTTGCCTTGAGCCAGAAGCGCCGACTGCTATCGGCAGGCTGGTTGTCACTCATACAAACCCCATCAGGAAACTGCAAAAATGCAGAGATTGGACGCAATAAACAGGCGCGATCAGCCCGACTTATCCGGCTGAAATAGAAACAGCCCGCGATTATATCGGATCGGCCACCCTGAAATAAAGCCGGAAACGGCGATTTCCCGTTTATATTCCCCGGAGGGCGTCAAACACCTTCCGAAAAACCCCGAATGGAGGCAGAAATGAGCATGTTGAACGAATTTCGCAATTTCGCAGTCAAGGGCAACGTCATGGACCTGGCCGTCGGCGTGATCATCGGCGCGGCCTTCGGCAAGATCGTCGAATCAACGGTAAAAGACCTGATCATGCCCCTGATCGGCCGCGTCGTCGGCGGACTGGATTTTTCCAACCACTTCATCACCCTGACCGACCCACCCGTTGGCTTTACCGGCCCGATGACCTACGAAGCCCTCACCAAAGCGGGCGTCCCCCTGTTTGCCTACGGCAGCTTCATCACCGTACTGATCAACTTCCTCATCCTCGCCTTCATCATTTTTCAGATGGTGCGCCTGATCAACAAGGCCAAGAAAGTCGCCAGCGCCGAAGAGGCTGGCGCACCCCCCGCACCGCCGACGGAAGACGTTCTGCTGTTGCGCGAGATCCGGGATAGTTTGAGGAAATAAGGGGGGCTTGAAACCTCAAAACCGGCCCGCTCGCCGACAGTCGCGCTAGAATGGCCGCGTGAGATTTGAATAGGACTGCGATCATGAACACACAACTCCTGGAGCAGGCAAGCGTGCTCAACATAGACGAGCAAATCGAGTTGGCCGAAGCCATCTGGGACGGCATCGCTAGCCGCGGCGCGGCGCCCGCGCTGACGGCAGCGCAGAAAGCAGAACTTGACCGTCGCCGCGCCGGCTACCTGGCCAATCCAAACGATGTGGTTTCCTGGGACGAAGTTAAAGCCACAGCTCTTCCCAAAATCGGACTGCGGCAAGTCGGCGCCAAAGCCGCATTTTTAGGCGGCCCCTGCATTCAAAACAAAGCAGCTTTGACGCCGATTTCCTGCTGAGAACGGCGTTAGCCCCCCCCCAAAAGCACTACTTGAGTTCCTCGAAATGCACAAAATACTAATCACCATATTCCTGGCCGTCCTGTCTCACAGTGCTGTGGCAGCGGAGCCAACTCCGGCAACGCTTGAGCGCTTTCTGAATGCTTACCAGTTCGAGCCCATTAGAGAGGCATGGGCGTTTCGTCTTGATCGCGAGATTCGAGGTGAGCTGGAAAGATTAAAGAACACGAGTGGCTTGAATGAATCCGCGCGCACGGCAATCAGCAAGTACCAAACCGCAGCGTCCGCAGAACTGCAGCGGCGACTGACATCAGAAAACCTACGCCCAAGGTATGCGGCAATCTTCAAGCAGGTTTTCACAGAAGCGGAAATGTTGGAAATCACACGCTTCTATGAGTCTGAGGCAGGGAAGGCGTCGGTCCAGAAGCGCGCTCAAGTCGCTGCTCTCATTCAAGAGCAATTTGTTAGCCTGGCACAGGAGATGGCTACCAACCTTGCCTCTGTCCGCAAGCAAGTTCAAGAGTCGGTCGGCGGCGTAAATAAATAGAGGCAGACTCTGCGCTTTCCCCACATATTGTTCCGCGGTAAATCGGTGTCGGCATTGTTTTTTGGGATGCCGGACTGCCTAAAAAGAATACGGGCCCGGTTTGATGGATCCCGATTTCTGTTGGCAAGGGAGCCCTCAGGGCTCCCCTGTTCGTGCGCATGAAATTACCGAACCTTTCTCTTGCAATACCACACCCCCAGCGCCGACAGCACAATCGCCAGCTCCAGGAAAAACGACCCGTGCAAGATGAAGTTCCATAGCCAGGGTCGATACCGGTTTGACACTTCAAACAGATGAACCGGGTGATCGAGCAATGGCGCGCCCCACCAGATGTCGCCCACGACCGTATCCAGTAACAGATGAATGGACGCATTCAGGCTGAACACGGTCGCCATCACTTTCCAGGCGGCGGGCCGGTGCCAATGCAGCAACAGCCCCAGCGCGACGAGCGTGAACCAGAACAGAGGCCAGTGTGTGAAGTAACGATGGTGATGCACTGTGCCGTGATCGATCAGATAAAACCAGAGCAGGTCTATATCAGGCGCCACACTCCCCGCCAGCCCCCAGAACATCAACCAGCGCGGCGCGACGAAGCGCTGCAGACGGGTGGCGAGCAGCGTGGTGCACAGATAGCCGCAGGGTAAATGTGCCAGGATCATGTCGATTCTCCAATCGATTGTGTGGGCTCCGCGCTGCTGGTGCCACCCAGATATTGATGCCAGTCGATTTTCCGGGTCACCAGCATCATTGCCGCCAGGCCGGTAAACACCAGTGCTGTGCCGAGCAGGAAGGCCAGATCTTCTGCGCTCAAAATGCCGTACAGCAGGCCATACAACACCCCCAGCAGCACACTGAAGCCGAGGCTGCGTAGCGCCGATCCGAGCACATGCCGCAAATAAATTGCGGTCAGCAGCAAACACGCGGTGGCGGCGGCAGCATAGGACGCGAGGAAAGCAAACTGTTCTGATAACGCCAGCAGCAGCAGGAAGAAGATCGCCTGTGCCGCGCCGATGAAGGCATATTGAATCGCATGGATGCGCAAATTCTTCAGCACTTCAAACAGGAAGAACGCAGCAAACATGATGACGATGAACAGCAAGCCGTACTCGGTGGCACGCCAGCTCAGGGAATAGATGTTGATCGGGTCGATGAAGCGGACTTCTATGCGGTCGGCGTTCCAGACTTCATTTTCATTGTCTGCCTGACCCACCGTTTTTTGTGCAGAGGTCGCCAGCGAAGGCAGTGACCATTGGGCACCGAATCCATCCGGCGTGATTTTCCTGCCTTCGGGGCGCGGCAGGAAACGGCCGCCAAAGCTCGGGTGCGGCCAGGTAGAGGTCAGGCTCACTTGATTGTCGCGCCCGATCGGGACAACAGCGAACGATTGCATCCCGGACAAATCGAGCGCCAGCGAGAAGCGCGACGCGGCACCCCCTTTCGGCAGAGCCGGCAGATCGAAGTGAACGCCGGTAGCCAGTGCCTCGCTATCGGTCCCAGACTGCGCCACCAGGGTCTGTTCGCCCCATTGCAACTGCGGCACCACCGCAAACCCGCGCACATCCTTGAGCGCTAGTACCAGCGTCGGTTTGCCTATACTCAGCTGTGAATCGCGATGCGCACGCACGAACTGGCCATCGTCCGGCACGCCAAACTGCCCTCGCAATACACCCTTCAACCCATACACGCGTACTGGATGAATGCCGACTTCACGGGTATGGACGGCGATGTGCCCTTCCAGTTGCATCTGCTCGGGAAAGAAGCGCGCCTCATGGAGCTCACTGCGCGTCTCCTGTCGCAGTAGTTTGCCCTTGTCATCGTAAATATTGTGGAGGTAGTGCTCCTGATAGGGCACCACCAGCACCGGCCCGACCAGCGTCTGCGCGCCCGGATGAGATTCAGCCACCCGCAGTTGCGCGCTTTGCTGATAACTCTCGCGCTTTTCCACGGTGCCATTGATCCACGACAACGCCAGCGACATCAACAGCATGAGCGCGGCGACCAGCAATCCTTTTCTTAACCAGATATTTTTCAGCATCATGTTTCTCCATAGGGGGTTGGAGTCGGCATGATGCAAAACGAATGCGAAGAGTCCGCGCAGGCGGTGTGAAGATTCAGTGAATGATTCGAACTCATTTCATAAATAGCACCTGAATGCGTCGTTCCTGCGCTAACCAACGACTTGGCGCGGCCGTATGCGCGGCAGCAACCCAGTGGCTTGAAAAACCTTGAAGACACTGGATTCCCGCCTACGCGGGAATGACGGGCTTCGTAGTAAAGGTATTTATGAAATGAGTTCGATGAGGTTCAGGACTCCACAGGTAGCCGCACGCGCACCTCAACCCCACCGGCCGGGTGGTTGGCGACCGCGAGCGTGCCGTGATGCAGGGTCACGATTTCGCGCGCGAGGCTCAGCCCGAGACCCGTGCTTTTAGGGCCGCCGTCGGGGCGCGGCAGGGAATAGAAGCGCTCGAAAATGCGCTGTAGGGCGAAGTCTGGAATGCCAGAACCATGATCGCGGATGAGCAGCTCAACGTGGTCATGGTTCGGGTTGCACAACAGCTCGACTTTGCTGCCGGCAACGGAGAATTCCACCGCATTGGAAAGCAGGCTGGCAATCGCCTGAGTCAGCAATGCGCCGTCTCCCATGACCGTGACGGCAGCGGGTTCTTGTACACCTGAAATTTCGATATTCCTTTGTGCAGCTAGCGCCTGACAGCTTTCCATCGCCCGCCGCGTCACCTCCATGAGATCCACCGGCACCGCTTGCCCCAACGCCGACTGACGTTCCAGATGTGCCAGCGTCAATTGCGTATCGATCGTCTGGCGCAGACGATCGGCTTGCTCAATAATCGCGCACGCAAATTGCCTGCGCGCCGCTTCTGCTTCCTCTGCTGTCAGCACTTCTGACGCCGCACCCTGCAAACATTCGGCCGAGGCCTTGATCGCTGTCAATGGACTCTTCAATTCATGCGTCAGCGCTTCAACATAGCGTTCCACATAGGCCTTGCCCTCCAGTTTGGTGCGCATCGATTCTAGTGCCTGAGCCAGGTCGGCAATTTCCGAATGGCCGACATCCGGTAGCGCCACGCGCTCGCCGCGCGCCACCGCCTGCGCATAGCGACGCAAGCGGTTGATGCGCCAGGTAATCCATGCGGTAAAGAGGATGCCAAGCAGCAATGAGAAGGCCAACAGCACCATGCCATGCCGGGCGATTTTCTTTTGCGCGCGGGCGATGATCGGCTCCATCGAGCGCACTGATTTGGCGACGGTCACGACGCCCAGCATCTGGTCGCCTTGCATCACAGGAGCCGCCACATACAAGACGGCACTACCGTCATCGTCCTCATAGGACCGCGTGGACCGTGCGCCGTATTGCCCGCGCAGGGTTTTCAGCACATCGTTCCAGCGCGAATAATCGCGGCCGATTTCCTGCGGGTTCGAGGAAAACAACACCTTGCCCTGCGCATCGGTGACATACACGCCCAGCTCCAGCCTCTCCTTCTGCAAGCCCCAGATTTTTACGTCCACAGTGCGCTGGCGATAACGTTCGACCGCCTGGGAAAAATTGCCGTTCTGGAAATTTCCGCGTGCCAACTCCGGTGCTGCCATATCGGCCAACAAATAAGCGACATCCACCATCGTGTCTTCCAGCGATTCGCGCACACTGGGTTTGACTTCCTGCATGAAAATATTCAGCACGAACCAGGCGGTCAAACCGGTAATCAGGAAATAACCCACCAGCATGCGCAGCGTCAGTTTCATGCCGGATCCAGACAATAGCCAAAGCCTCGGTGGGTTTGAATCGGGTCGCGCGTGTTGTCCACTTGTCGCAATTTCGCGCGCAAGGCCTTGATGTGTGCATCGACCGTGCGCTCCAGCGCATCGGAGTCGTTGTTGCAGGGATTGTCTTGCAACTGCGCACGCGACAAAACGCGCCGCGCATTGGTCAGCAGTTTGCAGAGAATGCCGTACTCGGCTTTGGTGAGATTCAATTTCTGGGCGCAGAAATGGATGGATGCGCTGGCACTATCCAGTTCAAACACCCCGTCCCGGATGGGCATCTCACCGGATACAGCTTGTGCCTGAATAGCGGCACGGCGCAAATGCGCACGCACCCGGGCAACCAGTTCGCGCGATGAAAACGGCTTGGTCACATAATCGTCCGCACCCAGCTCCAGGCCCAGCACGCGATCAATTTCATCATTGCGCGCGGTCAGCATGATGGCCGGTATCGTGCTGGCCGCACGCAGCTGGCGCAGCAAATCAAAACCGCTCATGTCGGGCAAACCGACATCCAGCACGGCCAGATGAAACGCTTCCTGACGCAAGGATTCCAGAGCGCTCTGTGCGTACAGACAGTGCTTGACCGCCAGACCTTCACTCTGCAAGGCAAACACCACCGCATCGGCGATCGCCTGCTCATCTTCCACCAGTAATATTTTTTGTGGGGTCATGCGTGCCTTTTCTACACTGGATTGTCGCTATCAATGAAGTGATGGGCCAATCCAAACGTGTCCGCCAGATGCTGGCCCAGGGCCTGAATGCCGTAGCGTTCGGTGGCGTGGTGGCCAGCGGCGATGAAGGCGACGCCGGTCTCCTGCGCGAGATGATAATGCTGTTCCGATACCTCGCCGGTCAGATAGGCATCGACGCCCGCCGCACACGCGGTCTCGAAATAATTTTGCGCGCCGCCGGTGCACCAGGCGATGCTGCGCAGCGGCCGCTCTGGGTTGCCGATCAGCAATGGCGCGCGTTTGAATCTGCGCTTGATGCGCGCGCCGAAAGCAGCCAGTGTCGGCTTGTCTTCCAGACGACCCAACCATATCAGCGCTTCATCTGGATGCTGGCCCGTCACCGTGACATCAAGCTGACGCGCCAGTTGCGCGTTATTGCCTAATTCAGGATGGGCATCGAGCGGCAGGTGAAAACCGAACAGGTTGATCTCCTGTCGCAGCAGCAGGCCGATGCGTTGCCTGCGCGTGCCAGTGATGCGGCCGTCCTCGTTTTTCCAGAAATAGCCGTGGTGCACCAGCAAGGCGTCGGCCTGGAGCGCGGCGGCTTTTTGCAAGACCTCCATACTGGCGCTGACAGCCGTTACAATACGGGCGATGCGGGTGCGGCCTTCCACCTGCAAGCCGTTTGGACAATAATCGCGAAAGCGCGCGCTCTGCAACAGATCGTCGAGGTAATCGCACAAGGCGGCGCGGGTAATCATGGAGGTTGGCTTCATGGTGGACTCGTGGTTGAATGCGTGCCTGGATTCGTGCTTGAATGCGCGCTTGAATTGGTTGACTGACTGATGGACGGGATTAGACAAATCAATGTTGCGTAAACTCTGGCTCATTTTCGCGCAAACGGCGACCGTTTGCGTTGCAATTGTTTTCATCGTCACCACGCTCAAACCGGAGTGGCTGGGCCCACTGGGCGCACCGCACGGTTTGCTGCAGACGCCGACCGGGCTGCCGACGATCGAGATCGGCCGCGCGGCGACGGTCAACAGTTATAACGATGCCGTCAAAAAGGCAATGCCGGCGGTGGTGAATATTTTCACCAGCAAGGAAGTGCGCGTTTCCAACAATCCCTTCCAGAATGATCCGCTGTTCCGTCAACTGTTCGGCGACCGCTTCGGTTCGCGCACGGAACAGGTGTCGAGCCTGGGCTCGGGCGTGATCGTCAGCGCAGATGGCTACATTCTGACCAACAATCACGTCGTCGATTCGGCCGATGAAATTGAAATCGCTCTGTCCGATGGCCGCAAAACCGCAGCCCGCCTGGTCGGCGGCGATCCGGAAACCGACATTGCCCTGCTCAAGATCGACCTGCCCAATCTGCCGGTGATCGCCTTCGGCAATTCCGACGAAGCGCGCGTGGGCGACGTCGTGCTGGCGATCGGCAATCCCTTTGGCGTGGGCCAAACAGTGACGATGGGCATCGTCAGCGCCACCGGGCGCACGCACCTGGGCATCAACACCTTCGAGAATTTTATTCAAACCGATGCGGCGATCAACCCGGGCAACTCAGGCGGCGCGCTGGTTGACTCGAATGGCCATCTGCTCGGCATCAACAGCGCCATTTTTTCGCGCAGCGGCGGCTCACTGGGGATTGGTTTCGCGATTCCTGCCGCCACCGCAAAACAGATCATGGATGCGCTCGCCAAAAACGGCCAAGTGGTGCGCGGCTATATCGGCGTCGAACCGCAGGATGTCACGCCGGAGCTGGCCGAAGCCTTCAAGCTGTCACGCAAGGATGGCGCCATCATCCGCGGCTTGCAGCGCGGCGGCCCGGCGGACAAGGCAGGCATCAAGGTAAGCGATATTCTGATCGCGGTCGAGGGCACGCCCGTCAAGGACACCACCACGATGATGAATCTGGTCGCGCAACTGGTGCCCGGCAGCAAAGCAAAACTCAGGGTGCTGCGCAATAATCAGGAAATGGAAATTGAAGTCACCGTCGGCAAACGGCCACGGCCTGCGGCCGGTGGTGATAGGTGAACCGTTACAGGTGACGAGTGACAGGTGACAAAACCCTGAACACGATGCACGACGGTCGCACCCGGTAATCAAGGTGTTGTCACTGGTCACCCGTCACCCGTCACCCGTCACTCGTCACCGCACTTTGTCACCGCCGACAGCCGACCACTTCACAGGTCGTCGTGAATCCGGGTAATGGTCTCGCCCGAATTAAGATCGTAGGGCAGCATCTCTTCTTGCAGGTCGTCCTGCTCGCTCTCGCGCGTTTTCGCACTATCGAGCAAACTCACCAGCGGAATCCACAGAATCGCCAGCAGGAACACCAGCGCAAAAACCGTGATGTCGTTGGCCCCCAGTGAGCCGAACAGCAAAGCCACGAGGGCGTAGGGTAAATGGTCGCGCAACATGATAAGTCTCCAGCAAATCCGGCATCGGATCGGAGCACCGACGCCCGGGCGATAGCCGCCCTACTCTGATAACGTCACAAATTGCAAAAGGTTTAGAATTTTTAACAGTGTGGCAGACTGTTATCCCTTGCCTCCTGTTTTCATGCGTCTCTTCGCTGCGCGTGGCTTTTGGGGCCTCTTCGGTTTGGCGCTGCGCTTTCTCAAGCGCCCCCTCTCCCCGGCCCTCTCCCGCGGGGGGCGGGGGTGAGAATGGGCATGCTTGGCATGCCTATCTTGATTGGCGCGCCCGGCGGGGATCGAACCCACAACCCCTGGCTTCGGAGGCCAGTACTCTATCCATTGAGCTACGGGCGCACAATGGCAGGGCGAA
>Ga0209515_10009143_pt1 | contig 11356 bp, 1 predicted proteins | sample Subgroupgradi54m_FD_187454 | JGI IMG/M metagenome (GOLD analysis project Ga0209515, IMG submission 187454) | Subsurface groundwater microbial communities from S. Glens Falls, New York, USA - GMW60B uncontaminated upgradient, 5.4 m (SPAdes)... ...
GGCGCCGCGGCATCGCTTGGATGTCGGCGAGCCGATCGCGCTCTGCAAGCCGCCGCGCGCGGCCCATCGCCCTGGGGAGAAGACACTCAAGACGATGGCTCGCTTCGAGGCTCGGGGCACGTGTCAGCACAATGAGGTGACTCATGAGTAAGCGGCGGCCGCGTGCCCGGTGGCGTTTCCGGATCGGCTTGGAGGTGTTGGGTGTTGCTCGCGCAGCGACAACGCGTCTGACGCTTCTTTATGGGGTCCTCCTGATGGGCTTCCTCTTAGCCTCAGCGGTGAGAGTCGGGATGTGCGAGGCGCAGGAGGAAAAAAGCGCCGCCAAGAACCCGGTCTCCGTGGTTGTTAAGAGAACGCCGCGCGTTCAGGCGGAACGGTCGCCGTCAGCGTTGGTTTCGCAGCAACTCCATCCGGATGAGAAGACGAAGTCACAAGAGGTCACGGGCACCGTCTCGTATGCGGACAACAACGGCATTGCCGTAGAGTACGGTCCTTCCGCCGAGATTTACCTCAAGATGAGCAGCGCACCCAAGCTCTCCGGTTTTCGCAGCCTGAAGGACTTACAGCTGGGCGATCCGGTCAGGGTCAAGTACGAAACGGTCTACAAAGAAAACAGTGACCAAGGCCAGAAAACAAATGACACCATCTTAAAAATGACGGCGGTCGAAATCTCATTGATGAAGCCCGTCAAGAAGGGCCTGCCATGAACCGCCTGCGCGCCGCCCTGTCCCGGTCCGTTGCGGCTTCCTTCATGATCTTGGTGTCGTTCGGTCCGGCGACGGATGCCTGGGCCACGCAAGTCAAAAAAGTCCAGCGCGCGAACGTCGCCCACGCCGCCAATTCTCCGGTTGAAAACACGGCGCTCTCTCCCACGGTGGATACCAATAATACGGCGATGTTTGCAACTTCCGCTTCGAATAAACTTGATAATCCGATTGATAACAACAACTATCCGACGAACGGCGGTGAAGGTCCGGCCCTGTATATCGCGACCGTCGCCGATCTGTCGACCGTTCAAACCGTGCGGTACCGATATGATGCCTACGTGGGTGCTACCCAGGTGAACGGCAACGTGGAGTTTGAAGCCGTGGAAATGAACGACGGATTTCAGCTGCTGCACGGCCAAACCACGTTCTTGCCAACCGGCGGCTCGAATCTCAGCAAAGCCATTACGGTTCCGACTTACGACACGACCAAGAGCATCCCGTTTATCCAAATCAAGACGGAAGACTGGAGGAATGATACCACCGAAGCGCATACGTTTAGGGCGCAGATGACGAATGCGACGACGCTTACGCTGGACCGCAATGATGTCACCGCGGCGTTTTCGAATGCCGGCGCGACGGCGGTGTACGTCGATTGGCAAATCCTCTCGTTCTTGACGGACGCAACCGTGACAAAAGGCACCGTGCAAATGGGTGGAACCGCCAGTTCCGTGACGGCGACCGTGTCACCGGCCATCACGGATCTCACCAAGGCGTTTTTGATTACGACGTATAAAGCCGGCATCGGAACCGGCGCCGGCGGCGGTACCGGTGCGGCTATCAGCACCATGGGCGCGGACGGCCAAGAAGGGTTGGTGTGCGTCCGAGGCACCATCACGAATACGACCACGCTGACGTTTACCCGCGCGGCGGCCGGCGCGAACGCGACCAATGACGCGGTCGACATCGCCTGGTATGTGGTGGAATTCACGGATCCTTCGAGCCTGGTTCAAAAAGGCTCGACCACGCTTGCCGCGGCCGCGGCCTCCGCGACTGCCACGTTGACGTCGATCGATCCGACACGCTCGTTTGTGGTGTTGACCACATCCGGTGGAAACACCGCCGTCAATAACTTGGGCGACTCTCTTATTCGCGGGGAGATCACCAACGCCACCACGCTCACGCTCAGTCGCATCGCGACCGTCACAGCCGCGACCGCCGACTGGTTTGTGGTGGAGATGCCCCCCTACACGTTGAAAAGCCCCAATGGCGGCGAGGTCTGGAAGGTGGGCAATACGCAGAATATCACGTGGAAGCATGCCGACAGCGCTCTGACGGGAGGAACGGGTACGGGTGGCGTCCATAAGGCCAGCTTGCTGCTCTCCACCAACGGCGGCAGCACCTATCCGCTGACGATTGTCGCGGGCCTGCTCGGGAACGCCGATACCTACGCGTGGACCATCCCGGCGACGATCTCGGCCACGAATCTGATCGGGACGACGCTCAGGGTTCGGATCATCGACACGGATATGAGCGCGCGCAATTATGACGATTCAAACGCCAACTTTGAAATCAAGGGGACCGTCACGCTCACCGCGCCCGTCGGCGGCGAGACGTGGTTTGTGGGCGACACCGCGCGCAACATTACGTGGACCAAAAACGGCGACTTAAGCTACAGCACCTTCTCGCTCTACCTCTCCGAGGACGGCGGGGCCAGCTATCCCACGTCGATCGCGACCGCCCTGGCGCAGGCAACCTACTGCACCGGCAACTCGTGCACGTACAACTGGAACCCGATTCCCGACAAGGTCGGCTCGAACCGGCAGGTCAAGGTCTATCTGGCCAGCGACGCCACCAATGTGGTGTCCACCTCGCCCGCGAACTTCACGGTCAACGGCACGATCACGGTCACCTATCCCAACGCGACGGGCATTACGCTGCTCACGCTGAACCCCTACAACGTCACCTGGAACAAGACAGGCACGCTTCCCGCGAAAGTCGGGACCTGCGACGGCACGACCACGAACAAAGTCGATCTCTATTATTCGATGAACAGCGGCGGCTCCTATCCCAACCTGATCGCCAGTTGTCAGGCCGGTGGCGGCGCCTCCGGCTCGTATTCGTGGACCGTGCCGGGCGTGGCGGTAGGATCGTTCACTCGGGTGAAAGCCCTCCAAAGCACGGACAGCACCGTGTTCGGCACCTCGGCCAACGACTTTGTCGTAGCACCGTCGATCACGGTCAACAGCCCGGGCGGGACCGTCGGCGAAATCCTCTCGGTGGGCAGCTCGCAGAACATCACGTGGACCATCAACGGAGCCGGCATCACGAACGTGAAGCTCGAGTATTCAACCAACGGCTTCGCGGATGAGACGCAAACCACCGTGATCGCCGCCTCCGTGGCGGCCACGCCGGCAAGCTATTCGTGGCCCGTCCCCAACTCCATCAGCTCAAACGTCAAGGTCCGGGTCAGCAACGCCGCGCAGACGACGGTGTATGGTCTCTCGACGAATGCGTTCAGCATCAAAGCGCGGGTGCATGTGCTCATCCCCAACGGCGGCGAGATATGGACGGTCGGCAGCTCGCAGGTGATCCAGTGGGAGGTCTTCGGAACACTCGCCGGCAACGTGAAGATTCTCTACTCGACCGACGGCGTGACCTTCCCCGATCCCGGCAACGTCCTGACGAGCACGACCGCGATCAGCGCGTTGAGCTACACCTGGAATCCCATTCCCGATGTCACGGGCGGCATCAACAACACGGTGAAGGCCCGCATCGTCCCATCCGACACCAACGGCTTGTCGGATGATTCGGACGCCGTGTTTTCCATCAAAGGCAAGTTGACGCTCACCGCGCCCGTCGGCGGCGAGACGTGGATCGTCAACACGCCCCACAACATCACGTGGACCAAGACGGGCTCGGTCGGCGCGGTGAAGCTGCTCTACTCGAGCGACGGCGGCGTCACCTTCCCGGACCCCGCCAACGTCATCGCCTCGGGGCTCGATCCGGTGACCGGCACCCCGTACAGCTGGACGGTCCCGGATAACATCACCGATCTGGCGCGCGTCAAGGCGCAGTTGGTGGCCGACGCCACCGTGAACGCCGTCAACGCCACCAACTTCAGCATCAAAGGCTCGCTGACACTCGGCGCGCCCGTCGGCGCCGAGATGTGGGTCGTCGGGGAAACGACGCGCAACATCACGTGGACCCGCGTGGGGACGACCGGCAACATGACCGGAAACGTCAAACTGGAATATTCGACCGACGCGGGCGTGACGTATCCGAACCTCATCAACAATACGACGCCGGCCAGCGCGTTGTCCTACAACTGGAACCCGATCCCGGACGCGATCGGCACGAACCGGCGGGTGCGGCTCAGCTTGGTTGCCGATCCGTCCGTGACCCACAACTCCCCCGCGAACTTCACGATCAAAGGGAAGCTCACACTCACCGCGCCCGTCGGCGGCGAGACGTGGATCGTCGGCGCCAGCAAAAACATCACGTGGACGACGAACGGGACGGTCTCGCAGGTGAACCTCTACTACTCGACCAACAGCGGGTCGACGTACCCGACCACGATCGCCGGCCCGATCACCAACATCGGGTCGTATAGTTGGACCATTCCCGATGCGATCGGCGCGACGCTGCGCGTGAAGGTGGAGAACCCGGCGGATACCACCGTCTTCAGCACGTCGACCAGCGACTTCACCGTCAAGGGTTCCTTGACGCTCACCGCGCCCGTCGGCGGCGAGACGTGGATCGTCGGTGCCAGCCAAAACATCACGTGGACGAAAACCGGGACCTTGTCCGGCAACGTGAAAATCCTGTATTCCACGGATGGCGGGGTGACGTACCCGGATCCGGCGAACAAGCTCACCGACACCACCGCCGTCACGGCGCTCAGCTATGCCTGGCTGATCCCGGATGCGATCGGCAATACCGTCCGCGTCAAGATCATCTACCTGAACGACACGACGGTGACCACCGCCTCGCCCGCCAACTTCGCGATTAAAGGGTCGCTGACCGTCACCGCGCCCAACGGCGGCGAAGTGTGGGGAGCCGGCACGACGCAGAATATTACGTGGAATAAGACCGGGACGTTGGGCTCGGTGAAGCTCGAATACTCCACGGATGCCGGTGCGACCTATCCGAATCTCATCATCGGCTCGGTGTCCTCGACGTCGCCCTATCCCTGGGCGATTCCCACGGGCGTGACGCTCACGACGACGGGCAGAGTCAAGATCACGCTGTTGAGCGACCCCACGGTGACGGACGTGTCCGACAACAATTTCCGCGTCCGAGGCAACGTGACGATCACCTCGCCGGTCGGTTCGGAACTGTGGACCGTGGCGACCACCCAGAACATCACGTGGACGATCGCCGGAGCGATCGCGAACGTCAAGCTCGAGTACTCCACCGACGGCGGCACGACCTACCCGGCGGGTGGGTTGATCATCGCCTCGACCGCGGCCTCGGCGCTGAGCTATCCCTGGGTGATCCCGGATGCGATCGGCAACAATTTGAAAGTGCGGGTCAACGACGCCTCTGATGCGTCCGTCTCGTCCGCATCGACAGCCGTGTTTTCGATCAAAGGTTCCTTGACGCTCACCGCGCCCGTCGGCGGCGAGACGTGGATCGTCGGCGCGTCCCAGAACATCACGTGGACCAAGCAGGGCACGATCGCGAACGTCAAGCTCGAGTACTCCACCGACGGCGGCAGCACGTACCCCAATGTCATTACGGCGTCGACGTCGGGATCCGCCCTGAGCTACCCATGGACGATCCCGGATGCGATCGGCGCGACCACGAAAGTGCGTATCAGCGACCTCGGCACGGTGCCTGCGACCGCGAGCGCGTCCGGCTCCAACTTCACGATCAAAGGCTCGCTGACCATCACCGCGCCCAACGGCGCCGAGCAATGGCCGATCGGCTCGTCTCAGACCATCACGTGGACGAAGACCGGCACCCTCACGGGCAATCTCAAACTGGAGTATTCCATCGACGGCGGGACGACCTATCCTGTCGGCAACTTGATCAGCAACACGGTGGCAGCCAGTGGGACGAGCTACGCCTGGACGGTGGCGGATAACCCCAGCACGCAGGCTCGCGTCAAGATCACGTATCTCAACGATACGACGGTCTTCGATCAATCGGACGCGAACTTCAGCATCAAGGGTTCGCTGACCATGACCTCACCGGTCGGCAGCGAAGTGTGGGTCGTCGGCCAGAGCCGCAACATCACCTGGACGAAGGGCGGCGCCATTGCCAATGTGAAGTTGGACTACTCCGTCGACGGCGGTGCGACGTATCCGAACTCCATCACCGCCTCGACGCCGGCATCGAACCTCAGCTATGCCTGGACCGTGCCGGATGCCATCGGCACGCAGGTGCGGGTACGGATCATGGATGTGTCGGACGCGACCGTGTCCGGCGCCTCTCCCGCGAACTTCACGATCAAAGGCTCGCTGACGTTGACCGCGCCCGTCGGTGGTGAAACCTGGATCGTCAACTCCGTGCAGAACATCACCTGGACGAAGACCGGCACGATCGCGAACGTGAAGCTCGAATACTCCACCGACGGCGGCACGACGTACCCGAACACGATCGTCGCCTCGACACCGGGGTCCGGCTTGACCTATGCCTGGACGATCGCGGATGCGATCGGCGCGACGGTGAAGGTACGCATCACGAACGTCAGCGACGCGACGGTTCTCAGCGCCTCGGGTGCTAGCTTCGCGATCAAAGGCTCGCTGACCTTGACCTCACCGGTCGGCAGCGAGGTGTGGATCGTCAACTCGAGCCAGAACGTCACCTGGACGAAGCAAGGCTCGATCGCCAACGTGAAGCTGGAGTATTCCAAGAACGGCTTCCTGGACGAGTTGCAGACGTTCACCATCATCGCGTCAACGGCCGCGGCGCCGTTGACCTACGCGTGGACTGTGGCGGATGCGATCGGCACGACGGTCAAGGTCCGGGTTTCGGATGCATCCGATTCGACGGTCTTCAGCAAGTCCGGGGCGAACTTTACGATCAAAGGCTCCGTGACCGTGACCGTTCCCAACGGCGGCGAAGTCTGGACGGTCGCCTCCAGCCAGAACATCACGTGGACCAAGCAGGGTTCCATCGCCAACATCAAGATCGAATACTCCACCGACGGCGGCTCCACCTTCCCGAACACGATTACCACCTCGACCGGCGCGGCAGCGGGCACGTATGCCTGGACGATTCCCGACGCCATCGGGGCGACCGTGAAAGTGCGGACCACGAATACGGCCGATACCACGGTCTTCGATGATTCCAACGCGAACTTCAAGATCCGCGGCGCCCTGACCGTCACCGCGCCCGTCGGCGGCGAGAAGTGGACCGTGAATGGCGCGCAGAGCATCACCTGGACGAAGACCGGCACGATCGCGAACGTGAAATTGGAGTACTCCACGGACAGCGGGGCGACGTATCCGAACGTGATTATCGCGACCACCGCGGCCGCGCCCTTGACCTATAGCTGGACGATTCCGAACACGCCCTCGGCCACGGTGCGGGTGCGGGTCTCCGATGTGACGGACGCGACGGTGCTCGGCACCTCGCCCGCGGACTTCAAGATCAAAGCGGGCTTGACCGTCACCTCGCCGGTGGGTGGTGAGGTGTGGACCGTGGCGTCGCCGCAGAGTATTACGTGGACCACCGTCGGGACCGCGGCCAACGTGAAGCTCGAGTACTCCACCGACGGCGGCACGACGTATCCGACCGTGATCATCGCCTCGACGGTGAACACCGGCTCGTACGGCTGGACGGTGCCGGATGCGATCTCCACGAGCGCTCGGCTTCGCGTGACCAACGCCGCGGATGTCGATTCGGTGGCGACCTCGCCGGCGAACTTCAAGATCCGCGGTGCTTTGACCGTCGTGGCTCCCAACGGCGGCGAAGGATGGGCCATCAACACGAGTCAGAACGTGACGTGGACGCGGGTCGGATCCATTGCGAATGTGAAACTCGAGTACTCGACGAACGGGTTTGTTGACGAGCTGCAGACCGTCGTGATCACGGCCTCGACGGCTGCGTCGACCGGCACCTATGCGTGGACGATCCCCGATGCGCCGTCCGCGACCGTGAAGGTGCGCGGTTCCGATGCGTCGGATCCGACCGTCAACGACCTGTCCAACGCGAACTTTTCCATCAAGGGCTCCCTGACGCTGACCGCTCCAAGCGGCGGCGAGTCGTGGGTCGTCGGCGCCGCCAACAACATCACGTGGACGAAGTTCGGCGCGATCGCAAACGTCAAGTTGGAATACTCAACGGACGCCGGCGTCACGTATCCGGGCGGCAACTTGATTATCGCCTCCACGGCAGCGAGCACCTTGAGCTACTCGTGGACCATCCCGGATGCCATTGGATCGCAGTTGCGTGTGCGGATCTCGGATGCCGGTGACGCCACAGTCAACGCGGTGTCGGCCGCAAACTTCAGCATCAAAGGCTCGATCGCGCTGACCATGCCCAGCGGTGGCCAGACCTGGATCGTGGGCAACAGCCAAAACATTACGTGGACCAAGACCGGGTCGTTTGCGAACGTCAAGCTCGAGTACTCCACCGACGGCGGGACGACCTATCCGAACCTGATCACGGCCTCCACAACGAACACGGGCACCTTTGCCTGGACGATTCCCGATGCGATTGGCACGAACCTGAAAGTCCGGGCCAGCGATGCCTCGAACAGCACCGTGACCTCCAACTCCGCGGCGACGTTTACCATCAAAGGGTCGTTGACGGTCACCTCGCCCATCGGCAGCGAAATCTGGCGCGTCGGGGAGACCCGCAACATCACGTGGACCAAGACCGGGACGATCAGCTTCGTGAAGCTCGAGTACTCGACCAATGCTGGCACAACGTATCCGAACGTCATCATCGCGTCGACTGACGCGACGACCGGGACGTATGCCTGGACCGTGCCGGATGCCATCGGCACGCAGGTGCGGGTGCGGGTGACCAACACCGCGGATGCGACGGTGCTGGCGACCTCGCCGGCGAACTTTGAGATCAAGGGTGCGCTGACGGTCACGGCGCCCAACGGCGGGGAAGTCTGGACCGTGGCGAGCAGCCGCAACATCACCTGGACCAAGCAAGGCACCTTCGCGAACGTCAAGCTCGAGTATTCCACCGACGGCGGGACGACGTATCCCACGGTCATCACGGCGTCGGTCGATGCGGTGACCGGGACGCCGTATGCCTGGACCGTGCCGGATGCCATCGGGTCGTCGCTGCGCGTGCGCATCACCAACACCTCGGATACGACCGTGCTGGATACTTCGGACGCGAACTTCAAGGTCGCGGGGATCCTGAACCTCACTGCGCCCAGTGGCGGGCAATCCTGGACGGTGGGCACGTCGCAGACCATCACGTGGACCAAGGTCGGCGCGATCGCCAATGTGAAGCTGGAGTACTCCACCGACGGCGGCACGACGTATCCGAACGTGATCGTCGCCTCGACCGCAGCGGGCACCGGGGCGTATGCCTGGACGATTCCCGATGCCATCGGCACCAATCGCCGGGTGCGGGTCTCGGATGCGAGCGACAGCACGGTGCTGAGCACCTCGGCCGCCAACTTTACGATTATGGGCGGCTTTACCGTGACCGCTCCGGTCGGTGGCGAGGTGTGGACCGTCAACAGCGCGCAGACCATCACCTGGACCACTGCGGGCACCGTGACCAACGTCAAGCTCGAGTACTCCACCGACGGCGGCACGACGTATCCGAACCTGATCATTGCCACAACAGCGAATACCGGCTCCTATGCGTGGACCGTGCCCGATGCCATCTCCAACTTGGTCCGCGTCCGTGTCAGCGATGCGAACAACGCCAATGCATTGGGTGTTTCACCGGCCAACTTCAAGATCCGCGGCGCGCTGTCCGTCACTGCGCCGGCCGGCGCCGAGGCTTGGACGGTGGCAACCTCCCAGAACGTGACCTGGACCCGGACCGGGACCATCGCCAATGTGAAACTCGAGTACTCCACCGACGGCGGCGCGACCTACCCGAACGTCATCATCGCCTCGACCGCCGCGTCAGCGGGCACGTATGCCTGGACGATTCCGGATGCGCTCTCGACGACCGCGAAGGTCCGCGCGTCGGACGCGTCCGATGCCACGGTGAGCGGTGCCTCGCCGGCCAATTTCTCGATCAAGGGGTCGCTGTCGGTCTCGTCACCGGTTGGCGGCGAGACGTGGGTGGTGAATACGGTGCACAACATTACCTGGACCAAGGTCGGCTCCATCGCCAACGTGAAGCTCGAGTACTCCACCGACGGCGGGACGACTTGGCCCGCGGGCAACGTCATCATCGCCTCCACGCCGGCGAGCACCCTGAGCTACTCGTGGACGATCCCGGATGCGATCGGCACGCAGCTGCGCGTGCGGGTCACCGATGTGGGCAATACCACGGTCAAGGCGACTTCTCCCGCGAACTTCACCGTCACAGGCTCGATCGCGCTGACCGCTCCAAGCGGCGGCGAGGTCTGGATCGTCGGCGGCTCGCAGAACATCACCTGGACCAAGCAAGGTTCCTTCCCGAACGTCAAGCTCGAGTACTCCACCGACGGCGGGACGACGTATCCGAACGTGATCGTCGCCTCGACCGCGAATACCGGCACCTATGCGTGGACGATCCCGGATGCGATCGGCACGCAGCTGCGGGTGCGCGCGAGCGATGCCGCGAACGCGACGGTGGTCTCCTCCTCGGCCGGCAACTTTGAGATCAAAGGCTCGCTCACCGTGGTCGCCCCCAACGGTGGTGAGGTCTGGCTCGTGGGCGAGAACCGCAACATCACGTGGATCAAAACCGGTTCCATCGCCAACGTGAAACTCGAATACTCCACGAACAGCGGCGCGAGCTACCCGAACGTCATCACGCTGACCACGAGCGCGAGCACCGGGAGCTATGCGTGGGTCATTCCCGACGCCATGGGAACCACGCAGCGAGTACGCATCACGAACACCGTCGATGCCGCCGTGCTTGCGACCTCTGCCGCCAACTTCACGATCAGCGGCTCAGTGACCGTCACCGCGCCCAACGGCGGCGAGGTGTGGGTCGTCAACAGCAGCCACAACATCACCTGGACCAAGATGGGGAGCTTTGCCAGCGTGAGGTTGGAGTATTCGACGAACGCGTTTGCCAATGAAACCCAAACCACCATCATTACCGCCTCGGTGGACTCGACGACAGGCACCCCGTATGCCTGGACCGTGCCGGATGCCATCGGGTCGTCGCTGCGCGTGCGCGTGACCAACATCACGGGCAGTTCGGTGACGGACGTGTCGGACGCCAACTTCAAGATTGTGGGAAGCCTGACCGTCACCGCGCCCATCGGCGGGGAAGTGTGGACCGTGGGCACATCGCAGAACGTCAACTGGACCAAAGTCGGCTCAATTGCCAACGTCAAGCTCGAGTACTCCACCGACGGCGGCACGACCTACCCGAACGTGATCGTCGCCTCGGCAGCCGCGGCGCCGCTGAGCTATGCGTGGACGATTCCGGATGCGATCGGCACCAATCGCCGGGTGCGGGTCTCGGATGCGAGTGACGGCACAGTCAGTGCCACCTCGGCGGCCAACTTCAAGATCCTCGGGGGCTTCACCCTTACTGCTCCCAACGGCGGCGAGGTC
>Ga0209515_10009144_pt1 | contig 11355 bp, 11 predicted proteins | sample Subgroupgradi54m_FD_187454 | JGI IMG/M metagenome (GOLD analysis project Ga0209515, IMG submission 187454) | Subsurface groundwater microbial communities from S. Glens Falls, New York, USA - GMW60B uncontaminated upgradient, 5.4 m (SPAdes)... ...
ATTATACTTTTGTTTCTTTGATAGATAGCAGTTGGAATGTAGGGTCTGATTTTCCCATAAAGGGATATGTATTTAATTCAAGTTATGAAGGTAATGCTACATCAAAGGAGATTTTTAATCTGGAAAAGGGGAGCTGTATCGGAAGCACTAGGGGGAGTGAATATATAAGTCCTGCTTTTCCTGGGACAATTGTTAGTACGCTTAGGCTGTGTTATTGAGAGATACTTGGAATAAAAATAGCAGGTATAATTTATTGAAGAAGTTATTAACATTAAAACCAGAGGAGGTTGATAGTTTATGTTGAAAGATATCATGATTTTTATATTACCAACTTAAACAGATATAGAAAGATATATGGAATCAACAGCCAGAACAGGTCTTAAACGCTCTCTTTTTCCCGTCTTTTCTGCAATCATATCTATAAAACCGAAACGCTCAAGAAGCTTAACATCGTCCATGACTGACTTGAAATCTCTGCCGAGAAGCTTGGCGAGATGATATAGAGATTTGGGAGATTTTGCCTTTATTGTATGAAGAACACGCGCTTTTTCGTTTGAGAGCAGACGTCTTAGAGCAGTAAGACCTTCAAAATCATACTCTTCTTTCTCCGATGTGAACCTCTTGAAGAAAACATCAAAGGTTCCCCCCTTATCTATTATGGTTATTTCCCTTGTTTTGTATTTTTGTGCCATCTTAAACTTTTTATATACGATAAATTAGTATATATATGTTTTGATTGAACATATATAACAATTTATATGTTTGCTTATACCATATAATGAATAGGATAAAAAAATAAAAATTATGTAAGTTCCCGTTATTTAAAATTTATTATCTAGTAGTTACATAAGGTTTATATATAGATTAGGGATTGCCTTCGGCACTACTCCTCACAAGGTAAAAAAATGTAGAAAGATTTTTAAAGAGGGTTTTGTTAGGGTACTTACTCTACTAAGCTTAGAGTATTGGACGAGCTGCCATTGAGTGGCTTCCTCTAAGAGGGGTCCTGAGGGACTGTCAAGATATAAGAGGCTGAAAGGGGGTTTAAAAAAAGATGTTTAATTATAGAAAAATTGCGAGTGTTGTGAGTAGTGTTTTGATGTTAGGGTCTACATTTGGACTTGCTGCGGCTGCTAATTATCCAGCACCTTTCGTTTCGGGAGGAGCTGCTGATGTAGCTGTTGTATACGGTACAACTGCACAGACTACTGACTTAATTGCTGTAACTGATATTACATCAAATTTACAGGCAAAACTTGCTGCACAAACCGCTATCGGCGGAACAGTTGGAAAAGGAAGTGTGAGTGGAGAAGCAATAGAGCTTTATAGCAGTGGTAAGAAGATATACCTAAATGACTCTTTAAATAAGGAAAGGTCTCTTTTAACCAAGAGCTATTTGCCTATTACTTTAGCTGATGGCTCTTTCCAAGGAGATGTGAGCGCTACGTATGACAATAAAATAGATGTTGGTTCTACAACAGGGCAGAATGACAGGCTTGTATTCGGACAGCACCCAACAAGTGATAGTGATCCTACTTTTGCGTTTAAGCTTGGAACAACCTCTGCTTCTGCAGTATACAATCTTACTGTAACTTTCAATAAAGCAGTTGCTTTTAATCATTCTAGTTCAAAAGGACAAGAATTGAAGTTGTTTGGAAGCACTTATACAGTAGGTTCGGAAACAGATAATACTGACTTGGTTTTGCTTAAGTCTTCTAAGAAAATAAGCTTGACAAACAGTGATCCTTCAGCAGAAGTTACTATTGATGGAAAAGCATATACTGTTGAGTTAGTTTCTGCATCTGATACTGCTGCTACTGTAAAAGTAACGGACAGTACTGGAAGCAGTGATTCCAAGCAGATTGACGAGGGGAAATCAAGAACTATCAAGGGATTAGAAGTTGCTGTTGATACTGCGGATGAAACCAATTTTGCATTAAGTGCTACAATTTTAGTTGGAGCTAATAAGATAAAACTAAGAGATAATACAGCAGTTAAAGTTGGTTCAGACGAAACAAGTATTGATGGAACAAATGTTAGATTTGGTGATTCTGGTTCACAAAGACCAAATAACCTTACTAAGATAACTTTCCAGATTGCTGCTAAAGACACAGATACAGATGCTTTGATACAGGGAGGAAATTTTGTGGATCCCGTATTTGGATCTATTAAGCTGTTCTTCTCATCTTTAAGTATTCCTGAAAATTCAACTAGTAGGGAGATTATAGCTGTTAAGGGCACTGGAAGTGACAGAGCATATGTTAACTTCCAAAGCTGGGACGCTCCTGAAGCAAGGAATATTGACTTTCTCTACAACAAGACAGATTCTTACAGAGGAGATAGTCTTTCAACTCTTGGAGTTGTTTCTCTTGCAGACAGCAGTGGAAAAGCCATCAATGTGTTTGAAAGAGCTCAAATCAACAAGTCTGAATATGTTGTTGTTGGAAATGAAAACAATGGAGGTATATGGAAACTCCAGACAATATCTAACGACACAAGTACTGCTACAAAGAGCACTATTGAGTTCAAGAATATCCTTACTGATGAAGTAAAGAAGGCAACTATAACTGCTGATGGAACTGGAACAATTGAATTTTCTGGAAGATCGTACACTGTCGACTATAGTGATAGTAAATCTATAGAAGGCGATGAGAATGTAAGACTTAGATATCCTGATGGAAGCAGAGGAACTGCAAATAACGCGATTATTTATCCAACAATTGAAACCAAAAAAGGAGCTAAGTTATTCTTCTACGAGCCAGTTACAGTTGACTTTGCAAACTGGGATGGAAATGGAAATGGAACTAACATATCTGCTTTGAAATTCCCAGACGGGGATGGATACACATCTGTTGCTATATCGATACATTCAGAAAGCCTATATGGCGGTGTAGATAACCATACTTGGATAGTTGGGGGGAAAGCCCTGAATTTATCAACTGCTCCAGGTACTGGAGTTGGAACTGGATTACCTAGTGTGTACACTAATATAGGACAGTTAACCTATAACATAACGAGAGGAGTAAATTCTCCTCAAGTTGCGAATAAGGGTCAGAATAATACTGCTACGATATTACTTCAAGATATATCGTCAAACCAGACCATAACAAAGCCAGCAATTGTTTTGTTTGAAGAACAAGATGATAGCTCGGCAAAGACTTATGAGGCAATTATTATTAAGATGGAAGGTAATGGTGTATCTGATGCAAAAATCGGAGTTGCTGATGTAGAAACGACTTGGGGTCTTGATACTGCGTTTGATGAAATCCAGATGAAGAGCAGCGGCAATACAAAGTTGTATAAAAGCGCTGACTTCTGGGGATCGGTCATCACGACTGATCAAACAGATAGCGATTCTTATACTGGCACAATCAGTTATCCTGACCAGCAAGTGTATGCATTAGTATACGCTGGAGCTGTTGCCTCATCTGCTGTAGGAGGAACTGCAACAGGTGGGACAGTCAAGGAACTAGGAAGCGTTTCTGTTTCAGACAGTGAAGTGAGCTCGGTTTCAACCAAGAACTTAGTTGTTGTTGGAGGAAGCTGTGTAAACACAGTAGCTGCAAGCTTGCTTGGAAGCAGTGCTCCATTATGTGGAGAAAACTGGCAGAGCAAGACTGGAGTAGGAAGCGGACAATTCCTAATTCAAACTTTTGACAGAACAGGAGGAAAGGTAGCGACAATTGTAGCTGGATATAATGCCGGAGATACAACAAATGCTGCTAAGTATTTGACAACACAGGCTGTTGATACAATGGCGGGCAAGAAGTATATTGGAACAAGCGCCATAAGCGCGACACTTCAAACTACAACTGCTACCAACTCAACTGGTTAAAAGAAGGCAATCTAAAATTTATTTTTTTCTTTTTTTCTTTTTTTTCTTTGATTGGGCGGTAGCCTTGGAAATTCTATTGGATAATTAATATATTTTAGCACTATAAATAGCCAAAATTATTATATCAAAAAGACGATGTGCCACTCCACCTTAAAAGGTGGAGTTTGAAAAGGCACTCGTCTTTGGGATGCTCAAGATACTACTCCACACTAAAGTGTGGAGTTTTCTGTCAAGTATCTTGACATAATAATTAATAATGAAACTCTTGCCAGATATTACCTGCAATTTAAAATTATATTTATTTGCATATTGAATATTATAAAAGCTAAATTTATATTTTTAAACATACTTACAGAAACTAAAGATTTTTATAAGGACCTTTCCTTAGGATTGATGGAACTGGAAGAGGCTTTTGAAATTGTAATTCGCTATTCAATTTTGCTTATTCTGGCATTTCAGAGTCTTTATTTAATATATTTAGTATTTACTCCTCTTACAGTTTATCCTGTTTATTTTATTCTTAAAGCGATATATAATGCAACGCTTTTAGAAGGAAATGTAATCTTTTTTAAAGGAGTTTATGCTGAGCTTATAACAGCGTGCATTGCTGGAGCAGCATATTATTTTCTTTTAATTCTTAATCTTACAACACCTATGAAGATTAAAAAAAGGATTTACAGTATTTTATTCATTTTAGCTTCATTTTTGGCTATCAATATAATCAGGATTGCAATTTTTGCTTTTCTGCTTGTCAGAGGATTTGAATATTTTGACATAACTCATAAAATAGTTTGGTACATTGGCTCTACTATTCTTGTATTAGCTATATGGTTTGTAAATGTTTATTTATTTAGAATAAAGGAAATTCCTATATATTCGGATATTAAAAATATAGTCAAAGATGTAAAAAAGAAGAAAGTTTCAAGAAAAGATAGAAAGAAAGAGAAGAATGAATAAATTCTTAGAAGTTTTTTAATATATATCATACGCTTATCAGTAATTATTATTAACAATCACTAGAATTAATTTGTATTAATTATCGATAAAGTGATTAAGAGGGCATTAGTTTGAGTTACTATAAAAATTATTTAATCTGTTTTCTGGCATCCAACAAAGATTGCAATTCAAATTTTTCAACTGCTTTTAGTATCTCACAGTTAGAGACAGTTACGATGTGGCACATATCTCCCTCTTTTTCTATTTTTGTTTCATTTCCTGACTGGAATAATATGACTACTCTATCTTTTGTATTATCGCAATTAATATAGAGCGTTTTGTCTCTCTCAGCCACATCCGGCTCTGCAGAAGCTCCCTTTACAGAAAGCTGGTTATTTGTGAGGAATGCCGCTAAATTTCCAATTGCAAGAGAGCTTTGCGGGCATTCTGTAAGGCCCGTTCCATTAATGCTGATATATGTATATCTTTCTGGAGTGAGAAATTTTATTTCTCCCTCTATCGGAACATTATTTTCTCTTGGGTCATTTCTTAGATAGAGATTGTATTTTGCAACAGCCTTTCCCGTAATGGGGTTATTTATGTAATAGTAATAATGAAAAACTGGTATTTCTCCAAATCTTTCTTTCGTAAAAGTAAGCCCTTCATATTCAAAACTATTTATGCTTCTGAAAAAAGCGACGCCTATAAATAATAAGGCAAAGAGCCCAGCCATAACCCAGAGTATAACGTATATCTCTTTTTTATTAAATTGGTATTTATTATCTAAATTATTTTCTTTCTCTTTTTCTTCCATTTTTATTTCTATATATTGCCTATTATAAATCTTTCGAAAGCTTAAATTTGCCTATTTTATTATTGAATAATTTATATCTATAGTCACTTTATATTTAATATTTTGTAAAGAAGAGCATCTGCTTCTTTAACGCCACCCAATATAAAGTAGCATCCTTCCTGCTGATAAACTCTGCTTTCATTGGAATATTTTATGATTATAATATTATCAGTGCAGTTTTTTATAGGAAGGTCTTTAGCGCATTCGCCATAGCAGGCCTCCTGTATTCTTGGAACATAATTAACTAAATTTGAAGCAATTTCTGTGCTTACAGCAGAATTGTCTGAATCAATATATAAGGGCTTTCCTGAAAAATAACTTAAATCGCTGTGTATATTCATCACATCTATATCTTTTGTTTCTTCAGAAGGATATAAAAAATAATGCGTCCGCCCATTTAATTCTATCCCTTTTTTTCCAAGAGGATTATCTAAATTATTATTGACCTGCTGTGTTTTTTCATTAAAAGAAAATGCAAAACCAATTGTTCCAAGAATAAGAATAGAAAGCATAATTGTTCCTGTAATTATGCCGTTTCTCCTTCTTCTTTTTTCTTTTTCTTCCGGTGTTTCTATTTTTCTCATGCTGATTAATCAGAATGAAGGTATTTAAGATTTATCATCTTTAAAATTAAAATAAAATTGTTATTGATATTATTTGATAAGTAAATAAGAAACAATTTTACTGGTTATCATCTCTTTTAAAAATATCATAACATCTTTTTATTCCATCAACTAAAAAATATACACCGAGACCTGCTCCTCCTACTCCTGTAAAAAACTCGCCGAGCACTCTTGGGTTATATGGGTTATAGTAGTCAGTAGTCATCATCATGAGGTGGTCTCCTACAAATTTAGTAATAGATGATGTAAGAAAGGCTACTCCTACTCCACTGTTAAAAATTGTAGCTGAAAATTCTAACACTCCAGATAAGCCTTTCCTATTGCTCTCTTTGTCTAAAAGTATAGACAATGCTGATCTATTGCCCTCTCTACTTAATTCCGGTTTTACTTCTTGGGTTTTTTTTTCGTAAGCCATTTTAATTTCCTTATTTTGCAAAACAAAAGACATTAGTAAAATTATCTCCTTGAAATTCTCACTGCAACAATTATAATCAAAAGTATAAGAACAACATTTATTGCTCCAATAACCCAGATTAATGTGTTGCCTTGGCTTAGGTTAAAGCTGAAACTTGATGAGGATGATTTTATTGCTGGAACTTCAACTGACTGACTTGCAACTACTGAACTGTCTTTTGCTGAAAGAACTTTCATGTCAAAGCTGTTTGAGCCAGATGCGTCATTGTTAACTACGAAGTTAAATTTAACATCCTTTGACTCTCCTGCCTGAAGAGTAACTAATCTTCCTGTGATTGAATCTAAAGTTGCCCATGAATCATATCCAGAAGCATCAACTATAAAGCTATCTGCTGATGTTCCAGAGTTTGTAACTTTAACTGTTGCTGTGAATGCTTTACCCGCTTCAGGAGTGCTTGCAGTTCCTTCTGATATTAATGCTCTTGAACTTGAGCTAGTTGTTCCAGTTGTGCTTCCTGTTCCAGTACTTGTACCTGATGTTGAACCTGTACCTGTTGTACCTGTACATCCAATTACCGTCAAACCAACTTTTGTTGAATCTCCTAAAGACTGCCTATACTCGCTATTGCTACTTCTGTAATCGTAATCTGCTGTAAGCTCTAATTGATACACTTTGTTCTGCGCATTTGGAGGAATTTGGAAGTTAAAGCTAACTTTCTGCTTATCTCCCTGATTAAGATTATTTCTTATTTCATAAGATTGTTTTATTCCAAGTTCGGTATTAAATAAGGTGACTTTTACCTGGTCTTGGTCCGCGTCTCCTATGTTGAAAACTTCTGTTGCAAGGTTTATTGTGTCTCCACACGAAACTCTGTCTGGATTCAATACATTATTATCAAAGGCAATAAATTTGCTTTTATCGCTTTCCTTTTCAACGCTTATGTCGCTGTAAAAGTTTTTGTCTAAGTCAGATGACGTATCTGTGCATTCATTCTGCTCTTTAAGATTATTACTATATGCCTTAATTGCAAGCTTGTAATCGCCAGATTCTAAATCTGCAGGAACAGTAAATGAAAATGTTTCGGTGTCTGTGCTGTCTTTTGATATGCTTCCAATTGAAATCTTTTCCTGGTCAGTATTGTCAAAATTAAGATCTGATATACGGTTTCTTCCACTTGAATCAAACAACCCCATTTGTATGTTTACATCTTTTATGCTGTGGTCAAGATTGTTATTTGCTATTTTTACTTCTATCTCAACTTTATTAAGGGGTTTCCAAATTAAATCATCAGTACCACTATTGCTTACTTTCACTCTGTCTATTGATAAATTTCCGCCGGCTTCGCCTGATTTACAGAAGCCACTAATTAAGTTTACTGCGAGGGAACCCACTGCGTTTGTGTTTGTGTCTCTTGCTTCTATTGTAACAGTATTTGTTCCAAACTTAAGGCCTGTTAAACTAACCGGAGTTAGTGTAATTGATTTTGAAGTTCCTGCGCTTAATGCAAAATTGCTTTCTGAAAATGTTATTGGGAATGCTCCTGAAGATGATAATGCTATGTTTGAAAGCTGTGAGTTTCCAGAATTGTCTACTTTCATCTGACCGTTTTGAGTTCTCGTTATTTCTAATATTTTTGATAAAGTTAAAGAATTTGTAGTTTCTATAGGAATATTTACATTGTATGTTGCTATTGCTCCTGAATCAGCTGTTACAGTTAGTGTTCCTACAACGTTTCCTGAAGAGTATCTTGGTATATTAAGCACTGCTGAAACCTGTGTAGTCTGTCCTGCATTAACTGAAGTTGCTGTTGGAAGAATTGTCCATTGGGCTCCTGATGGGCTTGTTATTGAACGTGTCCATTCCAATCCCGCTTCATTTGTTGCAGAGCCCATTAAGTTAAACTGAAGAACAATATTTCCTGCATCGTGTCTAACTGAAGCTGGAACTGAAGTTGGTGTTAAAGTCAAAGCTGCAGATGCAAATGCTGATACTAAAATTACCGCAAAGACTGCAAACAAGCTAAATGATAATATTTGTGATTTCATTTTGTGTTGTAACTTAGCAATTACACTGGTATTTAAACTTTTCGTTTCTGAAAGAAATAGGTGATTTATATGGCTGGACAAGATTTAAATAAACTTATCGTCTGTAAAATTTATATTAAAGAGAGATGGTAAAAAGATGCCAATAAGGTCGAGAGAAAATTTGATTGCTGCATGGGCTTTTTTAATCGGAATTGTGATAGCAATAATTGCGGGAGTATTTACGCAGTTTTACAGGCAGAGTATAAATCCTGTTGTTATTGCTGTGCTTGCTGTGCTTGGAATTGTTGTGGGATACTTTGTTGCTGAAAAAAGTGTGCAGACTTTTCTTATTGCTTCTGTTTCTCTTGTTATAGTAAGCTTCGCAGGCATTCAAGGATTGGTATTGAGTGCAGCAATTATAGGGATTGATGTTGGGAGAATAATGTCTCCTATATTAGGTGCTCTTCTTGTTCTCTTTGTACCTGCTACTATTATAGTTGCTTTGAAGACGGTTTTCTCGATTGCGAAGAGCTAACTCTTTGCAAGGCAAGATATATGAGATAATTTGAGACATAACGAATAAATTGCTTATTGTTATATATGAGAAAAGTATTAATAAAAAACTACTGATTTATACATATTGTATGATAGTACATCAACTATTCAGATTTTCGTATAATTTAGTTTATATAAAATAATCTTGGCGATTAGAAGCTATACATATGATAGGAGAGTCAATCCATCATATCAAACTTGTCTTTCTTTTCTGCTACTGGCGCTGGAGCACGATGTATCTCAGCAAACTGAGGTGTAGCTATTATAGTTGTGTCTCCAAATCCAGCTATTGAGCCTTCTAAGGCGTCAACAGTCTTTTTTATCTTGCCTATTGCTCTCTTTAATTCAACGATATCCTTTGATTTTAATGGTTTTATATCAATAACTGCTATTGTATATCCTTCTCTTAAGGAGTTAAGAATTTCATTTATATCTTCAAATTGTCTTAATACGAATGGCTTTACTTTTACCTTGTTTTCCTGTGTAGAAGCTGAATTTAAGTCTATTTCAACGAAGTCCTCTTCAGTTTGCCTTCCAAACATCCTCTTTAAACCAAATGCCATGGTTAGTTTTAAGTTATGTAGTATATAAATATTTTGATGATCAAAAAGTCCTTTTCACTTGATGACTTGTGGACTTTTGGATGCTCAAGATGCGAAATCTTCTAAAGCATCTTGACATGAATATATATTGATGAGAGGATAATTTACTATGTATTATGAATTAAGAATAAAAGATTAAATGAACTTTATTATTTTTAACAGTTAATGTATTAATGATATTTAACAAATAATTATTTGGGCTATTTATTCTGCTTGTTTGCTGACTCTAAAATCTTTGATATTTCTTCTCTTAATCCAGATGCTTTTGATTCCATCATATTTTCCTGTTTTTCTATTGAGGACAAACGGAGATCCAAGAGCTTCTTTTTTTCTTTTAGTTCTTCTTTTACTCTTTCTGCCGATGATTTTACCATTATTCCTGAAAAAACTTTGTATACTTCTTCAGGATTGCCTGATAATTCTTCCAAAGCATTTTCCACTTCTGACTGCTCCATTTGTATAGATTGTTTTTGAGCTAATAAAGATTGCAAGTTTTGTTCCAGAATCTGAAGTTCCTGCACTTTATGTCTTGAGTGTGCATCTAAATCCATTTTATCTCGCCTTAAGCTTGACTACCTGTGTTCTTGGTTTATAGAAAATTTTTGAGCCGCAGTGAGGGCAGACAAATCTTTTTTCAAGAACTTTTGAAGATATTCCTTTTTCACAGTTGAAGCATTTGTATTGTGCCATTTTAATATAGGAAAAAGAGTGTTTTTAAAGATTTCCTTTGGAATCTTTAACCCATTCAACTTTAAAATCTTAAATAAAGTTGAAGTTTTAAATTATTCGCTTTTTTGATAGCCCATATTATTGATTACGAAAATAATTATCTGGTATATGACTATTATGGTGTTGTATAAAGTAGGAACGGTCGATAACTCTGGTTTATTTATTAATTATTTCTTCCAGCAAATAATTTTGGTAATTTTATTGCTTCTCGCCAAGATGATAAGCAGGTCCTGCGAAAACTTTTCCTGTTTTCATACATTTCCATATTCCAACAGCAATTCTCTTTGCTCTTGCCTTAGCATAGAATGGAGAAACTTGTCTCTTTCTCTGCAGAGATTCAACTAAGTTAAAATTCTTTCTAACATTTGTTCCGTAACCAGCGCCAAATTTTCCGGCTGCCTTGATTTTTTTTGTTTTGGATCCCATTTTATATTTGTTAATTTGATAGGTTTTTAAAGATTGCTACTCAATCTTTAACCCATTCAACTTTAAAATCTTAAGATAAAGTTGAAGTTTTAAACTTATTTAAATGGGGATGCTGAGATTTGAACTCAGATCTTCAACTCCCAAAGCTGAAAGGCTACCAGGTTACCCCACATCCCCATGGTAAAAACAAATATAATTGGTTTTTAACTCTTTCTTATTTTATATTTGGAAGATTATATATTTAGCAGTATTATAATTATATCAAAAAGACGATGTGCCACTCCACCTTAAAAGGTGGAGTTTGAAAAGGCACTCGTCTTTGGGATGCTCAAGATACTACTCCACACTAAAGTGTGG